>Ga0209913_1000040_pt1 | contig 167031 bp, 153 predicted proteins | sample PersoiDNA2013203_FD_185805 | JGI IMG/M metagenome (GOLD analysis project Ga0209913, IMG submission 185805) | Permafrost soil microbial communities from the Arctic, to analyse light accelerated degradation of dissolved organic matter (DOM) -... | ecosystem: Environmental > Terrestrial > Soil >... | reverse complement strand
ACCGCCAGCATGCGAATCGCGCGGCTTATCTCGCCGATTCGCTAACTGACGCTGCGATAACAATGTGGGAGGGGGCTTGCCCCCGATTGCGGTGAATCAGTGCCGAATCAGCTAGCTGACACACCGCAATCGGGGGCAAGCCCCCTCCCACATTTTGTATCTGCTGGGCTGCGGGAAACGCTTCAACGGTAGATATCTTCCCGCGTCCACGGCAGTTCATTCATGGCTGCCATCGGCGTGGGGTTTTACCGCCAGCATGCGAATCGCGCGGCTTATCTCGCCGATTCGCTAACTGACGCTGCGATAACAATGTGGGAGGGGGCTTGCCCCCGATTGCGGTGAATCAGTGCCGAATCAGCTAGCTGACACACCGCCATCGGGGGCAAGCCCCCTCCCACATTTTGTATCTGCGGGGCTGCGGAGAACGCTTCAACGGTAGATATCTTCCCGCGTCCACGGCAGTTCATTCATGGCTGCCATTGGCGTGGGGTTTTACCGCCAGCATGCGAATCGCGCGGCTTATCTCACCGATTCTCTAACTGACGCTGCGATAACAATGTGGGAGGGGGCTTGCCCCCTCCCACATTTTGTATCTGCAGGGCTGCGGGGAACGCTTCAGCGGTAGATATCTTCCCGCGTCCACGGCAGTTCATTCATGGCTGCCATTGGCGTGGGGTTTTACCGCCAGCATGCGGATCGCGCGGCTTATCTCGCCGATTCGCTAACAGACGCTGCGATAAACATGTGGGAGGGGGCTTGCCCCCGATTGCGGTGAATCAGTGCCCAATCAGCTAGCTGACACACCGCAATCGGGGGCAAGCCCCCTCCCACATTTTGTATCTGCAGGGCTGCGGGAAACGCTTCAGCGGTAGATATCTTCCCGCGTCCACGGCAGTTCATGGCTGCCATCGGCGTGGGGTTTTACCGCCAGGATCTGGTGCAGGTTGATCCAGCCCTGCGCAAACGCGTAGGCGCAACCGGCCAGGTACAACCGCCAGATGCGTAATGCCTGCTGCGGCACCAGCTTCGCCGCCGCTTCCAGGTTGTCTTCCAGGCGTTCGCTCCAATGGTCGAGGGTGCGTGCGTAGTGCATGCGCAGGCTTTCCACGTCGACCACTTCGAGCCCGACTTCGCTGAGCTCGGCGGTCATCATCGCCAGGTGCGGCAGTTCGCCGTTGGGGAATACGTAGCGCTCGATAAACTCTCCGGCGCCACGGCCCACGGGGCGCCCGTCAATGTGCTTGGCGGTGATGCCATGGTTCATCACCAGGCCGCCTTCGCGCACCGCGCCAAACAGGGTCTTGCAGTATTGCGCCAGGTTGGCGTGGCCGACGTGTTCGAACATCCCCACGCTCACCACTTTGTCGAAACGGCCGTCCTGGGGCAGGTCACGGTAATCGAGCAGTTGCAGGTCTACCTGATCCTCCAGGCCCTCGGCTTTCACGCGCTCTTTGGCCAGGGCCAGTTGCTCCTTGCTCAGGGTGATGCCAAACACTTTTACCCCAAACTCCCGCGCCGCATACCGCGCCAGCCCGCCCCAACCGCAGCCGACATCGAGCAAATACTCCCCCGGCTGCAAGCGCAACTTGCGGCACAGGTGGCGGAATTTGTCTTGTTGGGCCTGGTCGATGGATTCGCTGCCGGTTTCGAAGTAACCGCAGGAATACGCCATGTCCTGGTCGAGCCACAGCTGGTAGAACGCGTTGGACAGGTCGTAATGGTAGGAAATCGCCGCCGCGTCAGTGGCCTTGTCGTGGATCGAGCGCACCGGATGATTGTCCGCATCGTCATCGATCAGGGCATGACTCAACTCGTCACACACCCGGATCACCTCGGCGATGGAGCCTTCCAGCTCCAGCTTGCCCTCGACGAAGGCTTCGCCCAATGAATCGAGCGTGGGATGGAAAAGCGTGGACACAACCGTGGGGTCCTTCACCACGATGGTCACACTGGGCTCGGGGCCCAAGTTGAATTCATGGCCGTCCCAGAGTCGAAGACGCAGCGGTAGCTGAAGATTCTGTAAGGCCGGTGGAAGTTGCGCGAGCATGAGTAGTCCCCCCTTGTTTCAGACGTCTGGAAAGAGGGTAGACCATCCCACGACAACGTAGGAAGCTATCGATTTCATAACCTGCGCCTATGGAAATCGGCGTTCGAGCAAACCGTCCTGAATCCACTGTTTCAGCCACGAGACCGCTTGCAGGGGTGCACCCTCTCCATAAGTGACTGCCAACTGTGCGCACAGTTCTGAAAAATTCCAGCCGGTGGTCACCAAGCCCGCCAGGGCGCAGGTTTCTGCGGGTTCCAGGCTGCGGTAGTGGCACACCTGCTGATGGCGCCACACCAGGCAGATCTGCGGCGCATCCAGCGGCTGGCTGGCGCGCAAGTCCGACTGGGCCTTGCCGGCGCGCCAGGTCTCTACGGTGTTGAAGCGGCAGAGTATCTGCTGAACGGTCGGCGCCAGGGCAACCTGCAAACCCGGCCAGTCGTGCGGCGACAGTCGCGCCATGTCATCCAGGGTCAGCGGCGTACCCGGCGGCGCGTCGAACGCCAGGGTAAAGGCCCACTCCAGCCGCGCCAGCTCAGACAGCGGCGCGCTTTGTTCAGCCACCAGGTGCTCCTGGATAAACGCCGCGAACCGCTGGCCCAGCCAGCGCAGGCTGTAGTGGGCGGACGGGTAGCGACGCAGGTAGGCCTCGGTCAGCGAGGCAAACTCGTCATCCCCGAGCCAATACCAGAGGGCGCCGAAGTCCTGCCGTAACACGTCCTGCAACCGCGACAGGTAGGCGTTGTGATAAATCGCCAGGCCCGTTTCCACATCCAGCGTAGGACCACCCAGCAACGTGGCGGCAAAGCCAGTGCCGGCCACGGGGGTTTCGGCCAATAAGTGCTCTTCGAAGGCCAGTTGCCAATCCGTCAGGCGCATTGCGTTCTCCTGGCCAAGGCGGTCGCACCCAGCGTGCGGGCCTTGTCCAACTCGCTGAGCAGCTCTTCGAACGGCGGAAAATGGTCATCGCGCTCCAGCAACGTCGAGACCGGGCCCAGGTGCTCCAGGGTCTGTTGATACAGCGCCCACACCGGATCACACACCGGATGGTCATGGGTATCGACCACGTAATCGCCGTAGTCCATATGCCCCGCCAGATGCAGTTGGCGGATGCTCTGCGGCGGCAGGTTGTGAATGAACGTCCAGGCATCGAAACCGTGATTGCGCGAGCTGACGTACACGTTATTGACGTCCAGCAGCAACTGGCACCCCGTCAATTGGGTCAGCGCGTTGAGGAATTCCCACTCGGTGAATTCATCTGCCTTGGCGCGCACATAGCTGGAGACGTTCTCCAGCACCAGCGGGCGCTGCAACACATCCTGCACCTGCAGCACACGACTGGCCACGTGATACAGGCTTTCTTCGGTGTAAGGCAGGGGCAGCAGGTCATGCAATTGGTGCGCGCTGCCACGGCTCCAGCACAGATGATCGGAGATCCACGCCGGCTGGATGCGCGCGGCGAGTTGCTGGAGCTGCTTGAGGTAATCGATATCGAGGGCATGGGGCCCGCCGATGGACAGGGATACACCGTGCATCACCAGCGGGTAGCGCTCGGCGATCGCGTCCAGGTAGTACAAGGCTTTACCGCCCTGCACCAGGTAATTCTCGGAGATCACTTCGAACCAATCCACGGCCGGCGATTGTTCAAGGATCTGCTGGTAGTACTCACTGCGTAGACCCAGGCCGTAACCCAGGCTCGGAAGGGACATGGACATCAGACACTCCTGAGCAAAAGTGTCCGCAGCGGCAGGTGGCAACCGCTGCGGTTGCACTCGGTCGCCGATTATTCGCCGACTTTGCCGCCGGCCGCGTCGCACGCCGCCTTGGTCATGGCCTTGAAGCCATGACCCTTGCAAACCGCTTGGCCCTTGCAGGCGTTTTCAGCGGTCTTGCAGTCATTCATGCCTTTGCAGGAGGTGACGCCGTAGCAATGCACCGCAGCGTCGGCGGCCTGTACCTGGGTGGTGACACCGGCAAACAGGGTGGCAGCAGCGAGCGCCAGGGCAGCACCGGAAATGGCGTTTTTGATGGTCATGGGGTCATCCTCATAAATCGTGGTTAGGTCGGCTGAGCGGTATGCTCAGTCCCGACATACCACTAGAGTGAGGTGCCCCCTTGTCGTTACAGCGCCATCGAAAAAAATCTGACAGCTATTTCTCCAGCTTCGACAGCGGCTCCTGAAACCGCAGCAAACGCCCGGCATTGCCCAGCACCAGCAAGGTGCTGAGATTGTGCAACACCGCTGCGATCATCGCGCCGGCGGCGCCCAACCAGCCAAACGCAGCGAACACCACGATGGCCAGCGTCCAGCCCAGGCCGATGATCACGTTGACCTGCAACGTGTGCCGACACTGGCGGCTCAAGCGCACACACGTGCCCAGGCGGCGCAAGTCGCTGCCAATCAACACCACATCCGCCGAGGCCAGCGCGATGTCCGCGCCGCCTGCGCCCATGGCCACACCGACCACGCCCGCTTTGAGCGCCAGGGAATCATTGATGCCGTCGCCCACCACCATCGGCCGGAAACCGCTGCTGATCTCCCCCAATACGCGGTTGAGCTTGTCTTCCGGCAACGCCTGGGCTTCGACATCACTGATGCCCACGTCGAGCGCCAAACTGTCGGCCACGCTTTGACGGTCGCCGGTCAGCAGCAGTTGGCGACCCAGGCCCAGGTCGCGCAGCTCTTGCAGGGCCTGGCGCGCTTCCGGTTTGACGCTGTCGGCGAGCAACAGCCAGGCGAGGAACGCACCGTTCAAGGCCAGCCCGGCAATCGGGCCATCATGGTCGGGGACGCGGGTGGTGACTATGCCCAACTGCTCGAACAGCTCCGGCCGGCCCAAGGCCGCTTCGCCCTGCGCGGTCTGGGCCACCACGCCGAGGCCTTGGCGTTCGCGGATGTCGGTGAGCACCAACAGCTGTTCCTGGGTCGCCAACCCCGCCAACGCGCGGCTGACCGGGTGGCTGCTGGCCGACCCGAGGCTGGCCGCCAGGTTCAACAACCCTTGGCGGTCCGGCGCGGTGGTTTCGATGGACTGCAAACGCAGGGTGCCAAAGGTCAGGGTGCCGGTCTTGTCGACCACCAGCGAGGTCAGGTCCGCCAACTCTTCGAGGAACGCCGAGCTGCGGATCAAAATCCCATGCCGCGCCGCCACGGCAATCCCGGCAATCGCTGTGGCCGGGGCCGACAGCACCAGCGCGCACGGGCACGCCGCCACCAACACCGCGAGCATCGCCTGGGCGTCATTGGTGACAAACCACGTCACCGCCGCCAGCAACAGCACCAACACCATATAGCTGCCGGCGTAGCGCTCCAGCAGGCGTGTGATCGGCGGCTTGGAGCGCTCGGCGTTCTGCATCAGGGCGATGACTTTGCCCAGGGTCGACTCGTTGCCGGTGCGGGTCACCTCCAGGCGCAACAAACCGTCGAGGTTGATCGCACCGCCGAACACTTGCACGCCGACGCTGGCTTCCAGCGGCACCGACTCGCCGGTGATCGGCGCCGTGTCGAGGCTGGCCTGGCCCGACAGCACCACGCCATCGGCGGGCACGCGGTCGCCGGCGCGCACTTCGACGATGTCGCCGGTGTTCAGCGTGCCGTTGTCGACTTCGCTGATGCTGCCGTCAGCCTGCACCAGGCGTGCGTGGCTGCGGGTCAGTTTGCCGAGGGCATGGATCGCTTCCTGGGAGCCGATCACGCTGCGCTCTTCCAGCACATGGCCGAAGATCATGATGATCGGCAGCAATGCGGCGGTCAGCAGATCGCCCGTGGCCCACGCGCCGAGCATCGCCAGGGCGATGAGCTGGTCGGTGATGCCATGCAGGCTGGGAAAACGCAGGCTGTACCAGGCCGAGCGCATCACCGGCACGGCCACCAGCAGCGAGGCCACGCCGAGCAGCAACTGGCTGACGCCGCTCTGGTCCGGCGCCAGCCAGCGCCACACCAGGCCCAGCACGAGCAAGCCCAGGGCGAGCATGGCCAGGGTCAATTGCCGGGCAGCGCTGCGCTGCTCGGCGGATGTCAGCATGGGCGCGCTCATTGTTCGGCTCCCTGAATGATCAAGCGGGAGTCGTCTTTGGGATCGACCGTGGTCACGGAACCGGCCTGGCCGAGAATCTTCGGCAAGCGTTCGCGGTACAGGCGCAACAGCAAGCCGGGGTCTTTGACCTGGGCCAGGCTGGCGACAGTAGCGGTTTGCGCCTGGGCATTGGCCAGGCGTTCGCTGGCCTGGGCGTGGGCGACTTGCACCAGGCGGTCAGCCTGCTGGTTCGCGGTTTGCGTGAGTTTTTCCGCGTCGGTACGCGCATTCGCCACGGCTTTGTCGGCTTGCTGACTGGCGGTGAGCACCGCGTTGAAGGCATTCACCGCCGGGCTCGGCAGGCTCGATTGCACATCGACGCGGGTGACTTCGATGCCCACTCCCAAGCCGCTGGCGGTCAACTCTGCCAGGCGCTTGTTGATGCCTTGCACCAAGTCGCCGCGCAGCCGTTCACGGCGCTCGGCGGCGCCGTTGTCGCTGCCGATCAATTCGGGGCGCGCCACCAGAATGGTGTCCAGATCCCGCGCCGCCGTCAGGGCCACGGCGCTGCGCGTCACCAGACGATCCAGCGCCGGCAGCACGTGCTCGCCCTGCAACACAAACGCATAAGGCTCGGTGACTTTGTAGAACACCCGCACATCCAGCTGCACCACGCCGGCGTCGCCGGTCAGCAGGTAGCCGGAGCCGGCCAGGGCATCGCTCAACGGCGTGGCGAAACTGGCCACGCGGTCGGCCTGCACCGCGGCATCGGAACGCAGCAGGTTGTCGATCCGCCGCTCGATCACCCTGTCCCCCGCCGGCAACAGCACAACCTGCTCGAACGGCTGCGGCCACGCCAGCAACAGCCCGGCATTCTGAACCCGATCAAGCGCGCCGAAGTGCAACACCACGGCGCGATTCTGCGGGTCGATCTGGCGCACATTGGAAAACGCCCAGGCCAGAGCGGCCAACACCGTCACCGCGTACAGCGCCATGAACGTCAGGCGCCCGGCCTGAATCCACGGGCTGTCCGGGCTGTCACGCTCGGTCATGGCTGGACGTCCTTCGGCCCGTCCACCAGTGCGCGGAACGGCGCGGCGTCGGTGCGCAGGATGATCTTGGTGCCCGGGGTGACCACGGTGCCCAGGGTATCCAGCGAACGCAGCAGGTTGTACAGCTGGGGATTGCCCGCGTAGGCGCGCCCATAAATCTGCGCCGCTTCGACCCGTGATTGCGCTTCGATGTCGGCGGCTTTCACCGTGGCATCGGCCTGCACGATTCGCGCATCGCGCTCGGCGGCGGAGCGAATCTGCGCGGCCTCACGCTTGCCCACGGCGGTGCGTTCGGTGGCGATGGTTTCGCGCTCGGCGCGCATGCGGTCGACAGTGGCGATGAGCGTCACCGACGGCAAGGTCAGGCGCTCGATGCCCACCTGCGCCACGCGCACGCCATAGGTGGTGAGCAATTGTTGATCGATCTGCTGGCGCAACTGCGCTTCGAAATCGGCGATGCGTACTTGGCTGGCATCGGTATTGATCAGGCTGGACAGGTCGAAGCTGGCCGCTGTGGTTTCCAGCGCCGAGCCGACAAAGGTACGAATCTGCCGCGCCGCTTCATCCGGCTGGTTCTGCACTGCGCGCATGAAGCGCTGCACATTGTCGGCATCGCCCTGCACCTGCCACGCCACGTAAGCCTGCACGATGATGCGCAGGCCATCGCGGGTACCAACATCCTGCAAACCGCTGGAGGTGGTGCGCAGACGCAGGTCCACCGGGATCGCCGCTTCGAACGGCGCCGGCCAGCGCCAGCCCAGGCCCGGCTCCAGCAGCACCCGCGACGGGTTGCCGAAACGGGTAATCACCGTGGCTTCGCCGGACCGCACCTGCACCAGGCTCGCGGCCGCGACCGCAAACAGCACCAGCAACACGGCCCAGGCCATGCGCCGCCAAGGGAAGGGACCGGCGGGTTGTTCATCACCGTGGTGGTGGTGATGGTGGCCGTGGTGGTGGTGACCATGATCGTGAGAATGAGCGCTCAACAGACAGACTCCTTATTGAACGGCTTTACGCGGCACCGAGGGATCGGCCGGCAAGGAAAAAGAACGCAGATCGATCGTCGGCGCACTGTCGGCGCCCAGGCGATGATCCAGAATCAGCAGCTTGGCGTGGGCCAGGCCCAGGGTCAGTTGGCCGAGGTACTGCTCCAGCACGAAGGCTTTGCCGGCGCTGGCGTAGGCCTTTTGTTCGGCGGCAAAGCGCAGGTCCGCCGCCTGGGCGCCGGCATTGACCTCACGCGCGGTGGCCTGGGCCTGGTCGCGGGCGGTGCTGGCTTGCAGCAGGGCCTGGTTGGTTTGTTCGCTGGCGGCGCCGCGTTCGCGGGAGATCAGCGCCTGGGCGCCGATCTGCGCCGCTTGCACGCCGTGGTAGGCGTTGGCGGCACCGGACGGTGGGTGGATGGCTTCGACCACCGTGGCGAGAATTTCCACGCCGCTGTCGAGTGTGTGCAGGTCCGCTTGAACGGCGCGGCCGATCTCGTCGGCCAGGCCGCTGCGTTGTTCGCCGAGCAATTCGTCGAGGGTGCGCGAGGCAAAGTCATGCACGAGGATACGGCTGGCGGTGCTGCGGATCAGGGTCGGCACATCCGCACTGTTATAGGTGGCGGCAAGCGCGGCCTGGTCGGTCAGGCCGATACGGTAGACGAACCGCACATCCATATTGACGATCTGGAAGCTCTGTTTGTCGCCGCGGCTACTGGCGATCACCTGGGATTTGTCATTCACATGGCTGGCGTCCCACAGGCGGTTGGCGATCAGCGGCGCCGGGCCTTCGGCCGCCGCAAGCTCCGGGCTGGCGGCTTCGCCGACGCTGGTCGCCAGCTCATGCACCACGCCGTTTTCCACGTTCAGCACGCGGCCCAACGGCCACGGCAACCCGGCGTGCAGACCCGGGCCGAAGACTTGCACCGGTTTGCCGAAGCGCTCATAAATCCCACGGCCTTGCAGGGGAACTTCATGCACCCCCGTCAGCGCCCAGCCGACGGCCAGCACCACCAGCAGCACCGGCAGAAACGCCCGGCGCATGTAGGTAAACGCCCAGATCTGGCGCAGGTCGATGCCGAAGCGGTTGTGCAATTCGTGCTGCAAGGCCTGCAGCGGTTGCGGCGGCCAGCGCAGCAGCCCAGCGATAAAACTCTGCGCCATCAAGCGCGGTTCGAGGCGCGGTTGGCGCGGGCTGAACAGCGACAGCACAGCCCTTAACAGAAACTCCAGCGCGACCAGCGCCGGCAACAGCCCGACCAGCGTCGCCAGGCGCAGCGGCCACACCGACGCCGCACTGGCAAACAGCAGGCAAAGCGCACTGATCACCAGGCAACCAATCGCCACCCGGCTTAGTTGCGCCAACTGCGCGGCTTCCGGCCATTGCGCGGCGGTTGCCTGGGCCAGGCGCCGCTCGAACACCAGCAGGCCAAAGGCCAAGGCCAAGGCCAGCGCGGCGCCGATGCTTGCGGATTGGCCGACCGCTGCCGCCGGCAAGCCCAGGTTCCAGAACTCGAGGATGCTGACCAGCGCGAGCAACGACCAGCCGCCGAGCCACAACACCGGCGCGCCGATCTGCGCCAGCAACCCTCTGCCGAAACGCCCCACCAGGCGCGCCTGCCAGCCAACGGCTTCGCCAGGCGCTTCGAGCAACTCGGGCGCCGACGCTTCCAGCGCCTGGGCACGCCAATCGGCAACCCACCACGCCGACTGCAACCCGGCCACCAGCACCAGCAACGCGGAAGCGCAGTTGATCAACACCACCGGCCAGATCGACACCGGTGCAAACAGCGCAACAAACAGCGCCAACATCCAGCCGCTGATGGCCACAGCCGTCAGGCCGATACCGGCTTGCCTCAATCGACGGGCATGGAACAGCCCTTGCTGAAAACGCGGCAGGCCTTCAACCGAAGCGCCGTCAGCTTCTAGATCCACTTGCATCCACTCATGCCCGCCCGTACATAATTCGTTACGATATAACACAATGCGTGAAATTTGTGTTCGTTAAACACCGTATTCACATGCCACACAGACCCACTGTGGGAGGGGGCTTACCCCCGATGGCTCTGGGTCAGTTGATGCATGGGTTGGCGGGTCCGCCGCCATCGGGGGCAAGCCCCCTCGCACTTATGTTCTTCATCGCACTCCGGAACGTGACTAAACCCCCATAAACACACGCTATCACTGGTGCAGGCGACGATTAATCGGCACACTCTCGACCAGTTTTTCGCGGGCTCACGGACAAGGAAGCGTCACCCCCATGATTTCGATCTATCAGCTCAAACCGCGGTTTCAAAACCTGCTGCGCCCCCTCGTGCAGCGCCTCTATGACAACGGCACCACCGCCAACCAGATCACCGTGCTGGCCGGGGTCATCTCCCTGCTGGTCGGCCTGCTGATCGCCGGCTTTGCCCAACACCTCTGGGTGTTTGCGCTGATCCCGCTGTGGATGATCGTGCGCATGGCCCTCAACGCCATCGACGGCATGCTCGCCCGGGAATTCGGCCAGCAGTCGCGCCTGGGCGCCTACCTCAATGAACTGTGCGACGTGATCGCCGACAGCGCGCTGATCCTGCCCTTTGCACTGCTCCCCGGCGTCAGCCTGGCGCCGGTGCTGCTGGTGACCTTGCTGGCGGTGTTCAGCGAATACGCCGGGGTGCTCGGGCCGATGGTTGGCGCGTCACGGCGCTACGACGGGCCGATGGGCAAGAGTGATCGGGCATTCGTCCTCGGCGTGCTGGCCACCGGTGTGGCGCTGGGCTGGCTCGGCGCCGGCTGGGTCGATGCGGTGATGTGGCTGGTCGCCGCCCTGCTCGCCTACACCCTGGTCAATCGGGTGCGTCAGGGCCTCAAAGAAGAACAACACATTTCCCCTTCTGCATAAGGATTTTGCGATGCGCGAACAGCAAGAACACACCTTCAGTACCCATGATAGCGTCGAGCTTTTCTACCGGCACTGGCCGGCTACCGCCCCAGCGGACGGCGAGCCGCGCAAGGCGATCCTGCTGTTCCATCGCGGCCATGAGCATTCGGGCCGCATCGCCCACCTGGTCGATGAACTGAACCTGCCGCATTTCGACTTCTTCGCCTGGGACGCCCGTGGCCACGGCCAGTCTCCCGGCGAGCGCGGCGACAGCCCCAGCTTCGCCACCAGCGCCCGCGACGTGCAGACTTTCTGCGACCACATCGGCGCCACTTACGGCGTCGAGGCCGACAATATTGCAGTCATCGCCCAAAGCGTCGGTGCGGTGATCGCAGCCACCTGGGTCCACGACTACGCGCCAAAAATCCGCGCGCTCGTGCTCGCCTCCCCGGCGTTCAAAGTCAAACTGTACGTGCCCTTCGCCCGGCCGGGCCTGGCGCTGATGCGCAAGTTTCGCGGCAACTTTTTCGTCAACAGTTACGTCAAGGCCAAGTTCCTCAGCCACGACCCGGAGCGCGTTGCGTCCTACGACAGCGACCCGCTGATCACCAAAGCAATTTCGGTGAATGTGCTGCTCGGTCTGTACGAAGCGGCCGACCGGGTTGTCGCCGATGCCCAGGCGATCCAGGTGCCGACCCAACTGCTGATCTCCGGCTCCGACTTCGTGGTGCATCGCAAACCCCAACAACAGTTTTTCGACCGCCTCGGCAGCCTGAAAAAAGAGCTGCATATCCTCCCCGGTTTCTTCCACGACACCCTCGGCGAGCGCGACCGCGCCGTGGCCGTGAGCAGCGCCCGGCGCTTTATCCTGCAGAACTTCGCGCACCCGCTGGACCGCGCCTCGCTGCTCGATGCCGACAAGCTGGGCGCCACCTGCGCCGAGTCCGAATCCCTCGCCGCACCGCTGCCGCGCAATTCCCTGCGCGATCTGTACTGGCGTATGACCCGCGCCAGCATGGGCCTGGGTAAGAACCTGTCGGACGGCGTGAAGCTGGGCTTCGACACCGGTTTCGACTCCGGCAGCACCCTGGACTACGTGTACCGCAACACGCCCACCGGCAAAGGCCGGCTGGGCCGGATGATCGACACCAACTACCTCAACTCCATCGGCTGGCGCGGCATTCGCCAGCGCAAGCTGAATGTCGAAGAGCTGCTGCGCCGGGCCATGGCCCAGTTACGCGCAGCGGACCGCGAAGTGCGCATCGTCGATATCGCCGCCGGCCACGGCCGCTACATTCTTGAAGCCTTGCAGGGCGTTTCGCCGCTGCCGGAATCGATCCTGCTGCGCGACTACAGCGACATCAACGTGCGCGACGGTGGCGCACTGATTCGCGAGAAAGGCCTGGGGGATATCGCGCAATTCGTCAAAGGCGATGCGTTCGACCGTGCGGACCTGGCGGCGCTGGCGCCCAAGCCAACGTTGGCGGTGGTTTCCGGGCTGTATGAATTGTTTGCCGATAACGCCATGGTCGGCGGTTCGCTGGCGGGCCTGGCCGAAGCCGTGGAGCCCGGCGGTTATCTGGTCTACACCGGCCAGCCGTGGCACCCGCAGTTGGAACTGATCGCCCGCGCGTTGACCAGCCATCGCCAGGGCCAGGCCTGGGTGATGCGCCGGCGCAGCCAGGCAGAAATGGATCAACTGGTGGAAGCCGCCGGTTTCCGCAAGATCACCCAGCGGGTGGATGAGTGGGGCATCTTTACCGTGTCCCTGGCGCAGAAGATCTGAACATGCGCGAGCCCGGCCTGTTAAAGCCCGCGGTCCTGTGGTTGTTGCTGTTGGCGCCGCTGTTTTTCAGCACCTATGGTTTTGCCACATGGGTCACCAGCCAGCGCAGCGACGTCGGCACCCTGGTGTTCGATTGGGAAACCCACATGCCGTTCTGGGCCTGGACCATCGTGCCTTATTGGTCCATCGACCTGCTCTACGGTTTCTCCCTGCTGCTGCCCAACAGCCGCCATGAACTGAAGCAACATGCGCTGCGCCTGCTAAGTGCGCAGCTCATCGCCGTGAGCTGCTTCCTGATCTGGCCGCTGCGCTTCACCTTCGAACGGCCGGAGTTGGACGGCGTGTTCGGCTGGCTGTTCGCCGTGCTGGCCGGTTTCGACAAACCGTTCAACCAGGCGCCGTCGCTGCATATCGCGCTGCTGGTGATCCTGTGGATCATGTACCAACGTCACACCCAGGGCGCCTGGCGCTGGCTGGTGCATGGCTGGTTCGGGTTGATCGGGGTTTCGGTGCTGACCACTTATCAACACCACTTTATTGACTTACCCACAGGCGCCCTGGCGGGTTGGCTGTGCGTGTGGCTGTGGCCGCTGGAACACCCGAGCCCGCTGTTGAATGCGCGGCTGACCCGCGATCCCACGCGCTGGCGGCTGGGGCTGCGCTACGGCCTGGGCGCGCTGGGGCTGATCATCCTCGCGTTTACCCTCGGCGGCGGGTGGCTGTGGCTGCTGTGGCCGGCGCTGTCCCTGGGGTTGATCAAGGCGAATTACGTCGTCCTCGGCGCGCCAGGTTTCCAGAAACGTGCCGACGGTCAACTGACCCCCGCCGCGCGTTGGCTGTATGCGCCGTATCTGGCGGCAGCGTGGCTCAATTCGCGGTGGTGGACACGCACGCATCCACAACCCGACCTGATTGTGGATAACGTCTGGCTCGGGCGGCTGCCTACCGCGCGCGCGCAGGGTGCATTCACGGCCATCGTCGATCTGTGCGCGGAATTGCCGATTAATCCACAGGGCCGCGCCTATCAAGGCATCCCCGTACTCGACCTGATCGCGCCGACACCCGCCGAATGCCTGCAAGCGGCGCAAGCCATCGAACACCTGCGCGCCAGCGGCCCGGTGCTGGTGTGCTGCGCCCTCGGCTATTCGCGCAGCGCTACCGCCGTCGCCGCCTGGCTGCTGCACAGCGGACGCGCCGCCACGGTGGATCAAGCACTGGCTATTATTCGTACAGCACGGGCCCAGGTGGTCCTGCATCCCGCTCATCGCCATGCCTTGGAGGCCTTGCCCCATGCCTGCTGATATGGAACTCCAGGTCGTCGCCAGCCTGCTGCGCCGTGGCCGCTCACTGGATCAGTTATCCACAGGCCTGACGCTGCTGGGCGTGTTATTCGGCCTGGCGCAACTGTTGCTGGCCAGCGTCGCGCCGATCTGCCTGCTGCTCAGCCTGTGGATGATTATCCTCGGCCTGCTGCAGAAGTACTGGGCACTGCGCGTGGCCTTCGACGCCGACCTGTTCGCCCTGCTCGCCCGCGACACCAAACGCACCCCGGACCTCGACCAGGCCCTGCAAACCCTCGGCCTGCAGTCGCCCAAACGCGCCGGCCGGCCCTGGCCCGAACGCCGTCGCGGCGCCCTTAAACTGCTGCGCAAGCAAGCCTGGCTGCTCGGCGCGCAAGTGCTGCTGACCTTGGGCGTGATCCTCGCCAGCCCTTGGTTACCTTTCGCCGGATAAGGAATCCCCATGTTCGAACCCGTGGTTGCCACCCTGATTACCTCGATGGCCCGCACCGTCACCGGCGCCCGCAGCCTGTGGCTGGGCTGCGCGCCGGTACCGGTGCAACGCATCTACTTCGCCAACCACAGCAGCCACGGCGACTTCGTGTTGCTGTGGGCATCGCTGCCGCAGAACCTGCGCAAATTCACGCGCCCGGTGGCCGGCAGTGACTACTGGAATAAAAGTGCGCTGCGCCGCTACATCATCCGCCGCGTATTCAACGGCGTGTTGATCGACCGTGAACGCAAAGACCCTGTGGATAACCCCTTGCAGCCCATGCTCGCCGCGCTGGAAGGCGGCGACTCACTGATCATCTTTCCCGAAGGCACACGCAATCTGGAAGACGGCTTGCTGCCGTTTAAAAGCGGCCTGTATCACCTGGCAAAAAGTTACCCACAGGCCGAATTGATCCCGGTGTGGATTGCCAACCTCAACCGGGTCATGCCCAAGGGCCGCGTCCTACCGCTGCCGTTGCTGTGTACCACCAGCTTCGGCGCCCCACTGCAATTGGAAGACGGCGAAGACAAAGCTGCCTTCCTTACCCGCACCCGCGACGCCCTGCTCGCCCTCGCCCCGGAGCATTCCTGACATGGATAGCCAAACCCTGATGCTGTTCGGCGGGATCGGCGCGATCCTGGTGCTCGCCTCGCTGATCGGCCTGATCCTCAAGCTGCGCACCCGTGGCACACCGAACGCGGTGATCGACAACCTCAACGCCCGCATCAACGCCTGGTGGGTGATGGTGGTAGTGATCGGCATCGCCTTCTGGCTCGGTACCGGCGCAGTGATCCTGCTGTTCTACGCCGTTTCGTTCTACGCCCTGCGCGAATTCCTCACCCTCACCCCCACCCGGCGCAGCGACTACCCGGCCCTGGTGGCCGCCTTCTACCTGGCGCTGCCGCTGCAATACCTGCTGATCTATTCCGACTGGTACGGGCTGTTCTCGATCTTCATCCCGGTGTACGTGTTCCTGTTGCTGCCGATCCTCGCCTCCCTCGGCGGCGACAGCACGCACTTCCTGGAGCGTGCGTCGAAGGTGCAATGGGGCCTGATGATCGCGGTGTTCTGCGTGTCCTTCGTGCCCGCCCTGCTCACCCTCGAAATCCCCGGTTATGAAGGCCGCAACCTGCTGCTGATCGCCTACCTGGTGATCGTGGTGCAACTGTCGGACGTGCTGCAGTACGTGTGCGGCAAGCTGTTTGGCAAACACAAGATCGCGCCCAACCTGTCACCGTCGAAAACCGTCGAAGGCTTTGTCGGCGGCATCCTGCTCTCCTCCCTGATCGGCGCCGCGCTGTGGTGGACCACGCCGTTCAACCCGTGGCAGTCGTTCCTGATTGCGCTGCTGATCAACCTGCTGGGGTTTGCCGGCGGCATCGTGATGTCGGCGATCAAACGCGACCGTGGCGTGAAGGACTGGGGGCATATGATCGAAGGGCACGGCGGGATGCTCGATCGGCTGGATTCGGTGTGCTTTGCGGCGCCGATCTTCTTTCATCTGGTGCGCTACTGGTGGACCTGACAGACGGCGCCCTCAAGCCTGACGAAGATCAAAGTGTGAATTCCATCCCCCTATAAACATCCCCCCACGATGCGACGTATCGACCTCATCTTTTGTCTTAAAGACGCGTGTAAGATACGTCGCACTTAGCCAGGGATGCTCACCATGTTTGACGCGTTAAAAACGATCTGTCGCCGCTTGTTCGGTGCGTTAATGACTGTGGTGGGTGCCCTGTTCGGCCAATGGCGGCCGCCGTTCTGGCTGAATGCCATCGGCCGTGGCGGGCTGAACCTGGCGAGCAAGGCCCGCGCTTACCCGCGCCAGGCCGGTGCCGGGGTGTTGGGCCTGGTGCTGCTGGCCGCCGCCGGGTTCTATGGCTGGCATTGGTACTCCAACCTGCCGCAGCCGCACACCGTGGGTTATTCGCTGCACAAACCCAACCTGACTGACTACACCCAGCAACCCGCCGTTGTGGATAACCTGCAGGTGCGTTTTGCCGAGTCCGTTGCCCCCTTGGCGGCGATAGGCAAGCCGGTCACCGCAGGCATTACCCTTAAACCCGCGGTGGCGGGTGCCTGGCGCTGGTCCGATGACCGCACGTTGCTGTTCACACCGGAAAAAGACTGGCCCATCGACGCCCATTACACCTTCGATTTGGCGAAGAAAAACCTGCTCGCCGACGGCGTGTTGCTCAGCGATTACAGCGGCCAGTTCTCCACCCAGCCGTTTCGCGCCAGCCTTTCGCAGAACGAGTTGTATCAGGACCCGTCCAACCCGACGCTGAAACAACTGGTGGCGACTTTCCGCTTTTCCCACCCGGTCGACGAAGAAAGCCTGCGCAAGCGGGTTTCGATCATTCTCGGCAAAGGCCTCGCCTACCGCGACGCCCAATTACCCAATCGCCCGGAAATCACCTTCGACGAGTCCAAGCTCAACGCCTATGTACGCTCCGCCGCCCTGGCCACCCCGCTGGAAAGCACGCCGGTCAGCGCCAAGCTCGACGAAGGCATCAAAGCCCGTGATGGTGGCAACGCCAGCAACGCGCCATTGGTGGCCGAAGTCACCGTGCCCGGCCGCTACCGCCTGACGTTTACCGCTGCCGAAGTGAGCTTTGTCGACAACGAACGCGGCGAACCCGAGCCGGTGTTGATGTTCAGCAGCTCCAGCGCCGTGGCCGATGACACCATCGCCGGTAAGGTCCAGGCGTGGCTGTTGCCGGAAAAAGCTGAGGACGACACGCGCCCCTATAACAGCAACGACATCGACGATGCCCTGTTGGCCCGTAGCACCAAGGTCAACCTGACCCACGTGCCCAGCGTCGAACCGCTCAACACCCTGCACGCGTTCAAGTTCAAGGCCCCGGCCGGTCGTGCGCTGTATGTGCGCGTGCCCGCCAACCTGGAAGCCATCGGCGGCTACCTGGCGAAAAACCCTACGGCGTCGCTGATCAGCATGCCGGCCTATCCGCGCACGTTGCAGTTCCTGTCTGACGGTGCCTTGCTCAGCCTCACTGGCGAAAAACGCCTGGGCTTCATGGCCCGTGGCGTGCCCGGCGCCCATGTGGAAATCGCTCGCCTGCTGCCCAACCAGTTGCAACATTTGGTGGACCAGAGCAGCGGCAGCTTTGCGCGGCCGAACTTCGGCAATGAGTACTTCGACCGCATGGTCGAGCGTCAGTCACTGGATATTCCGCTGTCGTCCAACGACCCGGCGAAAACCGTCTACGACAACGTCGACCTCAGCCGCTACCTGAGCGCCAACGGCGGCCGGCGCGGTATTTTCGTACTCAAGCTCAGCCCACAGGATGACCCGGCCGAGCGCACATTCGACTATTCCCGCAGCAGCACCAGCGACCTGCGCTTTATCGTGGTGACGGACCTCGGGATCATCGCCAAGCGCTCCAGCGACGGCAGCCATGACGTGTATGTGCAGTCCATCGGCAACGGTTCGCCGGTGGCCGACGCGCAAGTCGACATCATCGGCCGTAACGGTTTGCCGGTCGCCAGCGGCCACACCGACGCCGAAGGCCACGCGCATTTCGCCAAACTCGATGAACTGCGCCGTGAGAAAACGCCGCTGATGTATGTGGTCAGTCGCGGCAATGACCAATCTTTCCTGCCGATTGCCCGTCAGTCCCAGCAGCTGGATTTGTCGCGCTTTGACGTAGGGGGTTTGCAAGAAGACGGTGCGATCGATCGCCTCAGCGCCTATCTGTTCACCGACCGTGGCCTATACCGGCCCGGCGAAACCGCGCACCTGGGCATGATCGTGCGCAGCGGCAACTGGAAAGGCGCCCTGCAAGGCCTGCCGGTGGAGCTGCAAATCACCGACCCGCGCGGCCTGGAAGTGATTCGCCAGCCGCTGAAGCTGTCCGCCAGCGGTTTTGAAACCTTTGATTTCCCCAGCAGCGAAGTGGCCCCCGCCGGGGATTACACCGCGACCTTGCAACTGCTCGGCGAGAAACAGACCCGCACCGACCTGGGCAGCGTCAGCTTCAAGGTCCGCGACTTCGAGCCGGACCGCATGAAGGTCAGCCTGAGCCTGCACGACACGCCGGTGCAGGGCTGGATTCCACCGGACCAGGTGGTGGCCAAAGTCAGCGCAATGCACCTGTTCGGCGCCCCGGCGTCCGGCCGGCGCGTGACGGCGAAGATGTCCCTGAGCCCAACGCTCGCGGCATTTGAGCGTTACCCCGATTACCGCTTCCGCCTCAACGACACGCTGGAAGAGGCCAGCACCGAAGACCTGGCCGAGACCACCGTCGATGACAACGGCCAAGCCGTGCTCGACCTCAACCTGCAACGCTTCGCCAACAGCACTTACCGCCTGCAGGTGATGACCCAGGTGTTCGAGGCCGAAGGCGGCCGCAATGTGGCGGCGCAAAGTGCGTTGCTGGTGTCGTCTGCGCCCTACCTGGTGGGTGTGAAAAGTCAGGACTCGCTGTCGTATGTCGCCAAGGACGCTCCACGCCAGGTGCAATGGTTGGCCGTCGCACCGGATCTCACGCCGCTGGCGGTGGACGGCCTGACCAGCGAAGTGGTCGAGCACCGCTACGTCTCGGTGCTGGTGAAACAGTCCAACGGCACCTACAAATATGAATCGCGGATCAAAAACATCAGCCAGCCCGCCTCGCCGCTGGTGATGACCAAGGACGGCGCCAAGCAAAGCCTGAACACCGCCACCCCCGGCGATTTCACCCTGCAACTCAAAGACGCCAACGGCAAGCTGCTGAACCAGATCGACTACAGCGTGGCCGGGCGCGGCAACACTTCGCGCTCCCTGGAGCGCAACGCCGAGCTGCAACTGCGCCTGGATAAACGCAGTTACGCGACGGGGGATGAGATCGCTATCAGTGTCCGCGCGCCGTACACCGGGGCGGGCCTGATCACCATCGAGCGCGACAAGGTCTACACCCAGCAGTGGTTCAAGGCCGACAGCACCAACAGCGTGCAACATATCCGCGTGCCTGCAGGGCTTGAGGGCAATGCCTACGTCAACGTGCAGTTCGTGCGGGACATCGGTTCGTCCGAGGTCTACATGAGCCCGCTGTCCTATGGCGTGGTGCCGTTTAGCATCAACCTGGATGCGCGGCGCATGCCATTGAAGGTTGACGGCCCGGCGAAGATCGAACCGGGGCAGACTCTGGATATCAAGGTCAATGCCGACCGCCCGGGCCGTGCGGTGGTGTACGCGGTGGACGAAGGCATCCTGCAAGTGGCGCGCTACCAGACACCGGACCCGTTGGGCTTCTTCTTCCAGAAGCGTGCGCTTGAAGTCGGCACCAGTCAGATTCTTGACCTGATCCTGCCGGAATTCAGCCGCCTGCTCAGTGGGGCAGCACCCGGTGGCGATACCGAAGGCGCGCTGGCCAATCACCTCAACCCGTTCAAGCGTAAACATCAGCCGCCCGTGGCCTGGTGGTCCGGGCTGGTGGACTTGCCGGCCGGCGACACCGTGCTGCATTACCAGGTGCCCGACAGTTTTAACGGCAAACTGCACCTGTTCGCAGTCGCGGTGGATGCCGACAGCGTGGGCGTCAGCGAGGCCACAACCGAGGTGCGCGGACCGCTCGTGATCACGCCAAACGTACCGGCTTTCGTGGCGCCGGGGGATGTGTTCAACGTGAGCGCCGGGGTGTTCAGCAACCTCGACGCGGCGGCGGATGTGAAGTTTGAAGTGCAGACCAGCGACGGCCTCAACGTGCAGGGCGACAAAGGCAGCACCTTGTCACTGCAACCGCGCAAGGAAGGCACCGCCGAGTTCAAGATCAAGGTCGGCGACACCCTCGGCTCGGCGGATCTGCGCTTTATCGCCGTGTTGCCAAACGGCAAGCGCATTCAGGTGGCGGAAACCACCTCGATCCGCCCCCTGAGCGAACATCGCGTGGCCTTGAGCCTGGGCCGTTTCGACAGCGCCAGCAAAGAGCTCAAGCCCACCCGCGAACTGTTCAGCCAACTGCGCGATGTGCAATTGGGTGTGGCGGCGTCGCCGCTGGTGTGGGCCAACGGCCTCAAGCATTACCTGGATGACTACGGCTACGCCTGCACCGAGCAGTTGGTGTCCAAGGCCATGCCGGCGTTGATCTGGGGTGGCAACGCGCCCGAGGCCGAACAAGCCTTCGCCAGCGCGGTGCGGATGTTGCGCCAGCGCCAGAACCAGGCCGGCGGTTTCGGCTTGTGGGCAGCCAACCCGGACGTGGCCCCGTATGCCAGCCTGTACGCCACCGACTTCCTGATCGAAGCCAAGGAACGCGGGCTGCCGGTGCCGGAAGACCTGCTGGTACGGGCCAATACTTATCTGACGGACCTGGCCAACGGCCCGAGCGAAGGCCTGTCGGAATTGCGCAACCGTGCCTACGCCAGTTACCTGCTAAGCCGTCAGGGAATTCTGGTGAGCGGCGCCCTGAGCGACATCCGTGAGCGCTACGAGAGCTACTTCAAGGACACCTGGCAAAACGACCTGGGCGCCGCCTACCTGGCCGCCAGCTACAAGCTGCTCAAGCAGGATCGCCAGGCCGATACGCTGTTCCGTAAGATTCCATGGCGTTCGCTTGTGGATAAGTGGAACAGCGACGGCCTGTATTACGACCCGTTGGTACATGATGCCGAACACCTGCACCTGCTGGCGCGGCACTTCCCCGAGCTGCTGGACGATGTGCCGACAGCGCTGCTGGATAAACTCGGCAAGCGCCTTAACGAGCAACGTTACAACTCGCTGTCGGCCGCGCTGTTACTGCGCGCCCTGGACAACTATGGCCAGCGTGCGCAAAGCGACATGACCCTCAAAGCCAGCGCGTGGCTGGGCGACAAGCAGCAACAACTGCTGGAGATGGCCGGTCAGCCGCCGCGCGCCGCCGTGCCTGGCGCCACGCAAAAGTTGCTGATGGAAAAATCCGACGGCCCGGCCGCCTTCTACATGCTCAGCGAAGCCGGCTTTGATAAAGGCGCCAAGCTCAAGCCGATCAACAATGGCCTGGAAATTATCCACGAGTACCTCGACCTCAAAGGCGAGCCGGTGAGCAAAGTCGCGGTGGGCGATGAGTTCCTGGTGCGCCTGCGCCTGAGGGCGACCGACCGCGATCAAGTCCAGCAAGTGGCGGTGGTCGACCTGCTGCCCGGTGGCGTCGAGCCTGTGTATAACTTGCCGCCAGAGCCGGAAGCCGCCAGCACCGATGACAGTGAAGGCGAGGAAGCTGAATACGTAGAAGACAGCGAACCGTCTGAAGCCTGGCAAGCGCCGATCGGCGAAACCGAGCTGAGCAACTGGCAGCCGGACTACGTGGACGTGCGCGATGATCGGGTGGTGTTGTACGGCACTGCGCTGCGTGACGTAGGCACTTTCGTGTACCGCGTGCGCGCCACCAACGCAGGCACCTTCAATACGCCACCGGCCTACGCCGAAGGCATGTACGAAACCACCCTGCAAGGGCGCGGCAAAGTAGGCCAGCTTGAAATTACCAAGCCTTAAGCGCCTGACGCCGCTGCTGGCAGCGGCGGTACTGCTGGCGGGGCTGCGGCTGTGGCCGCATGCCCCGCTGGAACAGGCGGTGACATCGTCGAGGGTGGTGCTGGCCGACGATGGCTCGCTGTTGCGCATGACCTTGGCAGATGACGGGCAATATCGCTTATGGCTACCGCTGGAGCGGTTTTCTCCGTCATTGATCGAGGCCTTGCTGCTCAAGGAAGACCGCAATTTCTACTGGCACCCGGGGATCAATCCCCCGGCGTTGCTGCGTGCGGCCATGGCCACCTACAGCGGCGGCCAGCGCCAGGGCGGCTCGACGCTGAGCATGCAACTGGCGCGGCGCCTGTGGGACCTCAACACCCGCCAGGTGCCGGGCAAGCTGCAACAGATGGCCCTGGCGCTGTGGCTGGAGGCGCGTTACAGCAAGCACGAGATTCTTGAGGCCTACCTGAACCTGGCGCCCATGGGCGGCAATATCGAAGGCGCCGAGGCGGCGAGTCGCATCTACTTCGGCAAGTCGGCGGCGCAGTTGTCGTTGTCCGAAGCGCTGGCACTCGCGGTGATTCCCCAGCAGCCCGGGCGGCGTGCGCGCTTCGGGCCCTCGCTGCAAAACGCACGGCTGCGCTTGATGAACGACTGGCGCGCAACTTATCCACAGGACCCGCGCAACGACAGCCTGCTGGACTTACCCATTGAGGCGCGCAACCGCCAGCAGATCCCGTTTCTGGCGCCGCACTTGAGCGAACAGTTACTCGCGTCCCAGGCAGGTAACGAGTTGAACAGCACCCTCAACCTGCCCTTGCAACAATTGCTCGAACGCCTGATCAGCGGCTTTATCGCCGAGCGGCGCGGTACTGGGGTGGAAAACGCCACGGCGATCCTGATCGACAGCCGTGACCAGAGTGTCAAGGCGCTGGTGGGCTCGGCGGATTACTTATCCACAGGCATCCATGGCCAGGTCAATGGCGTGCTGGCGCGGCGTTCGCCGGGGTCGACGCTCAAGCCGTTCCTCTATGGGCTGGCGCTGGACCAAGGGGTGATCCACCCCATGAGCATCCTCAAGGATTTACCCAGTAACTTCGGCTACTTCCAACCGGAGAATTTCGACGGCAGTTTTGTCGGGCCACTGACGGCGCGCGATGCGTTGATCCGTAGCCGCAATATCCCGGCCGTGTGGCTGGCCAGCCAGGTGAAATCGCCATCGTTATACGGCTTGTTGCAACGCGCCGGCATCAAGGGCCTGCGCGGTGAAAGCCATTACGGCCTGGCCCTGGCCCTCGGCGGCGGCGAGATGACGCCCGAAGAGCTGGCGCGGCTGTATCTGATGCTGGCCGGCGACGGGCACCTGCGGCCGTTGCGCTATGTGCAGGAACAGCCCCAGGCCAGCGGCCCAGCGCTGCTGACGCCCCAAGCCGCCTTCATGGTGCGCGACATGCTGCGCCGCAACCCGCGCCCGGATGGCCTGCCCGGCCGGCATTGGCGCACCGCCTGGAAAACCGGCACCTCCTGGGGCTTTCACGATGCGTGGAGCGCCGGCCTGGTCGGCCCCTACGTGCTGGTGGTGTGGGTGGGTAACTTCGACGGGCGACCAAACCCGGCGTTCATCGGCGCCAAGACCGCCGCGCCGCTGTTCTTCCGCATCGCCGACGCCCTGCCCCTGGCCTTGCCCAACGTGCAGATCAAACCCGACAAGCCGCCGCCCGGGCTGATCCGCATCGACGTCTGCGCGGCCTCCGGCGAGTTGCCCAACCGCTGGTGCCCGCAAACCCGCAAGACCTGGTACATCCCCGGCGTCTCACCGATTCGCGTGTCCAACCTGCACCGCCCGGTGCTGATCGACACCCGCACCGGCAAAGCCGCCTGCCCGCCGTTCGACCCGCAGTACACCCGCGAAGAAGTCTTCGAGTTCTGGCCCAGCGACGTACAACGCCTGTACCGCGCCGCCGGCCTGGCGCGACGCACGCCGCCCAGCGTGATGAAAAACTGCCAGCCCAACCGCATCAGCGACCAGAGCGAAGCCCCGCAGATCCGCTCGCCGCTGACCCAGGTGAGCTATCAACTGCGCCTGTCCCAGCCGCAGGAGAGCATTGCGCTGAATGCCAACGCGGCCAGCGACGCGACGACGTTGTACTGGTTTGCCGACCAGACCCTGATCGGCCAAGGCCCGCCGCAATCCACGCTGAATTGGCGGCCGGGCAAGTCGGGGGAGTATCGGCTGCGGGTCAGTGATGATCAGGGGCGCAGCGCGAGCCGGGGGCTGAGGGTGGAGTTTGTGCCGTGATCGGGCGCCTCTGTCGCCTGGCTCAGTAAAAACGCCGATGAAGATCTGGAAATATCAGCTGCGCAAACCAGACGGGGAGCCCAGGAAAGATCGAACGCGACTTTGCTGACGGCGCTTCGACCACGCCGATATCAATCAGCTTTTTGAGCTGGTCGCTCGCCACCCGGTCATGCAGGCCGGAGAAAATTTTAAAATCCGCCCGTGCAACCTCCCCCTGAGTCAGCAAGATATGGATCGCCTTGGCCATTTCCTGCTTCACTCCGGCCTCAATGAATCGCCGCTCAAGCCCAATCACCCTTTCAAGCCGCTGGCGTAGGCTGATCAGGTCCATCGCATGCTCTACGTACTCCATCTGATCAATGCAGACTTGCAGCATGAACTCTACAAACTCGAACAATCCACCTTGAGTCAGTTGGCCACGACCGTCGAGATCCCCTCGACGAGGCTGATCGGCAGCGCGCAGGCGTCCATAGTATTCGTCCTGTTTGCGTGCCACCCCTCGAGAAAGTGACCAAAGGGGCGACGCGAGCCCAAGTCGCATCAGCTGCAAGTGCGTAATCATGCGTACCACTCGGCCGTTGCCATCTTCAAAGGGATGAACAAACGCAAGACGATGGTGATAAGCAAGGGCACTGAGAATTCGCGAAGTCAGATCCGGTTGCCCGCCATATACCTGTTGGAGGCGTGTGAGCATCGGGGCGACGGATTCCCACGCAGGCGCTGCATGGTCGCCAACCAAAACATTGCGTTGCGCCGTGTCCCGTAATTGACCCGGCATCAGTAAGCGCCCATCACTGAGTCGCAAGTCGTCATCGCGGGCACCTGCAAAAAGACGCCGATGGATGACAGATACGAGCTCTGGGGCAAAGAAAACGCCCCAAGGCGCCTCAATTGATTGAGACCGACGCACTGCCCGCTCCAACAATGCCTGAACGCCGATATGACTTTCGGCCAACTCGCGCAGCTCTTTGGAATTGCGTCTTGGCACTCGTGCAGACAACGTAGCAGGCTCGGTGAATTGGCCTTCAATCAGATTGCTGTAATAGCTATTGGTGATTCGCATCAGGCCGCCAATACGGACGGCGGTGTTTTCGTGAAGCAAACCAGTGAGTTTTCCTGCGCGAAACGACAGGGTTTCTGCCATACGCAAGATCGACGCAGGGAAGCCAGGAGATGGCCAGATAGGTTCCAGCCAGTGGTTTCCGGATATGAACTTCTGCGTCATTTCCCTCACCTTTTTCCGATTTATTTTCGGATCTATTTTTCCTCAAGGCCCAATATTAACGGGATTGATCGACGGTTTTATACAACTCTTTTCTAGAGTTTTTTCCGATTTGTTTTCGGATTATTTTTGACCTATTCAACACGCTCGACATAGAAGGACTCCCCACCGCCCATCGCGCCCGACAACCATCCCCACACGAAGCTCAAGGTGGTACGCCCGGCCTGATCCACGCCCACCGTGCCGCGTGACCAGCCGGCCAGCAGCTCGCCCTCAAGCGTCAGGCATTGATATAGCAACTCGATGGTATCGGCGCCTGTCACACGCCCGACCTGCGTGCCCATGCGGATTCGACCGCCTTGGTAAGTGCCGGAAATGGCATCGCCTTCGACGAGGTAATGAAACACCGTGCCGGCACCGGATAGCCCGTGGGCGTTGTTCGCGACCGTAAAGTGGCGATTGTTCAAACGGGCGTGGATTGGGGAGAAGGGAGTGTCCATGAATGTCGCGTCCTTTCGTAGGGCTGGGTCGAGCCTGGAGACCCAGCGGGCCTCCAGGCGCTTGCCGTATTACTCCACCGTCACCGACTTCGCCAGGTTGCGCGGCTGGTCAACATCGGTGCCCTTGAGCACGGCGACGTAGTACGACAGCAATTGCAGCGGGAGGGTGTAGAGGATCGGTGACAAGGTGTCGTGGATGTGCGGCATGTTGATGACGTGGGTGCCTACGCCGTTGACCATGCCGGCTTTCTCGTCGGCGAAGACGATCAGTTGGCCGCCACGGGCGCGCACTTCCTGCAGGTTGGACTTGAGCTTCTCCAGCAGTTCGTTGTTCGGCGCGACGGTGACCACTGGCATGTCGTCATCCACCAGGGCCAATGGGCCGTGTTTCAGTTCACCGGCCGGGTAGGCTTCGGCGTGGATGTACGAAATTTCCTTGAGCTTGAGGGCGCCTTCCATCGCCACCGGGTATTGCGCACCACGGCCGAGGAACAGGGTGTGGTTTTTGTCGGCGAACAGCTCGGCGACTTTTTCCACGGTACTGTCCATCGCCAGCGCTTCGCCGAGGCGGGTCGGCAGGCGGCGCAGTTCTTCCACCAGGGTGGCTTCGACGCCGGGGGCCAGGGTACCGCGCACTTGGCCCAGGGACAGGGTCAGCAGCAGCAGGCCGACCAGTTGGGTGGTGAAGGCTTTGGTGGAGGCGACACCGATTTCGCGACCGGCCTGGGTCAGCAGGGTCAGGTCGGACTCACGCACCAGGGAGCTGATGCTGACGTTGCAGATCGCCAGGCTGGCGAGGAAGCCGAGCTCTTTGGCGTTGCGCAGGGCGGCCAGGGTGTCGGCGGTTTCGCCGGACTGTGAGATGGTCACGAACAGGCTGTCGGGCTGCACCACCACCTTGCGGTAGCGGAATTCGCTGGCGACTTCGACCTGGCACGGAATACCGGCCAGTTCTTCCAGCCAGTAACGCGCAACCATCCCGGCGTGGTAGCTGGTGCCGCAGGCCACGATCTGGACATTGCGCACCTTGGCGAACAGCTCAGCGGCTTGCGGGCCGAAGGCGTTGACCAGTACTTGCTTGTCGCCAAGGCGGCCTTCCAGGGTGCGTTGCACCACGGCCGGTTGCTCGTGGATTTCCTTGAGCATGAAGTGGCGGAACGCGCCCTTGTCGGCCGCTTCGGCGCCGTCGCGGTATTGCACGGCTTCGCGCTCGACGGAATTGCCGTTTACGTCCCAGATCGCCACGCTGTCACGGCGGATGTCGGCAATATCGCCTTCTTCCAGGTACATGAAGCGGTCGGTGACCTGGCGCAGGGCCAGTTGGTCGGAGGCGAGGAAGTTTTCCCCCAGGCCCAGGCCGATCACCAGCGGGCTGCCACTGCGTGCGGCAACGACGCGGTCGGGTTGGCTCGCGCAGATCACGGCCAGGCCGTAGGCGCCGTGCAGTTCCTTGACCGTGGCCTTGAGGGCGGTGGTCAGGTCGCTGTGGTCCTTGAGCTTATGGTTGAGCAAGTGGGCGATGACTTCGGTGTCGGTGTCCGAGGTGAACACGTAACCCAGGCCCTTCAACTGTTCACGCAGCACTTCGTGGTTTTCGATGATGCCGTTGTGTACCACGGCCACGTCGCCGGAGAAGTGCGGGTGGGCGTTACGTTCGCACGGCGCACCGTGGGTGGCCCAACGGGTGTGGGCGATGCCCAGGCGGCCGACCAGCGGTTCGCCGGCCAGGGCTTGGTCCAACTCGCTGACCTTGCCCGGACGCCGCAGGCGCTCCAGCTTGCCGGCGTTGGTGAAGACCGCCACACCGGCGCTGTCATAGCCGCGGTATTCCAGGCGTTTGAGGCCTTCGATCAGGATCGGGGTGATGTTACGTTCAGCGACTGCGCCGACAATGCCACACATGGTGTTTCTCCTAGATGATTGCCGCGCATATCAGCGTAATGCCGCGGGCTTGGATCTGGTCGCGGGCCTCATGCGGCAGGCGATCATCGGTGATTAGGGTATGGACGCTGCTCCAGGGCAGTTCCAGGTTCGGAATCTTGCGGCCGATCTTGTCGGATTCGACCATCACTACTACTTCACGGGCGACCTCGGCCATCACGCGGCTTAGGCCCAGCAGTTCGTTGAACGTGGTGGTGCCGCGCTGCAGATCGATGCCGTCGGCGCCGATGAACAGTTGATCAAAGTCGTAGGAACGCAGCACCTGCTCGGCAACCTGGCCCTGGAACGAGTCCGAATGCGGGTCCCAGGTGCCACCGGTCATCAGCAGCACCGGCTCGTGTTCCAGCTCGCTCAACGCGCGGGCCACGTGCAGGGAGTTGGTCATCACCACCAGGCCGGGCTGGTGGCCCAGTTCGGGGATCATGGCGGCGGTGGTGCTGCCGCTGTCGATGATGATGCGTGCGTGCTCGCGCAGGCGCATCACGGCGGCACGCGCGATGGCGCGCTTGTAGGCCGAGATGGGCTGGGCGGGGTCGCCGACGAGTTCCTGCGGCATGGTGATCGCGCCACCGTAACGGCGTAGCAACAGGCCGTTGCTTTCGAGGGCGGCCAGGTCCTTGCGGATGGTGACTTCCGAGGTTTCGAAACGCTTGGCCAATTCGTCCACGCTGACTTCGCCCAGTTGATTGAGCAAGGTCAGGATGTTGTGGCGTCGTTGGGGTGTATTTCGTTTCGACATGGTGATGATAAGTTTCGTTTCGAAAGATAACGAAGGCAATAGAAACCTATAGGCGAAAGTTCGTCAAGCAGCATGCTGCAAATTTTTTGAAGCTGACGGAGGGCTAATGTGGGAGGGGGCTTGCCCCCGATAGCAGTGTGTCAGTCATTAAGTGCTTTGACTGGACCTCCGCCATCGGGGGCAAGCCCCCTCCCACATTGGCTATTTGTTGCAGATAAGACTGTGGATAACTCAGCTCTTTTTGATTTTGACCGGGCGTTTCCAACCGTCGATGTTGCGCTGGCGGGCGCGGGCCACGCCAAGTTGCAAGTTATCCACATCCTGGTTGATGGTGGAACCCGCGGCCGTGGTGGCGCCGTCGCCAACCTTTACCGGGGCGACCAACGAATTATTGGAGCCGATAAATACATCTTCACCCAACACGGTCTGGTGCTTGTTGGCGCCATCGTAGTTGCAGGTGATGGTGCCGGCGCCGACGTTGGTCCGCGCCCCGATCACCGCATCGCCCAAGTACGTCAGGTGACCGGCCTTGGCGCCTTCGCCCAGATGGGCGTTTTTCAATTCGACAAAGTTACCCACATGGGCCTTGGCTTCCAACACGCTGCCAGGACGCAGGCGCGCAAACGGACCGGCATCGCTGCCCTCGCCCATCACCGCGCCGTCGATATGGCTGTTGGCTTTGATCACCACACCCTTGCGCAAGGTGCTGTCCTTGATCACGCAGTTCGGGCCAATCACCACATCGTCTTCAATGATCACGCGACCTTCAAGAATCACGTTGATGTCGATCAGCACATCCCGGCCCACCGTGACGTCACCACGCACATCGAAGCGTGCCGGGTCGCGCAGGGTCACGCCCTGGGCCATCAGGCGGCGGCCTTCGCGCAGTTGGTAGTGACGCTCGAGCTCGGCCAATTGTTTGCGGTCGTTGGCGCCCTGCACTTCCATCGGGTCGTGGGGCTGTTCGGTGGCGACCAGCAAGCCGTCGCTGACGGCCATTTCGATCACGTCGGTCAGGTAGTACTCGCCCTGGGCGTTGTTGTTGGAGAGACGGCTCATCCAGTCCGCCAGGCGATTGGCCGGCACTGCAAGAATCCCGGTGTTGCCTTCGGTGATGGCGCGCAGGGCGTCGCTGGCATCTTTGTGCTCGACGATGGCCGCGACCTTGCCGTCGGCGTCGCGCACGATGCGGCCGTAGCCGGTAGGGTCATCGAGTTCGACGGTGAGCAGGCCCATCTGGCCAGGCACGACGTGCTTGAGCAGACGTTGCAGGGTTTCCACTTCGATCAGGGGCACGTCGCCGTAGAGGATCAGCACCGTGTCGGCTTTGATGAACGGCACGGCTTGGGCGGTCGCGTGGCCGGTGCCCAGTTGCTTGTCTTGCAATACGAAATTCAGGTCATCCGCGGCCAGGCGCTCACGCACCACATCGGCACCGTGGCCGATAACGACGTGGATGCGTTGCGGGTCGAGTTGCCGGGCGCTGTGGATAACATGGCCAAGCATCGAGTTACCGGCCACCGGATGCAGCACCTTGGGCAAGGCCGAGCGCATGCGGGTGCCCTGGCCTGCGGCGAGAATGACGATTTCTAGAGACATGAATGGCTACCAATCCTGGGCGGTCCGGCTTCAGACCAGAGAAGTGTTTTGCAAAAAAAGAAAAAGGGTAGCCGAGGCTACCCTTTTTAATCAATCACGCATGAGGCTTAACGGCTTAGCCGCCAAACTTCTTGCGGATCTGCTGGACGGTACGCAGCTGAGCTGCGGCCTCGGCCAGACGAGCAGCAGCAGAACCGTAGTCGAAATCTGCGCCTTTTTCGTTCAGGGCCTTCTCGGCTGCCTTAACGGCTGCCTGAGCGGAGGCTTCATCCAGGTCAGCAGCACGTTGCACGGTGTCGGCAAGTACCTTGACCATGTTCGGCTGAACCTCGAGGAAACCACCGGAGATGTAAAACACCTCCTTATCCCCGCCTTGCTTGGTCAGAGTGATCGGACCTGGCTTCAAGCTGGTGATCAATGGCGTGTGGCCCATGGCAATACCCAAGTCACCGAGTTCGCCGTGTGCAATCACCATTTCTACCAGACCGGAGAAGATTTCCCCTTCCGCGCTGACGATATCGCAATGGACTGTCATAGCCATCTGATTGCCTCAACCTGATGAGCGCCCGTTGCCGGGCGCCGGGATTACAGTTTCTTGGCTTTTTCGATCGCTTCTTCGATGCCGCCGACCATGTAGAACGCTTGTTCTGGCAGGTGGTCGTAGTCACCGTTGAGGATGCCTTTGAAGCCAGCAATGGTGTCTTTCAGGGAAACGTATTTACCCGAGGCACCGGTGAAGACTTCAGCCACGAAGAACGGCTGCGACAAGAAGCGCTGGATCTTACGAGCGCGGGATACCAACTGCTTGTCGGTTTCCGACAGCTCGTCCATACCCAGGATCGCAATGATGTCCTTCAGTTCTTTGTAACGCTGCAGCACGTACTGAACGCCGCGAGCGGTGTCGTAGTGCTCCTGGCCGATCACGTTCGGGTCCAGTTGGCGCGAAGTCGAGTCGAGTGGATCGACCGCTGGGTAGATACCCAGGGAAGCGATGTCACGGGACAGAACGACGGTGGCGTCCAAGTGGGCGAAGGTGGTCGCTGGCGACGGGTCGGTCAAGTCATCCGCAGGTACGTATACCGCTTGGATCGAAGTGATCGAACCTTCCTTGGTCGAAGTGATACGTTCTTGCAGAACGCCCATCTCTTCAGCCAGGGTCGGCTGGTAACCTACTGCCGAAGGCATACGGCCCAGCAGTGCGGATACTTCAGTACCGGCCAGGGTGTAACGATAGATGTTGTCGACGAACAGCAGAACGTCGTTACCTTCGTCACGGAACTTTTCGGCCATGGTCAGGCCAGTCAGAGCTACGCGCAGACGGTTTCCCGGCGGCTCGTTCATCTGACCGTAAACCAGTGCCACTTTGTCCAGAACGTTGGAGTCCTTCATCTCGTGGTAGAAGTCGTTACCCTCACGAGTACGCTCACCCACACCGGCGAACACGGAATAACCGCTGTGCTCGATGGCGATGTTACGGATCAGTTCCATCATGTTTACGGTCTTGCCTACACCGGCACCACCGAACAGACCGACTTTACCGCCCTTGGCGAACGGGCAAACCAGGTCGATAACCTTGATGCCGGTTTCCAGCAGGTCGTTGCCGCCCGCTTGGTCCGCGAACGAAGGTGCTGGACGGTGAATGCCCCAGCGCTCTTCGGTGTCGATCGGGCCAGCTTCGTCAATCGGGTTACCCAGTACGTCCATGATCCGGCCCAGGGTCGCTTTACCGACCGGTACGGAGATGGCAGCGCCAGTGTCCAGAACACCCAGACCGCGCTTCAAGCCCTCGGTGGAACCCATTGCAATGGTACGAACCACGCCGTCGCCCAGCTGCTGCTGAACTTCCAGAGTGGTGCCTGCATCGCTTTGTACTTTCAAAGCGTTGTAGATGCTCGGTACGCTGTCGCGTGGAAATTCCACGTCGATAACGGCGCCGATGATTTGAACGATACGTCCGCTACTCATAGCTGGATCCTCTGAATATTTGAACCGTTAAACCGCGGCAGCGCCGCCGACGATTTCCGAGATCTCTTGGGTGATCGCAGCCTGACGCGCCTTGTTGTAGATCAGCTGCAAATCGCTGATCAGATCACCGGCGTTATCGGTAGCGTTTTTCATCGCGATCATCCGCGCCGCTTGTTCAGCTGCGTTGTTCTCGACCACCGCCTGGTACACCTGCGACTCCACGTAGCGCACCATCAAGCCGTCAAGCAGCTCTTTGGCGTCTGGTTCGTAGAGGTAGTCCCAGTGGTGCTTGAGTTCCTGATCCGGAGTCGCCACCAGTGGAATCAATTGCTCCACGGTTGGCTGCTGGGTCATGGTGTTGATGAACTTGTTGGATACCACGGACAGGCGGTCAATCCGGCCTTCCAGGTACGCATCCAGCATCACCTTCACACTGCCGATCAAATCATTGATCGACGGCTCTTCACCCAGGTGGCTGATAGCTGCAACGACGTTACCGCCGAAGTTGCGGAAAAAGGCCGCACCCTTGCTACCAACTACACACAGATCGATCTCGACGCCGTTTTCGCGGTTTACCGCCATGTCCTTGACCAGGGCCTTGAACAGGTTGGTATTCAAACCACCGCACAAACCACGGTCACTGCTCACAACCACATAACCCACACGCTTAACTTCGCGGTCGATCATGAACGGGTGGCGGTATTCCGGGTTGGCGTTGGCCAGATGCCCAATTACCTGGCGGATACGCTCCGCATAAGGACGGCTAGCAGCCATACGCATTTGTGCCCTGCGCATTTTGCTGACCGCCACTTTTTCCATGGCGCTGGTAATTTTTTGCGTGCTTTTGATGCTCGCAATCTTACTGCGAATCTCTTTTGCGCCTGCCATGTAACACCTATCAGGTTAGCAAGCGGGAGCCTTGCGGCTCCCGCTGCGGCTTACCAGGTTTGGGTGGCCTTGAACTTCTCGATACCGGCTTTCATGCCAGCGTCGATATCGTCATTGAAGTCACCCTTCACGTTGATCTTCGCCATCAATTCGGCGTGATCGCGGTTGAAGTAAGCAATCAGCGCTTGTTCAAAGCTGCCGACCTTGGCGATTTCAACGTCGGTCAGGAACCCACGCTCAGCGGCATACAGCGACAACGCCATGTCAGCGATCGACATTGGGGCGTATTGCTTCTGCTTCATCAGCTCGGTAACGCGCTGACCATGCTCAAGTTGCTTACGGGTCGCTTCGTCCAGGTCAGAAGCGAACTGGGCGAATGCCGCCAGTTCACGGTACTGAGCCAGAGCGGTACGGATACCACCGGAGAGCTTCTTGATGATCTTGGTCTGAGCGGCACCACCCACACGGGATACCGAAACACCGGCGTTCACTGCAGGGCGGATGCCCGAGTTGAACATGGCCGATTCCAGGAAGATCTGACCGTCGGTGATGGAAATCACGTTGGTCGGAACGAACGCGGAAACGTCGCCAGCCTGGGTTTCGATGATCGGCAGTGCGGTCAGGGAACCGGTTTTGCCGGTCACTGCGCCGTTGGTGAACTTCTCTACGTATTCTTCCGAAACGCGGGATGCGCGCTCCAGCAGACGGGAGTGGAGATAGAACACGTCGCCTGGGTAGGCTTCACGGCCTGGTGGACGGCGCAGCAGCAGGGAAATCTGGCGGTAAGCCACTGCTTGCTTGGACAGATCGTCATAAACGATCAGCGCGTCTTCACCGCGGTCGCGGAAGAATTCACCCATGGTGCAACCGGAGTACGGTGCCAGGAATTGCAGCGCAGGAGATTCCGAAGCACTGGCAGCCACGATGATCGTGTTGGCCAGGGCGCCGTTTTCTTCCAGCTTGCGAACCACGTTGGCGATGGTCGATTGTTTCTGACCGATCGCTACGTAGACGCAGTAAATGCCGCTGTTCTTCTGGTTGATGATCGCGTCGATCGCCAGAGCGGTTTTACCGATCTGACGGTCACCGATGATCAGCTCACGCTGGCCACGGCCGACTGGGATCATGGCATCGACAGCCTTGTAGCCAGTCTGTACAGGCTGGTCTACCGACTTACGCCAGATCACGCCTGGAGCAACTTTCTCGACCGCATCGGTCTCGGTGTTGTTCAGCGGACCTTTGCCGTCAACTGGGTTACCCAGTGCGTCGACTACGCGACCCAGCAGTTCCTTACCAACCGGAACCTCCAGGATGCGGCCGGTGCACTTGGCGCTCATGCCTTCAGCCAGACTGGTGTACGCGCCCAATACAACGGCACCTACGGAGTCTTGCTCCAGGTTGAGGGCCATACCGTAGACGCCGCCCGGAAACTCGATCATCTCGCCGTACATGACGTCGGCCAGACCGTGAATCCGCACGATGCCGTCAGATACGCTGACGACAGTGCCTTCGTTACGGGCTTGGGAGGTCACATCGAGCTTGTCGATGCGGCCCTTGATAATTTCACTTATTTCGGAAGGATTGAGTTGCTGCATTGCTCTGCTGCCCCTTCAAACTCAAGATTTCAATGCTTCGGCAAGGCTCGCGAGTTTGCCGCGAACCGAGCCATCGATAACCAGGTCGCCGGCGCGAATGACAATGCCCCCAATGAGGGATTTGTCTTCCGCAACTTGCAGGCGCACTTCCCGGTCGAGTCGTGCACTGAGAACCTTGGCGAGTTTGTCTTGCTGTTCTTGGTTCAATGCAAAAGCACTGGTCACTTCAACGTCTACCGACTTCTCTTGCTCGGCCTTGTACAGGTCGAACAGAGCGGCAATCTCCGGCAAAAGCGGGAGACGGTCGTTTTCGGCAACGACGTGGATGAAGTTCTGCACTTTCACATCGAACTTGTCGCCGCACACGTCAATAAACGTGGCGGCCTTGTCTGCGCTCGTCAGGCGCGGGGCCTTGAGCACGCGCTGCATGGTGTCGTCTTGTGACACTGCTGCAGCCAGGCCGAGCATGGCTGACCAAGAGGCCAGTTGCTGGTGGGCCTGGGCGTGCTCGAAGGCTGCCTTAGCGTAAGGTCGGGCCAACGTGGTCAGTTCTGCCATGATCGCCCTCGCTTAAATTTCAGCAGCCAGTTTATTAACCAGCTCCGCGTGCGCGTTTTGATCGATTGTGGCACCGAGGATCTTCTCGGCACCGCCGACCGCCAGAGCACCCAGTTGGGCACGCAGCGCGTCTTTGACGCCGTTCAGTTCCTGTTCGATCTCGGCATGAGCCGAAGCCTTCACACGGTCAGCTTCGACGCGGGCTTTTTCAACAGCCTCTTCGACGATCTGGTTGCCGCGTTTCTTGGCTTGCTCAATGATTTCAGCTGCCTGTGCTTTAGCATCGCGCAGTTGATGACCCACTTTCTCTTGGGCCAACTCCAGGTCGCGAGCTGCACGGCTGGCAGCGTCCAAACCATCCGCGATCTTCTTCTGACGTTCGTGCAAAGCCGCGATGACCGGAGGCCACACGAACTTCATGCAAAACACTACAAAAATGAAGAACGCAACGGATTGGCCAATCAGGGTTGCATTAATGTTCACGCCAACACCTCGCTCATTCGTTGTCCATCACCCCAATCAACTCGAAAATTCGAGTGATTAGCCAGCGAGTTGACCAACGAAGGGGTTCGCGAAGGTGAAGAACAGAGCGATACCAACACCGATCATGGTCACGGCGTCGAGCAGACCGGCGACGATGAACATTTTAACCTGCAGCATTGGGACCATTTCTGGCTGACGCGCTGCGCCTTCCAGGAATTTGCCGCCAAGCAGGCCGAAACCAATGGCAGTACCCAGGGCGCCCAGGCCGATCAACAGTGCAACAGCGATAGCGGTTAGACCAACTACAGTTTCCATCTTTCCTCCCGACTTTTACGTCGTATGGTTTAGGTTTTTTAGATTTTAAAGCGGTAAAACAAATCGTTTCATAGCCCTTTCAGGCCACCTTCCCGTTTTACCGGGAAGGACATCAGACAAGTCGAGACTGGTCTTAATGGTTCTCTTCGTGCGCCATCGACAGGTAGACGATGGTCAGCATCATGAAGATAAACGCCTGCAGGGTGATGATCAGGATGTGGAACACAGCCCACGCCCACTGCAGAACAATACCCAGGCCGCTAAGCCAGAGCAGACCGCTGCCGAACATCACGGCGATCAGAATGAACACCAGCTCGCCGGCATACATGTTGCCGAACAGTCGCAAAGCCAGGGAGATCGGCTTGGCGATCAGGGTCACGAATTCCAGCAGGAAGTTCACCGGGATCAGCAGGGCTTGAACGAAGATGTTCTTGCTGCCGAACGGGTGCAGGGTCAGTTCGCCGATGAAGCCGCCGATGCCCTTGACCTTGATGCTGTAGAAAATGATCAACGCAAACACCGACAGGGCCATGCCCAGGGTGGCGTTAGGATCGGTGGTGGACACCGCACGGAATGGAATGTGGTGATCGCCGGTGATCAGGATGGCCAGCTGAGGAATCCAGTCGACCGGAATCAGGTCGACGGCGTTCATCAGGAACACCCAGACGAAGATGGTCAGTGCCAGCGGTGCAATCACCGGGCTACGGCCATGGAAGCTGTCTTTCACGCTGCCATCGACGAATTCGACCAATACTTCAACGAAGTTCTGCAGGGCACCTGGTTGACCGGAAGTCGCCTTCTTTGCCGCCATGCGGAAAATCAGGACGAAGATCAGACCCAATGCGACCGACCAGCCCAGAGTATCCAGGTGGAAAGCCCAGAAGCCCATTTCTTTGGCTTCTGCTGCGGTGTGGGCGAAGCCCCAGCCGCCGTTGGGAAGCTGACCGAAGGTCAGGTTCTGCAAGTGGTGCTGGATATAGCCCGAAGCGGTTGTTTCTGCCATGGTTGCCTCAAACGCCCTAAGGTTTCGAAAGTCTTGTTTTCATTAGCAGGGGAGCGAACCAGTTGACCAGTTGGGTCAACACGAAGACGCCGAATACAGCCAGCGGCGCCAATGGCTTCACACCTGCAAAGGTCAGTGCAAACAGCACTGCCGTCAAAATCAATTTCCCCGCCTCGCCGGCATAAAAAGACCGGACGATAGCCTGGGCTGCTCGGGCGCCGGAAAACCGAAAGGCCCTATGAGCAAAATACATATTGGGCAGCAAGCCTATCAGGCCTCCGCAGAGTCCCGAGTACCCGGCTACGACTCCATGCCAATACCAAAGCGCCAGTGCGGCAATCAGCAAAATGACAAATTGCGCCTTTAACACAGGGAAAACGGCCAAGCGATGGAACGACGACGTGTTTGGCGTGCGGGTTTCCACCACTCTTGCTCCTCAATGGTCGGCTGCCGGGAATCAATAACTTGGCATAATTTGTGCCGACAAAATGCGCGCAGAGTATAGGGGCGGTTCTGCCCCTATTCAACTGTCAGGTAGTGATTTCCGATCACGCGCTACATAAGCAATTGTTTCAGCGGATGTGGGCAAGGACGCCCTGAAGCTCATCGAGCGAGTTATAGCCGATGACCAATTGGCCCTTGCCTTTCTTACCATGCCGAATCTGCACCGCAGAGCCCAGGCGCTCGGCCAGGCGCTGTTCGAGACGCGCGATATCCGGATCAGGTTTGGCCGTTTCGACCGGTGCAGGTTTGCCACTGAGCCACTGTCGAACCAGGGCCTCGGTCTGACGAACGGTGAGGCCTCGTGCGACAACGTGTCGCGCCCCTTCAACCTGTTGATTTTCCGGTAAACCGAGCAAAGCACGCGCATGACCCATTTCCAGGTCGCCGTGGGAAAGCATCGTCTTGATGACTTCCGGCAGTGCGATCAGGCGCAGCAAGTTAGACACGGTCACGCGGGATTTACCCACCGCATCGGCCACTTGTTGCTGGGTCAGCTGAAACTCCTGCTGCAAACGCTGCAAGGCGATCGCTTCTTCGATCGGATTGAGGTCTTCGCGCTGGATGTTCTCGATCAACGCCATGGCGATGGCGGTTTCATCCGGCACATCGCGCACCATCGCCGGGATGGTTTCCTTGCCGGCCTGTTGGCTCGCGCGCCAGCGGCGTTCGCCGGCGATGATTTCAAAGCGACCGCCGCCAATCGGGCGTACCACGATCGGCTGCATCACGCCTTGGGCCTTGATCGAATTGGCCAGTTCTTCCAGCGCCTGGGGGTCCATGTCCCGGCGTGGCTGGTATTTGCCGCGCTGGATCAGGTCCAGCGGCAGGTGCTGCAGCTCGCGCTCGTCGGCCTGTACCGCTTGTTCTTCAAGGGTCGTGACAGTCGGACCACTCAGCAGTGCATCCAGTCCACGTCCGAGACCTCGTTTCTTGACGGCCATGGGGTTTCCTTAAGTTGGCTGGGCTGCAGTGGTACGGGAGTTGCGGCGTTGACGACGAACCATCTCGCCGGCCAATGCCAAGTAGGCAATGGCACCACGAGAGGACTTGTCGTAAGCCAGCGCGGGCATGCCATAGCTTGGCGCTTCGGCCAGGCGGATGTTGCGTGGGATCACGGTGTCGTAGAGCTGATCGCCGAAGTGTTCCTTGAGCTGCGCCGACACATCGTTCATCAGGCTCAGGCGCGGGTCATACATGGTCCGCAGCAGCCCTTCGACTTTCAGGTTCGGGTTGAGCAGTTCGGCAATGCGCTTGATGTTATCCACAAGGTCGCTCAAGCCTTCGAGGGCGAAATACTCACACTGCATCGGAATAATCACGCCATCGGCGGCCACCAGCGCATTGAGTGTCAGCATCGACAGCGACGGCGGGCAGTCGATCAGGATGTAATCGTAATTCTCGCGGATCGGCGCCAAGGCGCTGCGCAGACGGCTTTCTTTCATCTGCATTTCCAAAAGCACCACTTCCGCCGCCGTCAAATCGCGGTTGGCCGGCAGCAGTTGATAACCGCCGTGTTCGGAATAGTGCATGGCCTGGGCCAGGTCGCACTCGCCAATCAGCAAGTCGTAGACCGAGTTTTCCAGGCCGTGTTTATCCACACCGCTACCCATGGTGGCGTTGCCCTGTGGATCGAGATCGATCAACAGCACCCGGCGCTTGGTCGCGACCAGGGATGCTGCGAGGTTGATGCAGGTGGTGGTTTTACCCACGCCACCTTTCTGGTTCGCTATCGCGAATACCTTAGCCATTCTTGCTTGTGTTCCCAATCATGCCGTGCGGCGCAGTATCAGCAGATGGCGTTGGCCTTGGCAACCGGGTACGGCCAAGGCGTGTTCGCTATCGAGGTGGAAGTCTGCCGGCAATGCTAACAGCTCGTCGCTTGGATGAACGCCCTTCATTGCCAGCCAACGGGTGTCACGGTCGCCTAAGTGGCGGGTCCAGTTGCTGAAGTTCTCCATGCTGCTGAAAGCCCGGGAAACAATTCCGTTGAAAGGCTGTGCAGGCGTGAAGGCTTCGACGCGACTGTGGATAACTTGCAGGTTGTCCAGCTTCAGTTCGAGTTTGACCTGGGTCAGGAAGCGGGTCTTCTTGCCGTTACTGTCCAGGCACGTCACTTGCGACTCGGGAAACAGGATAGCCATGGGAATGCCGGGCATGCCGCCGCCACTGCCCACGTCGAGCCAGCGGCCGTTTTCGATGAACGGCATCACGCTCAGGCTGTCGAGCAGGTGGCGCGAGACCATTTCGTCGGGATCGCGCACTGCCGTGAGGTTGTAAGCCTTGTTCCATTTGATCAACAGGGCCAGGTAGCCCAGCAGCAACTCATGCTGGGCGGCGCTCAGGTCGACGCCCAACTGGCGTGCTCCTGTGGATAACTCTTCGGCGTGTTGCGAGGTGACCAACGAACTCAAGCGCTTTGCTCCAACTGACGGCCCGCGCCGCGTTTTTTCAAATGAATCATCAACAGCGAAATGGCTGCCGGGGTGACGCCGGGAATGCGTGAAGCCTGGCCCAAGGTTTCCGGCCGAGTTATCCCCAGCTTGCTTTGGATTTCTTTGGACAGCCCGGAAATCCCGACGTAATCGATATCCACAGGCAGCTTGATGTCTTCACTGGCGCGCAGACGAGCGATCTCATCCTGCTGGCGATCAATGTAACCGGCGTACTTGGTTTTGATTTCGACCTGTTCGGCGACCTGTGGATCGTCTGCACCGCCGCCGGTCACTTCAACCAGGCCGGCGTAGTCGATTTCGGGACGGGACAGCAGGTTCAACAGGTTGTACTCGTGGGTCAGCGGCGTGCCGAATTTTTCGGCGATCGCGTCGCCTTGCGCGGTGCCCGGGCGAACCCAAGTGCTTTTCAGGCGCTGCTCTTCCACTTCGATGCTTTCGCGTTTTTTGCAGAAAGCGGCCCAACGTGCGTCATCCACCAAGCCCAACTCGCGGCCTTTTTCGGTCAGGCGCAGGTCGGCATTATCTTCCCGCAGGATCAGACGGTATTCCGCCCGCGATGTGAACATCCGGTACGGTTCCTGGGTGCCCAGGGTGATCAGGTCGTCAACCAACACGCCGATGTACGCTTCATCGCGACGCGGACACCAGCTGTCTTTGCCCTGTGCGCGCAACGCGGCGTTGGTCCCGGCCAGCAAACCTTGGGCGCCGGCTTCTTCGTAACCGGTGGTGCCGTTGATTTGCCCGGCGAAGAACAGGCCGCCGATCACTTTGGTTTCCAGGCTGTATTTCAGGTCACGCGGGTCGAAGTAGTCGTACTCGATGGCGTAGCCGGGACGCACGATGTGCGCATTTTCCATGCCGCGAATCGATTGCACGATCTGGATTTGCACGTCGAACGGCAGGGACGTGGATATCCCGTTCGGGTACAGCTCGTGAGTGGTCAAGCCTTCGGGCTCGATGAAGACCTGATGGCTTTCCTTGTCGGCAAAGCGGTGGATCTTGTCTTCGATCGACGGGCAGTAACGTGGCCCGATACCTTCGATCACCCCGGAATACATCGGCGAACGGTCGAGGTTTGCCGCGATGATTTCGTGGGTTCGGGCGTTGGTGTGGGTAATCCAGCAGCTCACCTGTTTCGGGTGCTGTTCTTTCGAGCCCATGAACGACATCACCGGAATCGGCGTATCACCGGCCTGCTCAGTCATCACCGAGAAATCTACGGAACGGCCATCGATTCGCGGCGGCGTCCCGGTTTTCAGGCGACCGACCCGCAGCGGCAGTTCGCGTAGGCGTTGTGCCAGGGCAATCGACGGCGGATCGCCGGCTCGGCCACCGGAATAGTTCTGCATGCCGATGTGGATAAGTCCGCCGAGGAAGGTACCGGTGGTCAACACCACGGATTCTGCGAAGAAACGCAGGCCCATTTGGGTGACAACACCGCGTACCTGGTCCTGTTCGACGATCAGGTCATCGGCGGCCTGTTGAAATATCCACAGGTTCGCCTGGTTTTCCAGGGTTTCGCGCACCGCGGCCTTGTACAGGATGCGGTCGGCTTGTGCCCGAGTAGCACGCACGGCGGGGCCTTTGCGGCTGTTCAGCACACGAAATTGGATACCACCTTTGTCGGTGGCCATGGCCATGACGCCGCCAAGGGCGTCGATTTCCTTGACCAGATGGCTTTTGCCGATGCCGCCAATGGCAGGGTTACAACTCATGGCACCAAGGGTTTCCACGTTGTGCGTCAGCAACAGGGTTTTTACGCCCATGCGTGCTGAGGCCAGTGCTGCCTCGGTACCGGCATGACCGCCGCCGATGACGATCACTTCAAAACGGGAAGGGAAATCCACCACGCACCTCGTGCCTGCTTATGTAGGTAATTAGGAATTGATTGGTTGAGCTGGTTTTAGAGCTTTGGCGGCAAGTATAGGGACTTAGCCCTTCCTAAAGAACCCTTTGCACAAAATTTAACCAGCTGTGGATGAATCACAGACAATAGAAATTAAAAGAGAGAAATATATTAAATCTTTGTTTTTATGTTTATTTCTACTGAGCCTACTTTCTGTGGATAGATCTCTACAGCCCTTAATTCACGTAATGTACAGCGATTCAAAAGTCTGTGGTCATGTGCCCATGAGCGGCGTGGATAAGTGCTCTAAGCCTGTGGATTAAACAGGTGGTTATCCACAGATGGGTTTTTACTCAGGTTTCAAGCCCTGTTATCAACCGAGCACAGGGGCGGTTATTCACAGGGCTTAATCCACAGAAATGGACGCACCAACGCAAATTGCGCCCACGGCGAAGCCACCAAAGGCTTGGTTATGAATAAAAAATGAGAGGGAGGTGGCTGAAACAAGAGCAACAGACAGGCACGAATGGCCTGTCTGTGGACAACGAAGGACTATTTACCGATACAGAAGCTGGAAAAGATCCGTCCCAGCAGGTCATCCGAGCTGAACGCACCGGTGATCTCGCCCAACAGTTGCTGTGCCTGGCGTAAATCCTCAGCCAGCAGCTCACCGGCCCCCGCCAAGGTCAGCTGTGCCCGACCGTGCTCCAGCGCCGTGCTGGCATGGCGCAGCGCCTCCAGGTGCCTGCGACGAGCACTGAAGCTGCTTTCCGACGTCTGCTCATAGCCCATGCAGGCTTTGAGGTGTTCGCGCAGCAACTCCAGGCCATCCCCGGCCGACTTGGCGCTCAAGCTGATAGTAACGTGGCCATCCTCGCTGGTTTCCATGGCAATGGCTTCACCGGTGAGATCGGCCTTGTTACGGATCAAGGTGACTTTGGCCGGGTCAGGCCGTTGTTCGAGGAATTCCGGCCACAGGGCGAACGGATCCACGGCCTCGGGCGCGGTGGCGTCTACCACCAGCAGCACGCGGTCTGCTTCGCCTATCGCCTTGAGGGCACGTTCCACGCCGATCTTTTCCACTTGGTCGTCGGTATCACGCAGGCCGGCGGTATCGACGACGTGCAGCGGCATGCCGTCGATGTGGATATGTTCGCGCAAGATATCCCGGGTGGTGCCGGCAATCTCAGTAACGATCGCCGCCTCACGGCCCGCCAGGGCATTGAGCAGGCTGGATTTGCCGGCGTTGGGGCGCCCGGCGATCACCACGGTCATGCCGTCACGTAACAGAGCGCCCTGCCCGGCTTCGCGCAGCACTGTGGATAACTCGTCGCGGACTTTATCCAGCATTGCCAACACATGGCCATCGGCGAGGAAGTCGATTTCCTCTTCCGGAAAATCAATCGCCGCTTCCACATAGATGCGCAGGTTGATCAGTTGCTCGGTCAGGTTATGCACACGCAGGGAAAATGCTCCCTGCAGCGAGCGCAAGGCATTGCGCGCTGCCTGTGCAGAACTGGCCTCGATCAAATCGGCAATAGCTTCGGCCTGGGCCAGGTCGAGTTTGTCGTTGAGAAACGCACGCTCGCTGAATTCTCCCGGCCGGGCCAGACGGCAGCCCAGTTGCAGGCAACGCTGCAGCAACATATCCAGTACAACGGGGCCGCCGTGGCCCTGCAGTTCAAGGACATCTTCACCGGTAAACGAATTCGGGCCCGGGAAATAGAGTGCCAGGCCTTCGTCCAGCACCTGGTTGTCTGCATCCAGAAACGCGCCGTAATGGGCATAGCGCGGCTTCAACTCACGACCGCTGATGGCCTTGGCGGCCATGCCGGCGAGCGGCCCGGAAATTCGAACGATACCGACTCCGCCGCGACCTTGTGCGGTAGCGACAGCAGCGATGGTTTCACGAGGAGCGCTCATCAGCAGGTTCCAGAACAAAAGTGACGGAAAGCAAAACGCCCCACTAGGGGGCGTCTTGAGTGGTTATCCACAGAGTAAGTTACGCCGCGGCTTTTTTGGTAGCCGCTTCGATCTTACGAGTGATGTACCACTGTTGAGAGATCGACAACACGTTGTTGACCACCCAGTACAGCACCAGACCAGCCGGGAACCACAGGAAGAAGAAGGTGAAGATGATTGGCATCATTTTCATCACCTTGGCCTGCATCGGGTCCGGCGGCGTTGGGTTCAGGCGCTGCTGGATGAACATGGTCGCGCCCATGATGATCGGCAGGATAAAGAACGGGTCTTTGATCGACAGGTCAGTTATCCACAGCATGAACGGCGCCTGGCGCATTTCCACGCTTTCCAGGAGTACCCAGTACAGCGACAGGAACACCGGCATCTGTACCAGAATCGGCAAGCATCCACCCAACGGGTTGATCTTCTCTTTCTTGTACAGCTCCATCATGGCCTGCGACATTTTCTGCCGGTCATCACCATGTTGTTCTTTCAGCGCGGCCAGTTTCGGGGCCACGGCACGCATGCGCGCCATCGATTTGTAGCTGGCGGCCGACAGTGGGAAGAAGATCCCCTTGATCAGCATCGTCAGGAAGATGATCGAGAAGCCCCAGTTGCCGACGATGCTGTGGATATGTTGCAGCAGCCAGAAGATCGGCTGGGCAATGAACCACAGGATGCCGTAATCCACAGTCAGTTCCAGACCTGGGGATAACTCTTTGAGCACCGCCTGGCTTTTCGGACCGGCGTACAGGGTCGCGCTGGTTTCAGCCTTGGCACCTGGTGCGACGGTCAACGCCGGGCCAGTAAAGCCAATGATGTAGTTGCCCTGGCTGTCCTTGCGGGTTTGAACCAGATTGGCTTCACCCTTGTTCGGAATCCAGGCGGTCACGAAGTAGTGTTGCAACCAGGCAACCCAGCCACCTTGGACGGTTTCTTTCAGCGCGCCCTTGTCGATATCTTTCATCGACACTTTTTTGTACGGCTCGTTACTTGTCCACAGGGCGGCGCCCAGGTAAGTCGCGGTGCCGGTAGCGGTGCTGGAAGAAGGATCCGAGCTGCCATCACGCTTGAGCTGGGCAAACAGGTTGCCGCTCCACGGTTTGTTGCTTTCGTTGTCGATCAGGTAAGTGACCTTCAAGTCGTACAAACCACGGGTGAAACTGAAGCGCTTGATGTAATTGACGCCGTCGAGGCTGAATTTCAGGTCGACGTTCAACTGGTTCTGGCCGTCAGCCAGTTGATAAGTCTTCTGTTCGGTCGAATAAACCGGACGACCGGTAGCACGTGCATCAGGACCGTTGGTGCCGGTCAGGCCGCTTTGTGCCAGATAAACACGTTCGCCGCCGTTATCGAACAGCTGGAACGGAACATCCGGATGGTCTTGGCGACGTGGATACAGCGGCAGTTTCAACTGCGCGATATCACCACCTTGTGGATCGATAGCCAGGTCGAGCACATCCGTTTTTACGTGGATGAGGTCTTTATTGGTGACAACTGGCGTTTCTACAGGGGTGCTGGTCTCGCCATTCGCGCTGGGAACATCGGCACTCGCGGACGCATTGTTACCCAGCGGGGTGTCCGGAATAGCCGGCGCAGCCTGATTGGTAGCAACATTCTGAGTCGGCAGGGCAGCTTGGCCGTAGTCCTGGTTCCACTTAAGAACCATGACGTAGGACACGATTGCCAGGGCGACGATCAGGATCGTGCGTTTAATATCCATGATTACTCGGCCATCGAAGAAGAACGGGAGGTAGGGATAGGTGGAACCGGGTCATAACCACCGGGATTCCACGGATGACAGCGACCTAAACGACGAAAGGTCAGCCAGCCACCGCGCAGAAGACCATGATTTTCTATGGCCTCTAACGCGTAGCAGGAACAACTGGGGTAGAAACGACAGTGGTTGGCCATCAGAGGACTAATGGCATAACGGTAAAACTGGATCGGAACGAGGGCCAGTTTACGCATCGGTGCTGTCTACCCCTACAGTTTCGGTGCTGACTGCTGGTGCTGGCGTGTGGGTACGCGCCAAACGTTTCCAGAGCTTGCCGAAATGCTGAATCAATTCGGGGTTTTCTACGTCCCCCAAGCCTTTGCGCGCGACGATAACAATATCCCAACCAACCAGAGTGTCCTGGTGGAGGCGAAACGATTCGCGCATCAGACGCTTGAGGCGATTGCGCTCAACGGAGAGCTTTACGCTCTTCTTGCCGATCACCAACCCGAGACGGGGGTGATCCAGATCGTTGTTACGCGCAAGAACCAGGAGATTTTTCCCCGGAACCTTGCCGGTGGGGGAGTCAAAGACTGCCTTGAAGTGCCGGGGGGTGAGCAAACGCTTTTCCCGACTGAAGTCCTGACTCACCACCAGTACCGGATTATCAAACTGCCAGACGCGCACGACCTTTGGCGCGGCGACGCGACAGGACAGCACGGCCGTTCTTGGTAGCCATGCGAGCACGGAAGCCGTGAGTACGGGCGCGTTTGATGGTGCTTGGTTGGAAAGTACGTTTCATGGCGTTGTTACCTGGTTCGTCCACAACGGGCCGGAATGGCCCCCGTTTTAAGAGACCGGCGATTCTAGAGAAAGCAAGCCTCTAGGTCAATTTCCAACCAGCTTTTCCTTGAATTAGTTCTTTGCAGGCCATCAGCGCTTTTCTGTCCGACCGGGGTCCAGAGGCAGTGGCATAGATATAAAAATAAAGAAGGAAGTTATTTAAAGCTTTTCTGTAAAGCTTATAAAAGCTAGGCAGGCAATCTTCTGTGGATAACTACCTCAAGGCCATATTCTACGTGATGTACAGAGAATGACAACACGGGGGAGAAACGGTGCTCTGCCTGTGCTGCGCTGTCGGATAAGCTGTGGGTGGAATGAGTTGTTATCCACAGGCCAGTTACCCACAGACTTTCGACCCCACTTGTGCAATGAGCTTAGGGGCGCTTATCCACAGAGCTTATGCACAGACCATTGGTCGCCTTTATTCGCGTTAACACGTTGATTTTGGCTGGCCTGTGCGCAACCTACATGTGGATAAGTGGACGGCTGACCGCTACAATGGCGGCTGTTTTTGCCTCACCGGCTTTCAACTTAGGGGATATCCGTGTCAGTGGAACTTTGGCAGCAGTGCGTGGAGCTTTTGCGCGATGAGCTGCCTGCCCAGCAATTCAACACCTGGATCCGTCCGCTACAGGTCGAAGCCGAAGGCGACGAGTTGCGTGTCTACGCACCCAATCGTTTTGTTCTCGACTGGGTCAACGAGAAGTACCTGAGCCGCGTTCTCGAATTGCTCGATGAACATGGCAACGGCCTCGCGCCCGTGCTCTCTCTATTAATAGGCAGCAAACGTAGCTCCGCCCCTCGCGCTGCGCCGAATGCGCCATTGGCTGCTGCTGCGTCGCAAGCCCAGGCAGCGACCGCACCGGTCAACAACACGTCAGCGCCTGCGCCGACACGTTCGAAATCGTCGGCTCAGAAAAACGCGCCGGCCAACGAAGAGCCATCCCGCGACAGCTTCGATCCAATGGCGGGTGCCAGTTCCCAGCAAGCACCGGTTCGCGCTGAACAGCGCACCGTGCAGGTTGAAGGTGCGCTCAAGCACACCAGCTACCTCAACCGTACCTTTACCTTTGAGAACTTCGTCGAGGGTAAATCCAACCAGTTGGCCCGCGCGGCCGCCTGGCAAGTGGCGGACAACCCCAAGCATGGTTACAACCCGCTGTTCCTTTATGGTGGCGTTGGCCTGGGTAAGACGCACTTGATGCATGCGGTGGGTAACCATCTATTAAAGAAGAACCCGAATGCGAAGGTTGTGTACCTGCACTCGGAGCGCTTCGTGGCTGACATGGTCAAGGCCCTGCAGCTCAACGCTATCAACGAATTCAAGCGGTTCTACCGTTCCGTGGATGCCTTGCTGATCGATGACATTCAATTCTTCGCGCGCAAGGAACGTTCCCAGGAAGAGTTTTTCCACACCTTCAACGCCCTGCTCGAGGGCGGCCAGCAGGTCATCTTGACCAGCGACCGCTACCCGAAGGAAATCGAAGGCCTGGAAGAACGCTTGAAGTCGCGCTTTGGCTGGGGCCTGACCGTGGCTGTCGAGCCGCCGGAACTGGAAACCCGCGTAGCGATCTTGATGAAAAAGGCCGATCAGGCGAAAGTCGATCTGCCCCACGACGCCGCGTTCTTCATCGCCCAACGCATTCGCTCCAACGTGCGTGAGCTGGAAGGCGCACTCAAGCGTGTCATCGCGCACTCGCACTTCATGGGCCGTGACATCACCATCGAGCTGATTCGCGAATCCCTGAAAGACCTGCTGGCACTGCAGGACAAACTGGTGAGTGTGGATAACATCCAGCGCACCGTGGCCGAGTACTACAAGATCAAGATTTCCGACCTGCTGTCCAAGCGCCGTTCGCGCTCGGTGGCACGTCCGCGCCAGGTGGCCATGGCACTCTCCAAAGAGTTGACCAACCACAGCCTGCCGGAAATCGGCGATGTCTTTGGTGGTCGCGACCACACCACGGTCTTGCACGCATGCCGCAAGATCAACGAACTTAAGGAATCCGACGCGGATATTCGCGAGGACTACAAGAACCTGCTGCGTACACTGACTACTTGATGACACCAGCGCAGCTTATTAAGGCAAGGGACTAGACCATGCACTTCACCATTCAACGCGAAGCCCTGTTGAAACCCCTGCAACTGGTCGCAGGCGTCGTCGAGCGCCGACAGACCTTGCCGGTACTTTCCAACGTATTACTGGTTGTCGAAGGCCAGCAATTGTCCCTGACCGGCACCGACCTGGAAGTCGAACTGGTGGGTCGTGTTCAGCTGGAAGAGCCCGCTGAACCTGGCGAGATCACTGTGCCCGCGCGCAAGCTGATGGATATCTGCAAGAGCTTGCCCAACGACGCACTGATCGACATCAAGGTTGATGAGCAGAAGCTGGTGGTCAAGGCCGGTCGCAGCCGCTTCACCTTGTCGACCCTGCCGGCCAATGACTTCCCTACCGTGGAAGAAGGCCCAGGTTCGCTGACCTGCAGCCTGGAGCAAAGCAAACTGCGCCGTTTGATCGAGCGCACCAGCTTCGCCATGGCCCAGCAGGACGTGCGTTATTACCTCAACGGTATGTTGCTGGAAGTATCGGAAGGCATTATTCGCGCCGTGGCCACCGACGGTCACCGCCTGGCCATGTGTTCGATGAAGGCCGATATCGGTCAGCCGGACCGTCACCAGGTGATCGTGCCGCGCAAAGGTATCCTCGAACTCGCGCGCCTGCTCACCGAGCCGGATGGCAACGTCAGCATCGTCCTGGGTCAGCACCACATCCGCGCCACCACCGGCGAGTTCACCTTCACCTCCAAGCTGGTTGACGGCAAGTTCCCGGATTACGAGCGTGTACTGCCTAAAGGTGGCGACAAGTTGGTGGTCGGTGATCGCCAGGCCCTGCGTGAGGCGTTCAGCCGCACTGCGATTCTGTCGAACGAAAAGTACCGGGGTATTCGCCTGCAATTGGCTAACGGCCAACTGAAGATCCAGGCCAACAACCCGGAACAGGAAGAAGCGGAAGAAGAAGTGGGCGTCGACTACAACGGCGGTTCGCTGGAAATCGGCTTCAACGTGAGCTACTTGTTGGACGTGCTGGGTGTGATGACCACCGAACAGGTTCGCCTGATTCTGTCCGACTCCAACAGCAGTGCACTGGTGCAAGAATCCGACAACGATGACTCGGCTTACGTTGTTATGCCGATGCGTCTGTAATCATGCTCAGCAGAAGCTAGATGTCCCTCAGTCGCGTCTCGGTCACCGCGGTGCGCAATCTGCACCCGGTGACCTTCTCCCCCTCCCCCCGCATCAATATCCTCCATGGCGCCAACGGCAGTGGCAAAACCAGCGTGCTGGAAGCCATCCATCTGCTGGGGCTCGCTCGGTCTTTCCGCAGTGCCCGCCTGTTACCGGTGATTCAGTACGAACAATTGGCGTGTACGGTGTTTGGTCAGGTCGAATTGGCTGAAGGTGGTCACAGCAGCCTGGGGATATCCCGTGATCGCGGCGGCGAGTTTCAGATTCGCATCGACGGGCAAAATGCCCGTAGTGCGGCGCAGTTGGCGGAAATCCTGCCGCTGCAGTTGATCAACCCAGACAGTTTCCGTTTGCTGGAAGGCGCGCCGAAAATCCGTAGGCAGTTCCTCGATTGGGGAGTGTTCCACGTGGAACCGCGCTTCATGGCCACTTGGCAGCGCCTGCAGAAGGCCTTGCGGCAGCGGAACTCATGGCTGCGGCATGGTACACTTGATGCCGCTTCACAAGCAGCCTGGGACCGGGAACTGTGCCTGGCCAGCGACGAAATAGATGAATACCGCCGCGCCTATATCAAAGCCTTGAAACCAGTCTTTGAGCAGACCTTGAGTGAGTTGTTGGACCTCGAAGGGCTGACGCTGAGCTACTACCGCGGTTGGGACAAAGAGCGTGAACTGAGTGCAGTGCTCGCCACGTCCTTGCAGCGGGATCAGCAAATCGGCCACACCCAGGCCGGCCCCCAGCGCGCTGATTTGCGTCTTAGGTTAGGCGCACATAATGCCGCGGATATCTTGTCCCGCGGCCAGCAGAAGTTGGTGGTGTGTGCATTGCGTATCGCCCAAGGGCATTTGGTTAGCCAAGCCCGGCGCGGTCAATGTATTTATCTGGTGGATGATTTGCCGTCAGAACTCGACGAGCAACACCGCCGTGCGTTATGCCGCTTGTTGGAAGACTTACGCTGCCAGGTGTTTATCACCTGTGTAGACCACGAATTATTGAGGGAAGGCTGGCAGACGGAAACGCCAGTCGCTTTGTTCCACGTGGAACAAGGCCGTATCACCCAGACCCACGACCATCGGGAGTGAAGGCATGAGCGAAGAACACACGTACGACTCGACCAGCATTAAAGTGCTGAAAGGTTTGGATGCCGTACGCAAACGTCCTGGTATGTACATTGGCGACACCGATGATGGTAGCGGTCTGCACCACATGGTGTTCGAGGTGGTCGACAACTCCATCGACGAAGCTCTGGCCGGTCACTGCGACGACATCAGCATTATCATTCACCCGGATGAGTCCATCACCGTGCGCGACAACGGTCGTGGCATTCCGGTAGACGTGCATAAAGAAGAAGGCGTTTCGGCGGCAGAGGTCATCATGACCGTGCTCCACGCCGGCGGTAAGTTCGACGACAACTCCTATAAAGTCTCCGGCGGTCTGCACGGTGTCGGTGTGTCGGTGGTGAACGCGCTGTCCAAAGAGCTGATCCTAACGGTGCGCCGTAGCGGCAAAATCTGGGAACAGACCTACATCCATGGTGTTCCACAAGAACCGATGAGGATCGTTGGCGACAGTGAATCTACCGGTACGCAGATCCACTTCAAGCCATCGGCTGAAACCTTCAAGAACATCCACTTTAGCTGGGACATCCTGGCCAAGCGGATTCGTGAACTGTCCTTCCTCAACTCCGGTGTTGGCATCGTCCTCAAGGATGAGCGCAGCGGCAAGGAAGAGCTGTTCAAATACGAAGGCGGCCTGCGTGCGTTCGTTGAATACCTGAACACCAACAAGACTGCGGTCAACGAGGTGTTCCACTTCAATGTTCAGCGCGAAGACGGCATCGGCGTGGAAATCGCCCTGCAGTGGAACGACAGCTTCAACGAGAACCTGTTGTGCTTCACCAACAACATTCCACAGCGCGACGGCGGCACTCACTTGGTGGGTTTCCGTTCCGCACTGACGCGTAACCTGAACACCTACATCGAAGCCGAAGGCCTGGCCAAGAAGCATAAAGTTGCCACCACCGGTGACGATGCCCGTGAAGGTCTGACTGCGATTATTTCGGTGAAAGTACCGGACCCCAAGTTCAGCTCCCAGACCAAAGACAAGCTGGTGTCTTCCGAAGTGAAGACTGCCGTGGAACAGGAGATGGGCAAGTACTTCTCTGACTTCCTGTTGGAAAACCCGAACGAAGCCAAGCTGGTTGTCGGCAAGATGATCGACGCAGCACGTGCCCGTGAAGCGGCGCGTAAAGCCCGTGAGATGACCCGCCGCAAAGGCGCGCTGGACATCGCCGGCCTGCCGGGCAAACTGGCTGACTGCCAGGAGAAGGACCCTGCCCTCTCCGAACTGTACCTGGTGGAAGGTGACTCTGCTGGCGGTTCCGCCAAGCAGGGTCGTAACCGTCGCACCCAGGCCATCCTGCCGTTGAAGGGTAAGATCCTCAACGTCGAGAAAGCGCGCTTTGACAAGATGATTTCCTCCCAGGAAGTCGGCACCTTGATCACGGCGTTGGGCTGCGGTATTGGCCGCGATGAGTACAACATCGACAAGCTGCGTTATCACAACATCATCATCATGACCGATGCTGACGTCGACGGTTCGCACATCCGTACCCTGCTGCTGACCTTCTTCTTCCGTCAGTTGCCGGAGCTGATCGAGCGCGGCTACATCTACATCGCCCAGCCGCCGTTGTACAAAGTCAAAAAGGGCAAGCAAGAGCAATACATCAAAGACGACGACGCCATGGAAGAGTACATGACGCAGTCGGCCCTGGAAGATGCCAGCCTGCACCTGAACGACGAAGCGCCGGGCATTTCCGGAGCGGCGCTGGAGCGCCTGGTCAACGACTTCCGCATGGTCATGAAGACCCTCAAGCGTCTGTCGCGCCTGTACCCTCAGGAACTGACCGAGCACTTCATCTACCTGCCGGCCGTGAGTCTGGAACAGTTGGGCGATCACGCAGCAATGCAGGATTGGCTGGCCCAGTACGAATTGCGCTTACGCACTGTCGAGAAATCCGGCCTGGTCTACAAAGCCAGCCTGCGTGAAGACCGTGAACGTAATGTGTGGCTGCCTGAGGTCGAATTGATCTCCCACGGCCTGTCCAACTACGTCACCTTCAACCGCGACTTCTTTGGCAGCAATGACTATAAAACCGTAGTTACCCTGGGCGCACAACTGAGCACCCTGCTGGACGACGGCGCATATATTCAACGTGGCGAACGCAAGAAGCAGGTTAAGGAATTCAAGGAAGCCCTTGACTGGCTGATGGCCGAAAGCACCAAGCGCCACACCATCCAGCGCTACAAAGGTCTGGGCGAGATGAACCCGGATCAACTGTGGGAAACCACCATGGACCCGGCTCAGCGCCGTATGCTGCGCGTGACCATCGAAGACGCGATCGGCGCAGACCAGATCTTCAACACCCTGATGGGTGATGCGGTCGAGCCTCGCCGTGACTTCATCGAGACCAACGCCTTGGCGGTGTCTAACCTGGATTTCTGATCCAAGTTGTAGGTTCACAAAATAGTTGATCATTTTCACCAATAGATGAATCGACGAACTTAGGAAAAAGGCCAATTCTCTGAATTGGCCTTTTTTTGTGCTCGAAAATTCGCTATCCGACGACGCTCACCGTAGGTCGTAACAACCGCGGAAAGATAGTCTGAAAAAACGAGCATTTCGGCACTTTTGTCGAGCATTTCGGCACAGTAACCACTCTTTGTTCAATCTATGCTCGAGGCCCACCTTAAAACTCAGATGGAGTCGCGATGAAAATCAGATTAGTCCTGCCTGCACTTTCCATGGCAGTAGCACTCAGTGGATACGCTGCCGACTTCTCACTGACCAGCCGGGATATTGCTGACAACCGCCCGCTGACCAGTCGTGAAGTGTTCCAAGGCTTCGGTTGCGAAGGAGGCAATACGTCTCCTGAGCTTTCCTGGAAAAACGCCCCCGCAGGTACTAAAAGTTACGCGATCACGGTCTACGATCCCGATGCACCGACCGGTAGTGGTTGGTGGCATTGGACGGTGGTTAACTTACCCGCTTCTACCAATAGCTTGCCGAGAGGAGTGGGAGCGAACCTGCCTGCCGGTGCGGTACAAGGGCGAACCGATTATGGCCTACCAGGATTTGGCGGGGTTTGCCCTCCTGTAGGGGATAAACCCCATCGCTATCAATTCACCGTATGGGCATTGAAAGTGGATAAGCTACCACTCGACGGTGAGGCCAGTGGTGCCTTGGTTGGGTACATGCTCAATGCCAATGCCCTGGCCAAAGCGACCATTACTTCAACTTACGGACGTTAAGAACAATGCGCCCTTGTGACGGCATACAGCACCGGGAAAACATTATCGATGCGTGTGTCATACGGGCGCGCCAGCCCCTTACCTTGCCAAGGGTGCCGGTGCTCGTGACCACCTTATGTCGAGTGCGACAGGGGGAAAAACTGTTGCAATGGGATGACAGGGAGATGCGCGCAGGGCCACAACATTTGATTCTGATGCCGGCCGGACGCGAGCTTGGTATCTCAAACTTCCCTGGACTTCACGGTCACTACGTCGCCGATGCGGTGACGTTTCCCATCTCGACATTGCTTAACTTCAGCGCCCGATATAGCCAGCAGATCATGAGTCGTCGCGGTGTACTGAAGACCGATCTATGCGTACCTCTGGACACGCACACAACGCAGGCATGGGATCAGTTATTGGCCTCTATCAATGCGAACGCCCCGGACGCATTACGCACGCTCTATGGGGAAGCGGTTCTTCTAAGCCTGTGCCTTGGCGGCCAGCTCGGACCTCTGCTGATGGGTCGCAACGACCCCATTTGCGAACGAGTTCAGCAGATGTTAATGGGCAGCCCGGAGAGAGACTGGACGGTTGCGAGCGTCGCACAACACCTGAACCTGGGTGAGTCGACGTTGCGTCGCCAACTGGCGAATGAGGGGGACAGTTTCAGGAATATTCTGGAGGGCGTTCGACTGGCGACAGCATTGCAATGGTTGCAAACGTCTTCTCGCCCAATTGGTGAAATTGCCGGTGCCTGCGGTTACGCCTCGGCCTCACGTTTTGCGGTGCGCTTTCGCTCACACTATGGGCTGTCGCCACGTGAATTGCGTGCAGCGATTTAGGCATTCCATTCCGGTGAGGTTTCGCCCTTATTGTGCACCTGTCCACTATGAGTATGTCCGGCGATCACGTCTTGCCGCCGACGCTTAGCGTAGGCCTTTTTATTAGCTAAAGAACAGTACGCATAAAAATGCTCCACGTGGAACATCAGTATTTTTAGCCGGCCGATGCTGCGGCCACACTCTCCAGCCGGTACCCATACCCGTAGATCGTCAACAGTTGCCAACCCCGATCCGCGGTCAACCCCAGCTTGTTCCGTAGCCGATAGATATGCGTATCCAGAGGCCGTGACGAGACCATTTCTTCATGGCTCCAGAACCGTTCATACAGATACTCGCGAGACAACGGGCGAGCCAGGTTTGCAAACAGACAGCTGGCCAGGCGGTATTCGCGTTCGGTCAGGTTGATCGGTTTGCCCGCGCGGGTGACGGTCAATTCGGCATCGTCAAAGGTCAGGTCGTTGAAGTTTTGCACTTCAGGGGTCGCCGACTTTTGCAGACCGTGGCGACGTAGAACGGCGCTGACCCGGGCTTTGAGTTCATTCGGGCGAAAGGGTTTACTGACGTAATCGTCGGCGCCGCTGTTCAGGGCGGTGACGATATCGCTCTCGGCATCACGGCTGGTGAGCATGATCACCGCAGGAGGCGACTCCATGTGTTCACGGGTCCAGCGCAGCAGGGCGAGACCGCTGATATCGGGCAGTTGCCAGTCGAGTATCAGCAGGTCGAAGGTTTCCCGGCGCAGTTGGCGCAGCAGGTCTTCACCGCGTTCGAAGCAATGCACGGACCAGGGCTGTTCCGCGCTGCTGGGGATCTGTCGCAGTGTCTGTTCCACACGCTGCAATTCAGCGGGTTCGTCATCCAGTATTGCGACACGCATGGGTAGATCCTTTCTACTTGAAGTATTTCAGCTGTCGGCCGGTTGAATAGCGGGCTTCCCTGCTGCGCGAATGCCGGTAATTGAATCTGAAGAATTGTGGTCAGATTCAACGAGCCTTTGTATCTCTCGGTACGCTGATATCAAAGGGCCAAAACGCTCTGAAAAATGGCGTGACTCAGGGGGAAAGATACCGACTCCCGGCCATAAGGAAAAGGATCAGTGCCGCCGGCATTGCATAGCCGTGCGGGCAGCTGATACTGCGCTCCGATGTACGGTATGTTTCAACAAATGCATTCAGGAAAAAAACGCTGCGATCAAAATGAGCTTCACTGGGATCAGTACAACACCGCGCACCACCTGGAGGGAGAAACCGGGTCTATGACATCTTCAACTAGCCATTTTCAGCATCGGTGCGGGTTCCAGGCGGTCGCCCTGTGATGCTGTGGCGCAAGGCCGAAAAGCGTCAGCCCACGCAAGCGCAGCTCTTGTTCCACGGCTTGGTCCGCGAGTGGTTGTGGATTGGCCTGGTGTTGCTGCCCTTCACCGCCTATCTGTCTTTAAGCTCGAGCCTTGCCTTTAACAGCCCGTTGTATGACAGCCTTCGCCGTCTGGCTCCCCTGCCGGTTGATCCGCGTATTTTACTGGTGACCATCGATGACCAAAGCCTGAAGAAGCTGGGTCAATGGCCCTGGCCCCGCAGCCTGCATGCCGACTTGGTCAACCGTCTGAGCGCGGCCCAGCCGACGGCGATCTTGTTCGATGTGATCTTCAATGACGCGGGTAACGCCGCCGATGACCAGCGACTGGCGGATGCAGTGTGCAACGCCGGCAACGTTCTGCTGCCCCTGGAACGCGATGGCACCGCGAGCTTAAGCCCGGCAGGCGAGCAGCTGTTACCGCTGCTCAAGTGTGCCAAGGGGCTGGGCCATATCAATGTCGAAGCAGACAGCGACGGTGCTGTCCGTAGCCTGTATCTGCGCGAAGGCCCGCCTGGGAGCACCCTCCCGCAGTTGGCGTGGCAGGCGTATAGGTTGAGCGGGCAAACCGCGCAAATGCCTGGGCGTAGCGAGCAACCCAACACTCAGCGCTGGCATCGGGAATTTAGGGTTCGTGTCCCGTTCACGTCTGAGCAGCATGCGTTTCCCAGTGTGTCCTATGTCAGCGTATTACACGGCGAAGTGCCGGCCGAGTTGCTGCGTGACCGCCTGATCCTGGTGGGCGCGAGCGCCTATGGGTTGGGTGACCGTTTTGTGACGCCGCTCTCCTCCACTCCGGATACCACTGCGGGCGTGGAGGTCCAGGCCAATGTGCTCAACGGCTTGCTGCAGGAGCGCAGCATTGTCGATCTCCCCGGCTGGCTCGCGGCACTGATTGCAACCGCCTGGGTGGCGTTGCTGCTGGGCCTGTTGTTGTACCGTCCGCGCTACGCCCTGTGGATGACCTTGGGTTGCATGGCCGGCGCGTTGCTCGGCGCGTGGGCGCTGTTACGCCTTGGTCACTGGTGGTCACCCGCAGCGTGCCTGATCGGCTTGTTGCTCAGCTACCTGATCTGGAACTGGCGCCGCTTGAGCGTGATCCTCGCGTACTTTGGCTGGGAACTGGCGCGACTGGATAACGAACCCAAGGTGCTGCCCGAGCGCCGCCGTGCGCCCGCGAACAAAGGCGATGTGTTGCAAGGGCGCATCTTTGCCTTGGAGCAGGCCGTTAGCCGGACCCGTGACACCCGACGCTTCATGGCCGATGGCCTCGAATGCCTGCCGGTGGCGACCCTGATTACCGACCCACGGGGCAACATTCTGTTGGCCAACCGCATTGCCCGCGAAGTATTCGGTAATGATCTGGTCAACGAAAACCTGCTGGAACAACTCGCCGACCTGGGCTATCCGCCGCTGCATAACGGCGTGCGTCCGGCCCTGTCAGCCCTGGAACTCGTCGAGTTCCGTGACATCCACCAACGCAGCCTGCGCATGGAAATCGCGCCCTTGCTGCCCGCCGAAGGTGATATCGCCCTCGGCTGGTTGCTTAGCCTGACCGACTTGACTAAGGAACGCGAAGCCCAGCAACACCGCGAAACCATGCTGCGCTTCCTGTCCCACGACCTACGTGCGCCGCACTCGGCGATCCTCGCGTTGCTGGACGTGCATAACGCTGAGTCCCCGGTGTTTGCCCAGATCGAGCAGCAGGTTCGACGCGCCTTGAGCCTCACCGAATCTTTCGTACAACTGGCGAAAGCCGAGGCTGACGGCTACCACTTCCAGCCAACCCTGTTTGCCATGCTGGTGATGGATGCGTTTGACCAAGTGGCGGTGATCGCCCAGCTCAAGGGCATCCAGTTGGTCAACGACCTGGATGAGGCGGATGAAGGCATGGTGTCGGCCGATCAATCCCTGCTCACCCGCGCATTGTTCAACGTGCTGGAGAACGCGATCAAATACTCGCCGTCCGGAACCACCGTGAGGTTGAGCCACGGCAGCGCGCAAGGTTGGTTGGAATGTCGCATCAGCGACCAGGGCCCAGGCATTGCGGCAAAGGATTTGCCGGAACTGTTCAGCCAGTACCGCCGCTTCGATTCCGCCCAAGGCAGCGAAGGCCTTGGGTTGGGCCTGACCATGGTCAAGGCCGTCGTGGAGCGTCATGGTGGCCGTATCTGCTGCGAAAGCGTGGTGAGCAAAGGCACCACATTCACCCTGCAACTGCCCCTGCTGGAAGACTGACAAAACGTGCTTTTGCGCTGTGTATAAAAAACCGGTCTCAAGGACCGGTTTTTTTATGCAGAAAAATACTTATGCACGGTTTTAGTACTTTTATGAGTTCTGGAAATATCTAAGTAAATCAGCTTGTTATGAAGAAAAAATGCCATTTTTCGAACAAACCGTACACAGGTTATCCACAGATTCTCAGACTACCGGCGTGTCCACCACCACCGGCTCCGGCGGCAGCGAACCCATGGCCCGTTGCTGGGCTTCATTCCAGGCTGCAGCGCGGTCATTCAGCGCGGCAATTGCACGCGGCCCTTCACCTTCGGCGTACATCGGTTCCCCAATCACCACGGTGATGGTGCCTGCACGTTTTAACCAACCGGTTTTTGGCCAGAACCTGCCGGCGTTGTGTGCAATCGGTAAAACAGGCAGGTTGGCGTTGACGGCCAACGCAGTGCCGCCGCGTGAGAACTTGCCGACGGTGCCGTAGGGCACACGCGTACCTTCCGGGAAGATCAGTACCCAAACGCCGTCCTTGAGTAGCTCGTGGCCCTTTTTGGCCACATGCTTGAGCGCCGCCTTGGGGTTGTCACGGTCGATGGCGATCGGGCGCAGCATAGCCATGGCCCAACCGAAGAACGGCACGTACAGCAGCTCACGCTTGAGCACTTGGCTCAGGGGCGAGAAGTACGCCGAGAGGAAGAACGTCTCCCACGTGCTCTGGTGGTTCGACAGAATCACACAGGGCTGATCCGGGACGTTTTCCGCGCCCTTGACCTCGAAGCGAATGTTCAGGAACACCTTGGTCAGCCACAACGCGCAGCGGCACCAATAGACGTTGATGAAGCGATAGCGCGCCTTGAACGGCAGGAAAGGCGCGATAAAAAAGCTCAGGGTGCACCAGAGAAACGAACTGGTGCCCAACAGCAGGTAAAAGAAGAAGGTTCTGATGGCCTGCAAAATCGACATGGCGGCATTTACCGTTGCGGGACACAGCCCGCCTGTTAAAGGCGCACTCCCGAACAATCCTTGGTCAGGAAATCGAGGGTGGCTAGTTGTTGATAAGTTCTGCGGCAACCGCCGCCAGATCGTCAAAAATCAAAGTGCCTACCGGCAGGTTTTTCGCCTGGGTCTTTTCGCCTTTCCCGGTCTTTACCAAAACTGGCTGAGAGTCGACGGCTTTGGCCGCCTCCAGGTCACCGAGGCTGTCCCCGACGAACCATAGCCCAGCCAGGGGCACGTTGTAATGTTCTGAAATGGTTTTCAACATGCCGGGCTTGGGCTTGCGGCATTCGCAGCCCTCATCCGGCCCGTGGGGGCAGTACACCACCAGCCCCACCTCACCGCCCTGCTCCGCCACCAACGTGCGCAAGCGCGCGTGCATGGCGTCCAGGGTAGCGATGTCGTAGTAGCCGCGGGCGATGCCGGACTGGTTGGTGGCGACGGCCACCGTCCAGCCGGCGTTGCTCAACTGCGCGATGGCCTCGATCGCGCCGGGCAGTGGAATCCATTCCTCCACCGACTTGATGTAAGCGTCGGAGTCGTAATTGATCACCCCGTCCCGATCGAGAATCAGCAGTTTCAACATGATCAGCCCAGTACGGAAATGTCTGCGATGTTGATGAACAGACCGCGCAGACGCGCCAACATGGCGTAGCGGTTTTTCCGCACGCCGGCATCTTCGGCATTGATCATCACCGCTTCGAAGAACGCATCCACCGGCTCGCGCAGCGTGGCCAGGCGCGCCAGTGCTTCGGCGTAGTTACGCTCGGCGATCAACGGCTTCACCGCATTTTCTGCCTTGGCGATGGCCGAGTTCAGCGAGAACTCCTTGGCATCGGCGAACAGGCCAGGGTCGACATCGGCGTTGCCCAGGCCTTCGGCCTTGCTCAGCAGGTTTGACACACGCTTGTTCACGGCGGCCAGCGCATCGGCTTCCGGCAGTTTGCGGAAGGCCTGTACGGCTTGCACTCGTTGGTCGAAGTCCAGCGCCGAACCCGGTTGCAGGGCACGTACCGACAGGTACACCGAAACGTCCACGCCTTCGTCTTCGTAACGCGCACGCAGGCGGTCGAACACGAACTCCAGCACTTGCTCGGCCAGGCCGGCTTGCTTGACCTTGCCACCGAACTGGCCGACCGCGAACACCACGGCCTGGGTCAGGTCGAGGTCGAGCTTCTTGTCGATCAGGATACGCAGCACGCCCAGGGCCGCACGGCGCAGGGCATACGGGTCTTTGCTACCGGTGGGCAGCATGCCGATGCCGAAGATACCGACGAGGGTGTCCAGCTTATCGGCAATGGCCACGGCCGCACCGGTCAGGGTGGTCGGCAACTCGGCGCCAGCGCCGCGTGGCATGTACTGCTCGTTCAGGGCCAGGGCGACATCGTCCGGCTCGCCGTCGTTGAGGGCGTAGTAGTAACCGGCAACACCTTGCATTTCCGGGAACTCGCCAACCATTTCGGTGGCCAGGTCGCACTTGGACAGCAGGCCGGCACGCGCCGCCAAGGCGGTATCACCACCGATACGCGGGGCAATGTAGGCGGCCAGTTTGGACACCCGCACAGCCTTGTCGTAGACGCTGCCGAGTTTTTCCTGGAACACCACGTTTTGCAGGCGCAGGTTGAAGTCTTCGAGCTTCTGCTTCTTGTCTTGCTTGAAGAAGAACTCGGCGTCGGTCAGGCGCGGGCGCACGACTTTCTCGTTACCCGCGATGATCTGCTGCGGGTCCTTGCTTTCGATGTTGGCCACGGTGATGAAGCGCGGCAGCAATTTGCCGTCCACGTCCAACAGGCAGAAGTACTTCTGGTTGTCCTGCATCGTGATGATCAGGGCTTCTTGCGGCACATCGAGAAAACGCTCTTCGAACGAGCACACCAGCGGCACCGGCCATTCAACCAGGGCGGTCACTTCGTCCAACAGGCTTGGCGGCACGATGGCGGTGCCTTCCTGCAGGCGGGCCAGCTCTTCGGTGCGCTTGCTGATCAGCTCGCGGCGCTCGTTGGCATCGGCCAGCACATAGGCGGCGCGCAGGTCGTTGAGGTAGTTGGCCGGCGCGGTGATACGCACGCTTTGCGGGTGGTGGAAGCGGTGACCGCGGGAATCGCGGCCGGCTTTCTGGGCAAGGATGGTGCAATCGATGACTTGGTCACCGAGCAGCATCACCAACCACTGGGTCGGACGCACGAACTCTTCCTTGCGCGCACCCCAGCGCATGCGCTTGGGGATAGGCAGGTCGTTCAGGGAGTCTTCGACAATGGTCGGCAACAGGCTAGCCGTCGGCTTGCCTTTGATGACCTGGCTGAAGCGCAGTTTCGGGCCGCTCTGGTCGATCTCGCTCAGCTCGACGCCACACTTCTTGGCAAAGCCCAGTGCCGCTTGGGTCGGCTTGCCTTCAGCGTCGAAGGCAGCCTGGCGTGGCGGGCCGTCGAGGTTGATGCTGCGGTCCGGCTGCTGGGTTTCCAGCGCGGTCAACAACACCGCCAGACGGCGCGGCGCGGCATAGACCTTTTTCGCCTCAAACTTCAGGCCGGCGCTTTGCAGGCCTTTTTCGATACCGGCCAGGAACGCATCGGCCAGGGTGTTCAGCGCCTTGGGTGGCAGCTCTTCGGTGCCCAGTTCAACCAGAAAATCTTGAGCACTCATTGTGCAGCCTCCAGCTTAGCCAACACTTCATCACGCAGGTCCGGGGTTGCCATCGGGAAGCCCAGCTTGGCACGTGCCAGCAGGTAGGCTTGGGCGACGGAACGCGCCAGGGTGCGTACACGCAGAATATATTGCTGGCGCGCAGTCACCGAGATGGCGCGGCGGGCATCCAGCAAGTTGAAGGTATGGGACGCCTTCAACACCATTTCATAGCTCGGCAACGGCAGCGGCTGGTCGAGTTCGATCAGGCGCTTGGCTTCGCTTTCATAGAAGTCGAACAGTTCGAACAGCTTCTCGACGTTGGCGTGTTCGAAGTTATAGGTCGACTGCTCCACTTCGTTCTGGTGGAACACATCGCCGTAGGTCACTTTACCGAACGGGCCGTCTGCCCACACCAGGTCGTAGACCGAGTCCACGCCTTGCAGGTACATGGCCAGGCGCTCGAGACCGTAGGTGATCTCGCCGGTCACCGGGTAGCACTCGATGCCGCCCGCTTGCTGGAAGTAGGTGAACTGCGTGACTTCCATGCCGTTGAGCCAGACTTCCCAGCCCAGGCCCCAGGCGCCGAGCGTCGGCGATTCCCAGTTGTCTTCGACGAAACGGATGTCGTGGACCAGCGGGTCCAGGCCGACATGTTTCAGCGAGCCCAGGTACAGCTCCTGGAAGTTGTCCGGGTTCGGCTTCAGTACCACCTGGAACTGGTAGTAGTGCTGCAGACGGTTCGGGTTTTCGCCGTAGCGGCCGTCAGTCGGGCGCCGACTGGGCTGCACATAAGCGGCGTTCCAGGTTTCCGGGCCGATGGCCCGCAGGAATGTAGCGGTGTGGAAAGTGCCGGCGCCTACTTCCATATCGTAGGGCTGAAGTACCACACAACCTTGCTCGGCCCAGTATTGCTGGAGGGCGAGGATCAAGTCTTGGAAGGTACGCACGGCTGGCGTAGGCTGGCTCACGAAATTCACCTGTTACTTGGGCTGCGATTTAAAGAGCGGGAGTATACCCGATTCGGCCGCGCCACCATCCCCTGGAGCCTTATGCCACGCTGCTTTTGGTGTTCTGAAGATCCGCTGTACATGGCTTATCACGATCAGGAGTGGGGAACGCCGCTGCGCGATGCGCAGGGTTTATTCGAGTTACTTTTGCTCGAAGGGTTCCAGGCGGGCCTGTCCTGGATCACCGTTTTACGCAAACGCGAGCATTATCGGAAGGTCTTGTTCGGTTTTGATGCGCAGCGCCTGGCGCGACTGAGCGATGCCGAGATCGAAGCGTTGATGCTCGATCCGGGCATTGTGCGCAATCGTCTGAAGCTCAACGCCACCCGCCGCAATGCCGCGGCTTGGCTCGCGCTGGAGGACCCGGTGGGGCTGCTGTGGTCGTTTGTCGGCGGCGTGCCCAAGGTCAATCACTTCAAGGACCGCAGCGAAGTCCCGGCGATTACGCCCGAAGCCGAGGCCATGAGCCGCGCCTTGAAAAAAGCCGGTTTCACCTTTGTCGGGCCGACCATTTGCTACGCGTTCATGCAGGCCTCGGGCATGGTCATGGACCACACTCAGGACTGCGACCGTTACGCGGACTTGGCCAACGCCGGTTAGAATGCGTGCTTTGCGCACCACACACGATCAGGAGTGACCTGTGGAAAAGTTTAAAGGCGCCTTGCTGGTAGGCGCTCTCCGGTTATTTGCCCTGCTGCCCTGGCGCGCCGTGCAAGCCGTAGGTTCGACGATTGGCTGGATCATGTGGAAAACCCCCAACCGCTCCCGCGACACGGTGCGGATCAACCTGTCCAAATGCTTCCCGGAGATGGACCCGGCCGAGCGCGAACGCCTGGTGGGCCGCAGCCTGATGGACATCGGCAAGTCCCTGACCGAAAGCGCCTGCGCCTGGATCTGGCCGGCCCAACGCTCCATTGATCTGGTGCGCGAAGTCGAAGGCCTGGAAGTCCTCCACGAAGCCCTGGCCTCGGGCAAAGGCGTGGTCGGTATCACCAGCCACCTGGGCAACTGGGAGGTGTTGAACCACTTCTATTGCAGCCAGTGCAAACCGATCATTTTCTACCGCCCGCCGAAGCTCAAGGCGGTGGATGACCTGCTGCGCAAGCAGCGCGTGCAACTGGGTAACCGCGTGGCCGCGTCCACCAAGGAAGGCATCCTCAGCGTGATCAAGGAAGTGCGCAGGGGCGGCCAGGTGGGTATTCCGGCCGACCCGGAGCCGGCTGAATCGGCGGGGGTCTTCGTGCCGTTCTTCGCCACCCAGGCGCTGACCAGCAAGTTCGTACCGAACATGCTCGCGGGCCACAAGGCGGTCGGCGTGTTCCTGCATGCCCTGCGCCTGCCGGACGGTTCAGGCTACAAAGTGATCCTGGAAGCAGCGCCGGAAGATATGTACAGCACCGACACCGCCACCTCCTGCGCGGCGATGAGCAAAGTGGTGGAGCGTTATGTCGGCGCCTACCCGAGCCAGTACATGTGGAGCATGAAGCGCTTCAAGAAACGCCCGCCGGGCGAGGCGCGGTGGTACTGACTCACCGCTGACCCAAGGCCAATACAAAACCAAATGTGGGAGGGGGCTTGCCCCCGATAGCGGTGGTTCAGTCAAATATGCATCGACTGACACACTGCTATCGGGGGCAAGTCGAATCGTCGCACCGCCCCTCCCACATTTTTTGATCTACTCAAGCCTGGCGGTCGAGTTTTTTCAGGAATACCGTCATTTCTTTCTCGGCCTGCTTGTCGCCATGGGCCTGGGCCGCTTCAATGCCCTTCCCCCAGGCCAGCCGCGCGGCGGCCTGATCGCCCAGCCCGACGTGCGCCTTACCTAACAACTTCCACGCCGCCGAATACTTCGGATCAAACTCGACACACTTGTGCAGATGCTCGGCCGCCTTGGCGTTGTCCTTCAGGTCCAGATAACCCTTGCCCAGCCCAAAGCGCAGCAGCGCGTTATCCACACCCTTGGCCAGCATCTTCTCCAGGGATTCGAGCATGTCGGTGTACTCCGTTTAATCAGAAAAAGCTCAGCCCCACGTGGAACAGCTTCTCCACATCGCGGATATATTTTTTATCCACCAGGAACAGGATCACGTGGTCACCGGTGGCAATTACCGTGTCGTCGTGGGCAATGATCACTTCTTCATCGCGAATGATCGCGCCGATGGTGGTGCCCGGCGGCAAGCCGATGTCGCGGATGGCCTTGCCGATGACCTTGCTCGACTTCGAATCGCCATGGGCGATGGCCTCGATGGCTTCCGCCGCGCCCCTGCGCAGGGAGTGTACGCTGACGATATCGCCACGGCGCACGTGGGTGAGCAAGGTGCCGATGGTGGCCAACTGCGGGCTGATAGCGATGTCGATATCGCCGCCCTGGACCAGGTCGACATACGCCGGGTTGTTGATGATGGTCATCACCTTCTTCGCCCCCAGCCGCTTGGCCAGCAGCGACGACATGATGTTGGCTTCGTCATCGTTGGTCAGGGCCAGGAAGATATCGGCGTCGGCGATGTTTTCTTCCATCAGCAGGTCACGGTCCGAGGCGCTGCCTTGCAGGACCACGGTGCTGTCGAGGGTGTCGGACAAATGCCGGCAGCGCGCCGGGCTCATCTCGATGATCTTCACCTGGTAGCGGCTCTCGATCGCCTCGGCCAAGCGTTCGCCGATCTGCCCGCCACCGGCGATGACGATGCGTTTATACGTCTCGTCGAGACGGCGCATTTCGCTCATCACTGCACGAATATTCGCTTTGGCGGCGATGAAGAAGACTTCGTCGTCGGCCTCGATCACCGTGTCGCCCTGGGGCAGGATCGGCCGGTCACGTCGGAAAATCGCCGCCACGCGGGTTTCCACATTCGGCATGTGCTCGCGTAGCTGGCGCAGTTGCTGGCCGACCAACGGGCCGCCGTAATAGGCCTTCACGGCGACCAGTTGCGCTTTGCCGTCGGCGAAGTCGATCACCTGCAAGGCGCCGGGAATTTCGATCAGGCGCTTGATGTAATGGGTGACCACCTGCTCCGGGCTGATCAGGACGTCCACCGGGATCGCATCGTTGTCGAACAGGCCGGCGCGGGTCAGGTACGCGGCTTCACGCACCCGGGCGATCTTGGTCGGGGTGTGGAACAGCGTGTGGGCGACCTGGCACGCGACCATATTGGTCTCGTCGCTGTTGGTCACGGCCACCAGCATGTCGGCATCGTCGGCACCCGCCTGACGCAGCACCGTAGGAAACGACGCACGGCCCTGTACGGTACGAATATCCAGGCGGTCGCCCAGGTTGCGCAGGCGCTCGGCATCGGTGTCGACCACGGTGATGTCGTTGGCTTCGCCGGCCAAATGTTCGGCCAGCGTGCCACCGACCTGCCCTGCCCCAAGGATGATGATTTTCATCCGGTCACTCCCTTTAAACCGTTCAGCCGCGTGCGGCGGCGATCTTGATCAGCTTGGCGTAGTAGAAGCCATCGTGCCCGCCTTCTTGCGCCAGCAATTGGCGACCGTGGGGCTGCTTGATGCCGGCTGTCGTAGCGAGGTCCAGCTCCCGTGCGCCGCTGGTGCGGGCGAGGAAGGCTGCGATGACCTCGGTGTTCTCGGTGGGCAAGGTGGAGCAGGTGGCGTAAAGCAGGATGCCGCCGACTTCCAGGGTTGGCCACAACGCGTCGAGCAGTTCGCCTTGCAGCACGGCGAGGGCGGCGATGTCGTCGGGCTGGCGGGTCAGCTTGATGTCCGGGTGGCGACGGATCACGCCGGTGGCGGAACACGGCGCGTCGAGCAGAATGCGCTGGAACGGCTTGCCGTCCCACCAGGTGGCGGTGTCGCGGCCGTCGGCGGCGATCAGCTCGGCGCTCAGGCCCAGGCGTGCGAGATTTTCCCGCACGCGCACCAGGCGCTTGGCTTCCAAGTCGACGGCGACGACGCCGGCCAGGTCTTTTTCGACTTCGAGGATGTGACAGGTCTTACCGCCGGGTGCGCAGCAGGCGTCCAGCACGCGCTGGCCCGGGGCCAGGTCGAGCAGGTCGGCCGCCAGTTGCGCGGCTTCGTCCTGCACGCTGATCCAGCCTTCGGCGAAGCCCGGCAGGCTGCGCACATCGGTGGCGGCTTCGAGCACGATGCCGTCGGGGCTGTACACGCACGGCGTGGCCGCGATGCCTGCATCGGTCAGCAATTGCAGGTAGGCATCACGGCGGTGATGGCGACGGTTGACCCGCAGGATCATCGGCGGGTGCGCATTGTTCGCCGCGCAGATGGCTTCCCATTGCTCGGGCCAGAAGGCTTTCAGGGATTTTTGCAGCCAGCGCGGGTGCGCGGTACGCACCACCGGGTCATGTTCCAGTTCGGCCAGCAGCGCTTCGCTTTCGCGTTGGGCACGGCGCAGCACGGCGTTGAGCAGGGCTTTGGCCCAGGGTTTTTTCAGCTTCTCGGCGCAGCCGACGGTTTCACCGATGGCGGCGTGGGCCGGCACGCGGGTGTAGAGCAATTGATAAAGGCCCACCAACAGCAGCGCTTCCACATCGGCATCGGCCGCCTTGAACGGCTTTTGCAGCAGCTTGGCCGCCAGCGCCGACAGACGCGGCTGCCAGCGCGCGGTGCCGAAGGCCAGGTCCTGGGTGAAACCGCGATCGCGGTCTTCGACCTTATCCAACTGGGTCGGCAGTGAACTGTTCAGCGAAGCCTTGCCGTTGAGTACGGCGGCCAGGGCCTTGGCGGCGGCCAGACGCGGGTTCATTGGGCGGCCACCCCGAGCATCGTGCCCACGGCAAATTTCTCACGACGACTGTTGAACAAGTCGCTGAAATTAAGCGCCTTGCCGCCGGGCAATTGCAGACGGGTCAGACACAGCGCCTGTTCACCGCAGGCGACCAGCAGGCCGTCTTTGCTGGCGCCGATGATTTCACCGGGGGCGCCCTTGCCGTCGGCCAGGGTGGCGGCGAGTACTTTCAAGGCTTCGCCATTGAGGGTGCTGTGGCAGATCGGCCACGGGTTGAACGCGCGCACCAGGCGCTCCAGTTCCACGGCCGGGCGGCTCCAGTCGAGGCGCGCCTCGTCCTTGTTCAGCTTGTGCGCGTAAGTCGCCAGGCTGTCGTCCTGCACCTCGCCTTCCAGGGTGCCGGCGGCGAGCCCGGCGATGGCCTGGATCACGGCCGGCGGGCCCATCTCGGCCAGGCGATCGTGCAGGCTGCCGCCGGTGTCTTCGGCGGTGATCGGGGTGCTGACTTTCAGCAGCATCGGGCCGGTATCCAGGCCCGCCTCCATGCGCATCACAGTCACACCGCTTTCGCTGTCGCCCGCTTCCACGGCGCGCTGGATCGGCGCCGCACCGCGCCAGCGTGGCAGCAGCGAAGCATGGCTGTTGATGCAACCCAGGCGTGGGATATCGAGGACCACTTGGGGCAGGATCAAACCGTAGGCCACCACCACCAGCAGGTCCGGTTTCAGCGCAGCCAACTCGGCCTGGGCCTCGGCGTTGCGCAGGGTCGGCGGTTGCAGCACGGGAATGTTGTGCTCCAGCGCCAACTGCTTGACCGGGCTCGGCATCAGTTTTTGCCCGCGACCGGCCGGGCGATCCGGCTGGGTGTACACCGCGACGATGTCATAAGGGCTGGCGAGCAGCGCCTTGAGGTGTTCAGCGGCGAATTCGGGTGTGCCGGCAAAAACAATGCGCAGTGGCTCGGTCATGGGCGTTCTCGGTTAAAAGCAGTCACAAAAGAAAAAGGCTTGCCGCAGCAAGCCTTTGGAAGAAGGGCATCAAGCTTGCTGGCGGTGCTTTTTTTCCAGCTTCTTCTTGATCCGGTCACGTTTGAGCGTGGACAGATAATCGACAAACAGCTTGCCGTTGAGGTGGTCGCATTCGTGCTGGATACACACGGCCAGCAGGCCTTCGGCAACCAGCTCGTAGGGCTTGCCGTCGCGGTCCAGCGCTTTGATTTTCACGCGCACCGGGCGTTCGACGTTCTCGTAGAACTCCGGCACCGACAGGCAGCCTTCCTGGTATTCGCCCATTTCGTCGGTCAGCGCTTCGAACTCGGGGTTGATGAACACCCGTGGTTCGCTGCGATCTTCGGACAGGTCCATCACCACGACACGCTGATGCACGTTGACCTGGGTCGCGGCGAGGCCGATGCCCGGGGCTTCATACATTGTTTCAAACATGTCATCGACCAACTGACGAACCTTGTCGTCCACTACGGCCACTGGTTTGGCGATCGTGCGCAGGCGCGAGTCGGGGAATTCGAGGATGTTCAAAATAGCCATAAGCGTAATTGCTGCACATGTGAGGTAAAGGCAAATCGGCGTTGGGATGGACCCACACGGCCGGTGTGGAACGCTCGGAAGCCGCGAAGGCTATGGCGTTTCACGCGAACGTACATAATAAAGGAGATTCACCCCATGAGGAAATCGCTACTCGTCTTGCTGCTCTGGGCCCCGTTCGCCCTGGCCCTGCTTCCACCGTCTGGCCCGCGCCTGGATCAACCGACGCAACAGGCCATCCAGCAATTTTTGTTACACAATCGCATCCTCGATTCACCCCTCGATCTCGATAACGCGCCCTACGTTGTCGCGGCAGAGGCCGGGCGCGTGCTGGGGGCCAATGGCGAGCGCGTGCATGCCCGCGGCGTCCTGGACCCGGCCCAGCCCAGTTACGGGATCTTCCGCCGAGGCAAGGTCTACACCGACCCCCAAACCCAGGAGCTACTGGGGATCAACGCCGACGACATCGGCACCGCGCGCTGGGTGATGGCCGGTGACCTGACCACCCTTGCCGTGCAACGGGTCACCCAGGAAGTGCGCCCCGGCGACCGTTTACTCCTTACCGAGCCGCCCGTTGCGCTGGCCAGCCTGGAAGGCCCGCAGGCAGTGCCGTTTATTGAAGGGCACATCATCGACGTACCCAAGGGCGTTACGCAGATCGGCGTGCTGGATGCCGTGACCCTGAATAAAGGCCGCCGCGACGGCCTGGTCGAAGGCCAATGGCTGAACGTGATCAAGACCGGCGCCACGGTACGCGACGCCCTCAGCGGCGCCCCGGTGAAACTGGCCGATGAGCGCGGCGGCACGCTGCTGGTGTTTCGTACCTACGAAAAGCTCAGTTATGGCCTGGTTCTCAGTGCCTCGCGGCCACTGGCGGTGATGGACCGTTTCGAGACTGCCCGTCAAACGCAATAAATAGGTGGCTAAATAAGTTACCAACAGAGTTATCCACAGCTTGTTCCGGTCAAGGATGATCAGATGTATCCGATAAACAACAGTGAAATTTCCCCGGCAGAACTGGAAGCCCGGCTACGTTTGCACCGGCTGCCGGAACTGGGCCCGAAGCGTTTTCGCCTGTTGATCGACGCGTTCGGCTGCGCCTCGAAGGCGCTCAGCGCGCCGGCCAGCGCCTGGCGCTCGCTCGGCTTGCCCGCCATCAGTGCCGAGGCCCGGCGCAGCCATGAAGTCCGCGAGGGCGCGAGTGCCGCGCTGGCCTGGCTGGCGCGTCCGGCCCAGCATTTACTGATGTGGGACCAGCCTGAGTACCCCGCACTACTGGCCCAGATCGATGACGCACCGCCGTTGTTATTCGTTGCTGGCGACCCTTCGATCCTGGAAAAACCCCAGTTGGCCATGGTCGGCAGCCGCCGCGCATCGCGCCCCGGCATGGACACCGCCGCCGCCTTTTCCCGCAGCCTGGCGAGCGCCGGTTTTGTCATCACCAGCGGCCTGGCCCTGGGCATTGACGGCGCGGCGCATCAAGCGGCTTTGGAGGTCGGCGGGCAGACAATCGGCGTACTCGGCACCGGCCTGGAAAAGTTTTATCCACAGCGCCACCGACGCCTCGCGGCAGCGATGATTGCCCAGGGCAGCGCGGTGGTTTCCGAGTTTCCGCTGGACGCCGCGCCCCAGGCCGGCAATTTCCCTCGGCGCAACCGCATCATCAGTGGTCTGTCGCTCGGCGTGCTGGTGGTGGAAGCCGGCATGGCCAGCGGTTCGCTGATCACCGCGCGGCTCGCGGCCGAGCAAGGGCGCGAGGTGTATGCGATTCCGGGCTCGATCCATCATCCAGGGGCCAAGGGTTGTCATCAGCTCATTCGCGATGGCGCGGTGTTGGTGGAAACCATCGAGCACATTCTTGAAGGCTTGCGCGGGTGGCAGGCGCTGTCGCGTCCGGTGCCGATGCCGGTGACCCATCCGCTGGTTGCACTGCTGCACGCGGCGCCGCACACCAGCGAAGCCTTGGCGATTGCCAGCGGGCGGCCGTTGTCCCAGGTGCTGGCGACACTCACCGAGTTGGAGCTGGAAGGCCAGGTGGTCTGCGAAAGCGGGCGCTGGCTCGCGCGCTGCTAGGTTTTGTAACGAAGATCGGTAAACTGCGCAGAGCTTTAGTCTGGAGAGTGAGCAATGGTCAACAGGTGGCGTGTGCTGGAAGCCGCACGAGAAATTCGCGCAGGCGCGGTGATTGCCTATCCAACCGAGGCGGTCTGGGGCCTGGGCTGTGACCCATGGAACGAAGCAGCAGTGGACCGGCTGTTGGCGATCAAGAATCGCTCGGTGGATAAGGGCCTGATCCTGGTCGCGGATAATATCCGCCAGTTCGATTTTCTCTTCGAAGACTTCCCGCAAGACTGGATCGACCGCATGGCCAGCACCTGGCCGGGGCCGAATACCTGGCTGGTGCCTCATCAGAACCTGTTGCCGGAATGGGTCACGGGGGTGCATGACACCGTGGCGCTGCGGGTCAGCGACCATCCGCTGGTGCGCGACTTGTGCTCATTGGTCGGGCCGTTGATTTCCACCTCGGCCAACCCCCAGGGCCGCCCGGCCGCCCGCACGCGGATTCGCGTCGAGCAGTACTTCCGTGGTCAGGTCGATCTGGTGTTGGGTGGCGCCCTTGGTGGGCGCAAGAACCCAAGCCTGATTCGCGACCTGGTGACGGGTGAGGTTTTGCGGCCGTCGTGAGACCGGGTCGTGGCTATCGCGGGCAAGCCCACTCCCACATTTGACCGTGTTGTCATGACGGACACCGATCGAATGTGGGAGCGGGCTTGCCCGCGATGGCGTCCTTAACCACGCCAGAAATCCAAAGCCTTACGGCAACAGAATGGTCGACCCGGTCGTGCGCCGCCCCGACAACTCCGTCTGCGCCTTCGCCGCTTCCGCCAGCGAGAAGCGCTGATTGATATCGATGCGTACCTTGCCGCTCTTGATCATCGAGAACAGATCATCGGCCATTGCCTGCAAGTCCTTGGGGTTGCTGGCGTAGGTCGCCAGGGTCGGCCGGGTGACATACAGCGAGCCCTTGGCCGCCAGAATCCCCAGGTTCACCCCGTCCACCGCGCCCGAGGCGTTGCCGAAACTCACCACCAACCCGCGTGGCGCCGCGCAGTCCAGCGAGGTCAGCCAGGTGTCCTTGCCGACGCCGTCGTACACCACCGGGCATTTCTTGCCGTCGGTCAATTCCAGCACGCGCTGTGCGACGTTTTCCTTGCTGTAGTCGATGGTTGCCCAGGCGCCGAGGGATTTGGCTACAGCGGCTTTTTCCGGCGAACTGACCGTGCCGATCAGCTTCACGCCCAGGGCCTTGGCCCACTGGCAGGCCAGGGAGCCCACACCACCGGCTGCGGCGTGGAACAGAATGGTTTCGCCGCCCTTCAACTCGTAGGTCTGGCGCAGCAGGTATTGCGTGGTCAGGCCCTTGAGCATCGCGCCAGCGGCTTGTTCGAAGCTGATGTCGTCCGGCAGGTGAACCAGGTTCGCGGCAGGCAATACGTGCAGTTCGCTGTAGGCACCCAACGGGCCACTGCCGTAGGCCACGCGGTCGCCGACCTTGAATTGCGTGACCTCACTGCCCACGGCGTCGACCACACCAGCGCCTTCCGCGCCCAGGCCCGATGGCAAGGCCGGCGGCGCGTACAAGCCGCTGCGGAAGTAGGTATCGATGAAGTTCAGGCCAATGGCCGCGTTGCGCACCCGAACCTGCTGTGGGCCAGGTTCTGCCGGCGTGTAGTCCACATACTCAAGCACGTCGGGGCCGCCATGGGCGCTGAACTGGATACGTTTGGCCATCTGCACTTCTCCTGGGTTCGAATTCGGGTAGCCCCCTATCGGACTCCTTAGCTTGATCTTCGTCAACTGCGACGGACCTGAGTGCGGTGGTATCCTGTGCGCCCATTTGCCGCCGACGCCCAATGGCCTCGCGTAGCTTTGCCCGATTCAAGGTGATGCCATGACTACCCGCACCGAGGCTGTTAAAGCCTACCTGCTTGATCTGCAAGACCGTATTTGCAGCGCCCTGGAAACCTTCGAGACGGACACGCGCTTTATCGAAGACGCCTGGACCCGGCCTGCCGGTGGCGGCGGTCGCACCCGCGTGATCGAAAACGGTGCGGTGATCGAAAAAGGCGGCGTTAACTTTTCCCACGTGTTTGGCAGCGGCCTGCCACCGTCCGCCAGTGCGCATCGCCCCGAGCTGGCCGGGCGCGGGTTTGAAGCCCTTGGCGTGTCGCTGGTGATTCACCCGCACAACCCGCATGTACCGACTTCCCACGCCAACGTGCGCTTTTTCATCGCTGAAAAAGACGGTGAGGAGCCGGTGTGGTGGTTCGGCGGTGGCTTCGACCTCACGCCCTACTACGCCAACGAAGACGACTGCATCCACTGGCACCGCGTGGCCGAGCAGGCCTGCGCGCCGTTCGGCGCCGACGTTTATGCGCGCTACAAGGCCTGGTGCGACACCTACTTCCATATCAAGCATCGCAACGAACCGCGCGGCATCGGCGGCCTGTTCTTCGATGACTTGAACGAATGGGACTTCGACACCTGCTTCGCCTTCATCCGTGCCATCGGCGATGCGTACATCGACGCCTACCTGCCGATCGTGCAGCGCCGCAAGGCGCAGGCCTATACCGAACAGCAGCGCGAATTCCAGGAGTTCCGCCGTGGTCGTTACGTTGAATTCAACCTGGTCTACGACCGTGGCACCTTGTTCGGCCTGCAATCGGGCGGGCGTACCGAGTCGATCCTGATGTCGCTGCCGCCCCAGGTGCGCTGGAGCTATGACTGGAAAGCCGAGGCCGGCAGCGAAGAAGCGCGCCTCACCGACTACTTCCTGCAAGACCGCGACTGGCTCGGCGTGGCTGCCCCCAAGGCGGCGGTCTGATGGACCGTTACGTGGTGTTCGGCAACCCCATCGGCCACAGCAAGTCGCCGTTGATTCACCGCATGTTCGCCGAACAGACCGGCGAGCAACTGGACTACAGCGCTCTGCTTGCGCCGCTGGAGGATTTCATCGGGTTTGCCCGTGAGTTTTTTCAGCAAGGCCGTGGCGCCAACGTCACAGTGCCGTTCAAGGAAGACGCCTACCGCCTGGCCGACACCCTCACCGCACGCGCCGAGCGCGCCGGGGCGGTGAACACCCTGAGCAAGCTGGCCGATGGCCGCCTGCTGGGCGATAACACCGACGGCGCCGGCCTGGTGCGCGACCTGACGGTGAATGCCGGGATCAGCCTGCAAGGTCAACGCATCCTGTTGCTCGGCGCCGGTGGCGCGGTGCGCGGGGCGTTGGAGCCGTTGCTGGCCGAGCGGCCGGCGTCGCTGATCATCGCCAACCGCACCGTGGAAAAGGCCGAAATGCTCGCCGAGTTGTTCGACGACTTGGGCCCGGTGTCTGCCAGTGGTTTCGACTGGCTGTGTGAGCCGGTGGACGTGATCATCAATGCCACCTCCGCCAGCCTGTCGGGCGATGTACCGCCGATTGCAGGCAGCCTGATCGCGCCGGGCAAGACGTTTTGCTACGACATGATGTACGCCAAGGAACCGACCGCATTCTGCCGCTGGGCCACGGAACATGGTGCGGCGGTGGCGATGGATGGCCTGGGCATGCTGGTGGAACAGGCGGCGGAAGCATTCTTCCTGTGGCGTGGCGTGCGCCCGGATTCGGCGCCGGTGTTGGCCGAGCTGCGGCGGCAATTGGCTTGACGCAACTCGAAAGGTGGGAGGGGGCTTGCTCCCTATAGCGGTGAGTCAGCCAAACATGCATCGGCTGCACGACGGCTATCGGGGGCAAGCCCCCTCCCACAGTTTTGATCGTATTCAGTCTTCGAAATGGATGGGGCAGTTGTCGGCGCCTTCCAGCTTTTTCAATTCCTCAACGACCTGCGGCCTGGCCCGGCGCAAGGTCAGGCTACGCCCCATCGCTTTCAATCGCCGCGCTTCCTGGTGCAGCATCTCCACCCCGGAATAGTCGATAAAGTTGATCTGCTGCGCCTCGATCACCACCCGCTCACACTGCAGGCTTTGCAGGCGCACTTGCAGGTAATGGCTGGCGCCAAAAAAGATCGAGCCACCGACCCGCAGCACCTCTTCCTCGCCGTCGCGCCATTGCTGAACCCGCGGCTGCGAGGTGCGTTTGAGGTAGAAAAACAGCGAGGCCAGCACCCCGGCGTAAATCGCGGTTTGCAGCTCCAGCAGCAAGGTGGCGATGCAGGTCAGGCTCATCACCACAAACTCGGCGCGACTGACCCGGAACAACGCGCGAATGCCCCGATGGTCCACCAGGCCCCAACTGATCAGCAGGATGCTCGCAGCCATGCTCGGGATCGGTATGTGTGCGATCAGCGCCGCGCCAAACAGCGCGAACAACGCCACCCACAGGGCGGAAAATACCCCCGCCAACGGTGAACAGGCGCCCGCTTCATAGCTGAGGCCGGAGCGCGTAAAGGAACCGGCCGACAGGTAGCCGGAGAAAAATCCGCCGACGATGTTGGATAAACCCTGCGCTCGAACTTCCTGGTTGGCGTCGAGCAATTGCTGCGAGCGCGCCGACAGCGAGCGGGCAATCGACAGGCTGGTCACCAACCCGAGCATGCCCACCGCCACGGCGCTGGGCAGCAGGCGCAAGACCATGTCCAGGTCCAGCGGCAACGGGCTGAATGGCGGCAGCTTGCCGATAAATGCGCTGACCAGTGCCACATGCCCGAACATCGCCGGCCACAGCCAGGCGGCCAGACTGCCCAGCGCGAGCGTGATCAACAGCGTCGGCCAGCGCGGCAGCAGGTATTTGAGCAGTGCGCCCACCAGCAAGGTGCCCAGCCCGAGCAGGAGTGAGGCGTGGTCCCACTCGGCGCCATGGTGGATCAGTTCCAGCAAGCTGTTGATCGCCGTGGCCTGGCTCGGCAAATCCAGGCCCAGCAGGTTGGGCAGTTGGCCGAGGGCAATCACCACGGCGGCGCCGAGGGTGAACCCCAGCACCACCGAATGGGAGATAAAGTTCACCAACGCGCCGAAGCGCAGCAGGCCGAGCAACCACTGGAACACCCCGGCGAGGAAGGTCAGCAGCAGGATCAAGGTGATGTAGTCCTGTGAGCCCGGCACGGCCAGGGGGCTGATGCTGGCGTAGAGCACGATGGAAATCGCCGCCGTGGGGCCGCAGATCAGGTGCCAGGACGAACCCCAGAGGCAAGCGATCAACACCGGGATGATCGCGGCGTACAGGCCGTATTCCGGTGGGAGACCGGCGATGAGCGCGTAGGCAATCGACTGCGGCAAGGCCAGCACCGCGCCGCTGAGGCCGACGATTGCATCCCGACCGACGCTGGCGCGGGTTTGGCGCGGCAGCCAACTGAGGAAGGGAAAGAGTGTGTGGCGGTTGGGCCGGTGCATCGCAAACTCGGATAGAAAGGTTCGGCTCAGGGTATCAGTACACACCGGCTTTTGTGGGAGGGAGCAAGCCCCCTCCCACATTGGGACAGTGCCCGGCTTTAGAGCTTGGCTTTCACGGCGGCCAACGCATCCTGGCCGTCCACGGTTTTCACGCCGTCGAGCCACTGGTCCAGCACCGCCGGATTCGCCTTGATCCACGCCTTCGCCGCGTCTGCATTGCTGACCTTATTGTTGGCCACCTCGGCCATGATGCTGTTCTCCATCGCCTGGGTGAAACTCAGGTTGGTCAGCAGTTTTCCTACGTTCGGGCAGGCCTGTGCATAACCCTTGCGCGTCAGGGTATACACGCTGCCGGTGTCGCCAAAGTACTTCTCGCCGCCCTTGAGGTAATGCATTTTCAACTGCACGTTCATCGGGTGCGGGGTCCAGCCGAGGAAGGTGATGAAGCGCTGTTTCTTCACCGCCCGTGAGACTTCGGCGAGCATCGCCTGTTCGCTGGACTCGACCAGTTTCCATTTGCCCAGGTCGAAGTCGTTCTTCTTGATGATCTCCTGCAGCGAGAGGTTTGCCGGCGCGCCGGAGCCGATGCCGTAGATCTTTTTGTCGAACTTCTCGGCGAATGTGTTGAGGTCGGCAAAGTCATGCACCCCGGCGTCCCACACATAGTCCGGTACGGCGAGGGTGAATTCGGTGCCGTCGAGGTTTTTCGCCAACTGCACCACATCGCCGTTGGCCACGAACTTGTCGTAGAAACCTTGCTGCGCCGGCATCCAGTTACCCAGGAACACATCCACCTGGCCGTCCTTGAGCCCGCCGAAGGTGATCGGCACCGCCAGGGTATCGACCTTGGCCTTGTAGCCCATGCCCGTCAGCAGAAAACCGGCGACGGCATTGGTGGCGGCGATATCGCTCCAGCCTGGATCGGCCATCTTCACCGTCTCACAACTGGCGTCGGCGTACACGGTGGCGCTGCTCAACGCCACCATGCCCGCTACGCTCAGCACCACAGTCAATTTTTGCATGGTTTTCCCTCTGTTTTATGGGTGTTGGCAGGGTTGTGGATAACGTGCCTTGCGCTCCAGGTCGTCGAGGTCGATATGGTTGCGCATGTATTGCTGACTGGCGTCCACCCGTGGCTGGTGATCCCAGCTCTTCAGCTTGCCTTGGGTCAGCGCCTCAAACACCAGGCGCCGACGGCGTTGGCTGGCGAGCACCTGCTGGTGGATCGCCGGGATGTCCCATTTGGCCCGCGCTTCAGTCAGAAAAGCTGCGAACAGCGCCCGGTGTTGCGGCGACTGGCTGAGTTCTTCCTGCTCCCGTGGGTCATTGTGTACATCGAACAGTAGGCAGGGGTCGTCTTCGCTGTAGATGAATTTGTAGGCGCCACGGCGAATCATCATCAGCGGGCTGACGGTGCCTTCGGCCATGTATTCGCCGAACACTTCGTCGTGCCCGCCCTGGCCTTGCAAGTGCGGGACCAGCGAGCGGCCGTCCAGGGGCAAGTGCGGTTCGAGTTCGCCGCCGGCCAGTTCCACCAGGGTTGGCAACAGGTCGGCGGTGGAGACAGCCTGGGTCACACGGCCCGCCGCGAACTGCCCCGGCGCGCTGACCAGCAGCGGCACGCGGGCGGCCATTTCGAACCAGTGCATTTTGTACCAGAGGCCGCGCTCGCCGAGCATGTCGCCGTGGTCGCCGGAGAAGATGATGATGGTGTCGTCGGCCAGGCCGGTGTCGTCCAGGGTCTGCAGCAGCTTGCCGACATTGCTGTCGATGTAACTGCACGCGCCGAAGTAGGCGCGGCGTGCATCGCGGATCTTCTCCGGCGGCAGCGGTTTGTCCCACAGGTCGTAGACCTTGAGCAGACGCTGGGAGTGCGGGTCGAGGTCGCCCTGGGCCGGTGTTGTGGGCAAAGGGATGTCGCTGTCGTCGTACAGATCCCAGAACGGTTTGGGAATGGTGTACGGGTCGTGGGGGTGGGTCATCGACACGGTCAGGCAGAACGGCTGGTCGCCGTCCTCGCGAATATGGTCGAACAGGTACTGCTGGGCCTTGAACACCACCTCTTCGTCGAAATCCAGCTGGTTGGTGCGCACGCACGGCCCGGCTTGCAGCACCGAGGACATGTTGTGGTACCAGGTGGGGCGCACGTCTGGTTCATCCCAGTTCACCGCCCAGCCATAGTCGGCGGGGTAGATGTCGCTGGTCAGGCGCTCTTCGTAGCCGTGCAATTGGTCCGGCCCGCAGAAGTGCATCTTGCCCGACAGCGCGGTGCGGTAGCCGAGGCGACGCAGGTAGTGGGCATACGTCGGCACATCGGCGGGGAAATCCGCCGCGTTGTCGTAGGCGCCGATCTTGCTCGGCAACTGGCCGCTGACCAGGGTAAAGCGCGACGGTGCGCACAGCGGGCTGTTGCAGTAGGCGGCGTCGAACACCACGCCCTGTTCGGCGAGGCGACTCAGGTTTGGCAACTTGATCGGGGAAGGTCCGTAGAACGGAAGCATCGGCGCGGCCATTTGATCGGCCATGATGAAAAGAATGTTCTTGCGCTTCATGAGTCTTCGGCATTCCATAGGCGGTGTTTATGCGAATGAGCATGCAGCCCATGGAAAATGGGGTAAAGCCCATGAAAGGCAATGTCTAGGATAAGCACAGCTTATGTATGAAGCCCTCGGTGATGTATCCCTCGATTTGCTCCGCGCATTCGAAGCGGCGGCGCGCCACCGCAGCTTTACTGCGGCGGCGATGGAGTTGGGCACCACCCAGCCGGCCATCAGCCAGCAAATCAAGCGCCTCGAAGAGCAATTGGCGATCCGCCTGTTTGATCGCATCTACCGTGGCATCGAGCTGACCGATGCCGGCGCCCTGCTGTTCGAACATGTCCAGGGCGGTTTGCAGACCATCAACCAGGGCCTGAGCGCGATCACCCAGCAGGACCAGCACGAAGTGCTGCAAGTGGCCACCGACTTCGCCTTCGCCGCCTACTGGCTGATGCCGCGCCTGCATCGCTTCCATGCGGCCAACCCCCAGGTCGACGTCAGCCTGGTGACCAGCGAACGCAATCACGCCACGTTGCGCAGCGATATCGACGTGGCGGTGCTGTTTGGCGACGGCCGTTTCAAGCAAGGCGATAGCCTGTGGCTGTTCAATGAAGAAGTGTTCCCGGTGTGCAGCCCGCAATGGCTCAAGGACCAGGCCACGCCGTTGACCGTGCAGACCTTGCCCGACTGCCCGTTGCTGCACCTGCGCCAGGAACACAACAGCCAGTGGTTCGACTGGAGCGGCGTATTCCGCGAGCTGGGCATTACCACCGCGCCGACCCCCGGCCAACTGCGCTTCGATAACTACACCCTGCTGATCCAGGCCGCGATTGCCGGCCAGGGCGTGGCCATCGGCTGGCGCCACCTGGTGGACAACCTGCTGGAACAGAAGTGGCTGTGCCGGCCGATCAGCGACACGGTGATCTCACGCTTCGGCTATTACGTGGTACAGCCGCAACGCAAACGCCGCGGGCAGTTGGTCGAACGGTTTGTCGACTGGCTGGTGGCGGAGCAGGCGCGCAGCGCACAGTCGCTGACCGGCCTGGCTCTGCCGTCGATTGCGGTCTAGGATTTGTCGCACACCGGTTCTGGATCTTGTCATGCAGCGTATCAAGGGCTATCACGCCCACATCTACTTCAATGCCCACACCATCGACCAGGCGCGCACCTTGTGCGAAGACGCAGCAACACTGTTTCCGCTGCGCATGGGCCGCGTGCATGAGCGCCCCGTGGGCCCGCACCCGGACTGGAGCTGCCAGTTGGCGTTCGACCCCGAATACATTGGCGTGGTGCTGCCTTGGCTGGCGTTGCATCGCAATGGCCTGGTGGTGTTTCTGCACCCTGATACCGGCAACGACCTGAAGGATCACACCGAGTACGCGATCTGGATGGGTGCGATGCGCGAGCTGGATCTGTCGGCTTTTTAACCTCCCTCGTCAAATACAGCCTGGCCATTCCCGCAGGAAAAGGCGGGAAGGTTGTAGGATATATTTTGACCTGTCTCACTATATGGGATTGATATTTATATATTGAGATATCGCCTGGCATAGGTTTATATTCGCCCATCTGCTTTTTTCAGCACCCACTCATTTCAGGTGAAGCGATGCCGGCGCAATTGATCGCGCTCGATTGGGGAACCAGTTCCCTTCGTGCTTATAAACTCGGCCCCGCAGGCGTGGTGCTGGAACAACGTGCGCTGGCGTTGGGGATCATGCACCTGCCCAGCCAACCCCGGGAGATTGCTGGCGTGCGCTGCAGCGATGGCTTCGAGTTGGCGTTCGACGCAGCCTGCGGCGATTGGCTCGACGCCCAGCCGGGCTTGCCGGTGATCGCCTGCGGCATGGTCGGCAGCGCCCAGGGCTGGAGTGAAGCGGCCTACCGCAACACCCCGGTCGACGTCGCCAGCCTCGGCCAGGCGCTGCACCGCGTGCGCAGTGTGCGCGGCGTCGATGTGCATATCGTGCCCGGCGTGATCGAGCAGGTCGGTTTGCCCAACGTGATGCGCGGCGAAGAAACCCAGGTGCTCGGCGTGCTGCAGGGCCTCGCGGCCGAGGTGTTGATCGGCCTGCCCGGCAGCCATTCCAAATGGGTCGAGGTGGTCGACGGCTGTATCACCCATTTCGACACCTTCATGACCGGTGAGCTGTTCGCGGTGTTGAGCAAGCACAGCCTGCTCGGGCGCACCCAACAACCTACCGAACACTTCCAGGCCGCAGCCTTCGACCTTGGCGTGCAGGTGGCGCTGTCGGTAGACGGCGAACGCGGCGTGCTGTCGACGCTGTTCAGCGCACGCACGCTGGGCTTGACCGGCAAACTCGCCCCCGACGAGCAGCCCGACTACCTCTCCGGCCTGCTGATCGGCCATGAACTCGCCGGCTTGCCTGCCGCCGCCAAACACCTGCCGATCATCCTGGTCGGCGCCGCGCCGCTCTGTGCCCGTTACCAACGTGCCCTCGACCTCTGCGGCTTCGCCCACGTCAGCCTGGCGCAAGAGGCCACCGAACGCGGCCTCTGGCAGTTGGCCCAGGCCGCCGGGCTCATTCAACCTGCAACGGAGGCCTGACATGCTCAAGCAAGCACTCACGCAAAACGGTTTGATCGCGATCCTGCGCGGTGTGCGACCGGATGAAGCCGAGGCGATTGGCCAGGTGCTCTACCGCGCCGGGTTTCGCGTGATCGAAGTCCCGCTCAATTCGCCGGACCCTTACACCAGCATCCGTACCCTGCGTGACAGCCTGCCCGCTGATTGCCTGATCGGCGCCGGCACGGTGTTGCTGCCTGCGCAGGTCGAGCAAGTCAAAGCCGCTGGTGGCCAGGTGATCGTGATGCCCCACAGCGATGCCAAGGTCTTGCGCGCCGCGAAAGCTGCCGGCCTGTACCTGTCGCCGGGGGTTGCCACCCCGACCGAGGCGTTCGCCGCGCTGGCCGAAGGCGCCGACGTATTGAAGCTGTTCCCCGCCGAGCAAATGGGCCCGGCGGTGATCAAGGCGTGGCTGGCGGTGTTGCCGGCGGGCACGTTGTTACTGCCGGTCGGCGGCGTGAGCCCGGACAACATGCAGGTGTATTTCGACGCCGGCGCCAGGGGTTTCGGCCTGGGTTCCGGGTTGTTCAAACCGGGCATGTCCGTGGCCCAGGTGGCGAGCAATGCCCAGGCGTATGTCGCAGCCTGGAACGCCCTGAACTGATCGCAAGTTTTGCGCCTTGGGCGCTGCATCGACAAGAGAGATAAGAAGATGAAAATCACCAAACTGACGACCTTCATCGTCCCACCGCGCTGGTGCTTCCTTAAAGTGGAAACCGACCAGGGCGTCACCGGCTGGGGCGAACCCGTGGTCGAAGGCCGCGCCCACACGGTGGCGGCTGCGGTTGAGGAACTGTCCGACTACCTGATCGGCAAAGACCCACGCAATATCGAAGACATCTGGACCGTCCTCTATCGCGGCGGCTTCTATCGCGGCGGCGCCGTGCATATGAGCGCACTGGCCGGCATCGACCAGGCGCTGTGGGACATCAAGGGCAAAGCCCTGGGCGTGTCGGTCAGCGACCTGCTGGGCGGCCAGGTGCGTGACAAGATTCGCGTGTATTCGTGGATCGGCGGCGACCGCCCCGCCGACACCGCCCGCGCCGCCAAAGAAGCCGTAGCGCGTGGCTTCACCGCGGTGAAAATGAACGGTACCGAAGAATTGCAGTTCGTCGACAGCTTCGAAAAAGTCGACCTGGCCCTGGCCAACGTCGCCGCCGTGCGCGATGCCGTCGGCCCTAACGTGGGCATCGGCGTCGACTTCCATGGCCGCGTACACAAGCCCATGGCCAAGGTGCTGATGAAAGAGCTGGACCCGTACAAACTGATGTTTATCGAAGAGCCGGTGCTCAGCGAAAACTACGAAGCCTTGAAAGAACTCGCTCCGCTGACCAGCACGCCGATTGCCTTGGGCGAGCGCCTGTTCTCGCGCTGGGACTTCAAGCGCGTGCTCAGCGAAGGTTACGTCGACATCATCCAGCCGGACGCTTCCCACGCCGGCGGCATCACCGAAACCCGCAAGATCGCCAACATGGCCGAAGCCTACGACGTGGCCCTGGCGCTGCACTGCCCGCTGGGCCCAATCGCGCTGGCCGCCTGCCTGCAACTGGACGCGGTCTGCTACAACGCGTTTATCCAGGAGCAAAGCCTGGGCATTCACTACAACGAGAGCAACGACCTGCTTGACTACGTGCGCGACCCGGGCGTGTTCGACTATGACCAGGGCTTCGTGAAGATCCCCAACGGGCCGGGCCTGGGCATCGAGATCAACGAGGAATACGTGATCGAACGCGCGGCCATCGGCCACCGCTGGCGCAACCCGATCTGGCGCCACGCCGACGGCAGTTTTGCCGAGTGGTGATGTCTGCCTGAAAAATGTGGCAAAAAATGTGGGAGGGAGCTTGCCCCCTCCCACATTTGATCCGGTTTATTCAGTAAGTCCGTCCTCAATAAACATAAGAAGAGACAACCCCATGCACCCTGAATCCGTCACCGGGCAGGCTTCTTTAGTCACGCCTAGCAGAAAGCGCTACTTCATCATGGTGCTGCTGTTTATCACCGTGGTGATCAACTACCTCGACCGCAGCAACCTGTCGATTGCAGCGCCGGCCCTGACCAGTGATTTGGGCATCGACCCGGTGCATGTCGGGCTGATTTTCTCGGCGTTCGGCTGGACCTACGCCGCCATGCAAATCCCCGGCGGCTGGCTGGTGGACCGGGTGCCACCGCGCATTCTCTACACCGTCGCATTGCTGCTGTGGTCCATCGCCACCGTGATGCTCGGCTTTGCGGCCAGCTTCATCGCGCTGTTTGTCCTGCGCATGGCGGTGGGCGCCCTGGAAGCCCCGGCTTATCCGATCAACAGCCGTGTGGTCACCACCTGGTTCCCCGAGCGTGAGCGCGCCACGGCGATTGGTTTCTACACCTCCGGGCAGTTCGTCGGGCTGGCGTTTCTCACCCCGGTGCTGGCCTGGTTGCAGCACCAGTACGGCTGGCACATGGTGTTTGTCACCACGGGCGGCGTCGGCATCCTCTGGGCGCTGATCTGGTACGCGGTGTACCGCGAGCCGAAGGACTTCAAAGGCGCCAACGCCGCCGAAATCGAACTGATCCGTGCCGGCGGCGGGCTGGTGGACATGCAGGCGCAAACCACCAAGGCACCGTTCAACTGGGTCGACCTGGGCATCGTTTTGAGCAAGCGCAAACTCTGGGGCATCTACCTGGGCCAGTTTTGTCTGAACTCCACGCTGTGGTTCTTCCTGACGTGGTTCCCGACCTATCTGGTGAAATATCGCGGGATGGACTTCATCAAATCCGGCCTGCTCGCTTCCCTGCCCTTCCTCGCGGCGTTTGTCGGCGTGCTGTGCTCCGGGATTTTTTCCGACTGGCTGATTCGCCGTGGCGCGTCGGTTGGCTTTGCGCGCAAGTTGCCGATCATTGGCGGGCTGTTGATCTCCACCGCGATCATTGGCGCCAACTACGTGGATTCGACGGCGTGGGTGATTGCGTTCCTGGCGGTGGCGTTCTTCGGCAATGGCTTGGCGTCGATCACGTGGTCGCTGGTGTCGACCTTGGCGCCCGCCCGTTTGCTCGGGTTGACCGGCGGTGTGTTCAACTTCATCGGCAACCTGGCGGCGATTACCACGCCGATCGTGATTGGCTTCCTGGCCAGCGGTGATTCGTTCGCGCCGGCAATCACCTATATCGCGGTGCTGGCATTGCTCGGGGCGCTTTCCTACATATTGTTGGTGGGTAAGGTCGAGCGGATCGAGTTGTAAAAAACGGGCGACCCCGGGGTTAATGCCGGTCGGTTAAGTGATAGAGCGGGCAACCGGTGGCGAGGGAGCTTGCTCCCGTTGGACTGCGTAGCAGTCCCCTCTGTTGGGGCCGCTTCGCGTCCCAGCGGGAGCAAGCTCCCTCGCCACAGTGACAGTGTTCTTCCTTAACTGACTGGCATTACGACCCTGGGGTGGCGCTTTTTTTCGGATTACGGCACCGACGCATCAGTTCAATACGCCTTCCAGAATCTCATAGACGATGCCCGTGCCCACCGCGATCAACACCACGTCCGGGCCCGAACGGCGCCATTCATAGCCCTCGTAGTACGGCAGGCGCTCCAGGGCGCGGTTGTCGAGGCGTTCGCCGTAGTAGCCGTGGGGCATCGGCCGGCCACGGACCAGGCGCATCTCCGGCGGCGGTGGCGCGCCACGACCGAATTGGCCGTGATTGTCGTGGATGATCTGGCGCACCGGACCGAAGTCCCGGGGTGGGCCGCCGCGACGGTCGTCCTGCGGGCCGCGATGGTCGTCGCCACGTTGTTCGTGCTGGTCTTGTGGGCCTCCGCGGTCGTCACCGCGCTGGTCAGGCGGCGCGGCTTGCACCAGGGCGCTGGCGGCTAGCACCAGCACGCCACAACCAGCAATCACGGATTTGGGCATTTTCATCGGGAATTCCTCGGGGCACGCATACAAAAAAGGGATTCCGAACGCGGTTCGAAATCCCTTGGTCTTGCTGTTTAGGCCACGGTTTTGCGGGTTGATTCCTCTGTATCAGGAACTTTACCTACCGTATACGAGGCGCTTACTTACGTGCGTTACGGACACCTGCCGACAGCGCTGCACACAGGCTCAGCACGCCGTCGATGGCTTGCTGCTCATTGCTGGCGTTGGCGATTTGATCGATCAGCGCCGAACCCACCACCACGCCATCGGCCAAGCGCGCGATGGCGGCCGCTTGCTCCGGCGTGCGGATACCAAAACCGATGCTGATCGGCAGGTCGGTATGGCGACGCAGGCGGGTCACGGCTTCTTCGACGTGTTCCAGGGTGGCGGCACCGGCACCGGTCACACCGGCCACCGACACGTAGTACACAAAGCCCGAGCTGCCGTTGAGCACGGTCGGCAGACGCACGTCGTCGGTGGTCGGCGTGGTCAGGCGGATAAAGTCGATACCGGCTGCCTGGGCCGGGTCGCACAGCTCGCCGTTATGCTCGGGCGGCAGGTCGACCACGATCAGGCCGTCGACGCCGGCTTGCTTGGCGTCGGCAATAAAGGCCGGCACGCCGTATTTGTGGATCGGGTTGAAGTAACCCATCAGCACCAGCGGGGTGTCGCTGTTGTCCTTGCGGAACTCGCGCACCATCTGCAGGGTTTTCGCCAGGTTCTGCTTGGCTTCCAGCGCACGGATGTTGGCCAATTGAATGGCCGGGCCGTCGGCCATCGGGTCGGTGAAGGGCATGCCCAGCTCGATCACGTCGGCACCCGCAGCGGGCAAGCCCTTGAGGATGGCCAGCGAGGTGTCATAACCGGGGTCGCCGGCGGTAACGAAGGTCACCAGGGCGGCGCGGTTTTGTTCCTTGAGTTGCGCAAAGCGGGTTTGCAGGCGGCTCATTTAGTGTTTCTCCTGCTGGGACTGTTCCATGTGGTGCATCACGGTCTGCATGTCTTTGTCGCCACGGCCGGACAGGTTGACCACCATCAGGTGATCCTGCGGCAGGGTCGGTGCGCGTTTGAACACTTCAGCCAAGGCGTGGGCGCTTTCCAGTGCAGGAATAATCCCTTCCAGGCGGCAGCATTTGTGAAAGGCGTCGAGTGCTTCGTGGTCGGTCACCGAGGTGTACTGGACGCGACCGATATCGTGCAACCAGGCGTGTTCAGGGCCGATGCCGGGGTAGTCGAGGCCGGCGGAAATCGAATGGGCGTCGATGATCTGGCCATCGTCGTCCTGCAGTAGGAAGGTGCGGTTGCCGTGCAGTACGCCCGGTACGCCACCGTTGAGGCTGGCGGCGTGCTTGCCGGTCTCGATGCCAAAGCCTGCGGCTTCCACGCCGATGATCTCGACACTGCTGTCATCCAGGAACGGATGGAACAGGCCCATGGCGTTGGAACCGCCGCCGATGCACGCCACCAGGCTGTCCGGCAGGCGGCCTTCCTGGGCTTGCAGTTGGGTGCGGGTTTCCTTGCCGATCACGGACTGGAAGTCGCGCACCATCGCAGGATAAGGGTGCGGGCCGGCCACGGTGCCGATCAGGTAGAAGGTGTCGTCGACGTTGGTCACCCAGTCGCGCAGGGCCTCGTTCATCGCGTCTTTCAGGGTGCCGGTGCCGGCGACCACCGGGATCACTTCAGCGCCCAGCAGCTTCATGCGGAATACGTTGGCCTGTTGGCGCTCGATGTCCGTGGTGCCCATGTAGATCACGCATTGCAGGCCGAAACGTGCGGCCACGGTGGCGGTGGCAACACCGTGCATGCCGGCGCCGGTCTCGGCGATGATGCGTTTTTTGCCCATGCGCCGCGCCAGCAGGATCTGGCCGATGCAGTTGTTGATCTTGTGCGCGCCGGTGTGGTTCAGCTCTTCGCGCTTGAGGTAAATCTTGGCGCCGCCGCAGAACTCAGTCAGCCGCTCAGCGAAATACAGCGGGCTTGGTCGACCGACGTAGTCGCGCTGGAAGTAGGCCAATTCCTCGTTGAACGCAGGATCAATCTTGGCCGCTTCGTATTCGCGGGCCAGTTCGAGGATCAACGGCATCAGGGTTTCGGCGACGTAGCGGCCGCCGAATGCGCCAAACAGGCCGTTGGCGTCAGGGCCGTTGCGTAGATCGGTCTGGGACTGAGTCATGGGACGCTCCAGGAAAAGAATTCGTGTGGGAAGCAATGACGGTCACTCTACCCCTGACGTTCGGTGCTGAAAACCGATAAGATCGCCGTAACCTGTCAGGAAAACTCACAGATGAGCCGAGACCTTCCGCCCCTTAACGCCCTGCGCGCATTCGAAGCCACGGCCCGCCTCAACAGCGTGAGCCAGGCGGCTGAGCAGTTGCACGTAACCCATGGCGCCGTGAGCCGCCAGCTTAAAGTGCTGGAAGAACATTTGGGTGTCAGCCTGTTCGTCAAGGAAGGACGCGGCCTCAAACTCACAGATGCCGGAGTGCGTCTGCGCGATGCGAGTGCCGAGGCGTTCGAGCGCTTGCGCGACGTGTGCGCAGAAATCACCCAAAGCAGCGCCGATGCACCGTTCGTCCTCGGCTGTTCGGGCAGTTTGCTGGCACGCTGGTTTATTCCGCGCCTGGGCCGCTTGAATGCCGACCTGCCCGATCTGCGCTTGCACCTGTCGGCGGGCGAAGGTGATCTGGACCCCCGCCGCCCCGGTCTGGACGCGCTGCTGCTGTTCGCCGAACCCCCGTGGCCAGCGGATATGCAGGTGTATGAGCTGGCCAGCGAGCGTATCGGCCCGGTCATGAGCCCGCGTTTCGCCGGTTACGAGCGCCTGCGCGACGCCCCGGCTACGGCGCTGTGTGGCGAAGCGCTGTTGCACACCACGTCACGCCCGCAGGCCTGGCCCAGTTGGGCGCAACAACACGGGATCGAGCCCGGCGCGTTGAAACTCGGCCAGGGTTTTGAGCATTTGTACTACTTGCTGGAAGCGGCGGTTGCAGGGCTGGGGGTGGCGATCGCCCCGGAGCCGCTGGTGGCGGAGGACGTGCGCGCAGGTCGCCTGGTGGCGCCGTGGGGGTTCACGCAAACCCCGGCGCACCTGGCGTTGTGGCTGCCCAAGCGCGCCGCGGATGGGCGCGCTCGGCAACTGGCGCAGTGGCTCAAGGCTGAGCTGTTGCGCCAGCCGGTATAGCCGGCAAATCAGTTACCGCGTTTGCACAGCAGGTAAGCCGCCAGCAGGCCCAGTGCGCCAACGGCAACGCCGGCCGTGGTCCATGGGTGTTCTTGTGCGTAGTCCCGGGTCGCCACACCGGTTTCGCGGATTTTGACTTTGCTTTCTTCGTAGGCATCGCTGATCAGGTGACGAGAATGCTTGAGTGCGTTCTCGGCATTGCTTTTCAGGGCCTTCAGGGTCTTGCGCGACTCATCGGAAGCATCGTCCTTGAGGCTCTCAAGGGATTTGAGCAGGCTCGAAATCTCGGCTTCCATGCTTTCCAGCGACGCTTTGCGTAAAGAAGTGTTGGCCATGTGGACTCTCCTGAAGTGATTGAGTGGCGTGTGTAGATACCGACTACGGCCGTTTCAGAAAGTGCAGTAAATCTGAACTTTCGAATAGGACTGGTCGCCAGAAGCAGTATGAACTTTGACTGCTAGGCTTTATTGACGACCCTCAGGAGAAACGCCATGTCTGATCATCACACCTACAAGAAAGTCGAATTGGTGGGCTCGTCCGCCACCAGCATCGAAGAGGCGATCAATAACGCCTTGGCCGAAGCCAGCAAGAGCATCAAGCACTTGGAGTGGTTCGAGGTGATCGAAACCCGTGGCCATATCAAGGACGGCAAGGCTGCGCACTTCCAGGTCACGTTGAAGGTGGGGTTCCGAATTGCCAGTAGTTGATCGAAACGGTTGAACTTGCTGGCTGGCCGATTGCCATAACCTGCGCTACAACCAATGGGGGCCGACGCGACCAGCGTCGGCACGCTCGTTTCGATCAGCGCAAGGAAAGTGACGGATGAAGAAGTTCCTGTTAGCGGTAGGTTTGTTGAGCATGGCGGGCACCGTGCTGGCGGCGGGCAAGCCGTGTGAAGAGCTGAAAAGCGAAATTGCCGCGAAAATCGACGCCAAGGGCGCTTCGGGTTATTCGCTGGAAGTCGTGGATAAAGGCGCAGCGGCTGACCGCAAGGTCGTTGGCAGTTGCGAAGGCGGCGCCAAGGAAATTGTCTACAAGCGCGGTTAATCCTGCGTTGCAGACATAAAAAACCGACGCAGGTGCGTCGGTTTTTTTTCGCCTGCGAGGTTTAGCCCTTCATCAACTGCGCGAGCAGTTCGTAGGAATGAATCCGGTCGGCGTGTTCGTACAGGTCGCAGGTAAAGATCAGCTCATCGGCGCCGGTCTGTTCGATCAGCACCTCTAGTTTGGCGCGGATCTTCGCCGGGCTGCCGACCATCGCCAGGCCGAGGAAGCTGCCTACCGCGTCTTTTTCATGGGGCAGCCACAGGCCGTCCATGCTTTTCACCGGCGGACGCTGCACCAGGCTCTGCCCGCGCATCAGCGCCAGGATGCGTTGGTAGACGGACGTGGCGAGGTAATCGGCCTGCTCATCGGTATTCGCCGCGACCAACGGAATGCCGAGCATCACGTAGGGCTTGTCCAGAACGGCCGAAGGCTTGAAGTGATTGCGGTACACGCGAATCGCCTCATGCATCAAGCGGGGTGCGAAATGGGAGGCGAAGGCGTAGGGCAAGCCGCGCTCACCGGCCAGTTGTGCGCTGAACAGGCTGGAACCGAGCAGCCACACCGGGACGTTGGTGCCGGTGCCGGGAACCGCGATCACCCGTTGGTCGGGCGTGCGCGGGCCGAGGTAGGCCATCAGTTCGGCCACATCGTCGGGGAAGTCGTCCGCACTGCCGGAGCGTTCGCGGCGTAGGGCGCGGGCGGTCATCTGGTCGGAACCGGGCGCACGCCCCAGGCCCAGGTCGATCCGACCGGGGTACAGGCATTCCAGGGTGCCGAATTGTTCGGCGATCACCAGCGGCGCATGGTTGGGCAGCATCACGCCGCCGGAGCCGACGCGGATGGTCGAGGTGCCGCCGGCCAGGTAACCGAGCAATACCGAGGTGGCCGAGCTGGCGATGCCATCCATATTGTGGTGTTCAGCTACCCAGAAGCGGTTGTAGCCAAACTTTTCCACATGCTGGGCCAGGTCCAGGGAATTGCGCAGCGACTGTGCGGGACTGCCGTTGGCCCGCACGGGCACCAGGTCGAGGGTCGAGAACTTCACGTCGGACAGCGATTTCATAAGCCTGCTTCTCCAATAAGGGCGCAGGCTTCTTAGACGAACCAAAACCTGCCGCTTCATGTGCATGTTCTATGCAATGAGGGCATATACCCGAGATTCAATAGCGCGCGAGAAATTTCCTACCTTGGCGCTAGGTTTTTCTTACAAGTGAACTTTGGCAAAGCTTCTATCCTCAGAACCCTTACTGAAGCAAAACCACCGTTCGAGGAGACCGCTATGAGTATCGTGAAAAAAGCATCCGCGCATTGGGAAGGTGATCTGAAGACAGGTCTGGGTTCCATTTCCACGGAAACCGGCGTTCTGCGCGAAGCGCCCTACGGCTTCAAGGCCCGTTTCGAGGGAGGCAAGGGCACCAACCCTGAAGAATTGATCGGTGCGGCCCACGCCGGCTGTTTCTCCATGGCGTTTTCCATGATTCTCGGCGACGCCGGGCTCAAGGCTGACAGCATCGACACCCAGGCCGAAGTGACCCTGGATCAGGTCGAAGGTGGTTTTGCGATCACCGCTGTACACCTGGTGCTCAAGGCCAAGATTCCCGGCGCGAGCCAGGCGCAGTTCGAAGAACTGAGCAAAAAGGCCAAGGAAGGATGCCCGGTGTCGAAGGTGCTGAACGCGAAAATCAGCCTGGACGCCACGCTCGTCAACTGACACCGCCTTAAAAATGTGGGAGGGGGCTTGCTCCCGATTGCGATCTGTCAGTATCGGATGAGCCGACTGATATACCGCTATCGGGGGCAAGCCCCTTCCCACATTTAGTTGTGCGTTAAATCAGAACTCGTGTTTCCCCGATGTGGTCCTATAGCCTATGCAGCCTTAGGCGCACACCCGTGCGCATGCATTCAGGGAGCTTCACACATGAAACGTTTTGCTTTGGCGATCATCTGCGGTGTGTTGGCCACATCGGCCGTGGCCGCACCCAAAGACTGCGAAGAGCTCAGGAAAGAGATCGAGATCAAAATCCAGGCTAAGGCGATTCCGTCCTACACCCTGGAAGTCATCACTGCCGAAGAAGCCAAGAACCACGACCGCGCGATGATTGTCGGTTCCTGCGAAAACGGTACCAAGGCGATCATCTACCAGAAGAACAACGACTGATCAGATGCAGTTCACGCTGCGCTCTTGCGCCAATAACTGACGCGCGGCGTTGTACAGCCGGATATTCGGTGTGTAGGCCAACGAACGCCCTTCCAGGCGGTAACGCTGGCCTGCCTCGAAGTGGTCGTACTGCAAGGTCATGAAGCAGGTCCGGTCCTGGGTTTGTGCCAATCCGCCAAAGCTGCCGCCAGCCGGCACTTCGAAATCAAAGCGCACCATCAGCTCGTGACTGCCCGGCGGGACCTGGAAGAAGCGTCCGTCGTTGAGGTTCTTCCCATCCAGACGTTGGGCCATCACCAGCTTGGCCCCCGGTGTCGGGGTGGCGAAATCGACCCAGGCCTGTTGCGGGTCCACCGGCGGGATGGGTAGCGAAGCACAGGCGCTGAGAAACAGGGCGGCGATGGGAAGCACTAGCTGGCGCATGGCGGGCACTCAACACAAGGAGAGGTTTGAGTATAAACACGCTACGCCATGGAAAAACGCCGTGCAGTCACGATAGGCTGGCGAGCAAATTACCCAGGAGCAGTCGCGGCATGGTCAGGCGTTTTCTTCCAGGGTTGTGGGTTGTGCTGCTCAGCGGGTGTTCCAGCGTCAGTTATTACGGCCAATTGGCAAGCGGTCAGTGGCAGTTGCTGCAGGCCCGGGAGCCGGTGGCCAAGGTGATTGCCGACCCTGCGCGGCCGCAGCCGCTACGTGATCACTTGGTGCAAGCGCAAAAGGCGCGCACGTTCGCCAGCGAGCAACTGCACCTGCCGGATAACCAGAGTTACCGGCTGTACGCCGATATTGGCCGGACATATGTGGTCTGGAATGTTTTTGCCACGCAGGAGTTTTCCCTGGCGGCGCAAAATCACTGCTTCCCCATCGCCGGCTGCGTCGCCTATCGCGGTTATTACAGCCAGGGGGCGGCGCGGGGTGAGGCCGCGTTGCTCAAGCAGCAAGGCATGGATGTGTCGATTGGCGGCGTCGAGGCCTATTCCACCTTGGGTTGGTTCAATGACCCGATCATGAGTTCGATGCTGAGCTGGGGCGATGAGCGCCTGGCCACGTTGATTTTTCACGAGCTGGCGCACCAGCGCTTTTACGTGAAGGACGACACCGAGTTCAATGAGTCCTTTGCCACCTTCGTCGAGCAGGAAGGCACGCGCCAATGGCGCGTCGCCCGGGGCCTGGCGCCGATCGGCAGCGCGGCGCTGCAGCAGCGTGACCAATTTACCCGGTTGGTCCTCGATACTCGCAAACGTCTGGAAACACTCTACGCCCAGCCCTTGGCGGCCGATGCGATGCGGCGGGCCAAGGCGGCCGAATTCGAGCGCCTGCGCAGCGAATACCGGCAGGTGCGGGACAGTCAGTGGGGCGGCGACAAACGTTATGACGCCTGGGTGAACCAGCCGATGAACAATGCGCGGCTTCTACCGTTCGGGCTGTATGACCAGTGGGTGCCGGCGTTTGCGGCGTTGTTCCGACAGGAAGGTGGGAATTGGCTGAAGTTCTATGCGGCAGTGGAGCGGATGGGCCAATTGCCGGTGGCACAGCGTAAGGCGGCGTTGAGGCAGTTGGAAGGTGTTGGCCGGTAGGGCCTCATCGGGAGCAAGCCCCCTCCCACATTTGGCCTGCGTACACGGGTCAAAATGTGGGAGGGGGCTTGCTCCCGATAGCGCCCTCAAGGCCGCTGCAAAAACGCCTGATGCATCTGCGCCAACGTCTCGAAATGCCAGGTCGGCGCTTCGGCATTCAACTCTTCGAAACTGCCGAACCCATAGCCGACCGCCGCAGAATCCAGCCCATTGCTGCGCGCCCCGATCAAGTCGTGCTTGCGGTCGCCGATCATCAAGGTGGTGGCCGGGTCCAGGCGTTCTTCGCGCATCAAGTGGGCAATCAGCTCGACCTTGTTGGTACGCGTGCCGTCCAGCTCGCTGCCGTAGATCACCTTGAAGTGCTTGGCAAAATCGAAATGGCGGGCGATCTCGCGGGCAAATTCCCACGGCTTGGAGGTGGCTACATACAACTGGCGACCCTGGCTGTTGAGGGCTTCGAGCAGCGGCATCACCCCGTCGAACACGCGGTTTTCATACAATCCGGTGACCTTGAAGCGTTCACGGTAGAAATTCACCGCTTCCCAGGCCTTGGCTTCGTCGAAGCCGTAGAACTGCATAAAGGCTTGCAGCAACGGCGGGCCGATGAAGTGTTCGAGTTTGGTGATGTCGGGCTCGTCGATACCGAGTTTGCCCAGGGCGTACTGGATCGAACGGGTGATGCCCTCGCGTGGGTCGGTCAGGGTGCCGTCCAGGTCGAACAGTACGGTTTGATGGTGCAGGGTCATTGATCGAATCCTTGCGCCAGGTGCAGGTCTTTGAGCTTCACGTAGTTCGCGGCGCTGTAGGTGAAAAACGCGCGTTCTTTGTCAGTCAGTTCGCGGATCTGTTTAACCGGGCTGCCGACGTACAAGAAGCCGCTTTCAAGTTTCTTGCCCGGCGGCACCAGGCTGCCGGCGCCGATGATCACGTCGTCTTCGACCACGGCGCCGTCCATCACGATGCTGCCCATGCCGATCAGGATGCGATTGCCCACGGTGCAGCCGTGCAGCATGACTTTGTGGGCGATGGTCACATCGTCGCCGATCAGCAGCGGAAAACCATCGGGATTGAACGGCCCTGCATGGGTAATGTGCAGCACGCAGCCGTCTTGCACGCTGGTGCGCGCGCCGATGCGGATGCGGTGCATGTCGCCGCGGATCACGGTCAGCGGCCAAACCGAGCTGTCGTCGCCGATTTCTACATCGCCGATCACCACCGCCGAAATATCGACAAAAGCCCCGGCGCCCAGGGTTGGCGTGTGGTTCTGATAGGTGCGAAGGGTCACGATAGCCTCTCTCTCTTCTGCTGATAGCTGCGGTGGACGTTGATTGTAATTAAGATGGCCCCATCTTTGTTCTTACATGTTTCTTCAGCCAAGGTGCCAACCGTGAGCGCGAACAACCCTCTTCTGCAGCCCTACGACCTGCCGCCGTTCTCGGCGATCCGTGCCGAGCACGTACAGCCGGCCATCGAACAGATCCTCGCCGACAACCGGCTTGCCATCGAAGGCATCCTGCAAAGCCAGGGGAAAAATCCGACATGGGCCGGTCTGGTCCTCGCCATGGATGAACTGAATGATCGTCTGGGCGCCGCCTGGAGCCCGGTCAGCCACCTCAACGCCGTGTGCAACAGCGCCGAATTGCGTGAGGCGTATGAAAGCTGCCTGCCGGCGTTGAGCGCCTACTCCACCGAGATGGGCCAGAACCGCGAACTGTTCCAGGCGTTCGAGGCCTTGGCCAACAGCCCGCAAGCTGCCGGTTTCGACGTGGCGCAAAAAACCATCCTGGAACACTCGCTGCGCGATTTCCGCCTGTCGGGTATCGATCTGCCGCCCGAGCAGCAAAAACGCTACGCCGAAGTGCAAAGCAAACTCTCCGAGCTGGGCAGCAAATTCTCCAACCAACTGTTGGACGCCACCCAGGCCTGGACCAAACACGTTACCGATGAAGCCACCCTCGCCGGCCTGACCGACTCGGCCAAGGCGCAAATGGCCGCCGCCGCCCAGGCCAAAGGCCTCGACGGTTGGTTGATCACCCTGGAATTCCCCAGCTACTACGCGGTGATGACCTACGCCCAGGACCGCGCCCTGCGCGAAGAAATCTACGCCGCCTATTGCACCCGTGCGTCGGACCAAGGCCCGAATGCTGGTCAGAACGATAACGGCCCAATCATGGAACAGATCCTCGACCTGCGTCAGGAACTGGCCCGACTGCTGGGCTATGCGTCCTTCTCGGAATTGAGCCTGGCCACGAAAATGGCCGACTCCAGCGACCAGGTGCTGAGCTTCCTGCGCGACCTGGCCAAGCGCAGCAAGCCGTTTGCCGCCCAGGACCTGCAACAGCTCAAGGCCTACGCCGCCGAACAAGGCTGCGCCGACCTGCAAAGCTGGGACAGCGGTTTCTACGGTGAAAAACTGCGCGAACAGCGCTACAGCGTGTCCCAGGAAGCCCTGCGCGCCTACTTCCCGATCGACAAGGTGCTCGGCGGCCTGTTTGCCATCGTGCAGCGCCTGTACGGCATCGAGATCGCCGAGCAGAAAGGCTTCGACACCTGGCACCCGGACGTGCGCCTGTTCGAAATCAAGGAAAACGGCCAGCACGTCGGCCGCTTCTTCTTCGACCTGTACGCCCGCGCCAACAAGCGTGGCGGGGCCTGGATGGACGGCGCCCGCGACCGTCGCCGCACCCTCGACGGCGTGTTGCAAAACCCAGTGGCCAACCTGGTGTGCAACTTCACCCCGGCTGACAGCGGCAAGCCTGCCCTGCTGACCCACGACGAAGTGACGACGCTGTTCCACGAATTCGGCCACGGCCTGCATCACCTGCTGACCCGTGTCGAGCATGCCGGCGTGTCCGGCATCAACGGCGTGGCCTGGGATGCGGTGGAGTTGCCGAGCCAGTTCATGGAGAACTGGTGCTGGGAGCCGGAAGGCCTGGCGCTGATCTCCGGCCATTATGAAAGCGGCGAGCCGCTGCCCCAGGACCTGCTGGAAAAAATGCTCGCGGCGAAAAACTTCCAGTCCGGCCTGATGATGGTGCGCCAGTTGGAGTTTTCGCTGTTCGACTTTGAACTGCACGCCACCCACGGCGACGGCCGCAGCGTGGCGCAGGTACTCGAAGGCGTGCGCGACGAAGTGTCGGTGATGCGCCCGCCGGCCTACAACCGCTTCCCCAACAGCTTTGCGCATATCTTCGCCGGTGGTTACGCCGCGGGTTATTACAGCTACAAGTGGGCTGAAGTGCTGTCGGCCGATGCCTTCTCCAAGTTCGAAGAAGACGGCGTGCTTAATGCCCAAACCGGACGTGCTTTCCGCGAGGCGATCCTGGCCCGTGGCGGTTCCCAGGCGCCGATGGTGTTGTTTGTCGATTTCCGCGGGCGTGCGCCGTCGATTGACGCACTCTTGCGCCACAGCGGCCTGAGTGAGGACGCAGCAGCATGAGTGACGTGCCAGTGATTACCAAAAAGCAGTTTATTGCCGGGGCCGTTTGCCCGGCGTGCAGCGAGCCGGACAAGTTGAAGATGTGGACCGAGGACAGCGTGCCGCATCGCGAGTGCGTGGCCTGCGGCTATACCGACACGCTGAATGATCAGGGTTTGTCAGTGCCCAAGGAGTTGGGCACGCGGGTCAATACCTCGGCGCTCAAAGCGCCGGACCCGAAGGTGCAGGCTGTGCAGTTTTTTCCTAACCCGAAGCTGAAGAAAGACTGAGATCCTGTCAGGGCGTAGTCAGCGCTCTGGCATCTTTGGTGGGTTCAATAGGGCTGGTGGTACCGGCCGTGTTGAACCAACTTTTCATCGAGCACAGGGCAAACTCGCTGGTGCTGCAATCGCCATTCGCCAAGGCTGTGCGCAACTTGTCGATATCGGCCTTCATCATGTAGCGAACACCGTCCTTGAAGCCGTTACTGCTGCCGAAACCGCCCAAGGTCATTTCGCTCAACGCATCCTCCTTGCTCCAACCCTGAACCACCACGCGATACATCGCCGCCATCAGGCCGGTGCGGTCTGAGCCATGTTTGCAGTGCATCAGCACCGCACCGTTGGCTTCGGCCTCGCGAATCGCCCTCAGCGCGGCGAGCACGTCAGCGTCATCGACATGGTTGGTGCGATAAACCAACTGGACCTGTCGGATATCAGGGTTTTTCAGCCAACCGCCGTCGGACTCCGGCAGAAAGTTGATTACGGTGCCGATCTTGAGTTTTTCCAGCAGAGGTACCGCGTTGCTGTCTGGCAGCGCGCTGCGATAGAGCGTGGGCGTCATCTGGTGCAGGTTGTATTGATTGCCAACCGGCTGCGCCCATTCGGGTGAGCGAAGGGATGTGGTGTCGTCCGCCCAAGCGTGTGCGCTGGTGAACAGTGCCAGGAACGCAAGGCCGAGGGCCGGTAGCCATTGATGCTTGAACATGGGCGACGTAACCGATAGTGGGTTGGTGGGTGATGCCCAGAGTCGGTCAGACGGGGTCAATGGGGTGTGAGGGGCGCGTCAAAGAATCGTGAATCGCTGTCGGCACCGCTGTTTTTATGCGGAATCGATTCTGTTTATGCTTAGCCTGCTATCATTTGTAACTGTTGATTGCCGCTGCGTTCTATCTCCTTGGGTCGGTTGGGTCCACCTTGCTGCCGCCAAACCACAAGCCGCTCCCCTAGAAGCGGCTGATAAATCCGTGACCACATGATGAGGTACACCCATGTCTGATCAAGATCAGGACAACCCCCGGCGTGACTTTTTGCGCAAATCCTTGACCTTGATCCCGGTGGTCACGGTTGCCAGCACCGGCCTTGGCGGTTCGATGCTGATGGCTGCACCCGAACCGGCCCAAGCCAGCCCCGCCCAGTCGCCGGTCAGCGAAAAGGCGTATGAGCCGAGCTATTTCAGCGCCGAAGAATGGGCATTCGTCAACGCCGCCGTGGCGCGCCTGATCCCCGCCGATGCCCAAGGCCCTGGCGCCCTGGAAGCCGGTGCGGCGGAATACATCGATCGCCAGATGAACACGCCCTACGCCAGTGGCGCCCTGTGGTTCATGCAAGGCCCGTTCAACGCTGACGCCGCGCCGGAAATGGGCTGGCAGAGCAAATTGGTGCCCAAGGCCATCTATCGTCTGGGCATTGCCGCGACGCAGGCATGGTCGAAGGCGTTCAACGGCAAGGCTTTTGCTGCTCAAGACAGCGCTACCCAGGATGACATGCTGCGCCGCCTGGAGGCTGGCGGTGGTGAGCTGACCGCGTATTTCGACGCGGTGCCGCCGAAGATGTTCTTCAACCTGTTGCTGCAAAACACCAAGGAAGGCTTCTTCTGCGACCCGATCCATGGCGGCAATAAAGGCCTGGTCGGCTGGACCATGATCGGCTTCCCCGGCGCCCGCGCCGACTTCATGGATTGGGTGGAACGCAACGAGCAATACCCCTTCCCGGCTGTTTCTATTCGCGGTGAGAGGGCATAAACGTGGCGAACATCATGAAGAAAGTCGATGCGGTGATCGTCGGCTTCGGCTGGACCGGCGCGATCATGGCCAAGGAACTGACGGAAGCGGGCCTCAACGTGGTAGCGCTGGAGCGCGGTCCGATGCAGGACACCTACCCGGACGGCAACTATCCCCAGGTCATCGACGAATTGACCTACAGCGTGCGTAAAAAACTCTTCCAGGACATCTCCAAGGAGACGGTGACGATTCGCCACAGCGTGAATGACGTCGCCCTGCCCAACCGTCAACTCGGCGCCTTTTTGCCGGGCAATGGGGTCGGCGGTGCGGGCCTGCACTGGTCGGGTGTGCATTTTCGCGTCGACCCTATCGAGCTGCGCATGCGCAGCCACTACGAAGAGCGCTACGGCAAACACTTCATTCCCAAGGACATGACCATCCAGGACTTCGGCGTCAGCTACGAAGAGCTGGAGCCGTTTTTCGACTACGCCGAAAAAGTCTTCGGCACCTCCGGCCAGGCCTGGACCGTGAACGGTCAATTGGTCGGCGAAGGCCGTGGCGGCAACCCGTATGCGCCGGATCGTTCCAACCCGTTCCCGTTGGAAGCGCAGAAGAACACCGTGTCGGCGCAGCTGTTTCAGAAAGCCGCCACGGCAGTCGGTTACAAACCCTACAACCTGCCGTCAGCCAATACTTCGGGGCCGTACACCAACCCGTATGGCGCGCAGATGGGCCCGTGTAACTTCTGCGGTTTTTGCAGCGGTTACGTGTGCTACATGTACTCCAAGGCGTCGCCGAACGTGAACATCCTGCCGGCGTTGCGCCAGGTGCCGAACTTCGAGCTGCGACCGAATTCCCACGTGCTCAAGGTCAACCTCGACAGCACCAAGAGCAAAGCCACCGGCGTGACCTATATCGACGCCCAAGGTCGGGAATGCGAGCAGCCGGCCGACCTGGTGATCCTCGGTGCGTTTCAGTTCCATAACGTGCGCCTGATGTTGCTGTCGGGGATCGGCAAGCCCTACGACCCGATCAGCGGCGAAGGCGTGGTCGGCAAGAACTTCGCCTACCAGAACATGGCGACCATCAAGGCCTTCTTCGACAAGGACACCCACACCAATAACTTCATCGGCGCCGGTGGTAATGGCGTGGCTATCGATGACTTCAACGCCGACAACTTCGACCACGGGCCCCATGGCTTCGTCGGGGGCTCGCCGATGTGGGTCAACCAAGCCGGCAGCCGGCCGATTGCCGGTACCTCCAACCCACCGGGCACCCCGGCGTGGGGCAGCGCCTGGAAGCGAGCCACCGCCGATTACTACACCCATCAGGTGTCGATGGATGCCCATGGCGCGCATCAATCCTACCGGGGCAACTACCTCGATCTGGACCCGGTGTACCGCGATGCCTACGGCCTGCCGCTGCTGCGCATGACCTTCGACTGGCAGGAAAACGACATCAAGATGAACCGCTTCATGGTCGAGAAAATGGGCAAGATCGCCGAAGCGATGAACCCCAAGGCCATTGCCGTGCTGGGCAAGAAGGTCGGTGAGCACTTCAATACCGCGTCCTACCAGACCACCCACCTCAACGGTGGCGCGATCATGGGCACCGACCCGAAAACCAGTGCGTTGAACCGTTACCTGCAGTGCTGGGATGTACACAACGTGTTTGTCCCCGGCGCGTCCGCGTTCCCACAAGGGCTGGGTTACAACCCTACCGGCCTGGTGGCGGCGCTGACCTACTGGTCGGCGCGAGCGATTCGCGAGCAGTACCTGAAAAATCCCGGCCCACTGGTTCAGGCATAAGGAGCGATGACCATGAAAGCACGTGTTATCGCCACCTTTGCGGCCTCCCTGGTGTTGCTCAGCAGTTGCTCGGTGAGCGCCGCCGAAACCGACCTGATCAAGCAGGGCGAATACCTGGCCCGCGCCGGCGACTGCGTGGCCTGCCACACGGCCAAGGGCGGCAAGCCGTTCGCCGGCGGCCTGCCGATGGAGACACCCATCGGCGTGATCTATTCCACCAACATCACCCCGGACAAGACCGGCCTGGGCGACTACAGCTTCGCGGACTTCGACAAGGCGGTGCGCCACGGCGTCGCCAAGAGTGGTAGTACGCTTTACCCGGCGATGCCCTACCCGTCTTACGCCCGCGTCAGTGAAAGCGACATGCAGGCGCTGTATGCGTACTTCATGAAGGGCGTGGAACCGGTCGCCCAGGAGAACCAGGCCAGTGATATTCCCTGGCCCTTGAGCATGCGCTGGCCGTTGGCGGCGTGGCGCTGGATGTTTGCCCCGCCCGTGGCGGATTTACCGGCGGTGGCGGGCGCCGATCCGGTGATCAGCCGTGGCGCTTACTTGGTCGAGGGCCTCGGCCACTGTGGCGCGTGCCATACACCGCGGGCCCTGACCATGCAGGAAAAAGCCCTGAGTGCCGCCGACGGCAGCGCCTTCTTGTCCGGCAGTGCGCCGTTGGAAGGCTGGATCGCGAAAAGCCTGCGCGGCGACCACAAGGACGGCCTCGGCAGTTGGAGCGAGGAGCAGTTGGTGCAATTTCTCAAGACCGGCCGCAGTGATCGCAGCGCGGTGTTCGGCGGCATGAGCGATGTTGTCGTCCACAGCATGCAGTACATGACCCAGGACGACCTGACCGCAATCGCCCGCTACCTCAAAAGCCTGCCGGCGGTGGACCCGCAAAACCCGCCGCACCAGTACGACAAGCAGGTGGCCGAGGCGCTGTGGAAAGGCGATGACAGCCAGCGGGGCGCGTCGGTGTATATCGACAATTGCGCGGCCTGCCATCGTACCGACGGGCATGGCTACACGCGGGTATTCCCGGCACTGGCGGGCAACCCGGTGCTGCAGACGGCGGATGCCACGTCGCTGATCAACATCGTGTTGAACGGCGGCACCTTGCCGGCCACCCACACGGCGCCGTCGACCTTCACCATGCCGGCGTTTGCCTGGCGCCTGTCGGACCAGGAAGTGGCGGATGTGGTCAGTTTCGTGCGCGGCAGTTGGGGTAACAAAGGTGCTCCGGTGAAGGCCAGTGAGGTGGCTGACCTGCGCAAGAACGATATGCGCACGACATCCGGCGACGACCTGGGGCAGGTGACGCAAAAGCACTGACCGCCAAACGGCACTGGTCATCCCGCTTGCGCCCCTATACTGTATATAAAAACAGTATAGGGGCGTTTTCATGTCTGCACCTCTGCCGCCCCGTGGCCGGGGCACGGCGACCAACCTGCACAATCGTTTCGCGCCCACCGTCAGCGTGGCCGAGGACGACGGCTGGCATCAGGAAGTGCCGCCGACCCAGGGCACCGAAGTGCGTATCGAAACGGCCAAGACCATCATCACGCGCAACAACTCGCCGGACTTGCCGTTCGATCGCTCGATCAATCCTTATCGCGGGTGTGAGCATGGCTGCATCTACTGCTATGCGCGGCCCAGCCATGCCTATTGGGACCTGTCGCCGGGGCTGGATTTCGAAACCAAACTGATTGCCAAGACCAACGCCGCCGATGTGCTGGAGCAGCAGTTGTCCAAGCCCGGCTATGTGTGTGCGCCGATCAACCTGGGTTCCAACACCGATCCGTACCAGCCCATCGAGCGTGAGTACACGATCACCCGGCAAACCCTCGAAGTGCTGCTGCGCTATCGGCACCCGGTGACGATCATCACCAAGGGCTCGCTGATCCTGCGCGATCTCGACCTGCTCACCGAACTGGCGCGCCAGCGGCTGGTGGCGGTGATGATCAGCCTCACCAGCCTGGACGATGAGCTCAAGCGCATCCTGGAGCCACGCACGGCGGCGCCCAAGGCGCGGTTGCGGGCGATCCGGGTGATGCGCGAGGCCGGCATCCCGGTGGGGGTGCTGTGCTCGCCGATGATCCCGATGATCAACGACAGCGAACTGGAGAGCCTGCTCACCGAAGCCCATGCGGCCGGTGCGCAAAGTGCGGCGTACATGATGCTGCGCCTGCCGCTGGAGGTGGCGCCGCTGTTCGAGGAATGGCTGGCCGCGCACTACCCGCAGCGCGCCGCCCATGTGATGAGCCTGGTGCGCCAGGTGCGCGGTGGGGAGGTGTATGACAGTCGCTTCGGCGTGCGCATGCGCGGAGAGGGGCCGTTTGCCGATCTGCTGGCGCAGCGTTTCAGCAAGGCGATCAAGCGCCTGGGGCTCGACCGTCGGGAAGGCTTCAACCTGGATTGCACGGCGTTCTGCCCACCGGGCAGGCAGATGGCGTTGTTGTAGACTATCGAGCAAGCATGCGCCGGCCCTGTAGGAATAGTCGCGTTTTGATATCACTGAAACCCTTGATCTAGAGCGGTCCATTCAGTTTGAATTAAGTTTCGACGGCTACCTTGTTCAGCGAGTGACTGATGAGTCGGAACCCGGCTTTGTGGCGTTCCAAAACTATTCCATCGGCCCAGCGTCGAATTGACCTGAACCCTCCCCTGCATTAATCAAGAGGATGCATCATGAGTGACAAGGATAAACAGCCGTTGGCTGCGTCGGCTTCAGCCGCTCAAGTGGCGGAGTCCGCCGATGCAGCGCTAAAGCACATCGTTGACGGCTTTTTGCATTTCCATCACGACGTTTTTCCTCAGCAAGAAGAGCTCTTCAAGAAACTCGCCACGGCCCAGAACCCGCGGGCGATGTTCATTACCTGCGCCGACTCGCGCATCGTGCCCGAGCTGATTACCCAGAGCTCGCCCGGCGACCTGTTCGTGACCCGTAACGTCGGCAACGTGGTGCCACCCTACGGGCAGATGAACGGCGGCGTTTCCACCGCCATCGAATACGCGGTCCTTGCCTTGGGCGTGCAGCACATCATTGTGTGCGGGCACTCCGACTGCGGCGCGATGCGTGCGGTGCTCAACCCCCAGAGCCTGGAGAAGATGCCGACGGTCAAGGCCTGGCTGCGTCACGCCGAAGTCGCCAAGACCATGGTTCACGACAACTGCGATTGCGCCAATGAAGGCGAGAGCATGAAGATGCTGACCGAAGAAAACGTCATCGCCCAGTTGCAGCATTTGCGCACCCACCCTTCCGTGGCCTCGCGCATGGCCAATGGTCATTTGTATATCCATGGCTGGATCTACGACATCGAGACCAGTGAAATCCGCGCCTACGATGCGGAAAAGGCGGCGTTTCGCCCGCTGAACGGCACCGAGCCGATCCCATCCGCGACGCCTAAAGCGCGCTTCTAACACACTTCCCTGCCGGGTAAAGCGGTGGCTGCCATGGATGCAGCCGGGCTTTGCCGCGCCCGGCGAATGCCTCGGGAGAGTCATCATGCGTGCTGCTCAATTAAAAGCTGTATTGCCTCGGGAGCTGCTGGCTTCCGTGGTGGTGTTTCTGGTCGCCCTGCCGTTGTGCATGGGGATCGCGATCGCGTCCGGCATGCCGCCGTCCAAGGGCCTGATCACCGGGATTATCGGTGGCCTGGTGGTGGGCTGGATGGCGGGTTCGCCACTGCAAGTCAGCGGGCCGGCGGCGGGTTTGGCGGTGTTGGTGTTTGAGCTGGTGCGCCAGCACGGCATGCTGATGCTCGGGCCGATCCTGCTGCTGGCCGGCTTCCTGCAACTGGTGGCCGGGCGTTTGCGTCTGGGTTGCTGGTTCCGCGTCACGGCGCCCGCGGTGGTCTACGGCATGCTGGCGGGGATCGGCGTGCTGATTGTGCTGTCGCAGGTCCATGTGATGCTCGACGGTGCGCCCAAGCCATCAGGGCTGGATAACCTGGCGAGCTTCCCGGCCGCGCTGGCAGCGGCGATTCCTACCCTGGGCGGCGGCCTTGGTTGGCAGGCCGGTTTGCTGGGGCTGTCGACCATGCTCGTGATGTACCTGTGGGATAAGTTCCGCCCGCAACCGCTGCGGTTCGTGCCGGGCGCCTTGTTGGGGGTGGGCCTGGCAACGGTCACCAGCCTGGTGCTGGCGTTGCAGGTCAAGCGCGTGGAGGTTCCGGAGAACCTCGCCGACGCCATCGATTGGCTGCGTCCCAGTGACCTGCTGAACCTGGCCGACCCTCAATTGTTGATCGCCGCGTTCGCCGTGGCGTTTATCGCCAGTGCCGAAACCCTGCTTTCCGCCGCAGCGGTCGACCGTATGCACAGTGGTCAGCGTTCCGATTTCGATAAGGAATTGTCCGCTCAAGGTGTCGGCAACATGCTCTGCGGCCTGGTCGGCGCGTTGCCGATGACCGGCGTGATCGTGCGCAGCTCGGCCAACGTGCAAGCCGGGGCCACCACGCGCTTATCGGCGATGTTCCATGGCGTGTGGCTGCTGGGGTTCGTGCTGTTGCTGTCGAGCGTGCTGCAAAGCATTCCGGTGGCGAGTTTGGCGGGCGTGCTGGTGTACACCGGGATCAAGCTGGTGGACATCAAGGCGTTCCGGGCCTTGGGCCGCTACGGGCGGATGCCGATGTTTACCTATGCGGCCACCGCGCTGGCGATCGTCTTTACCGACCTGCTGACCGGCGTGCTGGTGGGCTTCGGGTTGACGTTGCTGAAGCTGGCGTTCAAGGCTTCGCGCCTGAAAATCAGTCTGATCGATTTGCCCCAGGTCGGCGAAATGGAACTGCGTTTGAGCGGCGCGGCGACCTTTCTGAAAGTGCCGGCGTTAACCCAGGTGCTGTCGACGGTGCCTGCGGGAACCACCGTGCATGTTCCGCTGAGTAACCTGAGTTACATCGACCACTCTTGCCTGGAGTTGCTGGAGGAGTGGGGCCGGGCCAATGCGGCCAAGGGCGCGAAGCTGGTGATCGAGGCGCGGGGGTTGAAGCGTCGGCTGGAAGGACGGGTGCGGACGACGACGGGGATCGGTTCGGCGCCGGTTACTCACTGACGGAACCGGATCAAAAATGTGGGAGGGGGCTTGCCCCCGATGGCGGTGAATCAGTGCCCAATCCGCTAGCTGACACACCGCCATCGGGGGCAAGCCCCCTCCCACATTTGTTTAGCGTCAGGCCGACTGATCCAGCTCCAACTCAACGCCAAGCTTGCGTGACAGGCACGGCCAGCGCTTCCACGCCGCTTCCGTGGCCACGCTTTTGAGCTGCTCGCGATACGCCTCGACCGATTCCAGCGCAAAGTTGTCTTCGTTGAGCATTTCATCCACCGCATGGTGGACGGCTTCGTCCAACTGGTTGGCAAATGTTTCACCAATCAGTTGATGGGCAATCACGTTGGCCACGGTCGTATCCGCCGGAATCAACGGTTGGCCGAAATGCTTGATATACAGGTCATTGACCTCTTCAACCAGGCGATGGGCCAGGTAGGCCTCGTCCAGCAGGCCGTCGAGGCCAATATGCCCCGCCAGAATCGCTGGCGGTTTCAGGAAAAACTGCTCGGCAATCTTCAGTACCGGCTTGACCTGGCTTTCGATGCCGGCCTCGCGGGCTACGTCGTTGGCGGCGTCCAGCAGGTCCGGGACGAGGTCGACGTAGGCAGTGACAAAGCGTGTCATGACGATGTTGCGATCCCCCTCCGCCAGGGTGATGGCCGGATGCAGGTGCGGTAATTTTTCCTCGAGTTGCTGGGCCAGTTGGCCAGTGCTGGCTTCGTGTTGATGGGCAAGGGAAATCTGCTCGCGCAATGCGGCGGTGTTCATGAAAGCTCCAGTGAAGCAGGCGTAGGAAAAGGGAAAGGACAAGGTAGTTCGTTTATACGAGCGTCTAAGACGCATTTGTCATAATTATTTCATGGTTATGCACCGGCGTTATATCGAATTGCCATCGTTCGTCGGATAAACGATTCCGTCCCCGATTTTATGGGCTCCGTCCGTCTGTTTTAGCTCATTTGCCCCTGCACATTGCGGGGTTGCAGGTGCTGTCTATACTCGGTTTTGTACGCAATTAGCTGATGACGCCAGACTGCATAAGCAGGTGAGGCAAAGCGGTTGTAAGCAGTATGGAAGCCGCTCCCTTCGCCGCAGGTGCAAACCGGCGGGATAACAAGAACGATAAGGGGAACCCGCAATGACGCGACATCCACATGTTTGGATGGGCCTCCTGTTGTGGTCAGTATTCGGTCAGGCGCATGCCGCCTGGACAACGAATATGGCGCCAGGGGCGACAGAAGTCAGTCACGCTGTGTTCGACCTGCACATGACCATTTTCTGGATCTGTGTGGTGATCGGCATTGTCGTATTTGGCGCGATGTTCTGGTCGATGATCCTTCACCGCCGGTCTACGGGCCAGGTGGCAGCCAAGTTCCACGAAAGCACTACCGTGGAAATCCTCTGGACCGTAGTGCCCTTGCTGATCCTGGTGGCCATGGCCATCCCGGCGACCAAGACCCTGATCAACATCTACGACAGCAGTGAATCGGATATCGATATCCAGATCACCGGCTATCAGTGGAAGTGGCATTACAAATACCTCGGCCAGGATGTGGAGTTCTTCAGCAACCTGGCCACGCCTGCCGAGCAAATCCATAACCAGGCCACCAAGGGCGAACATTACCTGCTGGAAGTCGACCAACCACTGGTGTTGCCGGTGGGCGCCAAGGTGCGTTTTTTGGTGACCGCTGCGGACGTGATCCACTCGTGGTGGGTGCCGGCCTTTGCGGTCAAGCGCGACGCCATCCCCGGTTTCATCAACGAGGCCTGGACCCGTGTCGAGAAGCCCGGCATCTACCGGGGCCAGTGCGCCGAACTGTGCGGCAAGGACCACGGCTTCATGCCTATCGTGGTCGAGGTCAAGTCCAAGGCCGATTACGACACCTGGCTCGGCGAGCGCAAGGCCGAGGCCGCCAAGCTCAAGGAGCTGACCTCCAAAGAGTGGACGCGCGAAGAGCTGGTGGCCCGTGGCGACAAGGTCTACCACACCACCTGCGTGGCCTGTCACCAGGCCGAAGGCCAGGGCCTGCCGCCGATGTTCCCGGCGCTCAAGGGTTCGCCGATCGCCACCGGCCCCAAGGAAGACCACCTGCACCGCGTCTACTTCGGCAAACCGGGTACCGCCATGGCGGCCTTCGGCAAGCAGCTCTCGGAAGTGGATATCGCCGCAGTGGTGACCTACGAGCGCAACGCCTGGGGCAACAACAAAGGCGACATGGTCACGCCCAAAGACGTGCTGGCTCTGAAACAGGCGCAAAGCAAATGACAACCTTCATTGGCTGCGCCCTGAACCACCCCGCCCACTCGTTTGCAGGAGAACGGCCATGAGCGCTGTGATCGATGACCATGGCCACGCCAGTGACCATGCCCACGGCCCCGCCAAGGGTTTGATGCGCTGGGTGCTGACCACCAACCACAAAGACATCGGCACGATGTACCTGTGGTTTGCCTTCACCATGTTCCTGCTCGGCGGTTCGTTCGCCATGGTGATCCGCGCCGAGCTGTTCCAGCCCGGCCTGCAGATCGTCGAGCCGGCGTTCTTCAACCAGATGACCACCATGCACGGCTTGATCATGGTGTTTGGCGCGGTGATGCCGGCGTTCGTCGGTCTGGCCAACTGGATGATCCCGCTGATGATCGGCGCGCCAGACATGGCCCTGCCGCGCATGAACAACTTCAGCTTCTGGCTGCTGCCGGCGGCGTTCCTGCTGCTGGTCTCGACCCTGTTCACCCCGGGTGGCGGGCCGAATTTCGGCTGGACCTTCTACGCCCCGCTCTCCACCACCTACGCCCCGGAAAGCGTGACCTTCTTCATCTTCGCCATCCACCTGATGGGCATCAGTTCGATCATGGGCGCGATCAACGTGGTCGCCACCATCCTCAACCTGCGCGCACCGGGCATGACCCTGATGAAAATGCCGCTGTTCGTATGGACCTGGCTGATCACCGCGTTCCTGCTGATCGCGGTGATGCCGGTGCTGGCCGGTTGCGTGACCATGATGTTGATGGACATCCACTTCGGCACCAGCTTCTTCAGTGCGGCCGGCGGCGGTGACCCGGTGCTGTTTCAGCATGTGTTCTGGTTCTTCGGCCATCCCGAGGTGTACATCATGATCCTGCCGGCCTTCGGCGCCGTCAGTTCGATCATCCCGACCTTTTCGCGCAAGCCGCTGTTCGGCTACACCTCGATGGTCTACGCCACGGCGAGCATCGCGTTCCTGTCGTTCATCGTGTGGGCGCACCACATGTTCGTGGTCGGCATTCCGCTGGTGGGCGAGTTGTTCTTCATGTACGCCACCCTGCTGATCGCCGTACCGACGGGGGTGAAGGTGTTCAACTGGGTCAGCACCATGTGGCAAGGCTCGCTGACGTTCGAGACGCCGATGCTGTTCGCGGTGGCGTTCGTGATCCTGTTCACCATCGGTGGTTTCTCCGGCTTGATGCTGGCCATCGCTCCGGCGGACTTCCAGTACCACGACACCTACTTCGTGGTGGCGCACTTCCATTACGTACTGGTGCCCGGCGCGATCTTCGGCATCTTCGCTTCGGCCTACTACTGGCTGCCGAAATGGACTGGCCACATGTACGACGAAACCCTGGGCAAGCTGCACTTCTGGCTGTCTTTCGTGGGCATGAACATGGCGTTCTTCCCGATGCACTTCGTCGGGCTGGCCGGCATGCCGCGCCGGGTGCCGGATTACAACCTGCAGTTCGCCGACTTCAACATGGTCTCGTCCATCGGCGCCTTCATGTTCGGCGCCACGCAGCTCTTCTTCCTGTTTATCGTGATCAAGTGCATCCGCGGCGGCCCGCCGGCGCCGGCCAAGCCGTGGGACGGCGCCGAAGGCCTGGAGTGGAGCGTGCCCTCGCCCGCGCCGTACCACACCTTCACTACGCCGCCGGAGATCAAATGAACCGGTTTGCACAAATCCCCTGTGGGAGCGGGCTTGCTCCCGATAGCGGTGTGTCAGTCGACACCTTCATTGGCTGTAAGGCCGTCATCGGGAGCAAGCCCCCTCGCACACTGTTGGTGTTCGCCTCGGGTGACCGTCATGGCTGACTCTATCCCACTCAAGCGCCTGGTCACCCGCCTGCTGATCCTGGTGTTGGCGATGTTCGCCTTCGGCTTTGCCCTCGTGCCGATCTACGACGTGATGTGCAAGGCGTTCGGCATCAACGGCAAGACGGCCGGGCAATATGAAGGCGAGCAGATCGTCGATCCGTCGCGCCAGGTGCGGGTGCAGTTCCTGTCCACCAATGCCATCGACATGGTCTGGGAGTTCCATTCCAAGGCCGATGAGATCGTGGTCAACCCTGGCGCGGTCAACGAGATGCTCTTCGTGGCCTACAACCCCAGCGATAAGCCGATGACCGCCCAGGCGATCCCAAGCATTTCCCCGGCCGAAGCGGCGATGTACTTCCACAAGACCGAGTGCTTTTGCTTTACCCAGCAAGTGCTGCAACCCGGTGAGCGCATCGAAATGCCGGTGCGCTTCATTGTCGATCGCGACATGCCCAAGGATGTGAAGCATTTGACCCTGGCGTACACGCTGTTTGATATCACCGCGCGCCAACCGCCCGTGGCTGTCCATAGCGGCGGCTAGCTACTGTTTGCCCGCTCAATCAGGAGAGCGAATACATGTCGACTCATGATACGTACTACGTACCAGCGCAAAGCAAATGGCCGATAATTGCGACGGTTGGCCTGCTGGTCACCGTGTATGGCCTGGCCGTGTGGTTCAACGACCTGAAGGCCGCCCGCCCGGAGTCCCACGGGCCGTGGATCTTTTTCGTCGGCGGCTTGCTGCTGGCCTACATGCTGTTCGGCTGGTTCGGCGCGGTGATCAAGGAAAGCCGCGCAGGGTTGTACAGTGCGCAGATGGACCGCTCGTTTCGCTGGGGCATGACTTGGTTCATCTTTTCCGAAGTGATGTTCTTTATCGCGTTCTTCGGCGCGCTGTTTTACGTGCGGCATATGTCGGCGCCGTGGTTGGCGGGCGAAGGCTCCAAAGGCGTCGCGCATATGCTGTGGCCGAATTTCGAGTTTGCCTGGCCACTGCTCAACAACCCTGATCCCAAGCTGTTTCCCGCGCCGGAAGGCACTATCAGCCCGTGGGGCCTGCCGCTGGTCAACACCATCCTGCTGGTGAGTTCCAGCGTGACCATCACCATCGCCCACCATGCCCTGCGCAAAGGCCATCGTGGCGCGCTGAAAATCTGGCTGGCGCTCACGGTGCTGCTGGGCCTGGGTTTTCTCGGGTTCCAGGCCGAGGAATACATCCACGCTTACAAAGAGCTGGGCCTGACCCTGGGCTCCGGCGTGTACGGCGCGACCTTCTTCATGCTCACCGGCTTTCACGGGGCCCACGTGACCATCGGCACCATCATTCTGTTCGTGATGCTGATGCGCATCCTGCGCGGGCATTTCAATGCCGAGCATCAGTTCGGTTTCGAAGCCGCCAGTTGGTATTGGCACTTTGTAGATGTGGTTTGGATCGGGCTGTTTTTCTTCGTTTATGTGCTGTGAGGCGCGTTACCAAGGCGCATGCGACACCAACTGGCCGCTGAAAAAGCCCCAGGCGATCAACGCCACGGTGAGCACGGCCAGTACGACACGCACGGTCAAGGCCGTGACGAGGCGGTTGGAGTGGCCCTCGTCCTTGACCAGAAAGAACAAGCCGCTGAACAGGCTTGCGACGGTCGCGATCAGCATCAGGGCAATGGCGGCTTTGAGCATGGTCTGGCTCCAGGGCTTACAGAGGGAGGGGCGATGAAATTCAGTATAGCCAGTGCCATCCAGCGCTTTCGCCCCGGTATCGCGCCGACGTTAGTGGTGCTCGTGTTGCTGCCGCTGATGGTGGGCTTGGGCTTCTGGCAACTGTCACGCGGCCATGAAAAACAGTTGATGGTGGACAGCTATGCCGAGCGCCGCGCCGCTGAGCCGGTGGGCAGTGCGCAACTCGGCGGCATGGCTGATCCGGCCTTCCGTCGCGTGCATCTGCGCGGCCAATTCGACGGTGAGCACAGTGTGTTGCTCGACAACCGCATGCGTAATGGCAAGGCCGGCGTCGAGCTGCTGCAACCGTTCCACGACCAGGCCAGCGGCCTGTGGCTGTTGCTCAATCGCGGCTGGTTGCCCTGGCCGGATCGGCGTACGCCGCCCGTCTTCAGCACGCCGGAGCAGCCGGTGAATCTTGACGCCTGGGTGTACGTCGCGCCCGGCGAAACCTTCCAGCTGCATGCCGACCCGGCGACCGCGCAATGGCCGCGCCTGCTTACCGCGCTGCATCCCGCCGCGTTGTGGGCCGAGTTGGGCCGCAGCGGTTTTGCCTACGAGCTGCGCGCCGAAGCCGGCCCCGGTACGTATGAAACCACCTGGCCCATCGTTGCCATGGGCCCGGAAAAACACTTGGCCTATGCGGTGCAATGGTTCGCCATGGCGCTGGCGCTGCTGAGCCTTTACCTCTACCTCGGATGGCACAACGCAAAGGAGAAGCACCATGGGAGCGGCCATGAATCCACTCAACATGTCTGATGCGCCAGCGACGCCCGACCGGCGCAAGGGCCGCTGGCAACTGATCCTGATTCTGCTGATGGTGATCGGCCCGATGGCGCTCGCCACCTTTATGTACAAGCTGCAGTTCTGGGTGCCGGACAGTCGCAGCTACCACGGTGAACTGATCGGCAACGGCCAGACCCGCGCCGACATCGGCGTGCAGGCCGACGAACAGCGCTGGCAGTTGCTGGTCACTGCGCCCAGCGCCTGCGCCGACGATTGCCGGCAACTGGTGTACCTGGCGCGGCAACTGCAGATCGGCCTCGGGCGCGATGCCTCCCGCGCCAGTCACGCCCTGGCCACTGCGCTGCCGGTCGGCGCCGATTACGCCGCCAAACTCAAGCTTGAATACCCGCAATTGCAACGCTACCCGCTGGACCTGACGACCTTCAGCAAAGCCGCCGCCGCGCCGGGTGAGGCGCAACTGTGGATCGTCGACCCCCACGGCAACCTGGTGCTGCGCTACGACACGACGGTCAAGGGCAAGGACTTGCTCAACGACCTGCGCCAACTGCTGAAACTGTCGAACATCGGATAAGGGCATCGTCATGGCCAAACCTGGATTTCGCCTCGCGCTGTTTGCCACCTTGCTGGCGCTGATCGTTGTGTTGCTCGGCGCCTACACGCGCCTGACCCACGCCGGCCTGGGTTGTCCGGATTGGCCGGGGTGCTACGGCTTTATCAGCGTGCCGCAAAGCGAAGCCCAACTGGCCCATGCCGAGCTGCATTTTCCGGACACGCCGGTGGAGGCCGGCAAGGGTTGGAGCGAGATGGTCCATCGTTACTTTGCCGGCACCCTGGGCCTGCTGATCGTGTTGTTGGCGGCGCGCTCCTGGCGTCATCGGCGCGACCCCGGCCAGCCGGTGAAGTTGCCGCTGTTCTTGTTGGCGGTGGTGTTGGCCCAGGCGGCGTTCGGCATGTGGACGGTGACGCTCAAGCTCTGGCCGCAAGTGGTGACCGGGCATCTGTTGGGCGGCTTTGCGACCTTGAGCCTGTTGTTTCTGCTGACGCTGCGCCTGTCCGGCGTGCTGCCTGCGTTGATCGTGCCCAAGCGCCTGCAATATTGGGCGACGGCGGGGTTGGTGCTGGTGATCGGGCAGATTGCGCTGGGCGGCTGGGTGAGCTCCAACTACGCGGCGGTGGCCTGTATCGATTTGCCCACCTGTCATGGCCAGTGGTGGCCGGCGGCGGACTTTGCCAATGGCTTTCACCTGACCCAGCACATCGGCCCCAATTACCTCGGCGGCCAACTCGACAGCGATGCGCGCACGGCCATCCACCTGACCCACCGCGTCGGCGCGCTGCTGGTCACCCTGGTGTTACTGGGCCTGGCCTGGCAACTGCGCGCCGTGGGCATGACCCGGCTCGCAGGCTTGCTGCTGATCGCCCTGGCGGCACAAATCTGCCTGGGCTTGAGCAACGTGTATTTCCACCTGCCATTGCCGGTTGCGGTCGGTCACAACGCCGGTGGCGCAGCCTTGTTGCTGACCCTGGTACTGGTCAATTACCACGCCCGCACCAGCCTGGTCCGGGTGCGCCGCCAGTTGCCGTTCGGCTGGCGCTTCAGCCCGCGTAAACACGTATCGGGCCTCATCACCCTTAAAGGAGAGATGCCATGGCGACCTTGATCGGCGCGCGTCACGGCCAGGCGATCTGGCGTGATTACCTGGAGCTGACCAAGCCGAAAGTGGTGGTGCTGATGCTCATCACCTCGCTGGTGGGCATGTTCCTCGCCACCCGCGCCGGGGTGCCGTGGGCGGTGCTGATTTTCGGCAACCTGGGGATCGCCCTGTGTGCCGGTGGCGCGGCGGTGGTCAACCACGTCGTGGATCGGCGCATCGATACGCTGATGGCGCGCACGCAAAAGCGGCCGATCGCGCAAGGGCGTGTGTCGCCCGTGGCTGCGCTGGCCTTTGCATTGTTTCTGGCTGTTGCAGGGTTGGCGCTGCTGCTGGCGTTCACCAACCCGCTGGCGGCCTGGCTAACGCTGGCCTCGTTGCTCGGCTATGCGGTGATTTACACCGGCTTTCTCAAGCGTGCGACGCCGCAGAACATCGTCATCGGTGGCCTGGCCGGCGCGGCACCGCCGCTGTTGGGGTGGGTTGCGGTTACCGGGCATGTCAGCGCCGAGCCGCTGTTGCTGGTGCTGATCATCTTCGCCTGGACCCCGCCGCACTTCTGGGCCCTGGCCATTCACCGCAAGGAGGAATACGCCAAGGCCGATATTCCGATGCTGCCGGTCACCCATGGCGAGCACTACACCAAGGTGCATATCCTGCTTTACACCTGCGCCCTGCTGGCGGTGAGCCTGATGCCCTACGTCATCCATATGAGCGGCCTGCTGTACCTTGGATGTGCGCTGCTGCTGGGCGGGCGCTTTCTGCAATGGGCCTGGGTGCTGTACCGTGGCGCTCAGCCGCACGCGGCGATCAACACCTTCAAGTACTCTATCTGGTACTTGTTCCTGCTGTTTATCGCCCTGCTCGTAGACCACTACTTACTGTTGAACCTATGACTCGAACTCAAAAAACTGTCTTCATTCTGGTGGCCATTGTCGCGTTGATCATGGGCCTGACCGTCAATAAAGTGCTCTCGGGCAAGGGCCAGGGCGACCCGACCGCCTTGATCGATGCCGGCATCATCCTGCTGCCGCAAAGCCGCCAATTGCCGCCGGTGACCATGACCAACCAGGACGGCCAGCCGGTGCTGGTCAACGAGTTGAAAGGCAAGTGGAGCCTGCTGTTCTTCGGCTACACCTTCTGTCCGGACATCTGCCCCACCACCCTCGCCCAACTGCGCCAGATCAAGAGCGAGTTGCCTAAAGAGGCTGTGGATAAGTTGCAGGTGATCCTGGTCAGCGTCGACCCGAACCGCGACACGCCGACTCAGCTCAAGCAATACCTGGGCTATTTCGACCCGCAATTCCAAGGCCTGACCGGCGCGAATGTGGACGATGTGCAGAAGGTGTCGAACGCGGTAAGCATCCCGTTCATTCCGGCGGACACGACCAAGCCGAACTACACGGTCGACCACAGCGGCAACCTTGCGCTGATTGGCCCGGATGGGACGCAGCGTGGGTTTGTCCGTGCGCCGTTGAACAACCAGAAGCTGGTGGTGCAGTTGCCGGGGCTGTTGCAGCGTAAGTAACAGGCAACACAAAACAGATGTGGGAGGGGGCTTGCTCCCGATGGCGGCGGTTCAGTCGATGCATACGTTGACTGACCTACCGCTATCGGGAGCAAGCCCCCTCCCACATTGTTTGATCTGCGGTGTGTTGGAGATCGAGTCGGATCAGAACGCCGGCTTGATCGCGCCTTTGTACTTCTCTTCGATGAACTTCTTCACTTCAGGCGTGTGCAGGGCTGCAACCAGCTTCTTCACGGCGTCCGAATCTTTGTTGTCTTCGCGGGTCACCAGGATGTTCACGTAAGGCGAGTCGCTGCCTTCGATGACCAGGGCGTCCTTGGACGGGTCCAGCTTGGCTTCCAGCGCGTAGTTGGTGTTGATCAGCGCCAGGTCGACCTGGGTCAGCACGCGCGGCAAGGTGGCGGCTTCCAGTTCGCGGAACTTGAGTTTTTTCGGGTTGGCGGTGATGTCCTTGATGGTCGACAGGATGTTGGTCGGGTCCTTCAGGGTGATCAGGTCGTGCTTGGCCAGCAGCAACAGCGCGCGGCCGCCGTTGGTGGCGTCGTTCGGGATGACTACGTTGGCGCCTTCAGGCAGGTCGGCCAGGGTCTTGTACTTGCTGGAGTAAGCGCCCAGGGGTTCCAGGTGGACCGCGCCGACGCTCACCAGGTGCGTGCCCTTGGCTTTGTTGAACTCATCCAGGTACGGCTGGTGCTGGAAGAAGTTGGCGTCCAGGCGCTTTTCAGCCACTTGTACGTTGGGCTGCACATAGTCGGTGAAGACTTTGACCTGCAAGTCCACGCCTTCTTTGGCGAGCGCAGGTTTAACGAACTCCAGAATTTCCGCGTGGGGTACCGGCGACGCGGCGACTGTAATGGTCTCGGCGGCATGGGCGGAAAACGCGGCAACGGCGGCGAAAGCAACCAGTAGTTTTTTCATCCAACAAGCTCCTTGTTCGGGCATTTATCGGCGTGTGGCCGGCAATAGCCGTTATTTTCGAGAAAAATGCACCACCAGCTTGTCGCCGACGGTTTGCAGAATTTGCACCAGGATCAACAGCATCACCACGGTGACCACCATCACATCGGTCTGGAAGCGCTGGTAGCCGAAACGGATCGCCAGGTCACCCAGGCCACCGGCACCGACGACACCGGCCATGGCCGTGTAGGACACCAGTGTAATAGCCGTCACCGTAATCGCCGCGAAAATGCCAGGACGGGCTTCAGGCAACAACGCATGGGTGATGATCTGGCGCGTGCTGGCGCCCATGGACTGGGTGGCTTCGATGATGCCGCGGTCCACTTCACGCAGCGCGGTTTCCACCAGGCGCGCAAAGAACGGTGTTGCCCCTACGACCAGCGGCGGAATCGCACCGGCCACACCCAGCGAGGTGCCGGTGATCAGCACGGTGAACGGGATCATCACGATCAACAGGATGATGAACGGCAGCGAGCGCAGGATGTTCACAATCAGCGAGAGCAACGCGTACAGGCCTTTTTGCTCGAACAACTGGCGCGGGCTGCACAGAAACAGCAGCACGCCCAATGGCAAGCCGAGCAGCACGGTGAAGAACAGCGAACCGAACAGCATGGTCATGGTGTCGCCGGTGGCGAGCCAGATTTCGGACCAGTCGATATTGGCGAAGAAACTCAACAGCACTTCCATTAGCGCAGCACCTCCATGTGGACGTCTGCGGCGGTGAAGCGGGCAAAGGCTGCTTCCATGTCGCCGCCGGTGACGGCGAGGGTCAGTTGCCCGTAGGGGGTGTCTTTGATGCGGTCGATACGCCCGGCGAGGATGCTGTAGTCCACCCCCGTTTCACGGGCGACGGTGCCCAGTAACGGCGCGTAGGTCGCTTCGCCCTGGAACGTCAGGCGCACGATGCGGCCCGGTACGTGGGCGAAGTCATCGCGCTGCTCGCTTTCGTCGACCTGATCGGCTTCCTGGACAAAGCGCTTAGTGGTCGGGTGCTTGGGGTGCAGGAACACATCGGCCACCGAGCCATGCTCGACGATCACGCCGGCGTCCATCACGGCCACCTGGTCGCATACACGGCGGATCACGTCCATTTCGTGGGTGATCAGCACGATGGTGAGTTTCAACTCGCGGTTGATCTCGGCCAGCAGTTGCAGCACCGAGGCGGTGGTCTGCGGGTCGAGGGCGCTGGTGGCTTCATCGCACAGCAGGATTTTCGGTTTGGTCGCCAGGGCGCGGGCAATGCCGACGCGCTGCTTCTGGCCGCCGGACAGTTGCGCCGGGTACTTCTTGGCGTGGTCCGACAGACCGACGCGCGCCAGCAGTTCGGCGACGCGCTGGTCGATGGCCTTGCGCGACAATTCGCCGGCCAGGGTCAGTGGCAGCGCCACGTTGTCGGCGACGGTCTTGGAGGCCAGCAGGTTGAAGTGCTGGAAAATCATCCCGACCTGCTGGCGGAAACGACGCAGGCCGTTGGCATCCAGGGCAGTGACTTCTTCACCATCGACGTTGATCTGGCCGCCGCTGGGTTGCTCGAGGCGATTGATCAGGCGCAGAAGGGTACTTTTCCCCGCGCCGGAGTGGCCGATCAGACCAAACACCTGGCCGTTCTCGACGCGCAGGCTGGTGGGGTGCAGCGCGGGGATTTCCTTACCGGCGACGCGGTAGGTTTTATGGACGTTATGAAACTCGATCACGTAGCGAACCTTGTGGGGCGCATGGAAAAGGGATCAGCGGTTAGCCGGGCGCGCATTTTAGCCTGTCCGTATAGCGTTTCTTAGCATTTATTTCGCTTTCAACCAGCGATTTGGCAATAACGCGATCAAAGGTCATAAAAAGGGAACGGTGCAAATTCGTGTCAGTCACTACTTAAGCAACTCGATTTCCCAGGTGCCGTGCCTGGGGTTTGCTCAAACGAGCCGGGGACCGCTCTGGCCACTTTGAATAAGGAGTTTTGTCTGATGAGTACCAAGAAGCCAGCCACCCCGCCGAAGAGTGAACTTGCGGGCACCGATACGCTGGATCGTGGCAACACCAACGCCAAGCTGCAGGCCCTGGATGCGTTCCGTTCCGACGCGACCGGCCAGGCCCTGCGTACCAACCAAGGCGTGAAGATTTCCGACAACCAGAACACCTTGAGAGTCGGTGCCCGTGGGCCCTCGCTGCTGGAAGACTTCATCATGCGTGAAAAAATCACGCACTTTGACCATGAGCGTATCCCGGAGCGCATCGTGCATGCGCGTGGTACGGGCGCCCACGGCTATTTCCAGACCTATGAGAACCATTCGGCGCTGACCAAGGCCGGTTTCCTGCGCAACCCAGGGCATAAAACCCCGGTGTTCGTGCGTTTTTCCACCGTGCAGGGCCCGCGTGGTTCGGGCGATACAGTGCGTGACGTGCGCGGTTTTGCGGTGAAGTTCTTCACTGACGAAGGCAACTTCGACCTGGTGGGCAACAACGTGCCGGTATTTTTCATTCAGGACGCGATCAAGTTTCCCGACTTTGTGCATGCGGTAAAGCCCGAGCCACACAATGAAACGCCTACCGGCGGCTCGGCCCACGATACGTTCTGGGATTTTGTCTCACTGCAGCCGGAATCGGCGCACACGGTGATCTGGGCGATGTCTGACCGGGCCATTCCGAAAAGCCTGCGCAGCATGCAGGGCTTCGGCGTGCATACCTTCCGCCTGGTGAATGCCGAGGGGCAGTCCAACTTCGTCAAATTCCACTGGCGCCCTACGGTCGGCACCTGCTCGCTGGTGTGGGACGAAGCGCAAAAGCTCGCAGGTAAAGATGCCGACTACCACCGCCGCGACCTGTGGGAGTCGATTGAAGGCGGCGATTACCCCGAATGGGAATTGGGTGTGCAGGTGATTCCTGAAGCGAAGGAGCACGCGTTCGACTTCGACATCCTCGACCCCACCAAACTGATTCCCGAGGAGTTGGTGCCGATTACCCCGTTGGGCAAGATGGTGCTGAACCGCAACCCGGATAACTTCTTCGCTGAAGTCGAGCAGGTCGCGTTCTGCCCGGGACATATCGTGCCGGGGATCGACTTCTCCAATGACCCGTTGCTGCAAGGCCGTTTGTTTTCCTACACCGACACGCAGATCAGCCGACTGGGTGGCCCGAACTTTCATCAGTTGCCGATCAACCAGCCAGTGACGCCTTTGCATAACAACCAGCGCGATGCCATGCACCGCAGCACCCTCGATAAAGGGCGCGCGTCTTACGAGCCGAACTCGATTGATGGCGGCTGGCCGAAGGAAACCCCGCCAGCGGCGCAGGATGGCGGGTTTGAGTCCTATCCGGAGCGCGTCGACGCCCACAAGATTCGCCAGCGCAGTGAGTCGTTCGGCGATCACTTTTCCCAGGCGCGCCTGTTTTTCCGCAGCATGAGCAAGCACGAGCAAGAACACATCATCGCGGCCTACAGCTTTGAACTGGGCAAGGTGGAACGTGAGTTTATTCGTGCGCGTCAGGTCAACGAGATCCTCGCCAACATCGACCTGGAACTGGCCAAGCGCGTGGCGCAAAACCTCGGGCTGCCGGTGCCGACCAAAGGCACGGTGCCGGAGCGCAAAACCCAGCCGGAGCGCTCTCCCGCGCTGAGCCAGGCCAATTTACTGCCCGGCGATATCAAGACGCGCAAAGTGGCGATTCTGGCGGCGAACGGTGTGGATGGCGTGGCGATTGCCGCGTTGAAGCAGGCGCTGGAGGCTGAGGGCGCACACGCCAAGTTGCTGGGGCCGACCTCGGCGCCGGTCATCACGGTCGAGGGTACGAGTCTGCCGGTGGATGCCTCGATGGAGGGCCAGCCGTCGATTGCGTTCGATGCGGTGTTCGTACCCGGCGGTAAGGCGTCGATCAAGGCATTGAGTGGGGATGGCGTGGCGTTGCACTACCTGCTGGAGGCCTACAAGCACTTGAAGGCGATTGCCGTAGCCAGTGACGCGAAGCCATTGTTGGATCTGCTGAAGCTCGAAGTGGATGCAGGTCTGATCGTGGGATCGGATGCCAAGGCGTTCAAGGTGTTCTTTAAAGCGATTGCCCAGCATCGGGTCTGGGAGCGTGAGCCGAAGGCCAAGGCGATTCCGGCTTAAGTCATTGGTTGTTTTCTAAACCGCCATCGGGGGCAAGCCCCCTCCCACATTTGAAATGTATTCCAAATGTGGGAGGGGCGGTGCGACGATTCGACTTGCCCCCGATGGCGTTACTCAGGCTTACGCGGAATCAGCACAACCTGCGCCGGAATATTCTTCAGAATCTGCCGGTGAATTTTCAGGTCGTACCCCGAATCAATGCGCTTCACCCGTTTGCTCAGCAAGGTCGCCAGCCATGGGTAATCCTGGGTGCGCGGTGCCTGGATGCTCACATCGCACTGGTAATTCACCACGTCGGTGGCGATGGCATCCAGTTGATGGCGCAGTTCTTCGATGTCAGTGAGGTTCAGCGCCACCGTGGTGCTCTGTGCGGCCGGGTCGATGACCTTGGCGACGGGCTGGGCTTCGGCGGCCTTGAGGGCGGCTTCGGCTTTGTCCAGCTCGGCTTTGCGCGCATGGGTGATGGCGCTGTTGACGCCACCGGTCAGCGCCGGGGCCTTGGGCATCAATGCGCGGGCCCGGCTGAGGGCGGTGGCGGCGGCGTTGACATCACCTTTTTGCAACACGACCTGACTGCGTTGCAGATAGGCCTCGGCCAATTGGCGCTGATAAGCCACCAGCGCCGGATCGTTGGGCGACTGGGCCTGTAGCGCGGCCAGTTGGTCTTCGGCGGTGGCCAGCTCGCTGCTGGCCAGGTTTTGCTCCAGTTGCGCGATGGCGACAGCGCGTGCGTCCGGGGCCTCGGGGGCGGCGGGCGGTGTACTTTGACAGGCGCCCAGCAGCAGGGAAAATGCGGCAAGGAGCAGATAACGGGAGGTGAACGGCTTCATTCCTGCGACTCTCTATTTGCGCAAAAAGCGAGCAAGTCTACACCCCTCGACGGGGCAGGACAAAACTCAGCAGAAAGAGGGCGGCGGCCGTGACCACAATCGACGGCCCTGCCGGAGTGTCCTTGAACCAGGACAGCGCCAGGCCCCCACACACGGCCAGCATCCCCAGCACGCTGGCGCCGATCGCCATCTGCTCCGGCGAACGGGCGTGGCGCTGGGCGGCGGCTGCGGGAATGATCAGCAGTGACGTGATCAACAATACGCCGACAATCTTCATCGCGACAGCGATCACCACGGCGATCAACAACATCAGGGTCATGCGCAGGGCGGGCACGGGCAAGCCTTCCACCGTGGCCAGTTCTTCATGCACGGTGATCGCCAGCAGCGGGCGCCACAGCGTCACCAGCAGCACCAGCACGGCGGCGCTGCCGCCGAGAATCCACGCAAGGTCAGTGGGGCTGATCGCCAGCAGGTCACCGAACAGGTAGGCCATCAGGTCGATGCGCACTTCATGCATAAAGCTCAGCACCACCAGGCCCAGGGACAGGGTGCTGGGCGCCAGGATGCCCAGCAGCGTGTCGGAGGCCAGCGGTTGGCGCTGTTGCAGGGTCACCAGCAGCACCGCCAGCAGCAGGCAGCCGGCGGTCACGGCGATGGCCGGGCTCACATCCAGCAGGAAGCCCATGGCCACGCCCAGCAGTGCGGCGTGGGACAAGGTGTCGCCGAAATAGGCCATGCGCCGCCAGACCACGAACGAGCCCAGCGGGCCCGCGACCAGCGCCAGAGCCAAGCCTGCCAGCAGGGCGTAGAGCAGAAAATCAGCCATGCTTGCAGCTATCTCCATGAACGTGAGTGTGGGGCGTAGCGGGATCGTCGACCACGGCGCCATGCAGGTCATGGGCGTGGTCGTGATGGTGGTGATAAATCGCCAGGCTCTGCGCGTTCTTGCCGAACAGCTCGACGAACGCCGGGTCGCCGCTGACTTGCTCCGGGTGGCCGGAGCAGCACACGTGGCGGTTGAGGCACACCACCTGATCGGTGGTACTCATCACCAGGTGCAGGTCGTGGGAGACCATCAGCACGCCGCAGCCAAGGCGGTCACGCAGGCGGGTGATCAAGCTGTACAGCTCGGCCTGGCCGGCGACGTCGACACCCTGCACCGGTTCGTCGAGCACCAGCAATTCCGGTTCGCGCAATAGGGCGCGGGCCAGCAATACACGCTGCATTTCACCGCCGGAGATGCTTTGCACCGGGCTGTCGATGACCTGTTCGGCACCGACTTCCTTGAGTGCGGCTTGCGCGCGGGTGCGGTCCACGCCCGGTACTAGACGCAGGAAGCGCAGCACAGACAAGGGCAGCGTCGGGTCCACGAAGAGTTTTTGCGGCATATAGCCGACACGCAATTTGGGCTTGCGCCACACACTGCCCGTGTCGGGCTTGAGCAAGCCGAGCACGGCGCGCACCAGGGTGGTCTTGCCGGCGCCATTGGGGCCGATCAGGGTGACGATCTGCCCCGGTTCGACGCTCAACTGGATGTTATCCAGCACGTTTTGCCCGGCGAACGTGACCCCGACCTGTTCCAGGCGGATTAACGCGTTGCTCATCAAGCCCCCTGGCAGCCGGCGCAGAGCCCGACGACTTCGACGGTTTGCCCTTCAACCTTGAAACCGACGTCGGCGGCGCTCTGGATGATGGCGTCGCTGATGCTTTTTTGCTCAAGCTCGATGGCGGCGTGGCACGTGCGGCAGATCAGGAACTGGCCTTGGTGTGCGTGTTCCGGGTGGTTGCAGCCGACGAAGGCATTGAGCGAAGCGATGCGGTGCACCAGGCCGTTGTCCAGCAGGAAATCCAGCGCGCGATACACGGTGGGCGGCGCGGCGCGGCGACCGTCCTGTTCGCTGAGCACGCCGAGGATGTCGTAGGCGCCCAGCGGTTTGTGGCTCTGCCAGACCAGTTCCAGCACGCGCCGGCGCAGGGCGGTCAGGCGCAGACCTTGCCGTGCGCACAGGGTGTCGGCCTCCGACAGCGCGGTATGTACGCAGTGAGAGTGGTCGTGGGGACGGCTGGCGAGCGGTGTTATAGGCATGAGCGGCGACAGATATTTGATAGAGACGTTATTATGTTACCCGTTCCTACGCCATTGAGTGGTCATCGTGTCCCGACTTTTTCCCGTTTTTGTCGTATTTGTCGCCAGTTTGTTCATCGCGGGTGCCGCTCAGGCGGAGGTCAAGGTGCTGACCAGCATCAAGCCGCTGCAGTTGATTGCCGCCGCTGTGCAGGACGGGGTGGCGGTTCCCGAGGTGTTGTTGCCACCGGGTGCGTCGCCGCATAACTATGCGTTGCGCCCATCCGACGTGCGGCGTGTGCAGTCGGTGGATCTGTTGTATTGGATCGGACCGGATATGGAAGGCTTCCTGCCACGCGTCCTCAAGGGGCGCACCCTACCGACGGTGGCCGTGCAGGATCTTCCGGGCATGAAACTTCGCCGTTTCGCCGAAGATAGCCATTCACACGCCGAAGATGCCGACGAACATGATCACGATCATCGCCCAGGCAGTCTGGATGCGCATTTGTGGTTGTCGACGCTCAACGCCCGGGTGATTGCCACACGCATGGGCGCCGACCTCAGCGCCGCGGACCCGGCCAATGCCGAGCGTTACCAGCACAACGTGAAGGCGTTCCTGGGCCGACTGGATGCATTGGACGCACGCCTGAAAGCGCGGATGGCCGGCATCCAGGACAAACCCTACTTTGTGTTCCACGAAGCCTTTGATTACTTCGAAGACGCCTACGGCCTCAAGCACGCCGGTGTGTTCAGCGTGGCCGCCGAAGTGCAGCCCGGCGCCCAGCACGTGGCGGCGATGCGCACGCGCTTGCAGGAAGTCGGCAAGACGTGTGTGTTCAGTGAGCCGCCGCTGCGTCCGCGCCTGGCGGAAACGCTGGTCGCCGGTTTGCCGGTGAAATTGGCGGAGCTGGATGCGCTGGGTGGCTACACCCCGGCGACGGCCCAGGGTTACGAGCACGTGCTGGACAAGCTGGGCAATGACTTGGCGGGGTGCCTGGAGTCGCTCTGAAAGACCAGGCATACCGTCTGTGGGAGGGGGCTTGCTCCCGATGCGGGGTGTCAGTCACTGCATGTGGCGACTGGTACGCCGTAATCGGGAGCAAGCTCCCTCGCACATTTTAGAGCGCGAACGGCAGCTGGATCGCGACCCGCTGCCGCTGTGCCAGCCGATGCTCAAACTCCGCCGGGTCATGAATCAACACATCCTGCCCGGCAAACGACTCGGCCGCGATCAGGCGTGACAACCAGAACCGCACGCACGCCACGCGCAACATCGTCGGCCACAACTCGGCTTCCTTCGCGGTAAACGGCCGCAACCCGGCGTAAGCGCCGAGCAGCGCACGGGCGCGCTGGCCGTCGAGCGCGCCCTCGGCATCCGAGCACCAGTCATTCAGGGCGATCGCCACGTCGTACAGCATCGGGCCCGAGCAGGCGTTGTAGAAGTCGATCAAGCCCGTCAGGTGCGTGCCTTCGAACATCGCGTTGTCGCGAAACAGGTCGGCGTGAATATTCGCGCGCGGCAGGGCGAGGATCTGCGCCTTGTGGGCCTCGATCTCATCCAGCGCGTCCTGCAGCAGGCGTTGCGGCGCTGCGTCCAGGTGCGAAATCAGCTGCGCGCCTTCACTGAGCATCCAGTCCAGGCCGCGATCGGTCTTGCGCTCCAGCACCTTGTCACCCTGTGTTGCCAGGTGCAGGTGGCCAAGCAGGTCGCCGACTTGGGCGCAGTGCTGGGCGTTGGCGTCCTTGATGTGCTTGCCGGCCAGGCGCGGTTGTAGCAGCGCCGGTTTGCCGGCTAATTCGCGCAGGGCCACGCCGTCGGTGGTGCGCAGAGCGTAAGGCACCGGCAAATCAGCGTCGTGGAGCACGTCGAGCAGTTCGATGAAGAACGGCATTTCCTGCACCGGGCCGCGCTCAACCAGGGTCAGGACGAACTCGCCCTGTTCCAGGCTGATGAAGAAATTGGTGTTTTCGCTACCCGCGGCAATCCCCTGGAAGTCAAGCAGGCGGCCGAGCCCGTAAGGGGCAAGAAAGGTTTCCAGCTCGGGCCGAGCCAGGGGGGTGAACACAGACATGGTTAAAACTGCCAGTACGGGCGCCGCGGTGTGCGGCGCCAATTGAAGTTAAGAAGTCATTTCCATTCGAAGATCTTCCATGACGGGATCAGCATATCCGGCTGGTCAGAGCGGATGAAGTTTGCATCGGTTCCGTCCGCGCGCACCAGGAAATACGGCGGAAAGCCTTTCTTGGTCACCTTGATTGCGTACAGGAAACCGTTTTGGCGGTATTCCTGAATGGTCCTGTCGCCTTCCGTGCGAATGGTGACTTCCGGATCGCCCGAAGGCGCACTGTTTGCCGCCATGGCAGCCATCGGAGCGAGTGCAAACAAGCCGGTCAACAGCAGGCGATTGAATGTGCGCATGATAACCTTGTCCCTTTGTTGTCTTTGGTCCGGCTATTCTAGCGCCTGACCCGCCGAAAAGGTTGATCCTGCTCATGAGCCAAGCCCCCCTCGTCCTGGTGGACGGTTCTTCTTATCTGTACCGCGCCTTCCACGCGCTGCCACCGCTGACCACCTCCAAAGGCCTGCCGACCGGTGCGGTCAAGGGCGTGTTGAACATGCTCAAGAGCCTGCGCAAGCAGTACCCGGGTAGCCCGTTCGCGGTAGTGTTCGACGCCAAGGGTGGGACCTTTCGCGACGACATGTACGCCGAATACAAGGCCAACCGCCCGAGCATGCCCGACGACATGCGCCTGCAGATCGAGCCCCTGCACCAGAGCGTGATCGCGCTGGGCTTTCCGCTGTTGTGCGTCGAAGGCGTCGAGGCCGATGACGTGATCGGCACCCTGGCCCGCAGCAGCGCAGCGGCTGACCGCCCGGTGGTGATCTCTACCGGTGACAAGGACATGGCGCAGTTGGTCGACGGGCACATTACCTTGGTCAACACCATGACCGGTAGCGCCATGGACGTGGAGGGCGTAAAGGAGAAATTTGGCGTCGCTCCGGAGCAGATCATCGACTATCTGGCGTTGATGGGCGATTCGTCCGACAACATCCCAGGCGTTCCGGGCATTGGTCCGAAGACCGCTTCCGGCTTGCTGGTGGGCGTTAATGGCGGCCTGAAAGAGCTTTATGAGCAGTTGGATATTGTGCCGACCCTGCCTATCCGTGGGGCCAAGACGCTGCCGGCCAAGCTGGAAGAGCATAAGGAGATGGCGTTTCTCTCCTATCAGTTGGCGACGATCAAGATCGACGTACCGCTCGATGTTGGCCTGGACGATCTGCACCTGATCGAGCCGGATCGTGAAAAACTCCTGGAGCTGTATACCCTCCTGGAGTTCAAAAGCTGGTTTGACGAAGTGCAGCGCGACGCCAAGCGCACCGGGCTGGAGGTGGCTGCTCCGGTCATCGAGAATGCGCCGGTCGTTGATACCGAGCTCAAGTACGAAACCATCCTCGATCAGGCGCGTTTCGATGTGTGGATGAAGAAGCTCGGCGACGCCAAGCTGTTCGCCTTCGACACCGAGACCACCGGCATCGATGCGCAGCAGGCGCAATTGGTTGGGTTGTCGTTCGCGGTTCAGCCCTATGAAGCGGCCTACATCCCGCTGACCCATTCCTACATGGGTGTGCCGGAGCAATTGGACCGCGACACGGTACTGCGCGCGCTCAAGCCGATCCTCGAAGACCCGAGCAAGCTCAAGGTCGGCCAGCACGCCAAGTTCGACATGAATATCCTGGCCAACTGCGCCATCGGTGGTGATCAGAGTTGTGGCATCACGGTGCAGGGCGTTGCCTACGACACCATGCTCGAATCCTACGTCCTCGACTCCACGGCCACGCGGCATGACATGGACAGCCTGGCCCAGAAATACCTGGGTCACACCACCGTGAGTTTCCAGGATATTGCCGGTAAAGGCGCTAAACAGCTGACCTTTGACCAGATCTCCCTCGAACAGGCCGGGCCTTACGCGGCTGAAGATGCCGACGTCACCCTGCGCCTGCATCAGACCTTGTTCGAAAAACTCACGACGATCCCCAGCCTGGTCAGCGTGCTGACAGATATCGAGATGCCACTGGTGCCGGTGCTGGCGCGTATCGAGCGCCAGGGCGCGCTGGTGGACGCCAAGTTGCTCGGTGTGCAGAGCGTCGAGCTGGGCGAGAAGATGGTCGAACTGGAGCGTGAGGCATTTGCCATCGCCGGTGAGGAGTTCAACCTCGGCTCGCCCAAGCAATTGGGCGCGATCCTGTACGAAAAACTCGGCCACCCGATCCTGAGCAAGACCGCCAAGGGCCAGGCGTCGACCGCCGAAGCGGTGCTCGCCGAACTGGCCGAGCAGGATTTCCCGCTGCCCAAGGTGCTGATGCAGTACCGCTCCATGAGCAAGCTGAAAAGCACCTACACCGACCGCTTGCCTGAGCAGATCAACCCGCGCACCGGGCGCATCCATACTTCGTATCACCAGGCGGTGGCGGCCACGGGGCGTTTGTCGTCGAGTGATCCGAACTTGCAGAACATTCCGATCCGCACCGCTGAAGGCCGGCGGATTCGTCAGGCGTTCGTCGCGCCTAAAGGCTACAAGCTGCTGGCGGCGGACTACTCGCAGATCGAACTGCGCATCATGGCGCACCTGGCCAAGGACGAAGGCTTGCTGCACGCCTTCCGCAATGACCTGGACGTGCACAAGGCCACCGCCGCCGAGGTATTTGGCGTGGAACTGGGCGCGGTCACTACCGACCAGCGTCGCAGCGCCAAGGCGATCAACTTCGGCCTGATCTACGGCATGAGCGCGTTTGGCCTGGCCAAGCAGATCGGTGTCGATCGTAAACAGTCCCAGGCCTATATCGACCGCTACTTCGCCCGTTATCCGGGCGTGCTGGCCTATATGGAGCGCACCCGCGCCCAGGCGGCCGAGCAGGGTTATGTCGAGACGATCTTCGGTAGGCGCCTGTACCTGCCGGACATCAACGCGAAGAACCCGGCGCTGCGCAAAGGTGCCGAGCGCACGGCGATCAACGCGCCGATGCAAGGCACTGCGGCGGATATCATCAAGAAAGCCATGGTTGCGGTGGATGATTGGCTGACCGCGTCGGGCCTGGACGCCAAAGTCATCCTGCAGGTACACGATGAACTGGTGCTGGAGGTTCGCGAGGATCTGGTCGACCAGGTGCGTGACGAGATTCGCCAGCACATGAGCCACGCGGCGACGCTGGACGTGCCGTTGCTGGTGGAAGTGGGTGTGGGTGATAACTGGGACGAAGCGCACTGATGGCGTGGTTCTGCCACCCCCCGAGCGTGGTGGCAGAACGCTTTAGAGCCGAAAGCGCCGTCGGTTATTGCAAATAGTTTTTTGTACCTGCCGGAACTTAACCCATGAAATGCCACTCAGATTTACTGAATGGGTGGTGAAGCCCTTCAATGCTCCTATGTTGTGTTAAGTGTTGGCAGATATCTGGACCCCGCCCTAGCGGTCCGGAACTTGGACCCCGAACTTCCCCTCCCCTACGAAGTCCGGGGTTTTTTTTGCCTGCGCGAAAGTTACTCGGCGATTTCCGCGCCCTTGTCGGCCAATTCCATCCAGCCGGCCAGCACGGTGTAGGCGTCTTCCAGGCCCAGGCGCTTTGGCGCCGAGAACAGTTGGATGGTGATGGTGTCACCCCAACCTTTACGGATTTCCGCCTGCACCTTCAGCAGCGTGTTCTTGGCGGCGCCATAGGTCAGTTTGTCGGCTTTGGTCAGCAGGATATGCATCGGCATGCCGCTGGCGACAGCCCAGTCGAGCATCAGCAGGTCGAAGTCGGTCATTGGATGACGGATGTCCATCATCAGGATCAACCCCTTCAAACTCTCCCGGCCACCCAGGTAAGCCTCGAGGTGACGCTGCCAGTGCAGCTTCAGCGGGATAGGTACTTTTGCATAACCGTAGCCTGGAAGGTCGACCAGACGCCGATCATCGTCTAGCTTGAAGAAGTTGAGCAACTGTGTGCGACCCGGGGTTTTCGAGGTGCGCGCCAGGCTGGCGTGGGTCAGGGTGTTCAGCGCGCTGGATTTGCCCGCGTTGGAACGGCCGGCAAAGGCGACTTCAAAGCCCTCGTCATCGGGGCATTGGTCCACTTTGGCGGCGCTGAGCATGAAGGTGGACTGTTGGCACAGGCCGAGGATGGGGTTCTTGAGTTGCATGAGATTTCCGATGTGGGCGGTGCCGAAAAAGGGTGCGGCAAGCGGTGTCGTTTCCGTTTCAGTAGCGCCAGTATATAATGCCGCAGATTTTGTGTGTGCTTTGTCCCAGCGAAGGATGAAGTTCACGGGAGCGATAGACCTTTATTGCGCATTAGAACGCAAAACGCTCCCAAACCCTGAAAAGGTCGATGTATGACCAGATGGTTGCTTGCTATCGGTGTCCTGATGCCGCTTTACGGCGCTCAGGCTACACAGGAACCGGAAGCGGTGTACAACCGAGTTTGCGTGGCTTGCCATGCTGGCCAACTGCCGAACGCCCCGAAGCGGGGTGACCAGGCAGCCTGGGCGCCCAGACTGGCGCAGGGCATGGACACGCTGGTGCAACACGTGACCCAGGGTTTCAAGGCAATGCCGCCGCGTGGTTTGTGCATGGACTGCAGTACCGAGGATTACCAGGCCATCATTGAGTGGATGGTGAGTAAACCCGGTTAGATAACTCTTAAACCCTTAGCCGTAGTTGGATTAGCTGATGAACAAACTGATCGTGAGTCTGCTGTTGACCTTGGGCATCACCGGTGTTGCCCATGCTGCAGGCGACGCTACTGCGGGCCAGGCGAAAGCCGCCGTGTGTGGTGCTTGCCATGGACCGGATGGTAATAGCCCGGCACCGAACTTCCCTAAACTGGCCGGCCAGGGTGAGCGTTACCTGACCAAGCAGATGCACGACATCAAGGACGGCAAGCGCACGGTCCTGGAAATGACCGGCTTGCTGACCAACATCAGTGATCAGGACCTGGCGGATATCGCCGCCTATTTCTCCAGCCAGAAAGGCAGCGTGGGAGCTGCCGATCCGAAGCAAGTGGCCCGTGGTGAAGAGTTGTTCCGCGGCGGCAATCTGGAAAAAGGCATGCCTTCCTGCATCGGTTGCCACTCGCCTAACGGCGCGGGTATCGCTGCTGCGGGCTTCCCGCACTTGGGTGGCCAGCATGCGCAGTACGTCACCAAGCAGTTGACGGACTTCCGTGAAGGTAATCGCACCAACGACGGCGATACCAAAATCATGCAAAGCATTGCTGCCAAGCTGAGCAACAAGGACATCGAAGCGGTTTCCCAATACGTTCAGGGTCTGCACTGATCGAAGAGCTACGTTAACGCTCGATTAATCCGTTGATGCAAGCATAAAAAGGGTGGCTTAGGCCGCCCTTTTTTGTGGCCGGTGCCGTTACACTAACGAACTCATGCCCGCGTAGACCTGTCACAACAAAGGTCGCGTGAGGCGACTTTATTTGTCCAGGAGTAAAGCATGCGTAATCTGATCCTCAGCGCCGCTCTCGTCACTGTCAGCCTCTTCGGCATGACCGCACAAGCTGCCGACGTGCCGCTTGAAGCCGGTAAAACCTACGTGGAATTGGCCAACCCAGTGCCGGTGTCGGTGCCGGGCAAGATCGAAGTGGTGGAGCTGTTCTGGTACGGCTGCCCGCATTGCTACGCCTTTGAGCCAACCATCAACCCATGGGCTGAAAAACTGCCCAAGGACGTGAACTTCAAACGCATTCCTGCCATGTTCGGCGGCCCTTGGGATGCCCACGGCCAATTGTTCCTGACCCTGGAAGCCATGGGTGTCGAGCACAAGGTTCACAACGCGGTCTTCGAGGCGATCCAGAAACAAGGCAAGCGCCTGACCAAGCCTGAGGAAATGGCTGACTTCGTCGCTACCCAGGGTGTCGACAAGGACAAGTTCCTGGCTACCTTCAATTCCTTCGCTATCCAGGGCCAGATCAAACAGGCCAAGGAACTGGCGCAGAAGTATGGCGTGCAAGGCGTACCGACCCTGATCGTCAACGGCAAGTACCGTTTCGACCTGGGCACCACCGGCGGTCCTGAAGCGACCCTCAATGTGGCCGACCAGTTGATCGCCAAAGAACGCGCCGCCAAGTAAGGGGCCTGCCATGCGCCGCTGGGGTACCGAACGCGTTGTCGGCCTGCATGACCCGCAGGTCAACGAAGCTCACCTGGAATCCACAGGACTGCCGGCGGACAGCCGCCTGCGCCTGCTCAGCTTCAATATCCAGGTGGGCATCAGTACCGAGAAGTACCGGCACTACCTCACCCGTGGCTGGCAGCACTTGCTGCCCCACAACGGGCGGGCCGGCAACCTGCAGAAGATCGGCGACCTGTTGGGCGACTTCGACCTGGTCGCCTTGCAGGAAGCCGACGGCGGCAGCATTCGCTCGGGCTACATCAACCAGGTGGAACACCTGGCCCAGTTGGGCGCGTTTCCCTATTGGTATCAGCAACTCAATCGCAACCTCGGGCGTCTGGCGCAGCACAGCAATGGTGTGCTTAGCCGCCTGAAGCCATCGGCTATCGAAGATCACCCATTGCCGGGCCCCAAGGGCCGTGGCGCGATCCTCGTGCGTTTCGGCGAAGGCCCGGAAGCCCTGGTGGTGGTGATGATGCATCTGGCACTCGGGGGGCGTGCCCGCAACCTGCAGTTGGCCTACGTGCGTGAGTTGATTGGCGGCTACAAGCACCAGGTGCTGATGGGTGACATGAACACCCATGCCATCGACCTGCTGCAGAATTCCCCGTTGCGTGACCTTGGCTTGCTGGCGCCGCAAGTCGAAGCCACGTTCCCCAGTTGGCGCCCGCAACGCTGTCTTGACCATATCCTGCTTAGCCCGACCCTCACGCTTGAAAGCGTGCAGGTGTTAGCGCAGCCCATCTCCGATCACCTGCCGGTCGCGGTGGAGATTCGTCTGCCGGGTTCGCTCACGGCTGATGCATTGCCCGCGTTGAGCCCCGGCCCTCGCGGACCCCTTGCATGAGCGACGACGCCCAGCGCTGGAAAGAGAAATACCTTAAAAGCATCGAGCAACAAGACACGCTCGAACGCCGCTGGGCTGCCCGCCTCGACCTGCTGCGCCGAGGGTTGGTGCGCAGTACGTTGGCCGCTGAAGGCACCGACCGCGCGGTTGATCAATGCATGAAGGAAATGCGCGACGTTGTGCGCACCGACGACATGGATGCCGCCCTCGCTGCCTTGCTGCCGCGCCTGGAAAAAGCCGTGCTGGATTCGGAGCAGCGTCGCGAAACCCGGATTGACCAGATGAGCACCGCGCTCGCGGCCCTGGTTGCGCAGTTGCAGAAACTGCCGCTGCCCCGCGAGGTGGCCCGCCCGTTGAAAACCTTCGCCAAGCAGTTGGATAGCCGCGTAGGCCAGGCGCGCGAGATTCCACTGTTGCTCAGTGAGCTGAGCAGCCTGCAAGGGCAGGCGTTGAATAACCTGGAGCCGGACGGCGAAACCCCGCGGCCCGGCCCCGGCCTGCTGCAACGCCTGTTTGGCGCCAAGGATGTCGCGAATGAAGCGCCGGCCGGCGAGCCCGCGCCGCCGCCGCCGCCGCCGTCGGCACCGCCATCTTCACCACCGCCCGCCGCCTCCAGGCCCGCGCCCGAGCCCGTCGCCGCGGAGCCGGCGCAGTCTGACGAACTGGCCCAGGCCCTGCGGGCGTTCGCGCCGTTGCCGCAAGGCTCGGCCCCGCCCCCGCCCCCGCCCCCGCCGGAACCCGTAGCGCCGGCCAAGGTGGTCGAGATCGTAACCCCCTCCGTTGCCGTCGAAGCCGCGCCACGAACTGCGCCGATCGCCCGGCCTGTCGAAGTGGCGGAGCCCGAGGCGCCTCCGGTCGAGGCGCAAGAGCCTGCCCCCGAAAGCGCACTCGCTGCGTTTATCGAAACACCGCCGGTCCAGGTCGATGCGCTGCAGCAAACCGTCATCGGCAGCCTGTCACTGCCGCCCGTGCTGGAAGTGCCGGACCCGGACGAGTTGCAAGCGGACTCTGTCTACGCTCTGCCCGATTCGCCGGAGCCGTCCTACAGCTCCGTGGCCAAACACATTGAAGACACCTTACTTGGCCTGCTGGAAGACCTGTCCCTGCCCGAGCGACACCGGCCCCAGGCCGAAGCCATGCGCGAACGCCTGGCCCATGGCTTGAACTGGTACGAACTGCTGCCGATCCTCGACGACCTGGCCACGCTGATGCTGGCGATCACCGACAGCGGCCAGCATGAGTTCGAGGCCTACCTCAAGCAGCTCAACGAACGCCTCGAAGCGTTCCAGGGCCATCTGCAGATGGCCAGCGAAGGGTATGCCGACAGTCGCTCGGCCGCCCGGGAGCTGGACACGCAAATCCGTGAACAGGTCGACGGCCTGCAAAGCAGTGTGCAGGACGCCGCCGACCTGGACAGCCTCAAGCATGTCTTGGAAAACCACCTTGAAGGCCTGCTTGGCACCATGGACCAGCACCAGCAGCAACGTGACCAGCGCGAGCAGGAAGTGGCGGAGCGCTTGAAAGGGCTCGCGGAGCGCGTCGCCAATATGGAGCAGGAGGCCCAGGGTTATCGCGATCACCTGGAAGTGCAGCGCCAGAAAGCCCTGATCGATCCGCTCACCGACTTGCCCAACCGTGCGGCCTGGAGCGAGCGCCTGGACCATGAGGTCAACCTCTGGCATCAGCGCGGCAATAGCCTGTCGCTGGCAATGCTGGACCTGGATCACTTCAAGCGTATCAACGACGGCTACGGGCATCTGGCTGGCGACAAAGTGCTGAAAATCATCGCCAACGTGCTGCGCAAGCGCCTGCGCCCCGGCGACTTCATTGCGCGATTCGGCGGTGAAGAGTTTGTGTTGCTGATGCCCGACTCATCCCTGGCGAATGCCCTGGCCGCTGGCGAAGCGTTGCGAACGGCGATTGAAGTCTGCCCGTTCCACTTCAAGGGCGAGCCGGTGACGATCACGGTGTCGATGGGCGTGGCACAGTTCCAGCCCGGCGAGCGCAGTGACCTGGCGCTCAAGCGCGCCGACGAGGCGCTGTACCGGGCCAAGGCGGCGGGACGTAACCGGGTGCAGGCGGCCTAAAAGATGTTCCATTTTGTAATTTGACGTTCGGGCCACAAACGGTACGTTACACTGTTGCATTATCGTCTTCAGCGTAACGTGATCCGCCATGAAATCCGTGTACTTCGCCTTTGTGTTCCTCCTGCTCACCGGCTGCGCCAGCGGCCCGCGCCTGGATACCAGCCACCCCTCGGCCAACCACGACAACCGCGTGCAGTTCGTGGTTGTCCATTACACCTCGACCAACCTTGAACGCTCCCTGGCGCTGCTGACCCATGGTCAGGTCAGCAGCCATTACCTGATCGGCGACGACGCTTCGGGCACCATTTACAAGCTGGTGGATGAAAGCCAGCGCGCCTGGCATGCGGGGGAAAGCGAGTGGATGGGCCGCACCTGGCTGAACTCCAGCTCCATCGGGATCGAGATCGTCAACCCAGGGTTTCGCGACACGCCGACGGGCCGTGTGTGGTACCCGTACTCCGAAGCTCAGGTGCAATCGCTGGAGGTGTTGCTCAAGGACATCAGCACGCGCAATGGCATTGACCCCAAAAACATCATTGGTCACAGCGATATCGCGCCGCTGCGCAAGCTGGACCCGGGGCCGTTGTTCCCATGGAAGCGCCTGGCCGAGAAGGGCTTGGGCGTCTGGCCCGACGCGCAGGCTGTGGCGCGCTACCAGGTGCAGTACGCCACGGATCTGCCGAGCATCACCTGGTTCCAGGAAGCGTTGGCGCACCTTGGCTACCAGACGCCGCAGACCGGTGAACTGGACGTCGCCACGCGCCATGTGATTGCAGCGTTCCAGATGCACTTCCGCCCTGCGCTGTTCGATGGCACGCCGGATGCCGAGAGTGCCGCGATCCTGCGCGCCCTCGACCGGCGTTAATCGCTACAGCGGTAACGCCATATAGAACTGCGTGCCCTGCCCCGGCCGTGAATACACGCCCATGCGGCCGCCATGCAGTTGCACGATCTCTTTGCACAGCGCCAGCCCCAGGCCGGCGCCGCCTTTCTTGCGGCCCACCTGCACGAAGGGTTCGAAGATGCGCCCCTGCTGGCCATAGGCGATACCTTCGCCGTTGTCCTCGACGCTGATAATCACCCGCTCGCCATGCCGCCGCGCCTGCAGGCGGATCTGCCCGCCTTCGGCGGTGTGGCGCAGGGCGTTGCCCAACAGGTTGTCGAGCACACGTTCCAGTTGCGCCTGGTCGGCATACAGTCGGGGCAGGTCGGGCTGAGGCTCTACCAGCAGCTCGATGTGTTGCGCATTCGCCGGCTCGGTGAAGCGCGCACGTGCATGCTCCAGCAGGTCGGTGACATCGCACGGGCCCAGGGTGAGTTTTTGCATGCCGTTCTGGTAGCGCGAAAAATTGAGCAGGTCGTTGATCAACTGCATCAGGCGCTGCATTTCTTCATTGACCGTATCCAGCAGGTCAGCTTCACGGGATTCCGCAGGAAACTTCGCGCGTTCGCGGAACAAGCCGAAGGCCATGTGCATGCCGGTCACCGGCGTGCGCAATTCGTGGGAGGCGCGCAACACGAACTCGCTGCGTACCCGCTCAAAGGCGCGCTGCTCGGTGACGTCATGTAGCACCATCACTGCGCCGAGGATATGCCCCTGGGTGTGGCTTACCGGCGTCAGGCTGTAGGTCAACAGGCGCAGTTCGCCCTCGACTTCCACCTCCAAGTCGTCCGGCGCCCGCTCCAGGTTGCCGCCGCGCAGCACCAGTTGCAGTTGATCGTCCATTTCCGGGCGACCCAGTGCCTCACTCAGGCCCTGGCCGAGACGTTCCTCGTCCCAGCCCAACTGGCGCTGTGCGACGGGGTTGAGGTGCTCCAGGCGGCCTTGCCGGTCAATTATTAGCAGGCCGTCGTCGATGCTATCGAGCACTGCTTGCAGGCGTTGCTGGCCCGCCAGCAGCTCATCGACATTGGTTGCCTGATGCTGGCGCAAGGCTTCGGCCATGATGCCGAAGCGTCGGGTCAGTTGGTTCATTTCTGCCGCTGAAGAAATGGGCAGGGTCACTTCGAAATCACCTTGCCCGATCTTGTCGGCGGCCTTGGCCAGCGCTTCGATCGGCCCGCCAAACCGTCGGGCGATGCCATGGGCGGTAACAAAACCGATGATCAGCACCGCGAGGCCTACCAACCCCAGCAGCCCGGCGATCAACAAGGCGCGCTCGCGGGATTTATGCTCGCTGGCACTGATGTTTTCCAGGGCCTGCTTGTGCTCGGCGATCAGGCCGTTGCGCAGAATATTGAAGGACTGAGTGAGTTTTTTTTTGCTGTCGGGCGGTGGGGACGCTTGTTGAGATTCGTCAAAAGCCGCCAGCAAGCGCTGGTAGTCGGCACGGGCCTGGCTGAAACCGCTGCTGTGCCCGTCGCGCTGTTCATGGGCGATGCCTTGGTCGAGCAGCTCGAAGTAACGCTGTTCCGACGCTTGCAGTGCCTCGGGATTGCGGCGTTGTTCGAGCATTATCATCAACTGGTCGCCCAGGCTCTGGCGCAGCTTGAGTCCCAGGTCGAGGGTGATGAAGTTACTGCGAATCGATGACTCCTGGGTCTTGGCCATCTGCATCACGCTGACCAGCCCCAGGATCAACCCCAGCAGGGCGACGGTGATCAGCGCTGAGATACTCAGGAATAACCGAGTACGCAGTTTCATCGCTAACTTCATAAGGTACAGCTCACAAGTTGTACTGTTTGCGTTTGCGGTACAGGGTCGACGCGTCGATGCCCAGGGTGCGGGCAGCCTGATCCAGGGTGTCGCTGTTGGCCAGTACGGCGCCGATATGCGCTTTCTCCAGTTCGTCCAGGCTCAACGCCGCGCCGATACGGGGTGCATTGTGGGTCGGCTGTTCGGCCATTCCGAGGTGGCTGATTTCGACCTTTTCCTGCGGGCAGATAATGCTCGCGCGTTCCACCACGTTGCGCAGCTCGCGGATATTGCCCGGCCAGCGGTAGTTGAGCAGCGCCTCGCGAGCTTCATCGCTGAAGCCCCGCGCCGGTCGGGCGTACTCCTTGACGAAGCGAGCGAGGAAGCGGTCGGCCAGGGTCAGGATGTCTTCGCTGCGTTCGCGCAGCGGCGGCAGGTGCAAGGTGATGACGTTGAGGCGGTACAGCAAGTCTTCGCGGAAGCGGCCGTCGCGCACCATGTCTTCGAGATTCAGGTTGGTGGCCGCAAGGATGCGTACATCGGCGCGCCGGGTGACCGGGTCGCCTACGCGCTCGTATTCCTTGTCCTGGATAAAACGCAGCAACTTGGGCTGCAGGGTGAGGGGAAAATCGCCGATCTCGTCGAGAAACAGCGTGCCGCCGTCCGCCTGGTTAACCCGGCCCAAGGTACTTTCGCTGGCGCCGGTAAAGGCACCGCGGCTATGGCCGAACAGTTCGCTTTCCATCAACTCCGCCGTCAGCGACGGGCAGTTGATGGTGATGCAGGATTTCTTCGCGCGCTTGCTCCAGCCGTGAATGGCGCGGGCCAATTCGCCTTTACCGGTGCCGGATTCGCCGAGGATGAGGATGTTGGCGTCAGTCCCGGCCACTTGGCGCGCAGTTTCCAGCACCACCATCATCGCCGGGCTGTGGGAGTCGAGGCCGTCTTTGGGTTGGCGTACTTCGCCTTCCAGCGCCTCCAGGCGCGCGGAGAGCTGGCGCACTTCCAATTGCTTGGCGGTGGCCAGGCGCAGTTGGTCGGGGCTGCACGGTTTGACCAGATAGTCCGCCGCGCCGGCCTGGATCGCATCCACCGCAGTGTCGACGGCGGAATGCGCGGTCACAATCACCACGCGCATCCACGGCGCCTGGATGCGCATCTGCGCCAACACGTCCAGGCCGTTGTCCTCGCCCAGGCGCAGGTCCAGGAAGCACAGGTCGAACACTTGGCGTTGCATCAGGGCATCGGCCTGGGCGGCGCTGTTGGCGGTGGCTACGGTGTAGCCCTCATCTTCCAGGCAATAACGGAAGGTACGAAGGATCGCGGATTCGTCGTCCACTAAAAGAATGCGGCCTTGAAGTTCCTTGGCTGATTCCATTTGTCCCGCGCTCCTGAATATGAATGATGGTGTTTAGTCCCGGAATAATCGGGCAAGTTGCATGGTTCATTCTGATTGATAAAACGCCACGTCGTGCAGCTATCTACGTGTATCCCTACAAAGCCCGCGCCTGCTGGCGTTTTCATGCCTTCTTGCCACTTCGGCAACGCGCTATTGGCTTTCTCTCCATCAATCCGACCGCTGGCGATCGTGCATTTCGCACGGCGCCCGGGTGGCCATCGTGCAGGATGCTGGGTTTTGCGTTGATCAAATATATTTAACTATTTGATTTTGTTGAGTTTTATTTTGTAAAAAAACTGGCATGCCCTCTGCACTACCTCTCCTAACGAATTATCAAAATGCGGGAGAAAGCAGCATGACTCGCCAAAGCCTCGCTCAACTGTGTGTATCGCCAGTGCGCTTGCAACAAGGCCTGTTCGCCAGCCTGGCCCTGATGGTCACGTTGATTGGCGGCCAGCAGTTGCAGCATTGGCAGCAGCAAACCGCGCATTTCGAACGTCCGGCAATGACCCAGACCCACTTTCGTTCCATTGATAGCCGTTCCGTTGGCAGCGTCTCTGTCGATGTAACCGCTCCCCAACTGCGGATGGTTGACCAGGCGTCTGCCCTGGGTGAACTGCCATCCCAGGAACGTTGGGTGTTCTAGGCAACAAAAGGTCGCTTGAGTTGAGCGATTGCACGGCAGTACCGCTGTCACCCCTAAAAAAGCGTAAGGAGAATCACCATGTTGAGTTGGGCAATCACATTTCTGATCATCGCCATTGTGGCTGCAGTCCTGGGCTTCGGTGGTATCGCGGGCACTGCCACGGGTATCGCCAAGATCCTGTTCGTGGTCTTCCTGGTGATGTTCATCGCTTCGTTCTTCTTTGGTCGTCGCGGCCGAGGCTGAATATGACCACTTTGTCTCTCAAAGCCATGGCTGCCGCCCTGCTTCTGGGCGGCAGCGGTTTGGCGATGGCCGCTAACGACGGCCAGACCCGGGCCAACGAATTGCTCAGCGCGGACCCGCAGTACCGTGAAACGTGGCAAGGCGTAGTGAAGAAAGAAGAGCGCCTGCCGGAATGGGTCTTGAACCTGTCCGGCACGGCCGAGCAAATGAATGCCGTTGAAGAAGAGGGCGACAAGTACTTGGTCGGGCCCCTCTGCGAAACCGCAGACACCTGCCTGAACAAGCGCCTGATCGTCGCCTTCAGTTATGACAAGGAAGATGCCTACGCCATGTTGGTGGAAGTCCCGGCCGGCCTGCCGGCGGACAAATCTCCAACGCGTCACGCCGATTACCGGTTTATTGGTAAGCCGGATGCAGGCATGCAAAAGCTGCTGATGGAGCAACTGAAGAAAGATCCGAATTGGTACTAGGTTCCGTCTGACGCATCTGTCGTCTGCGGGACCGGCGTCCATAGAAAGAAGCCCGTGCGCTTCTTTCTGTTTGCATCGCTCACCAAGGGTGATGCATGGCCAGGGGGCCGGGTTGCTCTGATCCGTCGAGATCGGCGTGACCTACGGGTACAAGGAGTGCCTGCGCAAGGGCCGGGCCAGGTAAAAAGCTGCGACGCAAGTTCACACGCTCTCGAGCTTGCTGGACTTGCGGCGGGCTTATGACGTTCATCCCCCGCCTCTCATACTGCTATTAGCCAAGAACCTGCTTTTTGCCCGCGCCTAATCATTACTGGGTATGTCGTGGCGACCATCTATCGAGAAAATTTTGCTCGCGCTATAGGACATTTCAGACAACATGCCCCTGAATACGCAGGCATTTTCGCGAATGCCTTGAGGCGTCCTGAATCTCTGCGCGAGCCTGATTTGACCGGTTAACGGCATATTCACCGGGCAAAATGTCGCATTTGAACTGACCGTTCGGACAGTTATTATGAAAAAAAGCCATGCCGATTCGGCATAGGGTAGGCGTTTACGGCATTAGACGTCGCTCCCTTGCATGGGAATAGTTGCGCCTTTTTTCGCCTGCCAGTAAGCCATTTCGGCCATGCGGCGGTGACTTTCTACGGAGGCAGATGCACACACTTTTTCGCTTCCGAGCGTTGCAGCTGGCGCATTTGCCTTAAGTTCACTTGAAGTAAGGGTAATGACATGAAGAAGGCAAAGCTAAGCCTCGCCTGGCAGATCCTCATCGGTTTGGTGCTGGGGATCGCAATCGGCGCCGTGCTCAACCATTTCAGTGCTGAAAAGGCCTGGTGGATCAGCAATGTGCTGCAGCCGGCGGGCGATATCTTTATCCGCCTGATCAAGATGATCGTGATCCCGATTGTGATTTCCTCGCTGATCGTCGGCATTGCCGGTGTAGGTGACGCGAAAAAGCTCGGTCGAATCGGCGTTAAAACCATTCTTTACTTCGAGGTCGTCACCACCATCGCCATCGTGGTCGGCCTGTTGCTGGCCAACCTGTTCCACCCTGGCACGGGCATCGACATGAGTACCCTGGGTACCGTGGATATCTCCAAGTACCAGGCGACTGCGGCGGAGGTGCAGCATGAGCACGCGTTCGTCCAGACCATCCTCAACCTGATCCCATCGAACATCTTTGCCGCCGTCGCTCGTGGCGAGATGCTGCCGATCATCTTCTTCTCCGTGCTGTTCGGCCTGGGCCTGTCGAGCCTCAAGCCTGAGCTGCGCGAGCCGTTGGTGACGATGTTCCAGGGCGTGTCCGAGAGCATGTTCAAAGTCACCCACATGATCATGAAGTACGCGCCTATCGGTGTGTTCGCGCTGATCGCGGTGACCGTCGCCAACTTCGGCTTCGCCTCTTTGCTGCCACTGGCCAAGCTGGTGATTCTGGTTTACGTCGCCATCCTGTTCTTCGCCTTTGTGATCCTGGGCCTGATCGCACGCCTGTTTGGCTTCTCGGTGATCAAGCTGATGCGCATCTTCAAGGATGAGCTGGTGCTGGCCTACTCCACCGCCAGTTCCGAAACCGTGCTGCCGCGTGTGATCGAGAAGATGGAAGCCTACGGCGCGCCGAAGGCCATCTGCAGCTTCGTGGTGCCGACCGGTTATTCGTTCAACCTCGATGGTTCGACCCTGTACCAGAGCATCGCGGCGATCTTTATCGCCCAGTTGTATGGCATCGACCTGTCGGTCGGCCAGCAACTGATGCTGGTGCTGACCCTGATGGTCACCTCCAAAGGCATCGCCGGTGTGCCGGGCGTGTCCTTCGTGGTGTTGCTGGCCACCCTGGGCAGCGTGGGCATTCCATTGGAAGGCCTGGCGTTCATTGCCGGCGTCGACCGCATCATGGACATGGCGCGTACCGCCCTCAACGTGATCGGCAACGCCTTGGCGGTACTGGTCATCTCCCGTTGGGAAGGCATGTACGACGATGCCAAGGGCGAGCGCTACTGGAACTCCCTGCCGCACTGGCGCACCAAGCAAGTGTTGCCGGCCGGCGAGGCCAGCCGCGGCTGAGGTCTGCCTGATGCGCACAAACCCCGGGAAATCCGGGGTTTGTCGTTTCTGTCAGCCCCGCTATCATTCGCCCCATCTTTCGGGGGATTCAACTGATGCTCAATGGCCTGTGGCTTGGCTTCTTTGTCGTGGCAATGGTGTCAGCACTGGCGCAATGGCTGGTCGGCGGTAACGCCGGGATTTTTGCGGCGATGGTGGAAAGCATTTTCGCCATGGCCAAATTGTCGGTGGAGGTCATGGTGCTGTTGTTCGGCACGCTGACGTTATGGCTGGGCTTTTTGCGCATCGCCGAAAAAGCCGGGATCGTCGACTGGCTGGCCAAGGCCCTCGGCCCGCTGTTTCGCCGGCTGATGCCGGAAGTGCCGGCCGGCCACCCGGCCATCGGTTTGATCACCCTCAACTTCGCCGCCAACGGCCTGGGCCTGGACAACGCCGCCACGCCCATCGGCCTGAAAGCCATGAAAGCGTTGCAGGAACTCAACCCGATCCCCAATACCGCGAGTAACGCGCAGATCCTGTTCCTGGTGCTCAATGCGTCCTCGCTGACGCTGTTGCCGGTGACCATCTTCATGTACCGCGCCCAGCAAGGCGCAGCCGACCCGACGCTGGTGTTTTTGCCGATCCTACTGGCCACCAGCGCATCGACCCTGACGGGCCTGCTGTCGGTGGCGGTGATGCAGCGCCTGCGGCTGTGGGACCCGGTGGTGCTGGCCTATTTGATCCCGGGCGCATTGGTGCTGGGCGGCTTCATGGCGTTGCTGGCGACCTTGTCCGCCACGGCGCTGGCCGGGTTGTCGTCGATCCTCGGCAACCTGACGCTGTTTGGCCTGATCATGCTGTTCCTGCTGGTTGGCGCGTTGCGCAAGGTGAAGGTCTACGAGGCGTTTGTCGAAGGGGCCAAAGAGGGCTTCGACGTCGCCAAGAACCTGCTGCCGTACCTGGTGGCGATGCTTTGCGCGGTGGGCGTGTTGCGTGCGTCCGGTGCGTTGGACTTTGGCCTGGAAGGCATTCGTCATGTGGTCGCCTGGACCGGCATGGACACGCGCTTCGTCGACGCGCTGCCGACCGCGATGGTCAAGCCGTTCTCCGGCAGTGCCGCGCGGGCGATGTTGATCGAGACCATGCAGACCCAGGGCGTCGACAGCTTCCCGGCGTTGGTGGCGGCGACGGTTCAGGGCAGTACCGAGACCACCTTCTATGTGTTGGCGGTGTATTTCGGCTCGGTGGGCATTCAGCGGGCGCGGCATGCGGTGGGCTGTGCGTTGCTGGCGGAGTTTGCCGGTGTGGTGGCGGCGATTGCGGTGTGCTACTGGTTCTTTGGTTAAGGCTTGGATGGCTATCGGGAGCAAGCCCCCTCCCACATTTGAACGCGTTTCGTCAGGATGAATACGGTTAAATGTGGGAGGGAGCTTGCTCCCGATGAGGCCCTCAGCGTTTCGGCGCAGTGTTGCCCTGCGCCACCACCCAATCCACCACCTGCTTGTTCAACTGATCCCCCGCCAGCCCAAACCCGGCCACCACCGCCGGCACTTTGCTGTCGCTGACCGGCTGGCGCACTTCAAACCGTCGACTGGCAATGATCCGCTGATCACTCCCACGCACCAGCCGTGCATCCAGGCGAATCACCACTTCCACCGCGCTGCTGCGGTATTCGCTCTGGAACGCCTGCAATTGCCCGCCCAGCTCGTAGTCGGCCTGCAGGTTGGTCTCGTCGCTACTCAGCAACGTCACCCGGCCATCGCGTTGGAAGCCATCCATGAAGCGGTTGCGCAGCAGCACCGGCGCCGGGTCGCTCCAGCGTGAGTGGGCGTAGCTGCTGATCAGATCACCCTGGGGCACCACGGCAATGCGCGGGCTGTCGAGGAACTCGCTGGTCTGCGGCTTGGTCACGCGCAGCGACCAGGCTACCGGCGCCGCTTGGGCGGCCACCGGGGCCGAGGCCAGGCGGTAGACGTCCGACGGATCGGCCGTGGGCAGGATCGAGCACGCGCCGATCAGCGCCAGGGCCACGGGGGCGATCAGTTGGTAAGCACGCTTCATGGCGTGAACTCCTTGTTCTTGTCGCTGCCCAGCAGGTAACCGCTGGGGTTGGCTTCCAGGCGGCGGGAGATGGCGCGCAGCGAACCGAGGGTTTCGCGCAGTTCGCGCACGGCCGGTGCCAGTTCGTTGAGGCCCTGCATGCCGCTGTTCACCGAGTTCTTGTTATCGGTCAGCAAGGTGTTGATGGTCGCGGTGCTTTGCTCAAGGGATTTCATCGCCTGTTCGGCGCTGCCGAAGACCTGCCTGCCTTGATCGTTGAGCAGGCCGTTGGCATTGCGCATCAGCGCGGTGGTCTGCTCGAGGGCGGCACCGGCCTGCTTGCTGACCTGCATCAGTTGCTGCATCACCACTTTGATATCGCCGCGCTGGTCGGCAATCGCGCCGGTGGTTCGTTCCAGATGGTCCAGGGTGTTGCTGATGCGCTCGACATTCTGCGCGGAGAACATGTCGTTGGCGTTGTGCAGCAGCAGGTTGATGCTGGTCATCAGGTCGTTGCTGTTGTTCAGCAACCGCGCGATAGGTGATGGCGAGGCGATGATCTCTGGCAGGTCGCCGTCCTTGCCCTTGAGTGTCGGGCTTTGCGGTGTGCCGCCGCTGAGCTGGATGATCGATGTGCCGGTGATGCCGGTCAGGGCCAGCTTGGCCTGGGTGTCTTCCTTGATCGGCGTCTCCCCGGAAAGGCGGATGCGCGCGAGCACACGGCGCGGGTCTTTGGGGTCCAGGCGCAGGCTGATGACATCGCCCACCTTGATCCCGCTGTACTGCACCGAGCTGCCCTGGGAGAGGCCGCTGACCGCCTCGTTGAAAATCACTTCGTAATCCTGGAACGCGGTGTCGACGCTGGACTTGGCCAGCCACAGGCCAAACAGCATCGCGCCGACCACCACAATCACGCTGAACAGACCGATCATCACATGATGGGCTCGGGTTTCCATGTCATACCTCGTTGAGCGGTTGAGCGGCATCCAATGCCGCGCGGCCCCGGGGGCCGTGGAAATATTCGTGAATCCAGGCGTCGTCGGTTTCGGAGACGACATCGATGGCATCGGCCACCAGCACTTTCTTCTGCGCCAACACCGCGACGCGGTCGGTGATGGTGTACAGCGTGTCCAGGTCGTGGGTGACCAGGAACACGCTCAGGCCCAGCGCATCGCGCAGGGTCAGGATCAGTTGGTCGAATTGCGCGGCGCCGATCGGGTCGAGCCCTGCGGTGGGTTCGTCGAGGAACAGAATGTCCGGGTCCAGCGCCAGGGCACGGGCCAGGGCCGCGCGCTTGATCATGCCGCCGGACAGCGACGCCGGGTATTTGTCGGCCGCCGACAGCGGCAACCCGGCCAAAGCCAATTTGACTGCGGCCAGGTGCTCGGCGTCGGCGCGGCTCAGGCCGGCGTGTTCGATCAGCGGCAGCGCGACGTTCTCGGTCACCGTCAGCGAGGAAAACAGCGCGCCCTTCTGGAACAGCACGCCAAAGCGCCGTTCCATCAGCGAGCGCGCATGCTCCGACAGGCTCGACAGGTTCTTGCCGAATACCCGCACCTCGCCTGCGCTGGGCCGGCGCAGGCCGACGATGCTGCGCAACAGCACCGACTTACCGCTGCCGGAGCCGCCGACCACGGCGAGGATTTCGCCCTTGTACAGATCCAGGTTGAGGTTTTCGTGCACGCTCTGGCTGCCAAAGCGATTGCACAGCCCACGGACTTCGATCACCGCTTCGCTGGGGGCTCGGGGTAGGCGACTCACCAGCTCATCTCCATGAAGAACAGGGCGGCGACCGCATCGAGCACGATCACCACAAAGATCGATTGCACCACGCTGGAGGTGGTATGGGCGCCGACCGACTCGGCGCTGCCGCTGACCTTGAAGCCTTCCAGGCAACCAATGGCGGCGATCAGGAAGGCGAAGAACGGCGCTTTCACCATGCCCACCAGGAAATGCTTCACACCAATGTCCGACTGCAGCAGCGAGAGAAACATCGCCGGCGAAATATCCAGGGTCAGCGCACACACCACCCCGCCGCCGACAATCCCCGAGAGCATCGCCAGGAACGTCAGCATCGGCAGCGACACCAGCAGGGCCAGCACGCGGGGCAAGACCAACAGCTCCATCGGGTCCAGGCCCAGGGTGCGGATGGCGTCGATTTCTTCGTTGGCCTTCATCGAGCCTATTTGCGCGGTAAAGGCACTGGCGGTGCGACCGGCGATCAGGATCGCGGTCAGCAAGACGCCGAATTCCCGTAGGAAGGAGAACGCCACCAGGTCCACGGTGAAAATCGTCGCGCCAAAGCTCTTGAGCACGGTGGCGCCAAGGAACGCCACCACGGCGCCCACCAGAAACGTCAGCAAGGCGACGATGGGTGCGGCGTCGAGGCCGGTCTGTTCGATATGCGCAACCATCGGCGTCACGCGCCAGCGCTTGGGCCGGAAAATGCTGCTGGCGAAGGTTTCAAGGATCAGGCCGATAAAACCCAGCAGTTGCTTGCTGTCCAGCCACACCGCATCCACCGCGGCGCCGATGCGCGCCAGCACCTGGATGCCGGTGGCTTCTTCCGGCGCTTTTTCCGGTACGCAGAAATCATTCAGGGAGCGGTAGACGGTCTTGAGCAGTGCGCGGTCGGCGGCGGACAGGCTGCAGTCGGTTTGCTCGGCGGATTGCTCGATACGGTCTGGGCCCAGCAGCTCGACCAGCAGTGAGGCGCCGGCTGTGTCGAGGGCGCCGAGGCCATTGAGGTCGACGCGGGCGCCGGCGTCGTATCGGCCGTCGAGCTTGTCCGACAGTTTTTTCAGGTTTGTGTAGTGGGCAAGCGTCCAGTCCCCCGTAATCCTGAGCAACGGAGGTGCGGTGGACGTATCGAGGTGGGCTGTGCCGGCCGAGGTACTGGTGGTCATAAGCTCCGAGCTTGTCTGGCTATCCACAATGCCTACGTAATAGCACGATACAGCCTACTTTGGGTTGTCCGTTTGTGCTGTGTCAGTCACGTTGAAGCGCAGCACACCGATCACCTGCCCGTCTTCGGTCAGCACCCGGACTTGCCAGCGCCCCACGGAGTCGGCCGGGAAGTTCTGCTTGTGGGTCCAGGCGCGGTAGCCTTCCTTGCGCCCGCCGTGGATATCCAGGGCGATGCGGTCGACCTCCTGGCCGTTGAATTTCCACACATGGTAGATCCGCTCATCCAGCCCGCGCGGGGCGTTGATCGCGGTATAGGCATAGAGCCCGGCGCTGCGCAGTTGGGCGGCGCTGACTTCTTTGAGATCGTCGCCGGGTGTGCGGTCTTGCAGTTGGGTGCTGATCGCCACTTCAGTCATCCACAAGGTGGCCGGTGGCACCCAACTGCGTAGGAACCATCCAGCGCAGCCAATGGCGGCCGTGACCCCGAGCAGCATCGCCCAGCCTTTGAGGCTGCGCAGCGGCAGGCTCGCGGCCAGGCTCGGGATCGACAAGGCCATGGCCACGCCGAGGGCCAGCTTGTAGCTCTCGGCGGTGGTCAGGTGCAGGATGATCGGCAGCGCGGTGAGCAGCGCCGCGAACAGGGTGAAGGTGTGCAAGGCAAGGAACAGCGAGCGTTTGGGCGCCAGCCACTTGTAATAGAGCGGGTCGGTGATCGACACCAGCGCCGCCGCGCCGAGCAGCCCGGTGAAGATCGATTGGCCGCTGTTCCAGGTGGTGGTGATGAAAAAGAACGGCAGCACAAAAAACAGACTTTCCTGGTGGATCATCTGGGTGGCGTAACGCAGCAGCGGTTCGGGGATTTCGCGCTTGAAGACTTTGGTGAACAGCTGGGTAAAGCTGTTTTCCAGCATCAGCCACAACCAGCTCACCAACATGATGACCGCGATCCAACTGGCCATGCCCTGCTGGCGGTCCACCAGGATGAAGCTGCTCACCCCCGAGATGAAGCCGCCGAGTGCGATCACCCCTGGGTAGCGCTTCATCAGTTCGAGGATGCGCTGGATGTAGTGGTTCAGGTTCGGCATTCGGCGGTCACAGTCTTTGTAGGAAAAATCCCCGACAGAATAACGTCTTAGCCCTGGGTGCGGTGCCTCATTCCGCGATCCGTTTGCGATAACTGCGCACGCCGATCAACACAATCGCGATCACCCCGAGCACACCGGCACCGATCCAGTTCAGCAGGTCGTAGCTCAGCAGCGGTTTCTCGATGCGCCAGTAGCCCGGCTGCTTGAATAGCTCGCGCATGGCCTGGTTGGTCTGCGCCAGGGTCACGGCCTTGATGCGTTTGATCGGGTCGCTGAAGTGGCCGTTGTCGTAGTCGCCCGAGGCGCTCCAGTAATAGTCGGCCAGCGCGCTGTTGCCCTGCACGGCCCAGGCCTGGCGCGCGATGGCGGCGTGTTGCAGGCGGGCGAATGCCGCCGGGTCGAGGCCGTCCTTGAGCAGTTGGGCCTTGAGGTCTTGCAACACCTGTTCGGCTTCGGGGAGGCTTTCCCGTTCGAGGTCGGCATTCAGGCTGAGGAAACCGACGCCGCCGAGCACTTCGCGTTCGCTCCACGGGCCGTAGGACAAACCGTGCTTGAGGCGCAGTTGGCGATACAGCGCCCAGTCGAGGTAGTCCTTGAGCAGGTCGTAGGTTTCGTCATGCTGGTCGTCGAGCACCGGCTCGGGGAACAGCCAGTGCAGTTTGGCGCCGTTGCCGACCCAACCATGGATCAGGTCGCGGTGGCTGGCGGCGGCGTGCTGGATTTCCGGCAGGGCCAGATGCTCGGTCGGCTCGACCGGAACGAGTTGGCCATAAGTGCGTTCCAGATAGGCCGGTAGCAGCTTGTCGAGGTCGCCGACGATGATCAGCGTCATGTTGTTGGGGGCGTACCAGTTTTTGCGCAGTTGCTCCAGTTGGTCGCGGGTCAACTGGTTGACCTGGGCGCGTTCGGCGCACTTGAGGCCCAGTTCGACCGCCAATTGGTTGCTGGCGGTGTGGCCCAGGTCCTGGCGGTCCAGCAGGCGTTGCAGGTGTGAGTAGTGGCCGCCGTCCTCGCGCTCGACCACTTGCTTGGCCGCGTTGATATGGGCGTCGGTCAGTTCGGTGCGAGTGAGGATCGCCCGTAGCAGGTCCAAGACCTTGCGCTGGTTTTGCGCGGGCGCCTCGATCACGAAGGTGGTGTCGGCATTGCTGGTGTAGGCGTTCCACTCGCCGCCCAGGGCTTGCATGCGTTCTTCGAGGTCGCCTTCACCGCCGCCGTCGATACCGCTGAACAACAAGTGTTCGAGCAGGTGCGGCAGCTCCTTGTCTGCGCAACGGAAGTCATCCAGGCCCACGCCGACCACCAGGCGAATGGCCACATGTCCGCGTTCGGTGCCCGGCTTGAGCAGTAATTGCAGGCCGTTGGGCAAGGTGTAGCCCTCGACTTGCAGGCGGTCAAAGGCAAAGGCGTGTACAGAGCCCATGAGCAGGCAGACGAATAACAGGCGACGCATAACTGGCTTCCTGGCGAGTGAGGTCAGTGTTAACTGACTTCACCGGCCACCTTACGTTCAGGGCGAATGTGTGATGTCGGCAATATCTTCGGCAGAGAGCGCGCCGATGTCGGACGTTTCCAACACTGCATAAGCACTGCTGCAGAACAACGAGTTCAAGCGTTTCATGTCGGCAATCAGTTCCAAATGCAGGGAACTGGTCTCCAGGCTCTGCACGATTTTGCGTTGCAGGCGGCTGACGTGGGCGTGGGCCAGGCGGCGCTCCTGGGCGCGGAAGCGGCGTTTCTCGCGCAGCAATTGGCGCGCGCTTTCCGGGTCGGCACTGAGGAACACCGACAGGCCCAGGCGCAGGTTGGCGATCAGTTGGCTGTGCAGGCCGGTGAGTTCTTCCAGGCCCACGTCGGAGAACTGGCGACGCTGTGAGGTTTTCTGCTGCTGGACTTTACGCAGCATGCGTTCAATCAGGTCGCCGGCCAGTTTCAGGTTGATCGACAGCTCGATGATCTCGGCCCAGCGGCGGTTGTCCTGTTCGCTGAGGTCTTCGCGAGGCATTTGCGCCAGGTAGAGTTTGATCGCGCTGTAGAGCGCCTCGACGTCGTCGCTGAGGCTGCGCATTTCCTGGGTGATGGCGGTTTGTTTGCCGCGCAGCACTTCGAGCATCGCGGTGAGCATGTTGTCGATCAGGTCGCCCAGGCGCAGGGTTTCCCGCACAGCGTTGGCCAGCGCCAGGCTTGGCGTGGCCAGGGCGGCGAGGTCCAGGTGACGCGGCGTGGCCTTGCCGTTGGCCTCTTCCCGTTCGGGCAGCAACCAGGCGCAGACCCGGGCCATCGGGCCGATGCTCGGCAGCAGGATCAGGCAACGACTGACGTTGTAGAGCAGGTGGAAGCTGATGACCATGCCTTGGGCGCTGTAATCCAGGCTGTCCATCCACAACACGAGCGGGTCAAGCACCGGGATGATCAGCAACAGGCCGATCAATTTGTACAACAGGCTGCCCAGGGCCACCTGGCGTCCGGCGGCGTTCTGCATGTTGGTGCTGAGGAAGGCCAGCACGCCGCTGCCGATGTTGGCGCCGATCACCAGGCCGATGGCCACGTGCAAGCCGATCACTCCGGCGCCGGCCAGGGTTGCGGTCAGCAGTACGGCGGCGAGGCTGGAGTAGGAAATCATCGCGAACAACGCGCCGATCAGGGCATCGAGCAGGATGTCGCCGGTCAGCGAGGCGAACAGCACCTTCACGCCCTGCGCGTGGGTAATCGGCCCGGCGGCTTCGACGATCAATTGCAGCGCGAGGATGATCAGCCCGAGGCCGATCCCGACCCGGCCCAACTGCCCGGCCCGCGTCTGTTTGCGTGTCAGGAAGAAGATCACCCCGAGAAAGATCAGCAGCGGCGACAGCCAGGACAGGTCAAGGGTGAGCACCCGGGCCATCAGCGCCGTACCGACGTCGGCGCCGAGCATGGTCGCCAGGGCGGGCATCAGCCCCATCAGGCCCTGGCCGACAAACGATGTCACCAGCATGGCGGTGGCGTTGCTGCTCTGCACCATGGCCGTCACCAGGATACCGGCGACAAACGCCAGCCAGCGCTTGGACATGTTTTGCCCGATGACGTGGCGCAGGTTGGAACCGTAGACCCGCAGGATGCCGGTACGGACGATATGCGTGCCCCAGATCAGCAGGGTCACGGCGGAAAGCAGATTGAGCAAGGTCAGCATGCTCGGCCCCCCGTGTAGGTGGGCTCCAACAGGAGCCAATGAGAATTGCCGCGTGCCGTTCTACGTCTTGTACTTAAGCTGTAGTTGGCGAGTGGAATCTGCGCCAGCATCGCATAGCTAAAGTTGGGATTGAAACAAAACTGTCATGAGATCAATTTTTTGCAGATGAAAAAATGGGGCGCGAACGCCCCATTTCAGCAGCGGATCAATGTTATTGACCCGGAATGTCCTTGCGCAGTTTCACAGGGCCCTGCTGTTTCTTCTTTTTCGCGATGGCGGTGCGCATCTTGATGTTCACCACTTCCACCGCCAGCGAGAACGCCATGGCGAAGTAGACGTAGCCTTTTGGTACATGCACGTCGAAGGATTCGGCGATCAGCACGGTACCCACCACCACCAGGAACGACAGCGCCAGCATCTTCAGCGACGGGTGCTTGTCGATGAAGTCGCTGATGGTGCCTGCTGCCAGCATCATCACCAGCACCGCGACCACGATCGCCGCGATCATCACCGGTACGTGGGACACCATGCCGACGGCGGTGATCACCGAGTCCAGGGAGAACACGATGTCGATGATCGCGATCTGGATGATGGTGTAGATGAACTTGCCACCGGTGCCTTTGGGCTCTTCGTGGGTTTCGTCTTCACCTTCCAGGGCGTGGAACATCTCCTGGGAGCTTTTCCACAGCAGGAACAGGCCACCGAAGAACAGGATCAGGTCGCGCCCGGAAATGCCCTGGCCGAAGACCACGAACAGATCGTCGGTCAGGCGCATGACCCAAGCGATGGACAGCAGCAACAGGATACGCGTGACCATGGCCAGGGCCAGGCCGAAGAGCCGGGTGCGCGCCTGCATATGCTTGGGCATGCGGCTGACCAGGATCGAAATCATGATGATGTTATCGATGCCCAGGACGATCTCAAGGGCCGTCAGGGTGAAGAAGGCAATCCAGATTTCCGGATTGGTCAGCCATTCCATGTGTATTCCTTTAAGCAAGTGTTAAACCGCGCCAGCTGCAGCGCCGCGCGGTGAGTCGGTAGGATTATAGAGTGCTGAACAGCGGAAAAATCCCCATCAGCAACGCGGCGAACATTATGCACAGGCACACCAGCACTGCCCACTTCAGGGTGAAGCGCTGGTGATCGCCGAATTCGATACCGGCCAGTGCCACCAGCAGGTAAGTCGACGGCACCAGCGGGCTGAGCAGGTGTACGGGTTGGCCGACGATGGAGGCACGGGCCATTTCCACGGCGGTGATGCCGTAGTGGCTGGCGGCTTCGGCCAGTACCGGCAGTACGCCATAGTAGAACGCATCGTTGGACATGAAGAAGGTAAACGGCATGCTCACCAGCGCGGTGATCACCGCGAGGTAAGGGCCCAGGGCGTGGGGAATGACCGCCAGCAGGCTCTTGGACATAGCGTCAACCATACCGGTACCCGACAGGATGCCGGTGAAAATCCCGGCGGCGAAGATCAACCCCACCACGGCCAGTACGCTGCCGGCATGGGCGGCGACGCGGTCTTTCTGCTGTTGCAGGCACGGGTAGTTGACGATCATCGCGATACTGAACGCCACCATGAACAGCACCGGCAGCGGCAACAGGCCGGCGATCAGCGTACACATCAGGGCCAGGGTCAGTATGCCGTTGAACCAGATCAGCTTCGGACGGCGGGCGTCCGGGTATTGCGACACGCTGATTTCGCTGTGGTCGATCTCGTCGCCCTGCAGGTGCAGTTCACCCAGGCGCGCACGTTCGCGCTTACCGTACATATAGGCGATCACCAGGATCGCGACCACGCCGGCGGCCATGGCCGGGATCATCGGTACGAAGATGTCTGACGGGTCCACATGCAGCGCACTGGCGGCGCGGGCGGTCGGGCCACCCCAGGGCGTCATGTTCATCACGCCACCGGCGAGGATGATCAGGCCGGCCATGATCCGCGGGCTCATGCCGATGCGCTGGTACAGCGGCAGCATGGCGGCCACGCAGATCATGTAGGTGGTGGCGCCGTCACCGTCGAGGGACACCACCAGGGCCAGCACGGCGGTGCCGACCGAGACTTTCAGCGGGTCGCCCTTGACCATCTTGAGGATCTTGCGCACGGCCGGGTCGAACAGGCCGGAGTCGATCATCAGGGCAAAGTAGAGGATGGCGAACATCAGCATCACGCCGGTCGGCGCGAGCTTGGTGATGCCTTCGAGCATCATCGGGCCGATCTTCGGCGCAAAACCGCCGAACAGCGCGAACAGGATCGGCACAATGATCAGGGCGATCAGCGCGGACAGGCGCTTGGTCATGATCAGGAACATGAACGTGATGACCATGGCAAAGCCAAGGAAAGTCAGCATAGGAATACTCCAGGCGTAGCGCGGCTAGGGAATGGCGAACCGGGTGGGGTCAGCGCAGAACGAGAGGCACTAGGCTTACGGGTGGAGTGTGGGCGAACAGGCGGGTACGGGCGGACATCGGGAATCACCATTGTTGTTGTTAATAGCCGGTCTGTTGCCGGCAGTGGGGGCGATCCTAGACGCGTTAGCTTTCAGCCAGCTTTCGCTGGGCAAACTGGTGATGTGAAAATGACACGCGGTCTCCAGGCCTGCGCAGATCAAAATGTGGGAGGGGGCTTGCTCCCGATGGCGCAGTGTCAGCCACGGTTGTATTGGTTGATGCACCACGATCGGGAGCAAGCCCCCTCCCACACTCAGGGCAATTCGAGGCCGCCGGCGGCTTTGTGCAGTGCGCGTAGATGTTCGCCGACCTGCTTAAGGTTGGCCTCGCAGGCGGCAATCTCGGCGGAGCGGGACGGGTCCAGTAGCGCCCGCACCTCTTTGTCCAGCTCGCCGGTCAGGGATTGCAGTTGTTTTTGGCGCTCGGCGCTTTCCGATTCGAGGCGCTTTGATTCCGAGGGTTGCGGCAGGCCGTAGCCGCTGCTGCCGAGCAGTTCCGCCGGGCGGCTGAGGAAGCCGCTGTTGGCGAGGATTTGTTGCAAGGTGGCGTTGGCTTTCTCCATGCCGCCGTTTTTCAGCTCGCGGGCGCCGAGGTAGCGCTGTTTGACTTCGTCCTGGGCCAGCATCAATTGTTTGCGAAAGCTCGCCTGTTCCAGCAGCAGTAGCGCGGCGCTGGTGCGCAGGTCGGCCTGGTCGAACCATTGGCGGCGCTCTTGCGCACTCAGGGACAGCCAGTCTTCGACCTGGGTCTGCTTGATCGGCAGGTGCTTGCGCAGCACGTCGAACATCGCTTGATAGCGCTCGCGGAACGAGTCGAAGTGATAGCCCAGGCGCAGCGCCTCGCGCTTGTCGTTCAATACGCTGGTGTCGGCCAGGCCGCGCGCCTGCAGGACCTCCAGCAGCCCGTTGGGCGTGATGTTGTCCAGGCCGGTCAGTTGCGGGTTGGCGCTGCCGCTGCGCAACAGTTTCAGGCCTTCGACCGCGCAGTTGTTGGACAGGAAGAAGTAGTTGCCGTCGTAGCTCCAGTGCATTTCAGCCGCGTGCTCGACGGTGTCTTCGATCTCCCGACGCGTCAGCTTCAGCGGCACCGAGGCGAGGCCGCGCAACTCGGTCTTGGTGTACTCGTCGATGACCTGGGCCAGCGGCAACACGAACAGCCGTGACGGGTACTTACCCACCAGGCCATCCCAGCTCGACAGCTGTACGTCACCGACAAAGGCGCGGTAGGACAACACCAGATGCTGGTCCAGATCGAGCCGACAGTCCGGGCCGCGAGGGCGACCAGGCGCGCAGATCACCAGGCGCAACATGCTGTGGCCCCAGCGACTGACCAGGTTCTGGTTGGCTTCGGCGAGCAGGTAGTCGATTTCGTAGACCCGTTCCGGGTCGACCTGGCCCAGGGGCGTCTTGGCGAAATCGTTGCCGGCGTTGAGGAAGGCGTAGGTCTTGGCGCAGGTGTCTTGCTCGGGCGGCGCCCAGCCAAAGTGTTCCTTGTAATAGCGGAACAGCGCGGGGCGGCGGCAGGCGTAGCTCGGGTCGAGGAGGAAATACTCCATGTTGACCGCGACGAACTCCAGTGGGCTGCTGGTTTCGTAGAGGTCCGGGCTGCGCGCGACCTGGCGGTTGTGCTGCTCGCGTTCACCGCGGCGGCCGACGTATTGCGGCCAGCCGGCGAGGTCCAGCAGGCGAGGGTCGTCGCTGAAGGTGAAGCGGCGATCGTTCTGGCCACGGCATTGATCGGGCAGGCCGATCAGGCCGGTGATGCTGTTCTGGCGGCTGCAACGCCGGATCAGCGTGCGCTCGTCGCTGGGCCACAGGCGCGCACGGTCGTAGATGTGGGTCAGTTCATGCAGCACGGTGGCGAGCATTTCCCGGCGCACGGTGCCGTGGGGGCGGTTGGTCTTGCGGGTGGCGGCGCTGCCGTCGGTCAGGCTGGTGAGCAGGTTGCGGTTCAGGTCCAGTTCGGACACCAGGGAGGCCTGGCCGTAAGCGTTTGCGGGCATCTTGTCGGTCCAGCCGACATCGATGCGCCGGTCCAACTGCTCGATAAAGCGCGGCGGCAGTGAGCGCAACGCTTCATCGAGCAACGCATGGCTGGCCTGCTGTTCGGCTGGGCTCAACCCTTCGGTTATGAGCCGCAGTTGCAGGCTGGCCTGGGCTGCGCCGGCACACAGCAGCAGAGCCCCGGCCAAGAGCCAGGCGTTGAGACGCCTCACAGCGCGAGAATGGCTTCGGCGAGGGTCTGGTCGCTGGCATCACGGGCTTCCGGCACGCGGGTGCGCAGGGTGTCGAAGGCGGCTTCGAGTTGCGCGCCACGGATCTCGCCGTTGGTGGCGACGAAGCTGGCGGCGTCATCGTGGGCTTCGCGCACGATCTTGGAGTCGCGGATCGAGGTGGTGGTGTCCGAGGTGAAATCAATGGTGCGCCCGGAGGCGCGCACGATGATGTTGCTGGTGGCCTTCAAGGTTTGCGCATGGGCGACATCGGTCAACAACAGCAGGCCGAGAGCGGCGGCGATCAGCGGGCTACGCATGGAATGACTCCGAAATACAAAGATGGTTATTGGACGAGAATTGCTTGCGCCAGTTCAAGGTCACTGGCGTTAAGTTTTGGTTGGCTGCGGCGCAGACGATCCAGTGCTGATTCCAGTCGAGCCCCCCGCCATCGGCCGTCAGTGGCAATGAATGCGGCGGCATCATCCTGGGCGGCCAGTACCCACTTTCTGTCGAACGGCGCGGAGGTCACCTTGCTGGTGGCATACGCGCTCACGACAGTGCTCTGGGTGGACAGATCAAAGGCCGAAGCCAATGGTGACCAGCAGGCGGAAAACATCACAGGAACGATTAACAGGCGGTATGAAAAAGCCATGGGACTCGACAACTCAAAGCGAGCGCCAAGGCTAGCGCAATGGCCGGGCGAGAGCCAGCGCCGAGGCATCCGGGAGCGGCTGGCGCTCCCTTGTCCCGACCTGTTATCAGATGGCCAGAATGGCTTGGGCCAGTTGTGCGTCTGTCGCGACGTTCAGTTGTGGCGCTTGCTGGCGGATCTGCGCAAGGGCGCTTTCCAGTTTGACGCCGCGAATGACACCGGCGCTGGCGACGAAGCTGGCGGCGTCGTCACGAGCGGCACGCACGACCTTGTTGTCACGCAGGGAGGACGTGGCATCGGAGCTCGCATCGGAGGTGGCTTTCAGCGCGCCGACGATGGAGTCGGTGGTGACGATGAAACTGGACGCGTGGGCGTTGGCGGCGAGGGCCAACAGGGTGGCGGCACTCAGCAGGCGAAGACGGGACATGGGGTGACTCCTGTAGATGAACAAATTAGGTCGCGCAAAGCGGCCACTGTGGAACGGACGTGGTTGCCATTGGGCATCAGACGCCTGTTCTACAAGGTTCGCCACGTGGTGACTGGATATTAAGCCGCGGCCTGGCCATTCGAAAAGCGCCTTGACTGTCTAGTCACGCCAGAATGGCTTGGACAACTCGGTCAGGCGCTCGCCCGGGCTGATCCCCGCGTCGGACAGCTCTCGCGGGTCGAGCTGAGCCAGTTGGTGGCGCTCGCGAGCCTGTCGCCTCCATCGGGCGAGCGCAGCGGCGGCACGGCGTAATAGCGTGGTGCGCGAGGTTTGCGGGTTCATGGGAAGCGCCTTTCATGGTGTTTTTGGAACACCATGTTGAGCGGATCGTTTCGACCGATACAGATACACCGGCGCTTAATTGTACTGCTTAATTGTTGTATTTATTAAACTGTACCGGTTGATCTGCAAGCTATCTGTTCCGGGGGCGAAAACACCCTGGCCCAGAAACAACAAAGCCCGCCTCCAGTTACCCGGGGCGGGCTTTGCTTAACGAATTAGGTGCTGGCTGTGGACCCGGTAGGTCAGGGCCAGCGGGCGCCCATTAGCGCCAGAACGGCTTGCTCAGCTCTTCGTAGCGTTGTGCTTCGCTGATACCGGCGTCAGCCAGCAGACGCGAATCCAGACGAGCCAGTTGATGGCGGCTGGAGATGCGGCGCTGCCACAGCATCAGGTTGGCGATAACGCGCAGAGGCATGGAAGCCTGGGTGTTTACAGCTTTTTCTTCGAAGAACAGATCGGAACTGAGTGTACGTTCCATGATGACATCCTTCCGCTTGTGGCGGGATTAGGTAGTGGTTTAACTGATGCCAATGATCCTCCTCCCGCGCAAGACTCTCTAGATACAGTTCACCTGTATTGTGAGGGGCCAGTTAACTGTTTATGGCGGCTGTACTGTACGGAAATGAGGCAACTGTACCTGTCCGCACTGAATCGGTGCAAAAACGGCATTTTGGAAGGAGCGCGTGGGATATTTCGGTAGGAAAAGACCAGTACAGCAGTACAGTTTTTCCAAAGAGAGGGGGTGGTGCAACCGAGCTGATGAAACTGTGTGTGCATCAGCTCGGCTGTGTATCGGTCAATCCTTGAGCATGTGCCCGGTTTCTTCCAGGTTAATGTGCCAGCTCAGTGCTTCGCGCAGGATGTGTGGGGTGTGGCCACCAATCGCACAAGCGGCGTTGAAGTACTTGTTCAGCGCGTCGCGGTAGGCTGGGTGCACGCAGTTGTCGATGACCACCCGTGCGCGCTCCCGTGGCGCCAGGCCGCGCAGGTCGGCGAGGCCCACTTCGGTCACCAGGATGTCGACGTCATGCTCGGTGTGGTCGACGTGGCTGACCATTGGCACCACGCTGGAAATCGCCCCGGCCTTGGCCATCGACTTGGTTACGAAGATCGCCAGGTGCGCGTTACGAGCGAAGTCGCCCGAGCCGCCAATCCCGTTCATCATCCGTGTCCCGCATACGTGCGTGGAGTTGACGTTGCCGTAGATGTCGAACTCCAGCGCGGTGTTGATCGCGATGATGCCCAGGCGGCGAACCACTTCCGGGTGGTTGGAGATTTCCTGCGGGCGCAGCACCAGTTTGTCCTTGTAGTGCTCCAGGTTGCCGAACACGTCGCTGTTGCGACGCTCCGACAAGGTGATCGAACTGCCGGAGGCGAAGGTCAGCTTGCCGGCGTCAATCAGGTCGAACGTCGAGTCCTGCAGCACTTCCGAATACATGGTCAGGTCTTCGAACGGCGAATCGATCAAGCCACACATCACGGCGTTGGCGATGTTGCCGATCCCGGCCTGCAGCGGGCCGAGCTTATTGGTCATACGGCCGGCGTCCACTTCCTGCTTGAGGAAGTTGATCAGGTGGCTGGCGATGCCTTGGGTTTCGGCGTCCGGCGGCGTCACCGTGGAAGGTGAGTCGGACTTGTTGGTGATCACGATGGCGACGATCTTCTCCGGCGGAATCGGGATCGCGGTGCTGCCAATGCGGTCGTCGACTTTTACCAGCGGGATCGGCGTGCGCGTCGGCCGATAGGTCGGGATGTAGATGTCGTGCAGACCTTCCAGATTCGGGTTGTGCGCCATGTTGATCTCGACGATCACTTGCTTGGCGAAAATCGCGAAACTGGCCGAGTTGCCCACGGAAGTGGTCGGCACGATATGGCCTTGTTCGGTGATTGCGACGGCTTCGATCACGGCAATGTCAGGCAGCTTGAGCTGGTTGTTGCGCAGTTGCTCGACGGTTTCCGACAAATGCTGGTCGATGAACATCACCTCGCCGGCATTGATCGCCTTGCGCAGGGTGCTGTCGACCTGGAATGGCATGCGTCGCGACAGCACGCCGGCTTCGGTCAGTTGCTTGTCGAGGTCGTTGCCCAGGCTGGCGCCGGTCATCAGGGTGATTTTCAGCGGCGACGTCTTGGCACGTTCGGCCAGGGCTTGAGGCACGGCCTTGGCTTCACCGGCACGGGTGAAGCCGCTCATGCCGACGGTCATGCCGTCCTCGATCAGTGCGGCGGCATCAGCCGCGCTCATGACCTTGTTCAACAGCGAAGGCAAGCGGATACGATCACGGTACATGGATTGTTATCTCGAGATACGGAGGCAAGGTATGCAGTTTAGTGATTTCAAAAAAATTCGGCCCGCTACCATGGTCGAATGCCGGGCAGCGATTTAAGGCCTTTGGTCGGTTTTCATGCGGCAATAAAAAACCCTAGCCTACTGGAGGCCAGGGTTTCGGGTGTTGCGCTGGCGCAGTGTTATTCGACAGCCTTGACCATGTCTTCGATAACCTTCTTGGCGTCGCCGAAGACCATCATGGTTTTGTCCAGGTAGAACAACTCGTTGTCCAGGCCGGCATAGCCGCTGGCCATCGAGCGCTTGTTGACGATGATGGTCTTGGCCTTGAACGCTTCGAGGATCGGCATGCCGGCAATCGGCGAGTGCGGGTCGTTCTTGGCGGCCGGGTTGACCACGTCGTTCGCGCCGAGCACCAGTACTACGTCAGCCTGGCCGAATTCGGAGTTGATGTCTTCCATCTCGAACACCTGGTCGTAAGGCACTTCGGCCTCGGCCAGCAGCACGTTCATGTGTCCGGGCATTCGGCCGGCCACCGGGTGGATCGCGTACTTCACGGTCACGCCGCGGTGGGTCAGTTTTTCGGTCAACTCCTTGAGTGCGTGCTGTGCGCGTGCCACAGCCAGGCCATAGCCCGGCACGATGATCACGGTGTCGGCGTTGGTCAGCAGGAACGTGGCGTCGTCGGCCGAGCCGGATTTCACCGGGCGCGCTTCTTTCGAACCGGCCGCAGCACCGGTATCCGGCGCATTGCCGAAACCGCCGAGCAGCACATTAAAGAAGGAGCGGTTCATCGCCTTACACATGATGTAAGACAGGATCGCGCCGCTTGAGCCCACCAGGGAGCCGGCGATGATCAGCATCGAGTTGTTCAGCGAAAAGCCGATCCCTGCCGCTGCCCAGCCGGAGTAGCTGTTGAGCATCGAGACCACCACCGGCATATCGGCGCCGCCGATCGGGATGATGATCAGCACGCCCAGCACAAACGCCAGGGCCAGCATCAGCGCGAAGGCGCTGAGGTTGCCGGTGAACATGAAGGTCAGGCCAAGCCCCAGCGTGGTCAGGCCGAGCACCAGGTTCAGTTTGTGCTGGCCGGCGAACTGTACCGGTGCGCCTTGGAACAGACGGAACTTGTACTTGCCCGACAGCTTGCCGAAGGCGATCACCGAACCGGAGAAGGTGATCGCGCCGATAGCGGCACCGAGGAACAGCTCCAGGCGATTACCGGCGGGGATCGAGTCGCCCAAGTTTTTGACGATGCCCAAAGATTGCGGCTCGACCACAGCGGCAATGGCGATAAACACCGCTGCCAGGCCGATCATGCTGTGCATGAAGGCGACCAGTTCCGGCATCTTGGTCATTTCCACGCGCTTGGCCATGATCGAACCGGCGGTGCCGCCGATCAGCAGGCCAACGATCACGTAGCCAATGCCAGCGGTGGCAAGCTCAGCGCCCAGCTTATAGATGAGGCCCACGGTGGTCAGTACCGCCAGCGCCATGCCGAGCATGCCGAACAGGTTGCCGCGTCGCGAAGTGGTTGGGTGCGACAGGCCTTTGAGGGCCTGGATGAAACAGATCGACGCGATCAGGTAGAGCGTCGTCACGAGATTCATGCTCATTACTTCGGCGCCTCTTCTTTTACTTTAGGGGCTTTCTTCTTGAACATCTCAAGCATCCTACGGGTCACCAGGAAACCGCCGAACACGTTGACCGCCGCGAGTGCCACGGCCAGGGTGCCCATGGTCTTGCCCAGCGGTGTAACGGTCAGTGCGGCGGCCAGCATCGCGCCGACGATCACGATCGCGGAGATCGCGTTGGTCACGGCCATCAGCGGCGTGTGCAGTGCGGGGGTAACGTTCCAGACCACGTGGTAACCGACATAAATCGCCAGCACAAAGATGATCAGGTTGTAGATACCGGGGGAGATAAGCTCTTCCATCGTCTGAATCCCTGCTTAGGCGTTTTTGCGGATGACTTGGCCGTCGCGGCACATCAGGCACGCGGCGACGATGTCGTCTTCGAGGTTGATTTCAAACTGCCCTTCCTTGTTGAAGACCAGCTTCAGGAAGTCCAGCAGGTTGCGCGCATACAGGGCCGACGCGTCAGCGGCGACGGCACCTGCCAGGTTGGTCGGGCCGCAAATGATCACGCCGTTTTCCACCACCACCTGATCGGCGACAGTCAGCGGGCAGTTGCCACCTTGAGCGGCGGCGAGGTCGATCACCACCGAGCCGGGTTTCATCTGCGCAACCGTGTCGGCGCTGAGCAGGGTCGGGGCCTTGCGGCCCGGGATCAGGGCGGTGGTGATGACGATGTCGGCCTGCTTGGCGCGTTCGTGGACGGCCAGGGCCTGGCGTTGCATCCAACTGGTCGGCATCGGGCGTGCGTAACCGCCGACGCCGACGGCGCATTCACGCTCTTCGTCGGTTTCGTAGGGCACGTCGACGAACTTGGCGCCGAGGGATTCAATCTGCTCCTTCACGGCCGGGCGGACGTCAGACGCTTCGATCACTGCGCCCAGGCGTTTCGCCGTGGCGATGGCCTGCAGGCCCGCGACGCCAGCGCCGAGGATCAGCACGCGCGCGGCTTTTACCGTACCGGCGGCAGTCATCAGCATCGGCATAAAGCGTGGGTAGTGATGGGCGGCCAGCAACACGGCCTTGTAACCGGCGATGTTTGCCTGGGACGACAGCACGTCGAGGCTCTGGGCCCGCGAAGTACGCGGCGCGGCTTCGAGCGCGAAGGCAGTGATGCCCTGCTCGGCCAGCTTGGCGATGGTTTCGTTGCTGAACGGATTGAGCATGCCCACCAACACGGTGCCGCTTTTGATCAGCATCAGTTCGCTGTCGCTGGGGGCAACCACTTTGAGAATCAGTTCGGCGCCAAATGCATCGTTGGCACTACCAATGGTTGCACCTGCCGTTTCATAGGCACTGTCGACGATGCTGGCTTTAATACCCGCCCCGCTTTGTACAGTGACCTTATGGCCCTGGCCGATCAGTTTCTTGATGGTTTCCGGGGTGGCAGCCACCCGCGTTTCACCGGTCTGGGTTTCGAGAGGAACACCAATGTGCACGTCAAATCTCCTGCATGATCTTTTTGCTTTTGATCTTTTTGTAAAAAGGCCAGTGCACCGTGAGTGGCGCATCTGGGGCGGCCGATCAGCACGATCCCGCTGAAATGACAGCGGGGCGCGGCATTTTGCAGGCGAACTTTACGGCCTTCAAGGGATTATGACGGGTGACGAAAAATTAACTACAAGTCACCCTGTGACTGATTGCCGCAATGCTTTTAAATAAGCCATTTAAATACAAGTACTTAACGCTATTCTTTGGAATTTTGGCGGTTTCGCAATCGCCGTTGTGAATAGTCGGGCATTGGCCGGTAATAGTCGCTACAAGTCATGAGCGTTATGGCTTTGAGCCATATTTTTGTCGGACAGGTACAGTTTTCTTAAATGCGACATTTACGTATATCTGTAGTATTTGATGTTATCTGACTACATAGTCAATAAGTGGTGTTTGGTCCTTGGATTCCTGGGCTGTAGCGCTGCGACTGGTCGACCAGCCAGTCCCTGAAGGCGTGCAGGGATGCGGACTCGACTTTTCTGTCAGGAATCATCAAGTAATACGCCTTCGAGCTGCTCAGTGCTTCGGGGCTTGCGATCACCAGTTGGTGCTCGTTCAGTTCGCGCTGGATGAGGAACGGTGGAATCAGCGCAATGCCCATGTCATGCATGGCCGCCTGGGACAACATCGAGAATAGCTCGTAACGCGGGCCTGTCATGTCGCGGGGGATGTTCAGCTGTTGCGCGTTGAACCACTGGCGCCAGGCGTAGGGCCGCGTGGTCTGCTGCAGCAATGGCAGTTCCGCGATTTCCTGGGGGCTGAAGTGTGTGCGGCTGCCGAGTAAGCGCGGGCTGCACACGGGGACGGGGTTTTCTCCCATCAGCCGGTGGGACTCGGTACCGGACCAGTCGGCATCGCCGAAATAGATCGCGGCGTCGAATTCGGTGTCGGCAAACAGGAAGGGGCGCGTGCGGTTGGTGAGGTTGACCGTGACTTCCGGGTGCTGGCGCTGAAAGTCCTTGAGGCGAGGGATCAGCCATTGGGTGCCAAAGGTCGGCACCACCGCCAGCTCGATGACGTTAGCGCCCTGCTGGCCCATGACCGACAAGGTGTCGCGCTCCACCGCGTCCAATTGCGTGGCGACGCGACGGCTATACGACAGGCCTGCTTCCGTCAGCTTGACCCCGCGCCGCGAGCGGCGAAACAGCTCGACACTTAAAAACTCCTCAAGGCTGGCGATCTGTCGGCAAATGGCGCCCTGAGTGATGGAAAGTTCCTGCGCGGCCTTGGTAAAGCTCTCGTGGCGGGCCGCAGCTTCAAAGCTGACAAGGGCGGTGGTGCTGGGGATTTTTCTGCGCATGTACCTTGTTCTCACTTATAAGGCGCGTTTGCGCCCTTCTCGGCCGTTACGGAGTGAGAAATTAGCACAAGCCTATGCAAAAACCTCGTTTGCCCTCTGCGCTTGCCGGGCCTAGTCTGCATCCACGACTTCTGATTTTCTTTGCGAGGACTTATTCATGGCTGGCAAGGCAAGCTTCAACTGGATCGATCCACTGCTGCTGGATCAACAGCTCACCGAAGAAGAGCGCATGGTGCGCGACAGTGCTGAGCAATTCGCCCAGGACAAGTTGGCGCCAAGGGTGCTCGAAGCCTTCCGCCATGAAAAGACCGACCCTGAGATCTTCCGCGAGATGGGTGAGACCGGCCTGTTGGGCGCGATGATTCCCGAGCAGTACGGCGGCAGTGGCCTGAATTATGTCTGCTACGGGTTGATTGCACGTGAGGTCGAGCGAGTCGACTCCGGCTATCGCTCGATGATGAGTGTGCAGTCGTCACTGGTCATGGTACCGATCAATGAGTTCGGCACCGAAGCGCAAAAACAGAAATACCTGCCGAAATTGGCGTCGGGTGAGTGGATCGGCTGTTTCGGTCTGACCGAGCCTGACCACGGGTCCGACCCAGGCGCGATGATTACCCGGGCGCGCAAGGTGGATGGCGGCTACAGCCTGACCGGCGCCAAGATGTGGATCACCAACAGCCCGATTGCCGATGTATTCGTGGTGTGGGGCAAGGACGATGCCGGTGATATCCGCGGTTTTGTCCTGGAGAAAGGCTGGAAAGGCCTGAGCGCACCGGCGATTCACGGCAAGGTCGGCCTGCGGGCTTCCATTACCGGCGAGATCGTCATGGACAACGTGTTCGTGCCCGACGAGAACATCTTTCCGGATGTGCGTGGCTTGAAAGGCCCCTTCACCTGCCTTAACTCCGCTCGCTACGGGATCTCCTGGGGTGCGCTGGGCGCTGCTGAGTTCTGCTGGCACACCGCTCGCCAGTACACCCTTGATCGTCATCAGTTCGGTCGGCCATTGGCGGCGACCCAGCTTATCCAGAAGAAGCTCGCGGACATGCAGACCGAGATCACTCTGGCGCTGCAAGGCTGCCTGCGCCTGGGGCGGATGAAGGATGAAGGCACTGCGGCGGTGGAGATTACTTCGATCATGAAGCGCAATTCCTGCGGCAAGTCGCTGGATATCGCACGCATGGCGCGGGATATGCTGGGCGGCAACGGTATCTCCGATGAGTTCGGGGTGGCGCGTCACCTGGTAAACCTGGAGGTGGTGAACACCTATGAAGGTACTCACGATGTACACGCCTTGATTCTGGGGCGTGCGCAAACCGGTCTTCAGGCGTTCTATTAATAGGAGCACGGGCATGGGCGCGCTTTCGCATCTGCGGGTACTGGATTTGTCGCGAGTACTGGCGGGCCCCTGGGCCGGGCAGATTCTCGCGGATCTTGGGGCTGAAGTGATCAAGGTCGAGCGGCCGGGCAATGGTGACGACACGCGTGCCTGGGGGCCCCCCTTCCTCAAGGACGCGTATGGTGAGAACACCAGTGAGGCGGCGTATTACCTGTCGGCCAACCGCAACAAAGAGTCGGTGACCATCGACTTCACGCAGCCGGAGGGGCAGAAGCTGGTGCGTGACCTGGCTGCCAAGTCCGACATCCTGATCGAGAACTTCAAGGTGGGCGGCCTGGCGGCGTATGGGTTGGACTATGCGTCGCTCAAGGAGGCGAACCCGGCGTTGATCTATTGCTCGATCACCGGGTTTGGCCAGACGGGGCCTTATGCGACTCGTGCAGGCTACGACTTCATGATCCAGGGGTTGGGCGGACTCATGAGCCTGACGGGGCGGCCGGAAGGTGATGAGGGCGCGGGGCCGGTGAAAGTGGGGGTGGCGTTGACTGACATCCTCACGGGGCTCTATTCAACGGTGGCGATCCTGGCGGCGCTGGCTCATCGCGAGCGTGACGGCGGCGGGCAACATATTGATATGGCGCTGCTGGATGTGCAGGTGGCTTGCCTGGCTAACCAGGCGATGAACTACCTGACGACAGGCGTGCCGCCAAAGCGCTTGGGCAATGCGCATCCGAATATCGTGCCTTATCAGGATTTCCCCACGGCCGATGGCGACTTCATCCTGACGGTGGGGAATGATGGGCAGTTCCGTAAGTTCGCGGAGGTGGCGGGTCAGCCGCAGTGGGCGGATGACCCGCGTTTCGCGACCAACAAGGTACGGGTGGCCAATCGTGCGGAACTGATTCCCTTGATTCGCCAGGCGACGGTGTTCAAGACGACGGCCGAGTGGGTGTCGCAATTGGAGCGAGTCGGCGTGCCGTGTGGGCCGATCAATGATCTGGCACAGGTGTTCGCGGATGCCCAGGTCAAGGCGCGCGGGCTGGCGATTGAGTTGCCTCACGCACTGGCGGGGATGGTGCCGCAGGTTGCCAGTCCCATACGGTTATCCAAGACCCCTGTGGAGTACCGCAGTGCACCTCCTCTATTAGGTGAGCATACGGTCAGGGTATTGCAGGAAGTGCTGGGGTTGATGCCTGCGAATGTGGCTGCTTTAAAAGAGGCTGGGGTTATCTGAGTCCTCTCTTCTATATAGAGAGTGATGAAGGGCTCTATATAGAAGAAAGTTGGTGGTTTTTTAGCCAATCCTAACTAATGGATAAATAAGCAAAATTAAGGGTTGACGGAAAATCCTGGACGTCTATAATTCGCCCCACTTCCGGCGCAGTCGAAACGGAAAACTCCTTGGTAAACAAAGAGTTATGCGAGATTCGACAGCGGCCTGCTTCAGTTCATCGAAGCCTGGAAGGAGTTGGTAGAGCAGTGTTGTTTGGCTCTATTAACGTTTCGATCTTCTCGGTCGAAAGCGGAGAAAAAGAGGTGTTGACAGCAGCGTGTAACGCTGTAGAATTCGCCTCCCGCTAACGAGAGATCGGAAGCGCAAGTGGTTGAAGTTACAAAGGAAACTTTGAAAACTTCTGAAAATAATCACTTGACAGCAAATG
>Ga0209913_1000038_pt1 | contig 172127 bp, 160 predicted proteins | sample PersoiDNA2013203_FD_185805 | JGI IMG/M metagenome (GOLD analysis project Ga0209913, IMG submission 185805) | Permafrost soil microbial communities from the Arctic, to analyse light accelerated degradation of dissolved organic matter (DOM) -... | ecosystem: Environmental > Terrestrial > Soil >... | reverse complement strand
TGGCGGCGTATTCAAGGTCGGAAAAGCTCTTTTGCATGGTCGAAAAGCGGACGGTGGCGATACCGATATTGTCTCAGGTCGGACCGCCGCAGGGAACGGCGCCAGATGAATAAATCAGCACTTCCCTTGAGCGTGTCCGATGTGACGGTCAAGCCAACGACGGAAATATGGGGGTTTCTCATGACGGACGGTAAGAAAATTCCGCTGTCTTCAAGAGATTGCATTCTCTATGGAAATATTCCGGCACATGCCGACGCCGCGCCCGCGCCTGAATTGAAGACCAGCAGGGTGTACGAGGTATTTCTGAATGGCAGGCTAGCCGATCCTGCCGATTCAACCTATGGATATGTGGCAAAGTTCTGTCTCGTACAGCAGGTCTCTGCCAAGCCACGCCTCGTCGTCATCCAAAGCGATACACAGGCCTGGATGGATGATACGTGCCCAGCCAGAAATACTTCCCGATAACGCAAGGCATGCCATGAATCATCGTCACCTTATTCTTTGTCTGCTGGCGACCTTGACGAGCACGAATGCATCGGCGTGGTCGCGCATGGCCGAAGCCGAGATTAGCGCATTCAAAGGCATACCATGCTTTACCATTTCAAAAAAAGAAGAACGCCGCAATGGAACGCCAATGCTGGGCGCACTCATAGTTTACGATATCTCCATAAAGCCGCCTGTAGAGGTCTGGTCCTTCATTCTCCCTGGAGCGACGATCCTCCCCATGCATGCAAAAACCTGCTATTTGTATGACCAAGTACCAGCAGGAGCCGAATCGACTGCCGCGACGATGTTGAAAACAGGCAGGATGTACAGCGTCTTCTTGAATGGCAGGCCGGATGACCCGTCTGACTCGACCCGTGGCTATAAAGGGAAATTCTGTCTCATCGCGACAGCGAACAACGGTCAACAGGTCATTCCCATCAAGCGCGACATGCAGGCCTGGATAGACGAAATTTGCCCGGCAAACACCCCAGCACAAAAGGGCCAATAATGCCCATCTGCCACAAGAGCCTATTGGTGCTCACCTTACTGACCTGCATGAGTGCCTCGGCCACCTCCCGCATGGCATACGCGGAAGTACAGCTAAAAAATGGCATTCCCTGTTTCACCATTTCGCAAAAAGAAGAAGCACGCAACGGGCTTCCTCGGATGAGTGCGATCGTACTGACAGATGTATCCGTCAAGCCTGCAGTCAAAGTATGGTTTTTTCTTTTACCGGGCACAGCAACTATCCCTGTGCATGCCAAGTCCTGCCTTATGTATGGGCTTGCTCCAGCAACGGCAGAGGTCAAGCCGCCCAAAGCGCCGCCGCTGGAAACGGGGCGCATGTATGACGTCTTCCTGAACGGTAGGCCAGCCGATCCTTCAGATCCTACTCGCGGCTACGTAGGCAAGTTTTGCTTAATGACAGGTATCTCCGGGGAGCGCAAGATTCTTCTTATCGACAGCGATAGCCAAGCCTGGATAGATGAAATCTGTCCCGTTCAGAAATAGGAAAAACATGATGTCCTTGCTGCAGAATGCCCTGTTCATACTGCTCATGTCTCTCGGCCTGCATGCCCGTGCGACATCGCGCATCGCCGATGCTGAAATCAGTTCAGTGAATGGCACGCCATGCTTCACAATCTCGCAGACGGAAGAAAAACGCAACGGCCAGTCACTCCTGGGAGCACTCAGCATTTCAGACCTGTCAGAAAAGCCCGCCGTTGGTGTGTGGAGTTTTTATATGACTGGTGGAAAAAAAGTACCGCTCTCGTCAAAAAGCTGCCTTCGGCATGCTGATCTTCCTCAGGGAGCGAACGGCATGCCCGCCCCTGAACTGCAAACAGGACGGGTCTACAGCATTTTCCTCAATGGAAGACCAAATGATCCTTCCGACCCCACCTATGGCTACATGGGAAAATTTTGCATAGTAGCCACATCCACTGGTGAACGACAAATCATCGCCATTGGCAGCGACACGCCAGCGTGGAAACAGAATAGTTGCCCAGAACATCCGCTCATCAGATAGTGCGGGGATCGCCATGCCATATCGTCACGCACTGCTATTCCTGCTTGCCACGCTGACGACTATCGATGCCTCGGCATGGTCGCGCATGGCTGATGCCCACATTCACTCTATCAATGGCATACCCTGCTTCTCCATTACAAAAAAGGAAGAGGCACGCAATGGTCTGCCATTTCTTGGCGCACTCATGGTTTCAGACATGTCCGTGCAACCGGTAAAAGAAGTATGGGGATTCTCCCTGCCGCCAGACATGGCGTTAGCCATCCGTGCTAGCACATGCATCCGCTATGGAAGCATGCCTACCGGCGCGACGGGCATACGCGTTGAAAAACTGATACCCGGGCATTTCTATAGCGTATTCCTGAATGGCAGCCCCAAAGATCCATCCGATCCAACCTATGGCTATCAAGGAAAATTCTGCGTGGTGGCGACGGAGGCCGGAGCTCAGAAAGTCATTCCTATTGACAGCGACATGCAGGAGTGGCGCACTAAAATCTGCCCAACCCATCCCTCCCTCCCATAGTCCGACACTATTTATCTTCCTCCCCCCGCTTCGCCGGCGCCCTGAACCATTCCTCCGGCGGCACCACGTGCGATTCTTTCGGGTCATCGATGTAATGCGGCGAGGTGATCTGCACGTCGAATTCGTTGAAGACGTCGATGATGTTCTGGTGCAAGCGGTTCAGCACTTCGGCGCGCTGGCGGGGGACTTCGGCGCTGGCGTAGGCGACGAGGCGATATTGCACGTAGTAATCTTGCAGCGCCAGCTGCATCACGTACGGTTTTGGCGTGGTCGACAGTTCCGGCGTGCGCGACGCGGCCAGTTCCAGCATGGCGTGCACCTGGCGCCATGGCGTGGCGTAGCCGATGGTGACGGTGGAGTCGAGCACGAAGCCGCCGCCGGGCTGGGCGCGCGAGTAATTCTTCGTCGTTTGCGACATCACCCACGCGTTCGGCAAGGCCACTTCCTCGCCCAGGCCCGTGCGCAGGCGCGTCTCGAACATGCCCACGTCGACCACCGTGCCTTCGCTGTCGCCCACGCGCACATATTCTCCCTTGCGCAGGGCGCGCGTGTACATCAGGATCAGGCCGCTGGCGCCCTGGCCGACAATGCTCGACGCGCCGATCGACACCATCAGGCCCACCAGCACGGAGAGTCCCTGGAAGGCGGCCGTGTGCGAGCCGGGCAGATACGGATAGGCCATCGCCAGCGCGAACAGCCAGATCACCACGCTGGCGATGCGGCGCGTCGGCAGGGCCGTGTCCTTGTCGAGCCAGCCGATTTGCAATTCGCCGCTTTCCACGCGCTTGAACAGCGAGGCAGCCGTGGCGGCGATCAGGCGCGCGATGGCAAAGATCACGCACACCAGCACCAGCCCCGGCAAAGCGCCGATGATGGCGTGGAAGACGTCGGCGGCCACGTCGAACAAATAGCCGCTCAGGCTTTCGCCCCAGGAACGCGTGTAGGGCAGGCGGCCCAGCACGAAGGCGGCCCACAGATAGGTGGCCATCAGGCGCAAGCCCCACAGCACGGCACTGAGCAGTTGATACGCAAAGGCGATGTAGTGCTCGGCGTCGAGCACGCGCACGTTTTTCAGGCGTACGTCGCGCAGGCGCGAAGCCAGCAGGATGCCGCTGCGGCGCTTGGCCCAGCGGTAAAAGCGCGTCAAGCCCAGCCACACCAGCCAGAACACGAGGGTGGCGGCCGCGCATACGGCGGCGGCGATCGCCAGGTAGCGCCAGCTGCTCTGTTCGCGATAGTCGGTGAGGGCCTTGCGCAATTCCTCGGCCGCCGCCTTGGCCACGCTTTCCGTCGTGTCGCCGGCCAGCTGGTTGACGTCGCCGGGCACGACGACGAACAGCTGCACGCCGTCGAGCAGCACTTGCGTGCCTTCGGGAATCATGCGCGTGCTCGTCTGCAAGGGACCGTTTTTCGCCAGCACGCCTTCCAGGCGGCGCTGCGCGCCGATGGCGCGTTCATCGGGCGGATAGCCGGCCAGCGCGGCGCGGAAGACGAATACCTTGCGGTTGGCAAACATCAACGGCGCCGTCCTGGCCACAGCAAGCTGCGACGGCGCCACGGCGGATGCGGCCTGCGCAACGAGCGCGGGCACGCCATCGTCCGCATGGGCTGCGGGCAACAAGAACATGGTCAACAGGCACAGCAGGCGGAGCAACGCGGACATGGCAGAAATGAAAGAGTGACAAGGAATAGGCATCATGCCATGTAATCCTGGAAACTCAAGCGCCGCAGCTACCGTTCAGCTCGCATCGTGGAAAATGATGCCCAGGGTGTGGCGCAAGCCCGCACGCAGGCGCGACACGCCGTGGCGCATGTTGACGCGATAACTGCCGCGCGTGCCGTTGACAGGACGCTGCGCCACGGGAAAGAGCACGGCGTCGCCCTGCGCCAGCGGCACCACCTCGGCACGCGACTGCAGGCGCGGGCGCTGCTCCGTCAGCACGAACTCGCCGCCCGTGAAATCGTCTTGCGGGCGCGACAGCAGCACGGCCAGCTGCAGCGGAAACACGTGCTCGCCATACAGGTCCTGGTGCAGGCAGTTGTAATCGCCTTCGCGGTAGCGCAAGAGCAAGGGCGTGGGCCGCGTCTGCCCGGCCGCGTGGCAGCGCGCCAGGAAATCGGCGTGACTGGGCGGAAAGCGCGCCTCCAGGCCCATGCTGGCATGCCAGCGGTTGGCGATCGCCGCCAGGGGCGAATACAAGCGTGTGCGCAGATCGGCGACGATGTCGGGCAGCGGATACGCCCAGTACTGGTACTCGCCCTGGCCAAAACCGTGGCGCTGCATCACCACACGGCTGCGAAAGCGCGATGCCTCGTCGTACTGCGCCGCCAGCGCGGCGCACGCGGCCGCATCGAGCAAACCGGGCACGACGGCGCAGCCATGGGCATTGAGCGCATCCTCGATCTGGTGCCAGTCCAGCGTCCTCACCGTTCGCCCTCGCGCTCGAGCAGCGCCTGCTTGCGTTCCACGCCCCAGCGGTAGCCGGACAGCCCGCCATCGTTGCGCACCACGCGGTGGCAGGGGATGGCGACGGCCAGGGCATTCGCGGCGCAGGCGCCCGCCACGGCGCGCGCACCTTGCGGGGTGCCGATGCGCCGCGCCAGCTCGGCATAGCTGACCGTGCTGCCAGCGGGAATCTCGCGCAAGGCTTGCCATACGCGCTGCTGGAACACGGTGCCGCGCACGTCGAGCGGCAAGTCCAGGCCGATCGCGGGCGCCTCGACCAGGCCGACCACCTGCGCCACCGTTTGTTCATAGTCCGCTTCCGCGCCGCGCAGTTCGGCTTGCGGAAAACGGTCCTGCAAGTCGCGCAGCAGCACTTCCGGGTCGTCATCGATCAAAATGGCGCAAATGCCCTTGTCCGTGCTGGCCACGAGGATGGCGCCCAGCGAACAGGCGCCGATGGCGAAGCGGATCACGGCGCCGCTGCCGCCAGCGCGAAACGCGCCCGGCGTCATGCCCAGCAAGCCCGGCGTGGCGGCGTACAGGCGGCCGCTGGAATTGAAGCCGGCCGCATACAAGGTTTCCGTGACGTTCGCTGCGCCCTGCAAACCGGCCTTCAGGCGCTCGCCGCGCCGCGCCGCCGCATAGGCTTTCGGCGTGATGCCCGTGTGCGCCTTGAAGACGCGGTGAAAGTGAAAGCGGCTCATGCCGGCGGCCTTGGCAAGGCTGTCCAGGTCAGGCAACTCGTCGCTGGCGTCGACCAAACGGCAGATGTCGGCCACGATGGCCGCCTGGCGCTGGGCCAGCGGCGGCAGGTTCGGCTTGCAGCGCAGGCAGGGCCGAAAGCCGGCCGCTTCCGCCTGCTCGCAGCTGGCGTGGAAAGCCACGTTGCGGCGCAAGGCGGGACGCGCGGCGCAGGATGGCCGGCAATACACGCCCGTCGTGCGCACCGAGTAATAAAAGACGCCGTCGGCATCGGGCGCGCGCCGCTGCAGGGCGTCCCAGCGTTCATCATCGGTGGTGTAAGAGTGATCCATGTCGGACTCCGTGCTTGTCATTGGCAAGTAGCCAGCATAGCCAGCGCTGGCCGGCGCCACACTCCGGCGCTTGCTTTTGAATTCAAAAAAAGGCTGGCGGCAGGCAGCGTGCTCGGTGCTAAAATCGGCCATCGCGCCTCCAGCCGGCGGCGCGCCCTGCCCGCGCCCCGGAGAAACCGCATTGGACGATCATACTACCCAGGAAAATACGCCCATTTTCCAGCGCATCAAGGATTTTCTGCTGGCTGGCATCGCCGCCGGACGCTGGAAGGAAGGCGACGTCATTCCCTCCGAACAAGCCTTGGTAAAACAATTCGGCGTCTCGCGCATGACGGTCAACCGCGCCGTGCGCGAACTGACCAGCGAGCAAATACTGACGCGGCGCCAGGGTTCCGGCACCTATGTGGCGCAGCAAAAATACCAGGCGACCTTGTTGGAAATCAAGAGTATCGCCGATGAAGTGCGGGCGCGCGGACATATCCACCGCAGCAGCTTGCAATTGCTGGAACGCACCAAAGCCTCCGACTTGCTGGCCAAGCAATTCAACCTGCCGCCGGAACACCCGCTGTTTCATTCGCTGATCGTGCATTTTGAAAACGGCGTGCCGATCCAGGTGGAAGACCGCTGGGTCAATCCCGAGTGCGCGCCCGACTACATGACGCAGGATTTTTCCAGCATCACGCCGAACGAATACCTGATGGCCGCCGCCCCCCTGCAAGGTGCCACCTACAGCATCGAAGCGCTGTCGGCGCCGCGCGACATCGCCGAAATGCTGGCCATCGACACCAAACAGCCATGCCTGGTGCTGCGCCGGCAGACGCGCTCGGGCGGCAAGATCGCCTCGATCGCCACCATGTGGCATCCCGGACACCGCTATCAGTTCGCCGGCAGTTTCACCTGAGGCTATCGCCTCGATTGATTAGCACGATTTCGCGCCAACTTTCTCACGAATTCTCACCAAATCGCAAAAAAAACAGCCATTCCGGGGCAAAAAAAATCCCGTTTTGGCTGTTTCAGAACTTAACTACTCCGACTAAATATTCGATGCTATAGTTGCCGCCAGAAAGCGCCGCAGGCGTTTATTTGAGCGCGCATCATGCCCTGTCAGCCCAGTTCAATCATGCCCCAGAAAGGGATGCATTTGTCGTATTGCAGCCACACGAGTTTCAGCGCACCACGCCGACGGCGCCCTGCGCTGCGTCGGCTCGCTCGCATGATACTGGCGGCAGGCATGACACTCTCGCTGCCGGTGCAGGCGGCGGTACATGGCATGGCGCCGACACTGCTGTGGCCGTACGCTGCCGCCAGCGCCGCCGCTCTGGCTGGACTGGCGTGCTGGCAAGCCTGGCGGCTGCGGCAACAACTGCGCCGCCTGCTCCTGCCCGCACATGCCCTGAGCGAACAGGATGCGGGGCAAGCCTTGCGCGGCGCAGCCCTGACTGGCTGGACCTGGCGGCGCCAGTCCGACCGCTTGCTGTTCGCGCCCCAGTACCAGGACGTGCTGGGCGACAAGAGCGCCAGGCTCGACCATACACTGGCCGACTGGCTGGCCGAAGTGCACCGCGACGACCGCGCGCGCCTGAGTCTTACCTTTCGACAACATCTGGATGGCCAGGCGCACGGCACCTTCAATTGCGAATTCCGTTTGCGCCACAGCGACGGCCACTGGCGCTGGCTGCTGGCGCGCGGCGCCGTGCTGGCACGCGCCTCGGATGGAGCCGCCACCCACGCCAGCGGCATCGTCTGCGATATCAGCGAACGCAAGCAGGACGAGCAATCGCGCATGCGTTCCATGCTGGAAGCGGCGCCCGAAGCCATGCTGGTGGCCGACGTCGAGGGCAAGGTGCATTACGCCAACCAGATCGGCGCGCGCTGTTTCGGCTATCCTTTGGCCGAATTGACGGGCATGTCACTGGAGCAACTGGTACCGGAAAGCACGGCCAACCACTCCGTGGGCGACCCGCAAGCGCGGCACAGCCTGCCGGGCCGGGTGATGATGGCGCGCCGCCGCGACGGCACGCACTTCCCCGCCAAGGTCAGCCTGTCGCCGCTGCGCATGGCCGGGCAAGTGTTTTCCATCGTCTCGCTGCGCGACATGACGCAGCGCCAGCGCGCCGAAGAAGCCTTGCACGCCAGTTCGGAACGCTACCGCCTGATCGTGCAGACGGCGGCCGAAGGCATCTGGATGACGGATGCGGACGGCAAAACCACCTTCGTCAACCCGAAGATGGCGCACATGCTGGGCTACACGGTGCAGGAAATGCTGGGCCGTCCCATGCTCGACTTCATGGACCGCGACAGCCAGCTGCTGATGCAGCGGCGCCTGGCCAGCCACGGCAGCTTCGCCAGCCAGCCGGACCAGGTCGACTTCCGCTTCTTCCGCAAGGACTTGTCCAGCCTGTGGGGCTTGCTGTCGAGCACCAGTATCCAGTCGGACAATGGCGAGCCGGGCGGCACGCTGGCGATGATTACCGACATCACGGAACGGCGCCAGGCGTCGATCGCCCTGTCGAATTCCAGCCAGCGCATGGCCTCCGTGTTCGGCGCCGTGACGAATGGCCTGGTGGTGCAGGACAGCCACGGCCACATCCTGGAAAGCAACGCCGCCGCCGAGCGCATGCTGGCGGCCAGTCCGGCCGGCAACAGCCTGTGGCAAGCCATCCACGAAGACGGTTCCGCCTTCGACCAGCGCAGCCATCCCGTGCACATCACCCTGTCGACCGGTGTCGCCATGCGCGACGTGCTGATGGGCGTGCAGCAGCCCGACGGCAGCCTGTCGTGGCTGTCCGTAAATACCGAGGCCATCCGCGATGAATACGGCAAGGTGGGCATGGTGGTGGCCAGCCTGACGGACATCACGTATCACAAGCGCAGCGAGAGCGCCTTGCGCGAACTCAATGAACACTTGGAAGAGCGCGTGGCGCAGCGCACGGAGCAGCTGGACCAGGCCAAGCAGGTGGCCGAAGAGGCGAGCCAGGCGAAAGGACAATTCCTGGCCAACATGAGCCATGAAATCCGCACGCCGATGAATGGCGTGATCGGCATGGCGTATCTGGCCCTCAAAACAGACCTGGAACCGCGCCAGCGCGACTACCTGGAAAAAATCCGCTTCGCCGGCGAGCATTTGCTGGGCATCATCGACGATATCCTCGACATCTCGAAAATCGAGGCGGGCAAGCTGGAAATCGAACGCGTCAACTTCAGTTTCGACCACGTGGTGCAAACCCTGATGACGGTGGTGGCACCGCGCGCCGCCGGCAAGAACCTGGAACTGCTGTTCGAGATCGACCCGCAATTGCCGGCCGTGCTGGTGGGCGACCCGCTGCGCCTGGGGCAAGTACTGATCAACTACGCCAATAACGCCATCAAGTTCAGCGAACAGGGCAGCATTACCGTGAAAGTGCGCAAGGTGGTGGCGGACGCGAAACACTGCCTGGTGCGCTTCGAAGTGTGCGACCACGGCATCGGCCTGTCGCAGGATGAGATGAGCAAGCTGTTCCAGTCCTTCCAGCAGGCCGACACCTCCACCACGCGCGAATATGGCGGCACAGGCCTGGGCCTGGCCATCTGCAAGCAGCTGGCCCAGCTGATGGGTGGCGACGTGGGCGTCGACAGCCGTCCCGGCGCCGGCAGCACCTTCTGGTTCACGGCCAATCTGGGCATTTCCGACCAGGCGGCGCCCGCCATGCTCGACAGCATGGCGCAGACGGCAGCGGCCATGCGCGCCAGCGCCGACGCCGCCCTGGTCCTGCGCACGCTCAAGCATGCGCGCATCCTGCTGGTGGAAGACAACACCTTCAACCAGCAAGTGGCGCTGGAATTGCTGGAAGAAGCGGGCGCCTCCGTCTGCCTGGCCAACAATGGCGAAGAGGCGCTCGACCTGCTGCGCCAGACGCAGTTCGACTGCGTGCTGATGGACGTGCAAATGCCGCTGATGGATGGCTTGCAAGCGACGCGCCACATCCGCGCCGACCCGCAGCTGGCGCATCTGCGCGTGCTGGCCATGACGGCCACGGCCACCAGTGAAGACCGCGTGCGCTGCCTGGAGGCAGGCATGGACGATTTCATTTCCAAACCGATCCAGCCGGCCATGATGTACCAGACCATCGCCAGCTGGCTGCCGGTGCGCGAGACGCCGCCGCCCGCGCGCAGCCGCGCCGCGCCCGCCTTCAAGACCACCCTGGCCGGCGACCCGCAAGTGATCGACCTGTCCATCCTGGCCAAGTTGCTGGGTTACAACCCGGAAAAAGTGCGCAAATTTGCCTTCAAGTTCCTGCAGACGACGCAGGATGGCTTTGGCGACATCGATGCGGCCCTGGCGCGCGGCGATGTGCACCAGGTACGCGAACTGGGGCACCGCATCAAGTCGTCGGCGCGCACCGTGGGGGCCCTGGGGCTGGCCGACCTGTGCCACAGCCTGGAAACCCTGGCGCCGGGCGAACCGGCCGACGAAGCTGAGCGGGCACAACGCATCGTGGCGCGCCTGTGGCCCCTGCTGGAACTGATTACCGAACAAATCATGAATAACACCAGCTTTGCCAATGACGATTAGCTACCGCCAAATCACCTTACGGCAAGGTATCGGCATCGACAACGATGCAGCATATCAATAGAAAGACAGGACGATGAATACTGTATCAAACCAAGCAAGCCGGGAACACAACGAAGCAGGCCTGGCGCCGTTGCGCGTGCTGCTGCTGGACGATGATGTCTTCATGCTCGACGTGCTCAGCGACATGCTCGAACAAATGGGCCCGTTCGACATCCGCTGCGAATCGCACAGCGAACAGGCGCTGGCGGCCCTGAAGCAGCACCAGCCCGACCTGCTGATCTGCGACCTGTCCATGCCCGACATCGACGGCATCGAATTTTTGCGCATGGCGGCGGAGAATGGCTTCCGCGGCGGCGTGGTCCTGCTGTCGGGCCTGCATTCGGCCGTGCGCCTGGCGGCCGAACGCCTGGCCGTGGCCAATGGCCTGCATATATTAGGCACCTTCCGCAAGCCGATGGAAAGCGCGGAATTGCAGCTCATGGTGAACTTGCAACTGCAGCACACGGCGCGCCTGGCCAGCGTACAGGCCTGACGCGGAGGAGGGCCGGAGGGCGGGCACGGCGCTGCGCACCAGCAGGCATGCGGCTTTGCCGCCCTGCCGGCATGCGCGGCGGCGATATGCCTCAAGTTTTTCTGCAATAATCGCCACGCTTTGAAAAAATGGGTTATTATTTCAGCCATCCCCGCCTGCATACCTCTGGTCGCACCTTCCAAGAATATTGAATTTGTGCCCATTGCCCCCATCTGCTAGCTGCATTCCAGGAAGCATGGATGGCGAACCAGCGTATGGTTAATCCCAGGCATTATTGATCCCACCCTCATTTGAGGAAAATATGAGCGAAAATATCAAACACATTAGCGATGCATCTTTTGAAGCAGACGTCCTGAAATCCGACTTGCCCGTCCTGGTGGACTTCTGGGCTGAGTGGTGCGGTCCCTGCAAGGCCATCGCCCCGATCCTGGAAGAAGTGGCCAAGGAATACGCCGGCCGCATCGTGATCGCCAAGATGGACGTGGACGCCAACCAGGCAGTGCCTGCCAAGTTCGGCATCCGCGGCATCCCGACCCTGATCCTGTTCAAGGATGGTGTCGCAGCTGCGCAAAAAGTGGGCGCCATGGCCAAGGGCCAGTTGACCGCTTTCGTCGACAGCAACATTTAATGTATGATAGGCAGCGCTGCGCCCGCAGCGCCGCCTGACTGGAACCACCGGGAAGCGGCTTTGCCAACATTCGTGCACAGCCTCCCCCATAATTAATCAACGCCACGCAGTCCCCTCCCCTACCTTTACATCCCGTCTCGGGACACTCAACACATATGCATTTATCCGAACTAAAGGCCCTACACGTATCCGCCCTGCTTGAGATGGCGATCGGTCTTGACATTGACAACGCAGCCCGCTTGCGCAAACAGGAGCTGATGTTCGCTATCCTGAAAAAACGCGCCAAGTCCGGCGAACAGATTTTTGGCGACGGCGCCCTGGAAGTGCTGCCAGACGGCTTCGGCTTCCTGCGCTCGCCTGACGCCAGCTACATGGCGTCCACCGACGACATTTACATCTCCCCTTCGCAAATCCGCCGCTTCAATCTGCACACCGGCGATTCGATCGAGGGCGAGGTACGGACCCCGAAAGATGGCGAACGCTATTTCGCATTGGTCAAAGTCGACAAGGTCAACGGCGAATCGCCGGAGATGTCGAAACACCGCATCCTGTTTGAAAACCTGACGCCGCTGCACCCGAACGAGCCGCTGCGCCTGGAACGTGAAATGAATGGCCAGGAAAACATCACCGGCCGTATCATCGACCTGATCGCCCCGATCGGCAAAGGCCAGCGCGGCTTGCTGGTGGCATCGCCGAAATCCGGTAAATCCGTGATCCTGCAGCACATCGCGCATGCGATCACGGCAAATCACCCCGATATCACGCTGATCGTGCTGCTGATCGACGAACGTCCGGAAGAAGTTACCGAAATGCAACGCTCCGTGCGAGGCGAAGTCGTCGCCTCGACCTTCGACGAGCCGGCCACGCGCCACGTGCAAGTGGCCGAGATGGTGCTGGAAAAAGCCAAGCGCCTGGTCGAAATGAAAAAAGACGTGGTCATCCTGCTCGACTCGATCACCCGTCTGGCGCGTGCCTACAACACCGTCATCCCTGCCTCGGGCAAGGTCCTGACCGGTGGTGTCGACGCCAACGCGCTGCAACGTCCAAAACGCTTCTTCGGCGCCGCGCGCAATATCGAAGAAGGCGGCTCGCTGACCATCATCGCCACGGCGCTGATCGAAACGGGTTCGCGCATGGATGACGTGATCTTTGAGGAATTCAAGGGTACCGGCAACATGGAAGTGCATCTGGAACGCCGTCTGGCTGAAAAACGCGTCTATCCGGCAATTAACCTGAACAAATCGGGTACCCGCCGCGAAGAACTGCTGATCAAGCCGAACGAGCTGCAAAAAATCTGGATTCTACGCAAGTTGTTGTACTCGATGGACGAGATCGAGGCGATGGAGTTCATTCTGGACAAGATGAAAGCAACGAAGAACAACGCCGAATTCTTCGACATGATGCGCCGCGGCGGCTAAATTCGCCTGTCGTGTATCGTAGGTCGGATTAGGCCCGCCGGGCCGTAATCCGACAACATTGTTGGCGAAGACGGTGGTGTTGTCGGATTACGCGCTTGCGCGCTAATCCGACCTACGCCGCCCCACGCGATCATGCAAGCCGCTCATTGAGCGGCTTTTTTATTGCCTCCGGCCCGAAAGCGCTATATAATCGACGGTTGCATTATTTTAAACCCTGGCAAGTGATCGGCAATCGGGTCAAGAAGCAAGACGACCGACGAAGTGCTGTTTGGCTACCTACTTAGAGAGAACCCCATGAAAGTCGATACCCATCCAGAATACCGCGAAGTTGTTTTCCACGATCTGTCGTGCGATTTCAAATTCGTTACCCGCTCGACCATCCAAACCCGCGAAAAAATCACCCACGACGGTAAAGAATACCCACTGGTGAAGATCGAGGTTTCGGCTGAATCGCACCCATTCTTCACGGGCAAGCACAAAATCGTCGATACCGCTGGTCGCGTCGAGAAGTTCCGTCAGAAGTTCGGTACCGTTGGTTCGAAAACCGCAGTCGCAGCAGGCTGATTTTTGCCGCTTGGCGGCAAAAAAGGGCAGCTTCGGCTACCAGAGAAAAGGCAGCTACGGCTGCCTTTTTTGTCTTTGACCGCTTTACTTTATACTCGCGCATACCCGACGCCATTCGTCGCGTCTTGCCACTATTCTGATACCGATTATCGATGAAGCCAGTCCGCCTTCCTGCCGCTGCCACACTCGCGCTGCCACGATGGGCCTTGTTTGCGCTTGGCCTGCTGTACATCCTGCCTGGCCTGATCGGCCGCGAACCGTGGAAGAACGATGATGCCGCCAGTTTCGGCATCATGTGGACCATGGCACATGGCGGCCTGAATGACTGGCTGTGGCCCAACGTGGCCGGCTTGTCGCTGCCAGATGAAGGCCCGCTGGCCTTCTGGCTGGGCGCCATCTTCATCAAACTGTTCGGCTGGATCGACGGCGACGTCTTCGGCGCGCGCATGTCGACCATCGGCATCTTCGTCGTCAGCACCCTGTCCGTCTGGTACACCGCCTTCAACCTGGGCCGCCGCAATGACGCCCAGCCCCTGCGCCTGGCCTTCGGCGGCCAGCCCGAGCCGGACGATTTCGGCCGCACCCTGGCCGATGCCGCCGTGCTGATCTACCTGGGCTGCCTGGGCTTGCTGCAGCACAGCCACGACATCACGGCCGAAGCGCTGCATGTGTCGCTGATGGCGTATTTGCTATACCGCGCCGTGCGCTATGTGGAAGGCCCGTCCATGCGCAATGCCGCCCTGCTGGGCCTGGCGCTGGGCGGCCTGACCCTCACGCGCGGCTGGATCACGCCGGCGGCGCTGAGCATCGCCCTGCTGCTGTGCACCGTCTTCCTGCGCCTGCCGCTGCTGCGCAGCGTGCGCCATCTGGCGCTGGCCGTGCTCGTGGCCATCGCACTGACCCTGATCTGGCTGCTGCCGGGCGAACTGTTGCAACCATACGGCCATTCGCCGCTGCAGGCATGGATGGAGTGGAATTGCCGCCAGTTCAGCCCTCCCAGCCTGAAAAGCCTGCAGTATTTCTTCCGCGTCGGCATCTGGTTCTTCTGGCCCGCCTGGCCATTCGCCGCCTGGGCCGTGTATGCCTGGCGCCGCCAGCACCACGTGCTGCACATCGTCGTGCCGCTGACCTTTGTCGCCATGCTGGCCATCCTGGGCCTGTGCCACCCCGATCCCGAACCGAGCCAGCTGCTGCCCCTGCTGCCGCCGCTGGCCGTGATGGCCGCGTTCGGCCTGCTGACCATGAAACGGGGCGCCATCAACGCCATCGACTGGTTCTCCGTGATGGTGCTGACCATCTGCGGCCTCGTACTGTGGCTATTCTGGTTCGCCACCCTGACCGGATGGCCGCCGCGCCTGGCCTACAATGCATTGAAACTGGTGCCAGGATTCAAGCCTGAACTGGAACTGGTGGCCTTCTTCGTCGCCGCCAGCGCCAGCGCAGGCTGGGTCGCCCTGGTGCACTGGCGTATCTCGCGCCAGCCTGCCGTGCTGTGGCGTGCCGTGGTGCTGTCGTCCGGCGGCCTGATCCTGATCTGGGTCCTGATCATGACGCTGTTCTTGCCCGAGCTGAACTACAGCAAGAGCTACGCCAGCGTGGCGCACCAGATTTCCGTCCACCTGCCGCCCGGCAGCAAGTGCATCGACAGCAACGTCGGCGCCGCCCAGCGCGCCTCGTTCGCCTACTACGGCCACCTGCCGTTTGCCAGCGTGGAACAGCAGCAATGCGATGTGTTCTTGTTGCAAGACAGCATCAAGGTTCCTGACAGCAAGGAACAACTGCCCGAGCATCACGGCGCGGACTGGATCAAGCTATGGGAGGGCCGCCGCCCCACCGACAATGTGGAGCGCTTCCGCCTGTACCAGCGCGTCAGGTAACACACGAAAAAACCGGGCATGTCCCGGTTTTTTCTTGCCCGCCAGAGCAGCGCCAAGAACAGATAAAATGTTGCTTTTAAATATAGGCAATTAGCTAAAATGAACGACAATTGCTTTTTATATTATAATGTCGGCCAGCGAGATGGCGGTGCATTTGCTTTCCCGCCCTTCCGTCCCTATTACTAGAGAGTATTTATGACATTTTTTGCCTCACGCACCTTTTCGCTCATCAGCGCCGCCCTGTTCGCTTTTTCCTTCAGCGCCTCGGCCCAGGCAACCGTGATTGACCTCGGCGTCGCCAACGGCTACTCGGCCTTCATCTTCGGCAACATCGGCAGCAGCAACGCCAGCGGCTTTACCAGCGTCGGCGGCAGCCTGGCCGCTGGCGGCAGTATCTACCTGGACGGCTACAGCGTCGGCACGAACAAGAAGCCGGGCAGCGCCGCCAACGCGCTGGTTGCCGGTAGCAACCTGAACATCGGTGGCGGCAGCATCAACGGCACCGCTGTGTATGGCGTGAGCAATGCCAACGGCAGCGTGACGGCGCCATCGTGGTACCCAACGGGCACCTTCAGCAAGGGCAATGCCTCCACCCTGAACTTTGCCGCTGCCCAGCAGCAACTGACGACCCTGTCAGGCGATGTGGCCAAGCTGCAATCGAACGGCACCGTGATCTCGCAAAACGGCAACATGACCCTGGTAGGCAATATCAACGCCGATGTCAATATTTTCAATATCGATGTGTCGAACCTGCATAACCTGACGTTGAACCTGTCCTCGCTGAAAAGCACGGCCAGCATCATCATCAACGGCACATCCTCCGAGATCATCATGAGCGGCGGCTTCGACAATTTCGCCAGTTTCGCCGACCGTACGCTGTTCAACTTCGCCAACGCCACCACCACCAGCCTGCAGAACGTCGGCATCAACGGCAGCATCCTGGCGCCGAACAGCGCTTTCTCGGGTTCGGGCAACATGAACGGCACCCTGATCGCCAATTCGGTCAGCTCGGTCAATTATGGCCACGTTTCCATGAACGGCTCCGGCTTCAATACGGTCAACGTCTCGGCCGTGTCGGAACCAGGCACCTGGGCCATGCTGCTGGCCGGCCTGGGCTTGCTGGCATTCATGCGCCGCCGCACGCCTGCGCGCGCACCGCAAGCGCAACTGGCCTGAGCTTCACGCTGCAGCCATCAAAAAAACACCGGGCCGCGCGAGCGTCCCGGTGTTTTTTTATGTGCTGGCGATAGGATTATTCCGCGCTCAGCCCCAGATCCGTAGCAACTTGCTGGCGCAACAAATATTTCTGGATCTTGCCCGTCACCGTCATGGGAAATTCCTCGACGAAGCGCACATAGCGGGGAATTTTGTAATAGGCGATCTGCCCGTCGCAAAAGGCGCGGATATCCTCGCTGGTGGCCTGCGTGCCCGGCCGCAGGATGATGCAGGCGCACAGTTCTTCACCATACTTGGCATCGGGCACGCCCACGCATTGCACATCGAGCACGCTCGGGTGGCGGTACAGGAATTCCTCGACTTCGCGCGGGTAGATGTTTTCGCCGCCACGGATGACCATGTCCTTCGAGCGGCCGACGATGCTGCAAAAGCCGTTGGCGTCGATGACGGCCAGGTCGCCCGTGTGCATCCAGCGCGCCGTGTCGATGGCCTCATTTGTTTTTTCCGGATCGCCCCAGTAGCCCTGCATCACGGAATAACCGCGCGTGAGCAATTCGCCCTTCTCGCCGCGCGGCACGATGCCCCCCTCCGCATCGACGATTTTCACTTCCAGGTGCGGATGCACGCGGCCGATGGACGAGACGCGCATCTCGCGCGGGTCTTCGATCGCCGTCTGGAAACTGACGGGCGACGTTTCCGTCATGCCATACGCGATGGTAATTTCCGCCATGTGCATCAGTTCGATGACCCTCGCCATGACTTCCATCGGGCAGGGCGAGCCGGCCATGATGCCGGTGCGCAAATTCGACAGATCATATTGTTTGAAATCAGGATGGTCGAGGATGGCGATGAACATGGTCGGCACGCCATGCAGCCCCGTGCAGCGCTCGGCCTGCACCGTTTCCAGCACCGCCTTCGGATCGAAACCTTCGCCCGGGAACACCATGGCCGCGCCATGCGTGACGCAAGCCAGGTTGCCCAGCACCATGCCAAAACAGTGGTACAGGGGTACGGGAATGCACAAGCGGTCCTGCGGCGTCAGGCGCATGGCTTCGCCGATGAAAAAGCCGTTGTTGAGGATATTGTGGTGCGTCAAGGTGGCGCCCTTCGGCGCGCCCGTGGTGCCGGACGTGAACTGAATGTTGACGGCGTCGTCAAACTGCAAGGTAGCGCTCACTTCGGCCAGGTGCGCCAGGTCGGCCACCGTGATGCCCTCCATCACCGCGTCGAAGTTATGCATGCCTGGCGTGGCGGCCGTACCCAGGCGGATGACGTGGCGCAACTGGGGCAGGCGTGGCGACTGCAGGGCGCCCGCGCGCGAACGGGCAATTTCCGGCACCACGTCCTGCACGATGGCCAGGTAGTCGCTGGACTTGAAGCTGGGCGACAGGATCAGCGCGCTGCATTGCACCTTGTCGAGCACGTATTCGAGTTCCGAGCGCCGGTAGGCGGGGTTGATGTTGACCATGATCAAACCGGCTTTCGCCGTGGCAAACTGGGTCAGCACCCATTCGGCGCAATTTTGCGACCAGATGCCAACCCGGTCGCCCGGCTGCAAGCCCAGCTTCAGCAAGCCGGCGGCCAGGCGGTGCACGCGCTGCTGGAATTCGGCGTAGGTCCAGCGCACGTTCTGATGCGCCACGATCAGGGCATCGTGCTGGCCGTAGCGGGCGGCGACGCCGTCCAGGTAAGCGCCTATGGTTTCGCCGATCAATGGCGTCTCGTGGGCGCCATGTACATAACTCATTGCTTGCATGCTGTCTCCAGGGTGTGTGGCGCGACGCGCTCTTGTTATCGTCTTCGATGCTGAAAATTATAGCCGCAACCGCCCCCGCCCTGCACCGGCTTGCTGTAATGTGCAGGCCAGCACATCAAACACTCACGGCACCATGACAGGCAACACGCAGCAAGCGCTTGAACAGGGCTTCATCCTGACCCGCCACTGGCGCGACACGCCTGCCGGCACGGAAGTCGATTTCTGGCTAGCAACAGACACCGGGCCGCGCCACGTGCGCCTGCCCGTGCAGACGGCCGTCGCCTTCCTTCCCATGGAGCAGCGCGAGCAAGCGGAGCTGTTGCTGCGCGGCGAGCGCCACGCCGAGTTGCGGCCCCTGTCGCTGTGCGATTTTCACCAGCGTCCCGTGCTGGGGCTGTACTGCAAGCAATACCGGCATTTGCTGAAGCTGGAAAAGCAGCTGCGCGCGCACGGCGTCGACGTGTACGAAGCCGACATCCGCCCGCCCGAGCGCTACCTGATGGAGCGTTTCATTACGGCGCCAGTAACGTTCAGCGGGGAAACAGGACAGGAAGTACAGCTGAGACCGGCACCCGGCTACCGCCCCACATTAAAACTGGCATCGCTCGATATCGAGACGACGGCGCATGGCGAACTGTATTCGCTGGCCCTGGAAGGCTGCGGCCAGCGCCAGGTCTACATGCTGGGGCCGAAAAACGGCAGCGAAGAAACACTCGATTTCGACCTCGAATACTGCGACAGCCGCGCACAGATCCTCGAACGCCTGAACACGTGGATGGAGCGCCACGACCCGGACGCCATCATCGGCTGGAACCTGGTGCAGTTCGACTTGCGCGTGCTCAAGGAACATGCCGAACGCTACAAGGTGCCCTTGAAGCTGGGACGCGGCGGCGCCGTGATGGAATGGCGCGAGCATGGCGGCAAGCAGGAACACTATTTTGCCGCCGCGGCGGGACGCCTGATCATCGACGGCATCGAAGCATTAAAATCGGCGACGTGGAACTTTTCCTCGTTCAGTCTGGACAACGTGGCGCAAACGCTGTTGGGCGAAGGCAAGTCCATCGACAATCCCTACCAGCGCATGGCCGAGATCGACCGGCGTTTCCGCGAAGATAAACCGGCACTGGCGCGCTACAACCTCAAGGATTGCGAACTGGTCACGCGCATCTTCGCCAAGACCGAATTGCTGACGTTTTTGCTGGAACGGGCCAGCGTGACGGGCCTGGCGGCCGACCGCAGCGGCGGCTCCGTGGCCGCCTTCGAACATTTGTACTTGCCGCTGATGCACCGGCAGGGCTATGTGGCGCCCAACCTGGGCGATATCTCGGGCGAAAACAGCCCCGGCGGCTTCGTCATGGATTCGCAGTCGGGCCTGTACGATTCCGTGCTGGTGCTCGACTATAAAAGCCTGTACCCGTCCATCATCCGCACCTTTTTGATCGACCCGGTAGGCCTGGTGGTGGGCACCAGCGGCGACGAAGCCGATACCGTGCCCGGCTACCGGGGCGCGCAGTTTTCGCGCGTGAAACACTGCCTGCCCAGCATCGTGGAACAAGTGTGGCAAGGGCGCGAGACGGCCAAGCGCGAGCGCAACGCGCCCCTGTCGCAAGCGTTAAAAATCATCATGAATGCGTTTTATGGCGTGCTGGGATCGAGCGGCTGCCGTTTTTTCGATCCGCGCCTGGCCTCGTCGATCACCCTGCGCGGCCACGACATCATGCACCGCACACGCGAGCTGATCACAGAACAGGGGTATCAAGTCATCTACGGCGACACGGACTCCACCTTCGTGTGGCTGAAAACGGCGCATACGGATGAAGAGGCGGGCAAGATCGGCCGCGCCCTGGTGACGCACGTCAACGCCTGGTGGGAGCGGCACCTGCGCGAGGAATTCGGCCTGGCGAATGCGCTGGAGCTGGAATTCGAGACGCATTACCGGCGCTTCCTGATGCCCACCATCCGCGGCTCGGAAGAAGGCAGCAAGAAGCGCTATGCGGGCCTGGTGGGCAAGCCGGACGGCAGCGAACAGATGGTCTACAAGGGCCTGGAAACGGTGCGCAGCGACTGGACGCCGCTGGCGCAGCAATTCCAGCAAGAGTTATACCGGCGCATCTTCCAGCGTGCCGCCTACCAGGATTATGTACGCGACTACGTGGCGCGCACCGTGCGCGGCGAATGCGACGCCTTATTGGTCTATCGCAAGCGCTTGCGCCGTCCCCTCGGCGATTACCAGCGCAATGTGCCGCCCCACGTGCGCGCGGCGCGCACGGCCGACGCCTACAACCTGGCGCAGGGCCGGCCGCTGCAATACCAGAACGGCGGCTGGATCAGCTATGTCATCACGGTGGCGGGGCCGGAACCGCTGGAAACGCAGCGCTCGCCCATCGACTACCATCACTACCTGACACGCCAGCTGCAGCCGGTGGCCGACGCGATCCTGCCTTTTCTGGGCGACGACTTTTCGCGCCTCGTGTCCGGGCAGCAGGATTTGTTTTAGGTCAATTTTACTGACCGGCATGGCCAAGCTGAGGTAATATCGGCGCCTGCCAGGCCAGTGGGCGGGCGCTGCGCGCCGGGGCAGCGTAAAATACGCCATGGCGAAAGAATAAGAGCTCCACCGCAGAAGAAGATGCCGCCCCAGACGAGAATCGTTCGCAACATGATTTTCCCAGCTGAAATGGCGCATAATTTACAACCATGTTGAACCAGCGGGCAGTTGCATCTGCCCTGCTAATTTTTGAATGAATTGACACCATGACCGAGATTACGTCCTTAAGAGACATCCCGCAAAAAAATATCTTCCGCAAGGGCGACACCTTTGTGCTGTTCGGCGAGCTGTTCGGCCGCGGCTATGTGAATGGCTTGCTGGACGAAGCGCGCAAGGCGGGCATGAATATCGTCGGCATGACGGTCGGCCGCCGCGATGAAAACATGGCGCTGCGCCCATTGAACGCGGAAGAACTGGCCGAAGCCGAAGCCAACCTGGGCGGGCGCATCATCAATGTGCCGCTGATGGCCGGTTTCGACCTCGACGCGCCAGCCGGCGAACCGACGCCGACGGCCCTGCTGGCCGACATGACCTTGAAAAGCTGGCAAGAAGATAAGCTGGACTGGGCGCAGATCGAACGCTGCCGCGAAGCCGGCATCGCCCGCTTCAGCGCTTCCGTGGCGAAAGCCATGGCTGAACTGGACAGCCTGATTCCTGACGGCAGCAATGTGTATTTCGCCCACACCATGGCGGGCGGCATTCCAAAGGTCAAAGTCTTCCTGGCGATTGCCAACCGTATTTACAAAGGCCGCGGCGAGCGCTTCATGTCCTCGCGTGCCCTGCTCGACAGCGACCTGGGTAAGTTGATCCTGATGAACTTCGACGAAGTCACGGCCAACACCCTGCAACACCTGATCGACGGCAGCGCCGCCATCCGCGCCCGCATCGAGCAAACAGGCGGCCAGGTGCGCTACAGCGCCTACGGCTACCACGGCACCGAGATCTTGATCGACGGCAAGTACCAGTGGCAAACCTACAGCAACTACACGCAAGGTCTGGCCAAGATGCGCCTGGAAAACGTGGCCAAGGCCGCGTGGGAAAAAGGCATCAAGGCCACCGTCTTCAACTGCCCGGAAATCCGCACGAACTCGTCCGACATTTTTGTCGGCGTGGAACTGTCGCTGTTCCCCCTGCTCGTTGCGCTGAAAAAAGAAGGCGGCAGCGCCTGGGCCGACGAGCAATGGAAAATCTGCCAGGGCTTGCTGGAAGACGGCGTCTCGCTGCAAGACTTGCTCGACCGTATCGCCGCCTACAACGGCGACGCCACCAGCGTGCAGTTCCGCAACTTCGCCGCCTGGCCGATGGACAACACACCGGAGCTGGCCGACGTCATGATCGGCACCTCGGACGAGATCACCAAGCTGCACAAGGACCGCAAGGAACTGATCACCGACCACCTGAGCTCGCTGGTCCTGGAAGGCACGGGCCCGCTGATGTTCCATGCCATGTCGGAGCCGCAAGCCCCCGTCATCTGGCTCAACCACGACATCATCGCGCGCCAGCTGAACTCGGTTCACAACTGAGCCTGATGTAGCGTAAGGCAAGCTGCACCACACCGACGGCCCGGCTCATCCCCGGGCCGTCGGCGTTTCCGGCACCGCGTTGATGTCCGCACGATGGACACGCCGCCATCGCAGGTAGCTGCTACTTGGCCACCAGGAAGGCACTGGGGAGATTGGTATCGACGGCCGCGCGCCACTCTTCCAGGCAGGACGGCTGGCCAGGCGCGGCACTGCGCTTCTTGCGCTGGAAGCGGCGCCGTCAAGGATGCTCAATGCTGGTGTAAAACACTCGCCAAGCATAAAACTTGCCAGATTGTGACAAATCAGCGATAATGCGTCTCGCGTTGCCGGGATGGCGGAATAGGTAGACGCACGGGACTCAAAATCCCGCGCTGGAAACAGCGTGCCGGTTCGATTCCGGCTCCCGGCACCACAGAACACATCAAAGAAGTACCGATAAAGCCATTAAATCCAATGAAATCAAGGATTTAGTGGCTTTTTTCTTGTCCGTTCATTCCGAACACCAGCGATTATTCCCAATAGCGCCCAATAGCGCCCGATAGCGCTGCAGCGAGGCGCGCCATGACCCGCCTGCCGCTGCTGCCCTGGCAGCATCACTGCATCTGCCGGCTATTCCTAGTCATCATGAAAAGCTTATTTCCAGACCGGCCATCCTGACAATGAAGAAGGTGACGATCCCCAAGGCCAGGAGCAACAACATGAAGACTGCGACCACCTTGCCGCTTGCGCGCAGCACCGCGCGGTTCTGCTTCGCCTTATCCTGATCCTTCTTCCCTTGGTCGTAATGCCACTTGATGGCGAAGAACATGCCCGTGCAGAGTACGAAAGCCTTGAAGGTCACGAAGACTATGGGGGTCCAATCGATCATTTTGCGTATTTCCAGTCTATTACTTGACACTATCTATCGTGAGGAGCACTACCTCAAAACGCTGCTTCAGCAGCTTCTGTTCCAACCATCCCCCAGACATCCTGTTTGACTCTTTCATTATATCTACCTATGAAATAACAATGGCATCGGGCGCAGTGATGGACCGAATGCGGATGAGAGAGGAGAAAACGTCAGCGACTGCCATGCAAGGATGCGGCTGCACGTTCTGAAGCATACTACTTCAAAACAATTTCCATACATTGGGACAAAATGTCCCAGTTGAAAACCATGCAAGATGATCATTTGGCTATCTGCTTGCCGTGATTGGCCGGGAACAAGGGAGCGGGCACAGCAGCAGGGAAGCTGCCGCATCCGGCTAGCCAAACGGCCGCACGCCAAACAGCACGCCATGCAGCCAGAACGCCAGCAGCAGCCACAGCGCGACCCCGGCGCCGATGGCGATCAAGGTGCCTGGCATGGTGCCACCCTGGTAGCGGGTGCCGGCCGCGCGGTCGCGCCGCACGGCGGCATACAGATCCACTGACGACCAGGCAAGGAAGCCGCCGAACAGCAGCACGTCGGCCACGCTGCCGTTGGCCAGCAGATGCGCCACGGCCCAGAGTTGCGTGCCCAGCAGCATGGGGTGGTGCAGCCAAGCCTTGATGCGGTTGCGCGGCACATTGGCCGCCGCCAATAAAATCAGCGAGAACAGCATCAGCAGGGCGCTGGCGTGGCGCAAGCCCATGGGCGGCGTCCACAGCACCTGCGGCTGCTGGCGCGCCAGAGCGTAGCCCCAGATGATCAGGCCCAGCCCGGCAAACGCCACGAGCGAATACAGCCCCTTCCAGCGCTTTTCGCCGAGGCGCGCCAGCTGGGCGCTGCGCCAGCCGTCGGCGACGATGCGCACCGAGTGCAAGCCCAGGAACAGCAGCAAACCGAGTAGCAGCACCGTCATCGTCTTCTCCCGCAGTCAATATCAGCTAGCCAGCATAGACGACGCCAAGGCAGGCGTCGTCGGCGCAGATCAACGTTCCTCACGATAGTAGTCGCAGCCCTCGAACGTGGTGCGCAGCGCCTGTTGCAGCTGGGCGTAGCGCTCCGGCGTCAAATTGAAACGCACGTCGATCTGGCCGTCGTCATCCATCTGCATGGCCGCCTCGGCATCCATCTGCACGGACAAGCGGTTCGGGTGCAAAATCACGGCGTGCATGTGGCCATACCAGGCAAATTCCTGGCCGCAATATTCAATATAGGGTTCGTCCATGCCCATGGCGACGTCCTGCTCGTCATACTCGTCGGCGCGCTGCAGCATCAGGTAGACGGGCTCGCCTTTGCCGGCCGGCGCGGCCAGGGTGGTAATCAGGGCGTCGTCTTCATTCATAACGGACAACTCGGTGGCGGTAAATCCTGCGGACATGGCGTGCTTTCAACAAATAGGGGGATGACGCCACCATAGCGCAAAAGCGCTGCAAACAACATGGCGCGCGGCGAATAAAGCGTGCCGCCTATAATGGTCATTCCATCCATATTGCACAGGAGACCGCCTTGACCGCAGCATCACCCTACACCACCCGCCTGGCCATCCCCGCCATCGCCACCTACCAGCTGCTGCGCGTTGCCGCCGGCATGAGCGCGAAAAGCACGGAGGCGGCGGCCAAGGGCTTGCCGAACTCCCTGTTTGCCGTGCAAGTGCTGCACGGCGACGAAGTGGTGGGCATGGGCCGCATCATCGGCGATGGCGGCTGCTTCTTCCAGGTCACCGATATCGCCGTGCTGCCCGCGCACCAGGGCAAGGGCCTGGGCAAGCGCATCATGCGCGAGATCATGCAATTCATCGAGACGGCGGTGCCGGAAAGCGCGTATGTCAGCCTGATCGCCGATGGCCAGGCGCAAGATCTGTACGCGCAATTCGGCTTCAGGCACACGGCGCCCGCCTCTGTCGGCATGGCGCTGACACGCTAGTGCCGGCCTGGCTGCTGTCCACCCTGGCGCTGGCGCTGCTGTTGAGCACCGCTGCCTGGCGCGCCGAGCGCACGCTGCAGCGGCGCGGTCACACGACGCGCTGGCTGTGGCTGGCGGCCATCGCCGCGTCCGCCATCGCGCCCCTGGCGTGGCTGCCCGGCGTGCTGGCGGCCATGCCGGCGGCACAGGCGCAGCTGAAACTGGGCTGGTTTGTCTTATCCAGCGGCATGCTGCTGCTATTGCTGCTGCGCAGCGCCTGGCTGCTGTCGCACCAGCGCCGCTGGCAAAAAACCACCTTGCTGGGCACGCCCGTGTACTTGAGCGGCGGCATCGGCCCCTGCGTGGCGGGATTGCTGCGACCGCGCATCGTGATGCCCGTCTGGCTGCAACTGATTCCTCTCCGGCAACAGGCGCTGCTGCTGGCGCACGCACAATGCCGGCTGGCCGCGCGCGACCCGCAGCTGCTGGCCCTGGCCTACGCCTTGATCGTGCTCATGCCCTGGAACCTGCCCCTGTGGTGGCTGCTGCACCGGCTGCGCTTTGCCATCGAAGTCGATTGCGACGCGCGCATGCTGGCGCACGGCCACGCGCTGCGCGACTATGCCATCGTCCTGCGCCAGCACGGCCAGTACTATTCGGGGCTGACGGGCGCCGCGCCCATCGTGCTGGCCGACCCGCTGGCACTGCGCCGGCGGCGCCATCTGATGGCCAGATTTACCGGGAAGCAGGCGGCGAACTTGCTATAGTAGCGGCAACGCCGCGCGGCGCGCCCGCGTTCCCGGCTCCCCCTTAGAAATCAGAGAGATACCATGCTTTACCTGCTTGCCACCGTGATCGTCATCGCCCTGCTGTACTACGTCTTCAGCGGCCGCACGCCCGTCAAACCGCTGCACCAGCCGCTCGTCTCGGTACGCCAGTACGTGCCGGCGATTCCTGCAGGCGCACCGGCGCACCACTGGAACGACGAGGGGCGCTTTGCGTCGGAAGTGGAAAACGAAGCTATGTACCAGAGCGCCATCGCCACACTGGCCGGCGAACACGGTCCCGGCAACGCGGAAGAAAAATGCCTGGCCCTGCTCGTCTGCGACGATGCCAACCCGTTCCAGGACAAGGCCATCGCTGTCTTCATCGATGGCCAGCTGGTCGGTTACCTGTCGCACAACGACGCCCTGCGCCTGCGCCGCAACCTGGGCCGCATGGACCTGGTCGGCCAGCTGACCTCGTGCGACGCCGTCATCCGCGGTGGCGGCCTGTGGAACGGCAAGCGCCTGTCGTATGCCGTCTGGCTGGACTTGCAGCCCTACAATTAAGTGAACTCCCGCCACGGCCAGCGTTGTTGCGTCACACAAAGAAGTGCCGACACGATGCTGCCGACGCCGATGCAGACCACTGGGAGTGGCAAGGAGTTCAAGACCATTATCGCTGGCAGCACGGCGAGCATATTGATGCATATCAAGCAGATTGGCACTTTCTGGCGATAACCTTGCAGAAGGCCATCGTCTGTCTCTTTTTGACCCATATCAAGTCCAGCAAAAGAAAACCGCCGTCCGGCATGGCAATGCTGGACTTGTCCGTGTTGTCGTTCTAGCCTTGTTGCCATCCTGACTACCGAGCGACACCATGGCTTACAAATCCATCCTCGTCCACGCCGACCTGTCGCGCCATGCGCCGCAGCGCATCGCCATCGCGGCGCGGCTGGCGCACGCGCACCAGGCGCACCTGATCGGCGCGGCGATGACGGGCGTGTCGCACTTTACCCTGGACAACAACCGCGGCATGCGCGGCGGCGCCGTGGCGGCGCAGATCAACGCCCTGCATGGACAGGCGGAACAGGCGCTGGACCAGTTTGAAACGCTGGCGCGCCAGGCCGGCGCCGTCTCGCTCGAACGGCGCCTGATCGAAGACGATGAAGATGGCGGCATGGCCGTCAGCGCCCGCTACAGCGACTTGACAGTGCTCAGCCAGCACGACGACAGCGAAGCGCTGCCCGGCGCCATGAGCGATCTGGTGCCGTATGTGATGCTCAACGCGGCCCGCCCCGTGCTGATCGTGCCGCGCAGCGGCCAGTGTGCGGAAGTCAACAACACCGTGGTGGTGGCTTGGGATGGCAGCCTGGAAGCGACGCGTGCCATCGGCCACGCCCTGCCCCTGCTGCGCGCGGCGCGCCTGGTAGTGCTGGCCCTGCTGCACCCGCCGGCCGGCCATGCGCAGCCGGCCCGCCATCCGGGCGCCGACATCGCCGCCTACCTGAGCCGCCATGGCGTGCCCGTGGAAGTGCGCCCGGCCGTCGCCACGGGCGACGTCGGCGCGGCGCTGCTGGCCATGGCCGCCGAAGTGCATGCGGACTTGCTGGTGATGGGCGGCTACGGCCACGCGCGCTTTCGCGAAATTTTATTGGGCGGCGTGACGGAAACTGTGCTGCGCCAGATGACACTGCCCGTGCTGATGGCGCACTGACGTAAAAAAGCCGCGCCACCCTGACGGATGACGCGGCTTTCAATCAGCACTAACGCTTAAACTTTACGCTGTGCCACCGCGTCGACGACACACAGCGCCGTCATGTTGACGATACGGCGCACGGTGGCCGATGGCGTCAGGATGTGCACGGGCTTGGCGCAGCCGAGCAGGATCGGACCCACGGCGATGCCGTTGCCGGCGGCCGTTTTCACCAGGTTGTAGGCGATGTTGGCCGACTCGATGTTGGGCATGACCAGCAGGTTGGCATCGTGCTTCAGTGCCGAGTTTGGCATGATTTTTTGACGCAGCTTGCTGTCGAGGGCTGTATCGCCGTGCATTTCGCCGTCGATTTCCAGGTCCGGCGCGCGTTCCTTGATGATGGCCAGCGCGGCGCGCATCTTTTGCGCCGAGGCGCTGTCGCTGGAACCGAAGTTCGAATGCGACAGCAGGGCCGCGCGCGGCGACAGGCCGAAGCGGGTCATCTCTTCGGCGGCCATGATGGTGATCTCGGCCAATTGCCCGGCGTCCGGGTTTTCGTTGACGTGCGTGTCGACCATCACCAGCTGGCGCTCCGGCATGATCAAGACGTTCATGGCCGCGTAGACATTGCTGCCGGCGCGCTTGCCCAGCACCTGGTCGATGTATTTCAGGTGCAGCTGGGTGGTGCCGAAGGTGCCGCAGATCATGCCGTCGGCGTCGCCCTTGTGGATCATCATCGAACCGATCAGGGTGTGGCGGCGGCGCATTTCCAGTTTCGCGTATTCCTCGGTGACGCCTTTGCGGCTGGTCATCGCGTAATACGTGTTCCAGTAATCGCGATAGCGCTCGTCGAAGTCCGGGTTGATGACGTCGAAGTCGACGCCTTGCTTGAGGCGCAGGCCGAACTTCTGGATGCGCGCTTCGAGCACGGGTGGACGGCCCACCAGGATAGGACGCGCCAGTTTTTCATCGACCACCACTTGCACGGCGCGCAGCACGCGCTCTTCTTCGCCTTCGGCGTAGACGATGCGTTTGAGTTCGGCCGGCGTGGACTTGGCCATCAGGAACAGCGGCTTCATGAAGGTGCCGCTGCGGTAGACGAATTGCTGCAGGCTGTCCGCATACGCTTGCAGATCCTTGATCGGACGCGTGGCGACGCCCGATTCCTCGGCTGCCTTGGCGACGGCCGGGGCGATCTTGATCAGCAAGCGCGGATCGAACGGCATCGGGATCAGGTATTCAGGACCGAACGACAGATTGCTGATGCCGTAGGTGGTGGCGACGATGTCGGACTGCTCGGCATGCGCCAGGTCGGCGATCGCGTGCACCACGGCGATTTCCATTTCGCGCGTGATCGTCGTCGCGCCGCAATCGAGGGCGCCGCGGAAGATGTACGGGAAGCACAGCACGTTGTTCACCTGGTTCGGATAGTCCGAACGGCCCGTGGCGATGATGGCGTCGCTGCGCACGGCCTTGACTTCTTCCGGCAGGATTTCCGGATTCGGATTGGCCAGCGCCAGGATCAGCGGGTTCGGCGCCATCTTGCGCACCATGTCTTGTTTCAGCACGCCGGCGGCGGACACGCCAAGGAAGATGTCGGCGTCCGGGATGACTTCACCCAGGGTGCGCAGCGGCGTGTCTTGCGCGAAGCGTTCCTTGTCCGGGTCCATCAGCTCCGCGCGGCCCTTGTAGACCACGCCGGCCAGGTCGGTGACGTAGATGTTTTTCAGCGGGAAGCCCAGGTCGACGATCAGGTCCAGGCAGGCCAGCGCCGCGGCGCCCGCACCCGACACGACCAGCTTGCAGTCCTCGATATTCTTGCCGACGGCTTTCAGGCCGTTCAGGATGGCCGCGCCGACGATGATGGCGGTGCCGTGCTGGTCGTCATGGAAGACGGGAATCTTCATGCGGCTGCGCAACTGGCGCTCGATGTAGAAGCACTCGGGCGCCTTGATGTCTTCCAGGTTCACGCCGCCGAAGGTCGGTTCCAGCGAAGCGATGATGTCCACCAGTTTATCCGGGTCCATCTCGTTGATTTCGATGTCGAAGACGTCGATGCCGGCGAATTTCTTGAACAGCACGCCCTTGCCTTCCATCACCGGCTTGGCGGCCAGCGGGCCGATATTGCCCAGTCCCAGCACGGCCGTGCCGTTGGTGATGACGGCGACCAGGTTGCCGCGCGCCGTATATTTATAGGCATTCGCCGGATCGATGACGATTTCTTCGCACGGAGCTGCCACGCCTGGCGAGTAGGCCAGCGCCAGGTCGCGCTGGTTGGTCAGTTGTTTGGTGGGCGTCACGCTGATTTTGCCGGGGCGCGGGCACTCGTGATATTCGAGTGCGGCCAAGCGCAATTGTTGACGCAATTCTTCTTTTTTATCAGATGACGAATCCATGCTGTGCAGCCTTCCTGTTTGGTCGATCGGGTGTTCCGGATTTTATCAGACCAATTCTTTCAATTAGCTAGGTATTTTCCGCTAGCCACAGTCTGATATCACGAAAACGCATAACCTAGCATTGTAAGGCCGTCCGGCGGCACAAACGTGCTGAGCAGGAAAAACTATCAAATTTTAGATTTCAATTAGTTTTTATGATAGGCGACCAGGGGCACGCCACAGCGGCAAGGCGTCGACGGCGCGCTCGAGATCGTCCATCTCATCCGCGCCCAGGGTGGTGTCGAACGCAGCGGACAAAATGCTGCGCATCAGCGCCAGGCGCGTCGTCGCTTGCTCCTCGTCGATGAAGCGCGTCGTTTCCGCGCAATACTGCGCGCGCCGCAGGGCATCGGCGCCGTCATCGTCGCCGTCGGGATAAAAAGGCGACAGCCTACGCGATTTTCCCCGCAGGCGACGCCAGCCGCGCGCCCGGCGCAAAGCGCACGGCGATCAGCAATAACACCACCACGCCGCCCGCCATCACCATCCATGCCTGGGCCAGGCTGGACGAATGCTGGCGGATCAGGCCGGCAATGAAGGGCATGCTGCTGGCGATGATGTAGCCGCCGCCCTGCACAAAGCCCAGCAGGGCGCCAGCGCCGGCCGGGTCCGTCACGTGGTCCATGCTGACGATCAGCGACAGGGGGAACAGGGAACCGATGCCGCAGCCCAGCAGGATCACGGCGGGCAGCGCCAGTTGCGCCGGCGCCACGATCAGGCAAGCCAGGCCGCCCAGCACGGACAACAGGACGGACAGCAGCAGGATGCGGCGGTCGGGAAAGCGGTGGATGATGCTGGAAATCACCAGTCCCGCCAGCACTTCCACCAAGGTCAGGGCACCGAGCAGCAAGCCGCTGTCGGCCGCGCTCCAGCCCAGTTCCGTGTAAAACGGCGGCAACCAGGCCAGCACCAGCGTGTACGCGCCCGTGCCGATGCCGAAAAACACCATCAGCAGCCAGGCGCGGACACTGCCCACGGGCAAGCTGGCGCCCGCGCCGCTGGCCACGTCCACGCGTGTAGCGGCAGCGCGGCGCCACAGCAGGGCGGCGGCCACGGCAGGCAGCGCCCACAAGGCAAGCAGCGCGTTCCAGCCCCAGCTTTGCGCCAGCGGTGAAGCGGACGCGGCGGCAATGGCCGCGCCGCCCATGATGCCCGTCGTATAAAACCCCATCAGCTGGCCCGCCCGCTGGGGGAAATGGCGCTTGATGAAGGCTGGCAGCAAGGCTTGCACGAGTGCGATGCCCAGGCCGCCCAGGGCCGCCGTGGCGATCAGGCCGCCGCTGCCATGCAAGGGCCAGCGCAGCGCGCAGGCGGCAGCGATGATGGCGATGCCCAGCGAGATGCCACGCGCCACGCCCAGCCGGCGCTGCAGCTGGGCGCCCGCCAGCGCACACACGCCCATGGCGAACACGGGCACGGTGGTCAGCAAGCCCGCGTCGGCATTGCTGATGCCCGTGCTGGCCTGGATGCTGTCGAGCAAGGGGCCGATGGCGGCCAGGATGGGCCGCAAGTTCAAGCCCAGCAGGATGATGGCGGCCACCAGCAGGGCGGACGAGGGCAGCGGGGCAGAAACGGGGCGTTCGGATGGCATGGGATAGTAGTCCTTGCCTCGCAGGGAGGCACATGGTTTAATGCGTCATCAAATATGACTCGATGAAAAGTATCTTAACATGAAGATAGAAATCTATCTTGAGGTCAAGATAAATGGATGCCCGATGACAACTACCCCGCAAGAACACACGCGCGCGCAATTTGCCGCAGCACAATGGCAGCGCGAATTACCGCAGATGGATACGCGTGCCATGCAACTGGTGGGCCAGCTGGGCACGGTGGGCCAGCTGATGGCGCGCGACTGGCTCAACCCGCTGTTTGCCGAACATGGCTTGCAACCGGGCGAATTCGACGTGCTGGCGACCTTGCGCCGCTCGGGCGCGCCCTACAGCCTGACGCCGACGGCCCTGTACGAAGCGGCCATGCTGTCCTCGGGCGGCATGACCAACCGCATCGACCGGCTGGAAGCGGCAGGCCTGATCGAACGCCAGAAGCACCCGACGGACCGGCGCGGCGTGCTGGTGGCGCTGACACCCCTGGGTCTGGCATTGATTGACAAGCTGGTGCTGCTGCATGTGGAGAACGAACGCGCCATGCTGTCGGCGCTCAGCACGGACGAGCAGCGCCAGCTCGACCAGTTGCTGGCCAAGCTGCTGCAGGGCATGGCGCAGGCAAAGAACGGCTAAGTAACCCCCAATAAATTATTGTGATTTCTGACTTCCATAACCAGCGCTCTGCGGCGTTGCCCGCTGCTAGCAGTGCTCGCACTGCGTCGCAGTGGGCGCCTTGCATAGCATCCGGTTCTGTTCGTCATAAATTCACAATAATTTCCTGAGGATTACTTAGGCGAGCAGCTGGGCCAGCTCGCGCAGCGCCGCATTGCCGCGCCGTGCCAGGCGCTGCAGTTCGGCAGGGTCGCGGCTGTCGTACAGGGCCTGGACATGGCCCACGCTGGCGGCGCGCAAGTCGATATCGCTGTCGCGGTCTGGCAGCTGGGCGTCGGCCACGTGCCCCTCGACCAGGGTCAGATAATAATGGCGGGGCTTGCCGCGCAAGTTGGCGGCGAACTGCAGCACCAAGCCGCTGTCGAACAGCAGGGCGCCGCTGCGTCCTCCCTGTTCCAGCAGCACGCGAAACGCCGGCAAGGGCTGCCGCGCCGCGCGCAGAAAACCGGCCAGGTGCACCTGATAACCGAGGTCCAGGCCATTCGCGCCCAGCTGGCCGCGCTGCAGATATGCCTTGAACGACGCCTGCACGGGACGCTGGCCCCTGCGGAACAGGCGCTCGTCCTCGTACAGGCACAGCTGGCCGCCGTCGCTGATGGCGTCGAAGCCCCACGCCACCAGTTCCTGCGCCTCGAAGGAGGCCAGGCCGACTGCTTGCGGGTCGCGCAGCCAGCCATGGTCGAGCCAGGATTGCAGTAAGACGTGAATATCGAGAATGGGCATGGCAAGTTGCTCGGCAGTGGAAAAGACCCGTATTGTAGGCCAGCCTATAATAGCCGGGCCACACCATCACTCAACGCACAGACTACGCCATGGCCCCACACGACGCGCTTTCCGAATTCGACCTGATCAAACAATATTTCGTGCGCCAGCGCCCCGGCCGCGCCACCCTGGGCATCGGCGACGATTGCGCGCTGATTACGCCGAGCGCGGGCAAGCAGATCGCCATCTCGTCGGACATGCTGGTCGAGGACCAGCACTTCTTTGTCGGCGCAAACGCCCGCATGCTCGGTCATAAAAGCCTGGCGGTGAACCTGTCCGACCTGGCCGCCATGGGCGCGCGTCCCGTGGCATTTACCCTGGCCCTGGCGCTGCCGCAAGCCGAGCGCACTTGGCTGGCCGGCTTTGCCGAAGGCCTGTTTGCGCTGGCCGACGCGTTTAATTGCGAACTCATCGGCGGCGACACCACCAAGGGCCCGCTCAATATCTGCATCACCGTGTTCGGCGAACTGGCGCCGGGCCAGGCCTTGCGCCGCAGCGCGGCCGTGGCGGGCGACGACATCTGGGTCAGCGGCACGGTAGGCGACGCGCGCCTGGCGCTGGCCGGCTACCGCATGGAACAGGAACTGGCGCCAGCCGACCTGCTGACGGCCGCCGCGCGCATGCACACGCCCACGCCGCGCGTGGCGCTCGGTTGCGCGCTGGCCGAAGCGGGCCTGGCGCATGCGGCCATCGACATTTCCGACGGTCTGGTGGGAGACCTGGGGCACATCTTGAAAGCGTCGCAGGTGGGCGCCACCCTGGACGTCGACGCCCTGCCGGCCGGCCCCGTGCTGGCGCGCCAGGGCACGCAGCTGCGCCGCCGCTACGCGGCCGCCGGCGGCGACGATTATGAGCTGTGCTTCACGGCGAGCGCCTCGGCGCGCGAGGCCATCGCCGCGCTGGCGGCCAGCTGCGGCACGCCCGTCACGCGCGTGGGTCGCATCGAGGCCGAATCAGGCTTGCGACTGGTCGATGCGGCAGGCTTGCCGCTCGATTTGACCTTGAGTTCTTTCGACCACTTCAGCGAGTAAATTCTAGCGCACCGCCGCGCGCGCCAGCCCCGGCTGGTTCACCATCCAGTAGTGCTGGAAGGCCAGGCGGATGTTGTCGCGCAGCTGGGTGTCGTCCCACGGTTTCGTATAAAAACGGTAGATGGCGCCCCGGTTGATCGAGTCGAGCACCGCTTCGAGGCCCGTGTAGCCGGAGAGGATGATGCGGATGGTTTCCGGGTACAGCTCTTTGACTTTGCTGAGGAACTCCGTGCCGCTCATGCTGGGCATGCGCTGGTCGCAGACGATCACGTGGACCCTGTGCAGGGCCAGCATCTCAAACCCTTCGGCCGGCGTGCTGGCCGTGAGGATCTGGTAGCCCTCGGGACGGAACAGGCGGTGCAAGGACGACAGCACGTTGACGTCGTCGTCGACGATGAGCAGGGTTTGCGCCGGCTGGGCAGCGGGATCGTGGCCGGGCGGCAGGCCGGCGCCGGCGGCGATCATCTGCCCCAGTTCCAGCGCCGGCAGGGCGCGGCTGAAATAAAAGCCCTGGATCTCGTCACAGCGGTTGCGCCGCAGGTATTCGAGCTGCGGGCGCGATTCCACGCCCTCGGCCACCACGCTCAGTTTCAGGCTGTGCGCCATGCTGACGATGGCCAGCGCAATGGCTGCATCGTTCGGGTTGCTGGTGATGTTGCGTACGAAGGCGATGTCGATTTTCAGCTTGTCGATGGGGAAACGCTGCAGATACGCCAGGCTCGAGTATCCGGTGCCGAAATCGTCGATGGCCACCTTGACGCCGATTTTTTTCAATTTTCCCAGCACGACGATGGTGCGCTCTGCGTTCGACATCAGCGCCGTTTCCGTCAGCTCCAGCTCCAGCAGTTCGGGCGCCACGCCGTGCAGCGCCAGCGCGCGCGTCACTTCGCCTTCCAGGTCGCCTTCGGCAAACTGGCGGCTCGACACATTCACGGCCACGCGCACGGGCCCCACTTCGCTGTCGCGCCACTCGGCGATCTGCCGGCAGGCCGCCTGGATCACCCAGGCGCCCACGCGCACGATCAGGCCCGTGTCTTCCAGCACCGGCACGAATTCGGCCGGCGCCACCAGGCCGTAGCCGGGACGGCGCCAGCGCAGCAGCGCTTCCACGCCGCTGATGCGGCCCGTGCGCAAGTCCACTTTCGGCTGGTAGTAGAGGATGAACTGCTCGTGTTCGAGCGCATGGCGCAGCGCCAGTTCCAGGTCCAGGCGCGCCAGCACCTGCACATTCATGCCGGCCGTGAAAAAGCGGTAGCCATCGCGCCCCGCCTGCTTGGCGCCGCCCATGGCCGTATTCGCGTATTTGATCAGCGTTTCCGGGTCGGTGGCGTCGTCCGGATACATGGCGATGCCGATACTGGCCGTCAGGGTGGCCGCATGGCCGCGCAAGTCGAACGGCGCGCGCAAGGCTTCGCGCACCTGGTTCGCTACCGCCACGGCTTCCTGCTGGTTGCGGCTCATGGTCAATATGAGCGCGAATTCGTCGTTGCCCAGGCGCCCCACCGTGTCGCGCAGGCGCACGCATTCGACCAGGCGGTTGCTGAACTGGCGCAATAACTCGTCGCCCAGCGCCGCGCCCAGGGTGTCGTTGATGCTTTTGAAGCGGTCGAGCGCGATGAACAGCACCACGATGCGCCAGCTTTTTTCCTGCGCCAGTTCGACGGCCTGGGCCAGGGTCTGGTAAAACAGGCTGCGGTTCGGCAGCCCCGTCAAGCCATCGTAATGCGCCAGGTGCTTCAGGCGCTCCTGCGCCTGGCGCCGTTCGCTGATGTCGCGCGCCACGGCGATCAGCAGCAGGCCACCCGTGGCCGCAGCGCCAGGATAGCCGCCCGCCACGGGCGCTTGCGCATACCAGTGCCAGCCCAGTTCCACGGGCACCAGGCTCAGGTCACGCCGCAGCAGTTCGCATTCCGTCACTTCCGTGGCCAGGTGGGCCGGGCCGCCCGGCAGCGCGGCCAGGGGCGGGGCCGGCGGCGGCGGCAGCAGGGTGCCGGGCGCCAGCGCCAGCAGTTCAGCGCGCGCATAGCCGAGCAGGCGGCACGCGCCGTCGTTGGCGTCGACCAGGGTCATGCCCTGCAGGTCGACGAGGAAGATGGCGTCGGTGGCGGCGTCCATGGCGCCGCGAAAGCGCTGCAGTTCGGCCGTGCGCTGGCCCACCGTGCGTTCAAGCAAGGTGTTGTAGTGGCGCGCGGCGCGGTGCAGCAGCCGCACTTCGAGCATGTTGCGGATGCGCGTGAGCACTTCGAGCGCGTCGAAGGGCTTGCTGATGAAGTCGCGCGCCCCCGCTTCCAGCGCCGCCAGCTTGGCGTCCGGGTCGGCGGCGATCACCAGCACGGGCAGGTAGCCTTCCAGTTCCAGCGGACGCAAGGCATCCATCACGTCGTAGCCGCTCATGCCGGGCATCACCAGGTCGAGGATGATCAGATCAAACTGGTGGCGCTGGTGCAGGCCGGCCACGGCGCGCGCGTCGAGGGTGCTGCTGATGGCCGTGTAGCCGCCGCTGCCCAGCAAGTGCTCGAGCAGGCGCAAATTGACTTCCTGGTCGTCGACGATGAGAATTTTCGCCGCATAGATATCTTCCTGGCTGATCATGGCGCGCCTGTTCCCTTTTGCCGGCGCTGCTGCGCCACATAGGCCAGCGTGCTGTTGATCGCCTCGGTAAATTCATCGAGGTTAATCGGCTTGGTCAGATAGCGGTAAAAGCCCAGCGCCATGCTGCGCTCGACGTCGCCCGGCATGGCGTTGGCCGTCAGGGCAATGACGGGGATGTGCGCCGTGCGCGGATCGGCGCGCAGCAATTTCAGCGCGTCCGTGCCGTTCACATGCGGCAGGTTGATGTCCATCAAGATGAGCTGCGGCAAATGCGTGCGCGCCATCTCCACGCCCAGGCGGCCATCCGTGGCCGTCAGCAGCTGCAATCGGGGGCAGTAGCGCACGATTTCCTCGACCAGGGTCAGGTTGGCGGGATTGTCTTCCACATACAGCAAAGTCACGGGAGCGCTGTGTTCGAGCAGCGCGCCGGCCAGGTCCGGCCGCGGCAAGGCCGGGGCCACGGGAATGGGCACGGCGTCGACCACGCGCAGCTCGATCCAGAAAGTGCTGCCCTCGCCGGGCGCGCTGGAGACGCCGATGTTGCCATCCATCAATTCCACCAGGCGCTTGGTGACCACCAGGCCGATGCCGCTGCCTTCTTCCGTGCCGCCCTCCTGCCCCAGCCGGTTGAAGGGCTGGAACAGCAGCGCCAGCTGTTCGGCATCGAGACCGACGCCCGTGTCGCACACGCTGATGCGCACCCGTCCGCCCGCGTGCGGCGCGCATTCGATGACTACCTGCCCCTGCGCGCGGTTGTACTTGAGCGCATTCGACAGCAGGTTCAACAGAATTTGCTTGAGGCGCGTGCGGTCGGCCAGCACGTTGAGGGGACAGGCATCGGGAAAGGCCATGCCGATGCCGCGCTGGCTGGCCAGCGGCGCGATCATGTCGCGGCATTCCTGCAAGATGGCGTCCAGGCCCACCGGTTCCAGCGACAGGCTGACCGTGCCCGACTCCACCTTGGCCAGGTCGAGGATTTCATTGATCAAGGTCAACAAATGGCGCCCCGATTTGAGGATATGGCCGGCGAATTCCTTCTTTTGCTCCAGGGTCGACGGCAGGCGGTCGGAACTGAGGATTTGCGCGAAGCCCAGGATGGCGTTCAGCGGCGTGCGCAATTCATGGCTCATCGACGATAAAAATGCCGACTTGGCATAGTTGGCGCTGCGCGCCTCTTCCATCGCCATGGCCAGTTCGCCATTCGTCATTTCCAGCTGCATCGTGCGCTCGTGCACGCGCACTTCCAGTTCCTGGTTCAGGCGCATGACTTCCTGCTGCGCCTCGGTGCGCTGCTCGCCTTCGCGTGCCAGTTCGCCATTCGAGCGTTCCAGCGCGTGCGTGCGCAGCTCGATCTCGGCCAGCATCTTGTTGAAGGAATCGACCAGCTGCGCCACTTCGTCGTCGCTGAGCTTGCGCGCGCGGCGCGAGTAATCGCCCGTCTCGATCACTTCGCGCGCCACGTCGGCGATATCGAGGATGGGCTGCGTGATGACGAAATCGAGGCGACGCAGCAGCAGCAAGGCCACCAGCAGCGCCAGCACCGTCACGCCCAGCGCAATGGCCAGGTAATCGGCCGTGCGGCCGGACAGTTCATAATCGGCGCGCAGATACACGGTGCCCAACAGCTCGCCATTGTCGACGATGGGCTTGAACATTTCCACCGAGCTGCCGGCGATGCTGACACCTTCCTTGCCCACCTTCGCCGGCAGCGCGCCCACGCGCTCGTTCGCGCGGTAACTGGCAAACAGGCTGCCGTCGGCCTTGTACAGGGCACCGGCCGTCACGCGCGGGCGGATGCGCATCAGGTTGAGGTTTTCCAGCGCCAGGCGTTCGTCGTCGAAGGCCAGCGCGGCCGAACTCATGTGCCCCAGCAGCTCGGCCTGGGTACTGATATCGGCCACCAGGTTGCGGTGATAGGCGCGCAAGTCGTAGACGACGATGGTGCCCAGCGAAATGACGAGCGCCACCAGGGTGGTCAGCAAGACCACCGACATCAGCTTGTGGCGGATGGAACGCAGTCGCAGCATGGTCAGGCGCCCCCCGTCTGCACGCGATACGCGGCCAGCAGCATGCGCGCGCTGATGCGGATATGCGCCTGCGCCACGGGTTTTAAGGCCACGTCGAAGCGCACCTTGTCTTCGGCCATCACAAAATTGATCATGCTGCCCATCGCGTAGACCTCATCCGAATCGGACACCGTCAACAACGCCAGGCCACGGCTGGCGGCCAGCATCTCCTGCAGCGCCGGTTTTTCCAGCGCGCCCAGGTACAGCACGTGCAGCCCGGCCAGCGCTTCGCCGCGGCGCACTTTTTTCACCTGCACGGCGCGGCCGTTGACGCTGTGCCCGGCCACGCTCTGTTCGAGCTGCTCGGCCAGCGCATCGGCGCCCGCCACGCCGATCACCAGCGGAGAGTCGGGCCGGACAAAACTGCCGTCTGGCCACTCGACAAAGCCGGCAAACTTGTACAGATACGCGGCCTTGACCTGGCGTTCCAGCTCACCCGGCACCTGCGCCCGCGCCTCGGCGCACAGCACGCCCAGGAGCAGCAATAGCCAGCCCCAGCGAAGAGGGTGGCGGCCGGCGCCGCGCGCGGGGCGGCGCAGGGGGCCAGGATGACGCCACCAGGTCCAGTTCAGAATTGCCATGACAACCGAGTAAGATAATGCATACGAAGGCGCGGCACCATGCCGCTTGCCGGTTCGGGCGATGCGCACCAGGGTGGCGCAGCGACACAGCGCCTGCCGCCCGAAGTGGTAGCAAATGTATAAAAGAGTGTACGCATTTTCGCTGTTACCGGGGAAAGTTTCTTTTACCGTTGGCCATGCTACAGTCTCGCCACCCTTACCACCGCATGCAGGAGTCCTCCATGAGCAACGCACTCGTTCCCCTCTCCACCGCCGTCGGCCTGGCCTTGCAGGCGAAGGGCTTGCTGCTGGCCACGGCCGAATCGTGCACGGGCGGCGGCGTGGCCCAGGCCGTCACCGACATCAGCGGGTCGAGCGCCTGGTTCGAACGGGGCTTCGTCACCTATTCCAACGGGGCCAAAAGCAGCATGCTGGGCGTGCCCGCCGAGCTGATCGCCGCACACGGCGCCGTCAGCGAGGAAGTGGCCGCCGCCATGGCGCAGGGAACGCTGGCGCACAGCGATGCCCAGGTGGCCGTCTCGACCACCGGCATCGCCGGCCCCACGGGCGGCGTGCCCGGCAAGCCCGTCGGCACCGTCTGCTTCGGCTGGGCCATGGACGGTCGCGCAAAAACAGAGCGCCGGGTATTCGCGGGCGACCGGCAAGCCGTGCGCGAACAGGCCGTCCTCCATGCGCTGCAGGGGCTCTTGCGCTTTATCCAGTAACGTCGGCGATGCAGGCGCGGTCGCGGCCCGCCTGCTTGGCCGCATACAGGGCGCTGTCGGCGCGCAGCAGCAACTCGTGGCGGCCGGCGCCGTGGCGCGGATACTCGGCGATGCCCGCCGAAAAGGTGCAGCCCGTCAAACTGTGTGGCGCCTGCCGGATCAGCAACTGGCGGTAGCGCGCGGCGATATCGTCGATCTTGTGCGCGGCGATGCTGCTGTCGGCTTCGCGCAACAGCAGGCAGAATTCCTCGCCGCCATAGCGGCACACCATGTCGCTGCCGCGCAGCTGGCTCTCCACCAGGCGCGCGAACTGGATCAGCACTTCATCGCCAAAGTTATGCCCGTACGTGTCGTTGACGCGCTTGAAGAAATCGAGGTCGATGATGGCGATGGCCACGGGCGCATCCGCATCGGCCGCGTGCAGGATGGCATTGAGGCAGGTTTCAAAATGGCGGCGGTTGTACAGGCCCGTCAGGTGGTCGCGCATGGCCTGTTCCTTCAGGCTGTCCTGCAGCGAATTGACATGCAGTATCTGGTGCGCCAGCTCGCGGTTCAGGTGCTCCAGCTTGACGTTTTCCGTCTCGCGCGCCGCCTGCAGCTCCAGCGCCTTGTCGCGTTCGGCTTTCAGGCTGTGCATTTCCTTTTCCAGGTTGCGCATCAGGCTGCGCGAGGCGCGCGCCGACTTGCTGCTGGCCTCGTAGGCGGCCTGGTATTGCTGCAGGAAACCGTACGCGGCCTGCCATTCGCCCAGCTGGGCATTGATCTCGGCCAATCCCCGCAAAATCTGCTGCTGGTGAAACGGATTGCGCGTCCAGCTCAGCAGGCTGTGCGCCTGCGTCAGCGAGGCCAGCGCCTGCGCCGTCTGGCCCGCGTGCAGGTCCAGCTTGCCGCGCACCAGCCACGCATGCATCTGCTCTTCCAGGTCCTGGCCGCGGCGCGCATACTCTTCGGCGCGCAGCAGCAGTTGCAGCGCGCTGGCAGGCTGCTGCAGCAAGATGGCGGCGTGCGCGGCAATGCAAAACAAAAAGGCGCGCACGGCCAGGTCTTCTTCCTGCCACTCGTAAAACGGTTCCACCAGCGCCAGCGCCTCGGCCGGCTTGCCGGTCGCCAATAAACACATGGCCAGGTTGGCCGAGACGATGGTTTGCTGGTATTTGAGCTTTTGCGTGCCGATGATCCCGAGCGCCTCGACCAGCAGGGGGATGGCGTCTTCGTCGTTGCCCAGGTCATGCTGCGACGACGCCAGATTCGACAGGCTGTTGACCCGGTGCGCGGGGCTGCCGAAACGTTCGGCGATGTCCAGCGCCAGCAAAAAATTGCGCGGGCCGTCCTGCGTATCGCCACGGTTCAGGGCATCGACGCCCAGGCGCGCATACAGCATGAACTTGTGCAGCGAGTCGGGTATCTGCGCGGCCTGGCTGCGCGCTTGCAGGAAATGCTGCTCGGCATCGGCAAAGTCGCCACGCCGGCTCGCATACGCGCCTTGCAGGGCGGCCACTGCCATGCCCCCTTCCAGGTCGCCGCAGTGCTGGAAATACGCGCGCAGGCGCGCACACGACGGTTCAGCCTCACCCGCGTAATACGCCAGCCAGCAATGATTCAGTTCCGCATACGCGCCGCCGCGCGCATACTGTTGTCGTTGCGCCGCCGCCAGCGCCATCTGCGCCAGCCGGCGTGCCTGGCGGCGGTTGCCGACCAGGCAAGACAGGGCTTGCTGATTCAAACGGTCAATGTCGGCTTTATCGAGACTGGAGATCGGCACTGCGTCCTCGTTCACACTCTGGGGGTGGATTTTTCACACAAAACTTGCTCTGTATCAATGGTATCCTGATTAACATCATAACCAGATTCGCTGTTCCGCATGGCATATTCGCAAACGATTGTGGTAAAAATGCCAGTCGTGGCCTGGCCTGGCGCCTGCGCCGCTGTCACGGATCTTTGATTGTCACTGACGCAACAACTTGGAGTAGTCGCAATGCAAAACACGGTACATTTCATCCTGCAGGGCAAGGGCGGCATCGGCAAGACCCTGGTATCGACCCTGCTGGCCCAATGGATAGGCGGCAAGGACGACACCCCCTTGCGCTGCTATGACACCGATCAGGAAAACGCCACGTTCTCGCGCTACAAGGCGATGCAGGTCAAGCACGTGCCCGTGATGACGGATGCGCGCAACATCGACCCGAAACGCTTTGACGCGCTGATGATCGACATCCTCGACACAGACGGCAACTGCGTGGTCGACAATGGCGCGAATACTTTTTCGCCGCTGATGGGCTATCTGCTGGAAAACGATTGTTTTTCGCTGCTGGAAGAATCGGGCCGCAAGGTGTACATCCACACCATCGTCGGCGGCGGCGACACCTTGCACGATACGGCCACAGGTTTTGTCGCCACGGCGCAAGCGACGAAAGTGCCGCTGGTGCTGTGGCAAAACGAACACTTCGGCCTGCTGCAATCGGCGTCCGGCAAGCAGTTCATCGAATCGCAGTCGTATGCCGACAACCGCGCGCGCGTGAAGGGCAGCATCACCTTGAGCCAGCGCAATCCCGACACCTTCGGCGCGGATGTCAAGAAAATGAATACGGCACGCCTGACGATGCAGGAAGTGATGCAGAACGACAAGTTCAACATCATGGAAAAGCAGCGCATCAAGGTCGTCTACCGCGACATCTTCGAACAACTCGACAAGGTGCAATGGTAGATGGACCAGCACAAACTGCGCAGCCATGTGTTCGACAAGACGGGCATCAAGATCGACGTCGATGACCCGATATTCGCCCTGGTGGCGTTGAACGAAGCGGTGCTGGCGGAAACCGTCGAGCGCCAGCTGGCCCTGCTGGACGCCGCCACGCAAGCGCTGGCGGCGCAGGCGCGCGCGGCGGGCGGCTTGCCGGCCTTGCCGGCAGCAGCCATGCCGGAATCCCCCTTGTCCGCGCCCGTACCCGCGCCATCGCCATCGCCGGCCGCCTTTACGCCGCGCGAATGGCGTTTGCTGGGCGCGGCCGCCATCGTCTCGCTCGTCTGCGCACTGCTGGTGCTGGGCGGCGCGGCCCTGCTGTATAAACTGTAGCACCGAGCGTAGCACTGTCGCGCTGCGCCAGCCACGAGCGAAGCGCAGCGTCTTCCCCCACCCTAGCCTGGACGCATGCATGAAACCGATCAAATTGCTGGCCATACCCGCCCTGTTGCTGTCGCTGTACGGCGCCCCCCTGAGCCTGACCCACGCCGCTGCGGCTGCCGCGACGGGCGCCACGGCCGTGCCAAATGTTGCCTACGAAAAATACACGCTGCCGAATGGCCTCGACGTGATCCTCGTGGAAGACCATAAATTGCCCGTCACGGCCGTCAATGTCTGGTACCACGTGGGTCCGGCCAATGAAGCGCCTGGGCTGACGGGCTTTGCGCACTTGTTCGAACACATGATGTTTGCCGCCACCAAGCACGTGCCGCGCGGCATGGCCGACCAGTTGCTGGAAGGCGCGGGCGCCACCGACTCGAACGGCAGCACGGATTTCGACCGCACCAATTATTTTGACACGGTGCCGTCGAACCAGCTGGAACTGGCCCTGTGGGCCCATTCCGACCGCATGGGCTATCTGCTCGACGTGCTCGACCAGACGGCGCTGACGAACCAGCAGGACGTGGTGCGCAACGAACGCCGCCAGAGCGTGGAAAATGCACCGTACGGCATCGTGCAGGAAGCCCTGTACCACCAGCTGTTCCCGAAGACCCACCCGTATTACGCCAGCGTCATCGGTTCGCACGCGGACATCCAGAACGCGAAGCTGGCCGATATCAAGGAATTCTTTACCAAGTACTATGGTCCCAACAATGCCAGCCTGGTGATCGCCGGCGACATCGACAAGGCTAAAACCAAGCAACTGGTCAACAAATACTTCGGCAGCTTCAAGAGCGGCCCCGCCGTGCCGAAACCCGATGTGGTGACGCCGCCCATCACGCAGGAACGCCGCATCGTGGTGCAGGACCGGGTCGAGTTGCCGCGCGTCTTCATGGCCTGGCTGACGCCGTCCGCCTACGCCAAGGATGACGCGGAACTGTCGATGGCCGCGCACATCCTGGCCGGCGGCAAGTCCAGCCGCCTGTACAAGTCCCTGGTGTACGACAAGCAGATCGCGCAAGACGTGGGCGCGAACCAGAGCTCGAACGCCCTCACCTCGGTGTTCAGCGTGGACGTGACGGCCCGCCCCGGCCACCAGCCCGAGGAAATCGAGCAAGCCATGCAGGCCGAGCTGGAACTATTGCGCACCAAGGGACCCAGCGAGAAGGAAATCGAGCGGGCCCGCAACAGCATCGAGACGAGCATGCTGAGCCAGGTGGAAAAAGTGGGCGGCAACGCCAACATGATGAACCAGTACAACCAGTACCTGGGCGACCCCGGCTACCTGGGCAAGGATATCGAACGCTACCGCCAGGTGACGGCGGCCGGCGTGCAGCGCGCCGTCGACACCTACCTGACAAACCAGGCGCGCGTGGTCGTGTATGGCGTGCCGGGCACGCCCGACCTGGGAGCGGAAGTGGCGACGCCAGCGCCGGGCAAGGTCAAGGCGGCGCCGGGCACGGCCATCAATGCGGACGAGCCGTGGCGTAACAAGGTGCCGGCTGCCGGTCCCGCGCCGAAGATTGTGCTACCGCAAGCGACGTCCTTCACCCTGAGCAATGGCTTGACCGTGATCCACAATTACAACCCGGCCGTGCCGCTGATTTCCAGCCAGCTGGTGGTAAAAAGCGGCTCGGGCGCCAATCCGCTGGCGCAGCCGGGCTTATCTAGCTTTACGGCGCAATTGCTGCAGGAAGGCACGGCCACGCGCAGCGCGCCGCAGATCGCCGACGACGTGGCGCAACTCGGTGCTTTCCTTGGCACGGGTTCCGGTGCGGATGCCTCGTTCGCCCAGCTGACGTCGCTGAAAACCACCTTCCCGCAAGCGCTCGACGTGCTGGCCGACGTGGTGCAGCACCCGCAATTCCCCTCGGCCGAGGTGGAACGCCAGCGCGCCAGCCGCATCGGCGAACTGGCGCAGCAGCGCGAAAACGCGGGGGCCGTGGCGGCCCGCGTGGAAGCGGCCGCCCTGTATGGCCCGCAACATCCGTACGGCTTTATCCAGCTGGGCACGGAAGCGGCCCTGAAAGCCACCAGCCGCGCCGACCTGCAGGCGTTCTGGCAGCAGCATTACGTGCCCAACAATGCGGCCCTGATCGTCTCGGGCGACATCGGCGCCGCGGAATTGAAGGCGCTGGCCGAAGCCAAGTTCGGCAGCTGGAAGGCCGGTACGGTGGCGCCTTCCGTGACGGCGGCGCCGGCCACGACGAAAGCCAGGCTGATCCTGGTCGACAAGCCGGGCGCGCCGCAGACGGCCGTGCGCCTGTCGACCATCGCCGTGGCCCGCACGACGCCCGATTATGCGCCGCTGCAAGTAATGAATGCGGCGCTGGGCGGCCTGTTTACGAGTCGGCTGAGCAATAATCTGCGCGAAGAAAAGGGCTACACCTATGGCGTGCGCTCGCAATTCCAGTATCGCAGCCAGCCAGGCCCATTCTCGATCGCCGCCGGCGTGCGCACGGACGTGACGGGTCCGGCCGTGTCGGAAACCTTCAAGGAAATCCGCGCCATGATCGCCAAGCCGTTAACGGCCAAGGAATTGTCGAATGCGCGCAATTCGCAGGTGCTGTCGCTGCCGGGTCAGTTCGAAACGAATGCCAGCATCAGCGCCAGCATGGCCAACGTGTATATCTACGGCCTGGGTCTCGACTACTACGCGACCCTGCCGCAGCGCTTTGCGGGCGTGACGGACAAGCAGGTGCAACAGGTGGCGAAGAAATACCTGCAGCCGGAAAAGCTGATCGTCATCGGCGTGGGCGACAAGGCGAAGATCGCCCCGCAATTGAGCAAGCTCAAACTGGCGCCCGTGGAATTGCGCGATGCGGAAGGTAACGTCAAGTAATCGGGTCTAGCGGCGCTTGAACAGCGCCGCTTTATCCACCAGCGCCGCGATCGCCACACCGGCCGTATAGGCGACCAGGTCGGCCCAGCCGAAGGTGGAACCGAGCACCAGGTGCCCCAGCGGATGCGCGCGCAGCGCGACGAGCCATGGCGCCTGGAGCAGCTGGCCGAATTCCACGGCAAAGCAGATCAGCAAAGACCACAATGCCAGCTGCCACGTGCGCATGCGCGTGGCAACGATGCCCAGCGCAAAGACGATCATCATGGCCCACAGGGCGTCGCCCGGATATTTGCCGAGCGCGGCGGGAAGGAATTGGGGATAAGCGCGCGAGGCCAGGCCCAGCGCGATGACAGCCACGGTTGCGCCCACCTGCAGCAGGCGGCGGCGTTCAGGTTTTACCAGGAACATATTTCCATTCAAAGACACAATTCGGGCCGAACCATTGCGGCCCGTCCGATATTGTACTGCGCCTGCCCTGCCTGCCTGGCGCATATTTCGGCATGGCAAGTTCAAGCGGGGCCACCTGCGCAGCCCCGCCGGACGGATAGGCGCTCAGTCGCCCAAGCCCGCATACAGCGCCGTGCTCAAGTAGCGCTCGCCAAACGACGGGATGATGGTGACGATGGTCTTGCCCGCGTTTTCCGGGCGGCGCGCCACTTGCAGGGCGGCCCACAGGGCGGCGCCCGACGAGATGCCGACCAACAGGCCTTCGTCGCTGGCGGCCAGGCGCGCCGTGGCGAACGCATCGTCGTTCTTCACGCAGATGATTTCGTCGTAGATGGCCGTGTTCAAAATCTGCGGCACGAAACCGGCGCCGATGCCCTGGATCGGGTGCGGCCCCTTGGTGCCTTTCGACAGCATCGGCGACGCTTCCGGTTCCACGGCAATCACTTGGACGCCGGGCTTGCGTTCCGTCAGCACTTCGCCGATGCCGGTGATCGTGCCGCCCGTGCCCACGCCGGCCACGACGATGTCGACTTGCCCATCCGTATCGCGCCAGATTTCCTCGGCCGTCGTGGCGCGGTGGATGGCGGGATTGGCAGGATTGTTGAATTGCTGCAGCATCAGGTAGCGCGGCTCGGCCGCCACCATTTCCTCTGCCTTGCGGATGGCGCCCAGCATGCCTTCGCTGCCGGGCGTGAGCACCAGCTCGGCGCCGTAGGCGCGCAGCAGGATGCGCCGTTCGCGGCTCATGGTGTCGGGCATGACGAGGGTGCAACGGTAGCCGCGCGCGGCGCAGACCATGGCCAGCGCGATGCCCGTGTTGCCACTGGTAGGCTCGACGATGACGGTATCGGCATGGATCTTGCCAGCGGCTTCGGCGGCGACGATCATGGACAGGCCGATGCGGTCCTTGACGCTGTGCGCGGGATTGTAGAATTCGAGTTTGGCCAGGATGGTGGCCACACTGCCGGCGGCGATGCGGTTGATGCGCACCAGGGGCGTGTTGCCGATCAGTTCAGTGACGTCGTTGGCGATGTTCATGGGAGTCTCCACAGCAATTACAGAAGAATCCAGTCTACCGCTTTTTCACGGCAGCGCACGTGGTGCGCTGCCGAAACTGAACAATTACTTCACGTCCAGCAATTCCACGTCGAAGATCAGTGCCGAGTTCGGCGGAATGTCGCCATTGCCGGCGCCGCGCGGGCCGTAGGCCAGTTCGCCTGGAATGATCAGCGTGCGCTTGCCGCCCACTTTCATGCCGGCCACGCCCTGGTCCCAGCCCTTGATGACCATGCCCTTGCCAAGCGGGAAGTCAAACGGGCCACGGCCCACGGAGCTGTCGAACTTCTTGCCGCGCGAATCTTTCGCCAGGGGACGGTACAGCCAGCCCGTGTAGTGCACGGTGACGTTATTGCCGGCGGACGCTTCCTTGCCGGTGCCGACCTTGTTGTCGATCACGATCAGTTTATCGGCGACAGGGCCGGGGCTCAGCGAGACGGCGGAGGCGGGAACAGGCACTGGCGCCTGTGCCTGCGCCAGCGACGCGGCGACGGAGCAGATCAGGGCAAACAAAACGGAGCTACGCGTCATGATGGTTTCTTTCAGTGAGTTTCAGTAAGATCCCTGCAGTCCAGATAGCGCAGGGACAACAATAATAGCAAACCGCTGCCCGAAGTTGAAAACCCTGTCACAAGACTTACACTTTCCACGCCCGCTGCTGGCACGCAAGAAGAACTGGCGCTGCCGGGATGAATTTAGACAAGGTCCGGCAAGGCTGAGGCACCAGGCAGGCGCAAGCTTTTCAGCGCATGGGCGGCCGCCACCATGCCGAAGCTGGCTGTCACCACCACGCTGGAACCGAAGCCGGCACAGTTCAGGCCCGTGACGCCGGCGGGCGCGCTGCCATCGATGGCGCATGCTTCCGCGCTCTCGGGCGTGCTCAGCGGTTCCATGGAAAACACGGCGTCGACATTGAATTTGTTTTTCACGCCACGGGGGAAACCATAGTCGGTGCGCAACAGTTTGCGTACACGCTTGAGCAGCGGTTCCTGCTCCGTTTTCGACAAATCGCGCACGGCGATCAGAGTCGGGTCCGTCTGCCCGCCCGCGCTGCCGATGGTCAGCATGGGAATGTTGCGCGCACGGCAATACGCGATCACGGCCGCCTTGGCCCTGGCATTATCGATGGCGTCGATCAGGTAGTCGAAATCGCGCCCGCCCAGCAATTGATCCAGATTATCGGGGGTAACAAAATCTTCGATCTGCGTGACCTGGCACAAGGGGTTGATCAGTTCGATGCGTTCGGCCAGGGCCGTGATCTTGGCCTTGCCGATGGTGTCACTCATGGCCTGGATCTGGCGATTGATGTTCGATTCGGCAACGTTATCGAGGTCGATCAGGGTCAGGCGGCCGATGGCGCTGCGCGCCAGCGCTTCGACGATCCAGGAACCGACGCCGCCCACGCCGATCACACACACATGGGCGGCGCGGAAGCGTTGCAACGCGGGGGCGCCGTACAGGCGGGCAATGCCGCCGAAACGCCGTTCAAAATCGATCTCGGTCAAGTCCATGGAAATTAGTTCATTGGTGGAGGTATGCATGACGCCATTTTAACGGACACTGCGCTGGCAGATATTCTAAAATAGCCGAATTGACACAGCGACAAGCTGCACTGTCGCCATGCCCCCACACCGCCCACCACGAGAACTCGCCATGACCTCTCCCCTGTTCGACTCCGTTCCCGGCTTTGACCAGCCCATCGCCGTGCTCAAGCATTGCCACGACAAGATCCGCAAGCAGCTGACGACCCTGCAAAACCTGCTGGGCCACCTGGGACAGAACGGCAACACGCCGGAAGCGCAGCAGGCGGCCAAGGCGGTGTTGCAATACTTCAATAAAGCTGCCCATCTGCACCATGATGATGAAGAGCAAGACCTGATGCCCATGCTGCAGGCGACTGCCACGGGCGACGACGCGGCCCTGCTGGCCAGCCTGGTGCCGGAAATCCTGGCCGACCACCAGCGCATGGATCAGGCCTGGCTGACCCTGCGCCCGGAACTGGACGCCATTGCGGCCGGCACGGACTCGCAGCTGTCGCATGATGGCGTGCGCGACTATATCGCCGCCTACCAGGCCCACATGGCCAAGGAAGAAGGACAACTGGCGCCCATGGCCAAGCGCCTGTTCAGCGCGCAGCAGATGGAGCAGCTGGGCACGGCCATGCAGCGCCGCCGCGGCATCGCGCCCGATGCGCCTGAAGTACCGGACCCGGCCGCCGTGCTGGCAGCCATGCGCACCGATTACGTGCAATCGAGCCTGAGCGAGACGGATGTGCTGGCAGATCCCGTAGCCATGTTCCAGAAATGGTTTGCCGAAGCCGTCAAGGCCCAGGTGATGGAGCCGAACGCGATGGACTTGTCCACCGTCACTCCCGACGGCAAGCCCAGCTCGCGCATCGTGCTGATCAAGCAGTTCGACGAGCGCGGCTTTACCTGGTACACAAATTACCACAGCGACAAAGGCCAGCATCTCGATCACAATCCCAACGCCGCCCTGCTGTTCTTCTGGCGCGAGCTGGAACGGCAAGTGCGCATCGAGGGCACGGTGGTGAAAACCACGGCGGCCGAGAGCGACGAATATTTCAATATGCGCCCCCTGCAAAGCCGCTTGTCGGCGATTGCCTCGCAGCAAAGCGCCCCCATCGATAGCCGTGCCACGCTGGAAAGCCATTACGAGGCCGTGGCCGCCGCCCTCGGCGACGCGCAGCCGCCGCGCCCGGCCCACTGGGGCGGCTACCGCTTGCAGCCGGAGCGCATCGAATTCTGGCAGGGACGCCGTTCGCGCTTCCACGACCGCATCGTATTTACGCGCGGTGCCGACGGGCAATGGAGCATGCAACGCTTGCAACCCTGAGCAGGCTGGTCAAGGCGGCGCAAAGCAAGCTGGTCAATATAGGTGTAGGCTATGAGGGTAGAAGTTACTAAATGACATTGTTTCTCAATTTGCGACCCCAGCTGGGGTCGCTGCATTGGAGGCCATTTTGTTTGTACAAAACCAACTCAAGTCCTGGATCGCCGGCATTCGCAGCAAGACCGCCCTGCCGCTGCGCATCGAATTGTGGAACGGCCAGCATGTCGACCTGTCCAGCGAAGCGCCCAGAGTCACCATCCGCCTGCCGACTGTCGCCTCGGCCCGCTATCTGCTGAACCCCTCGCTGGCCAATCTGGGCTCGGCCTATGTGGAAGGCAATATCGAGGTCAAGGGCACGGCGATGGACATGATTGCCATCTGCAATGCCCTGGCCCGTAACACCTTGAAACCGGAAGGCAAGCTGGCGCGCATCGTGCGCAGCTTTACGCACGACAAGCGCAAGGATGCCGAAGCGATCCGCTACCACTACGACGTGTCGAACGCGTTTTATGAACAATTTCTCGACCCCGCTCTCGTGTATTCCTGTGCCTATTTCGAACATGGCGATGAAACCCTGGCGCAGGCGCAAGTCAAGAAGATCGACCATATCCTGAAGAAAATCCAGCTGCAGCCGGGCCAGACCCTGCTCGACATCGGCTGCGGCTGGGGCGCGCTCGTCATCCGTGCCGCGCAGCAATATGGCGCCCGCTGCGTGGGCGTGACCCTGTCGGAAAACCAGTACGCGCTGGCACGCCAGCGCGTGGCGGCGGCCGGCCTGGCGCACCTGATCGAGATCCGCCTGCAAGACTACCGCGACGTCACGGGCCAGTTCGACCGCATCACCAGCGTGGGCATGTTCGAGCACGTGGGCTTGAAACATTTACCCGACTACTTTTCCATCATCCACAAGCTGCTGGCGCCGGACGGCATGGCGATGAACCACGGCATCACCTCCACCGACCCGGAGAATGGCGAAACGCCGTATGGCGGCGGGGAATTCATCGAGAAATATGTGTTTCCGCACGGCGAGCTGGCGCACATCGGCAATGTACTGAAAACCATGCAGCAAGGGGGGCTGGAAGTGCTGGACGTGGAAAACCTGCGGCGCCACTATGCGCGCACCTGCGCCCTGTGGACGGAAAATTTCGAAGCCAACGCCGAGCAAATTCGTCCGCTGGCGGGCGAGCGGCGCTTCCGCATCTGGCACGTCTACCTGGCCGGCTGCGCCTATGCCTTCGAGCAAGATCTGATCAGCCTGTACCAGATCGTCTGCGTGAAGGCGGGCCGGCGTTCCGCCACCCTGCCCTGGTCGCGCAACTACATGTATGCGCAGGATGCCAGCCCCGCGCCCGTGCTCACGGCCTGACGCGCGCGCGGGGCGCTTACTTCAGGCGCCCCGCATACATGGCGCGGAATTTCTCCACCTTGGGCGCGACGACCAGCGCGCAATAGCCCTGCAAGGGATGCTGCGCCACGTAATTCTGGTGGTAATCCTCGGCCGTGTAAAAGGTGGCTGCCGGCGCGAGCTGCGTGACGATGGGCGCATCCCACACGCCGGCCATCTCGGCCAGCACCTTGCGCGCCACGCTTTCCTGTTCCGCCGACTGGTAATAGATGACGGAGCGAAATTGCGTGCCGACATCGTTGCCCTGGCGATTCAGGGTGGTGGGGTCGTGCAGCGTGAAAAAGATTTCCAGCAAGTCGTGGTAAGCGATGACGGCGGGATCGAATTCCAGGCGCACCACTTCCGCGTGGCCCGTGTCGCCCGTGCACACCTGTTCGTAACTGGGATCGGGCACGCTGCCGCCCGTGTAGCCGGATTCGACGCGCATCACGCCGCGCACTTCCCCATACACGGCAGCGAGGCACCAGAAACAGCCGCCGCCGAATACCGCCACTTCCGTCTGTTGGTTCATGATGTCCTCCCGCAACGCCTGTGCGACATATCATTTCATTACTGTAACGCAAAGCGCCATGGCCTGCAGTGCCGCTTGAAACGGCGCGTGGCGCACCGCACATACGGGCAAGCTGGCCACGATTGCGCTGGCATGGCCGATTTTTGGCATAATGTCAGCAAATAGACAGGTCACCCATGAACACACGCTCTCCCCGCGCGCCAGCGCAAGAATTCGATACGACACATTTCCGTCAGGCATTGTCGCAGTTTGCTACCGGCGTGACGGTCATTACCACGCGCCTGGCCGACGGCAGTTTCCGCGGCTTGACGGCCAGTTCCTTCAATTCCGTTTCGCTGTCGCCGCCCCTGGTGCTGTGGAGCCTCGGTTCCGTGGCGAACAGCATGCCCATTTTCAGCGGCAACTCGCATTACGTCATCAATGTGCTGGGCGCCGAGCAGGCGGAACTGGCGCAGCGCTTTGCACGCCGCACGCCGAATCCCTTCGACGACGTCGAGTACGAACTGTCGCGCACGGGCCAGCCCATCCTGAAAGGCGCGTCGGCGTGGTTCGAATGCCATAACCGCAGCCGCTATCCGGAAGGCGACCACGTCATTTTCGTGGGCGAAGTGGAACAATGCGCGTTTGCCGCGCAAGCGCCCTTGATCTTCCACAATGGAAAGTTCAATACACCACCAGCCTGAGCGGGAAAAAAAAATCCGCCGAGGCGGATTTTTTGTTTTACAGCGTAAAGTTGTACCCGATGCTGATACTCACGGCAATCGGGTCGAGCTTGATGTCCTGCGTCTGCCCCGTCGAGAATTTCGCCTTGGTTTTCAGGTAGGTCTTGACCACGGCCACGTCGGCAAACCAGCGCTCGTTGATGGCCACGGTGCTGCCGACCACCAGGCTGCCTGTCAGCTTGTTGTCCATGCGGTAGGTGACTGGTTTTCCACCCGGATCCAGCAAGGCCGTCATCTGGCCCGAGCCGGTTTCCTTCTGGAAATAAGCATACGTCAAGCCCGCGCCCACGTAAGGGCGGATCATCGCATTGGGCTGGAAGAAACGATACTGGATGAAGGCCGTTGGCGGCAGCACTTCTGCCGTGCCCAGTTTGCCCGTGCCCTTGATCGAACCATCACCCACCAAGTCGTGCTTGTACGGCACGCCCAGAATCATTTCAGCGGAAATATTGTCCGTGATCATGTAGGCAAAGCTCAGGATGGGCTTGGTATCGGCCTTGACATCGGCCTTGGTGCCCGGCAGTGCCGGTGCGGAAATGTCGCCACTGTCCACGTGCGGCGTGATCTTGTTGATGCCAACCTTGGCCATCCAGGTGCCTGCGCTTTGCGCCGAAGCGCCCGTCGCCATGGCCATCGCGGCAGCTGCAGCCAGTACGCGCACGGCGGTATTCAAACGATTCTTCATCTTGTCTCCTGATTCAGTATGTGCGGAGTGTTCCGCTATCGAGTCTTGTCGCTGCCGGCACCGGCCGCGCCTCCCAGGCACAGCCGGTGCGGCCATCCCTTACAGCCAGCCCCGCACGACCATGTCCTTGGCCACGTAGCGGGCCAGCAACAGGTTATTGAACGGCGTAGGATGCACATCGTCGGCATACGCATAGTGGCTGACGTCGCCCGCTTTCAGGTTCGTGCCATTGCACACCAGCGAGCTGCCCAGGATATTGCCTGGCGCGCTCAGGTCGCATGCCGTCTCGCTGACATTGGTCAAGCCATACGGGCCAGGATTGACGCCCTGGTCATGGCTGACCGCAAACACGTCGACCAGCAAGACTTTCGCATTGCCGCTCAAGCCACCGCTCAGTTCGCCATTGAAGGTACTGACCATGGCATTGATGAGCGCCTTGGTATTGGCATCCTTGCTCAAGCCCGATGGCGTACCGGCCACGTCCGGCAGGTTGTTGACGATGACATAGTTGGCGCCCTTGGCAATGATCTGGTCCTTGACCAGCGCTACCAGTTCGGTGCCGGCCTGTTTCATGGCGCCAACCAAGGCAGGTCCGTTCGCTGCGGCGTAATCGGCACCGGCCTTGGCGCCGGCAGCGGCGCCGGCGGCGTTACCGGTAACGGTGGCATCGGCTTGCGCCTTGGCCACCAGCGGGCCATACACGGTTTGCGAAGATATTCCCGAATCACCGGCAATAACGGCAGCTTGCACGGCAGCACCCACGATCGATGCGGAGGTGGCGCCTGGCGCTGCGGCGGCAGCCGCCACGGCGGCGCCGATGGCTTGCGCCGCCGTGGCAGGATTGGCCGCGTGAGCAGCGAAGGCCGCGACCAAATTGGTGGCAAAGGCTTTCGCGCCGGCAGCGGCACCAGCAGTAGCGCCAGCCGCCTGACCAGCAGCGGTGGCCTTCGCTTGCAAATCACCCAGCAAGAACAGCACGTCGTTACCGCCGGCCATCACGAACACGGCTTCCGTGCCGCTGAACTTGCCGCCGGAAACAGCCAGGTGGTTCGCGATCTGCGTCACCACGGGCACGGTCAGGGCACCGAGCTCGCTGCCGGTCAACTTGTTGTTCGGGCCGACAGGATTGGTCACGCGCGAGCCGCCCATGGCGTAGCCGTAGCAGCCGGCATGCTTGACGCGCGGCACGGCCAAGCCCTTCAACGCATTGCCTTCCAGGCCAGTCTCGGCGGCGCATGGCGCGGCCAGGCCGAATTGCGCGGCCAGGTGCTCTGTCCAGTTCTTGCCGGTCAGTTCAGGATTGATTTTGGTATTGTCGCCATTGATGGTGAACTTGCCGCCACCTTTCGCCAGCACCGTGCCGACGGCATACGAACCGACATCGGACAGGCTGTCGCCGAACGACACCTGCGCCGTGTATTTGACTTTCAAGGTTTGATCACCGCCACTGGCGCCGCCGCAACCTGCCAGGACAGCCGCAGCCAGCACGGCCAGCGCGAATTTTGTTTGATGCATTTTGTCTCCTCGGTCTTTTTTCTGGTTTCTAAACGAACGGGCGTGCTATTCGCTACCCAACTAATATGCCATCGTTCCTCAGGCTTGTATAGAAAATATGTTTTAAAAATCAACGAAATAACAACACCGCCAGCGCCCTGTCACGACAGGGTGATCGCATGAATTATGGGGGATATAAGATGTTTCGTGGCAAGCATCGCTATTGCGCTGCATCAAGAAAAAGCCCCTTGCGGGGCTTTTTTCAGACGGACAGGAATTGCTGCAAGATACCACTTGAGCCGAACGCGGCGCGCCGCAAACGGTCATTCACGCCCAGCCACGCGGGGCCGGTAGGCGGTGCTTCGACGAGTATCAGCTCGGCGCCGACCTGGTCCATCGTGCGCAGCGAGGCATACAGCGCATGTGCGTAATTTTCCGGGGTCGCTGCCAGGCGCACGCTGGCGCTGGCCGGCGGCAGATCCGAGTAGTGGATCAGGGCCACGCGGCGCCCGTCATTGAGCAGGCGGTTCAAGGTGGCGCGCACGTCGTCGCTGTGCTGCATCGCAACAGGCGTATGCGGTGCGTAATGCGATTCCAGCGTGCCCGAGGCGCGCGGCGCGGCCGCGTCCGCCACGGCCGGAGCGCGGCCAATCACGGCGGCGATCTGTTCGCTGCTGATATGGCCGGGGCGCAAGAGTACGGGACCGTGCGTGGCCAGGCGCGACAGGTCGACGATGGTCGACTCGATACCGACCTCGCTCTGGCCGCCATCGAGGATCTGGCCCAGCAAGCCGCTGTCCAGTTCCGCCGCGAATTCATCGCGCACATGCTGCGCCGTGGTGGGGCTGACATTGCCGAATTTGTTCGCCGACGGCGCCGCCAGGCCGCCGTTGCCGCCCTTGAAGGTGCGGAGCAATGCGATAGCCACCGGATGCGACGGGCAGCGCAGGCCCACCGTGTCCTGGCCGCCGGAAACGGCGTCGGGAATATGCGCGGCGCGCTTGACGATCAGGGTCAGCGGGCCGGGCCAGAAGGCGGCCACCAGCTGCTGCGCTTCCACGGGAATATCATCGGACCAGTGCGCCAGGTCGGCGCCGGGCGCCACGTGCACGATCACGGGGTGGTCCGAGGGACGGCCCTTGGCTTCGTAGATGCGCGCCACGGCGGCCGGGTTTTCCGCATCGGCGCCCAGGCCGTACACTGTTTCTGTCGGGAATGCGACGAGGCCGCCCGCTTCCAGCACGGCGGCGGCCGCCGCCAGGTCTTGTGCGGGCACGCTCACGGCGCGATTCCCAGGATCAGGCAAGCGTCGCGCAGGCGCTGCTGCGCCTCCGGCAAGCTGGCCGCGATGAAAGTCAGGTGGCCCATCTTGCGGCCACGGCGCGGATCGTCCTTGCCATACAGATGCAGACAGGCGCCCGGCAGCGCCAGCACCTGGTCCCAGGCCGGTTCGCAGGCGACATCGCTGGCGTCGGCAAACCAGGCGTCGCCGAGGATGTTGAGCATCACGGCCGGCGAATGCTGGCGCACGTCGCCCAGCGGCAAGCGCGCCATGGCCCGCACCTGCTGCGCGAACTGGCTGGTGACGCAGGCATCCATCGTGTAGTGGCCGCTGTTGTGCGGACGCGGCGCCATTTCATTGACCACCAGGCTGCCATCTTCCAGCACGAAAAATTCGATGCACAGCACGCCGACATAACCGAGTTCGGCAACCATCGCTTGCGCCGCGCGCTGCGCCCTGGCGGCGCAGTCGTCCGACACGTTCGGGCCCGGCACGGTGGTGGTAAACAGCACGCCGTCGCGGTGCACGTTTTCGGCGATCGGGTACACGACCGATTCGCCGTCCACGCCGCGCGCCGTCAGCACCGACACTTCATAGGCCAGCGGCAGCATCTTTTCCAACAGACAAGTCACTTCGCCCATTTCGGCAAAGGCGGCGCGCACGTCTTCACGCGTGCGCACGCGGTACTGGCCCTTGCCGTCATAGCCCATGCGCACGGTTTTCAGTATGCCTGGCAGCAAGTCATCGGCGATGGCATCGATGTCAAGCTGCGTGGCAATCACCATGTGCGGCGCCGGCAGTACGCCCGATGTCGAGGCACAGGCGACAAAGAAACGCTTTTCCGCGATGCGGTCCTGCGCCACCGACACGCCATGGGCGTTGGGGGCAACAAACACGCGTTCGGCCAGGCGCGACAGGCTGTCGGCCGGCACGTTTTCAAATTCCGTGGTGACGGCCAGGCATTGCGCGGCCAGGGCGTCGAGGCCGTCAAGGTCGCTGTAGCCGGCATTCACCAGGCGCTGCGCCACCTGCCCCGCAGGGCAGGCATCGGACGGTTCCAGTACGGCCACCTGATAGCCCATGCTCTGGGCGGCCTGGGCAAACATGCGGCCGAGCTGGCCGCCACCCATCACGCCCAGCCACGCCGGTGGGTTGGCGGCGGGCAGCAAGGGGGAAGTCAATTTACTATTCATTATTTTTCAAACACATTAGTCAGGCAAGACCATGGCCTTGGCGGCGGCCGTTTGCGTGGTACGGAAGGCTTCCAGCTGGTCGGCCAGGGCGTCGTCATTGGCGGCAAGCATTGCCACCGCCGTCAGCGCCGCATTCGCCGCGCCCGCTTCGCCGATGGCGAAGGTGGCCACCGGCACGCCCTTGGGCATTTGCAGAATCGACAGCATGGAATCTTCGCCGCGCAAGTATTTCGACGGCACGGGCACGCCCAGCACCGGCACGATGGTCATCGCGGCCACCATGCCAGGCAGGTGGGCCGCGCCGCCGGCGCCGGCGATGATGGCGCGCAAGCCGCGCGCGCGCGCGCTTTTCGCGTACGCATACATCTCGTCGGGCATGCGGTGCGCGGAAATGACTTGCGCTTCGTACGGCACGCCAAACTGTTTCAGGATGGCAACCGCGTTCTGCATCACTTCCCAGTCCGAGGACGAGCCCATGATGACGCCGACCAGCGGCTTGGGGTTCAACTTGTGCTCACTCATCTCAGGCCTTCAGCTTCTCGCCCGTCAGGCGTTCGATGGCTTCAAAGTACTTGGCCTGGGTTTTTTCGATGACGTCGGCCGGCAGCGCAGGCGCCGGTGCGGTCTTGCCCCAGGTCAGTGTTTCCAGGTAGTCGCGCACGAATTGCTTGTCGAACGACGGCGGCGAGATGCCGGGCTGATAGGAATCGGCAGGCCAGAAGCGCGACGAATCGGCCGTCAGCACTTCATCCATCAGGTGCATGACGCCGTTGTCGTCCAGGCCGAATTCGAACTTGGTGTCGGCGATGATGATGCCGCGCGTGGCCGCGTATTCGGCGGCCGTCTTGTACAGGGCAATGGCGACGTCGCGCATCTTGGCGGCCAGGTCCGCGCCGATGCGCTCTTCCATTTCAGCAAAGCTGATGTTTTCGTCATGCTCGCCCAGCTCGGCCTTGGCCGCCGGGGTGAAGATCGGTTCCGGCAGCTTTTCCGCCTGTTGCAGGCCCGCTGGCAGCTCGATGCCGCAGATGCTGCCCGTATCTTGATAGTCTTTCCAGCCCGAACCGATGATGTAGCCGCGCACGACCGCCTCGACCATGATGGGCTTCAAGCGCTTGGCCACCACGGCGCGGCCCTTGACTTGCTCCACTTCCTCGGGCGCCACCACCGATTCCGGCGCCACGCCGGTCAGGTGATTCGGCACGATGTGGCCCAGTTTCTCGAACCAGAAGTCGCTCATCTGGTTGAGGACCTTGCCCTTGCCGGGGATAGGCTCGTTCATGACGACATCGAAGGCCGACAGGCGGTCCGTGGTGACGATCAGGATCTTGTCGTCGCCGACGGCGTAATTGTCGCGGACCTTGCCGTGGCCCAGCAATGGCAGGGAGTGGATGGAAGTCTGATAGAGGCTGTTCATAGCGGGGGGAATAGTTGGATGAAACGAAACCGGCAGGCAGGGAAGGCGCCCGCCGGTCGAGAAAATCGGGCACGGAGATGCAGCTTCCGGCCCGTTCCAGACAGAATTTTACTTCACAATTTGCGACAGCTCGCCGGCCTTGTAGCGCTCGGCCATTTTTTCCATCGTGATGACCTTGATTTTCGACGCCTGGCCTTCGCAGCCGAATGCCTGCATGCGGGCGCGCACGATTTGCTCTGCAGCAAGACGGGCTGGCTTCAGGTAGTCGCGCGGGTCGAATTTCGATGGATTTTCAAACAGGTACTTGCGGATCGCAGCCGTCATCGCCAGGCGGATATCGGTGTCGATGTTAATCTTGCGCACGCCGTGACGGATGCCTTCCTGGATTTCTTCCACTGGCACGCCGTAGGTTTCTTTCATGTCGCCGCCGAATTCGCGGATGATGGCCAGCAATTCCTGCGGCACCGACGAAGAACCGTGCATCACCAGGTGGGTATTCGGGATGCGCGCGTGGATTTCCTTGATGCGGTCGATGGCCAGGATGTCGCCCGTTGGCTTGCGCGTGAATTTATACGCGCCGTGCGAGGTGCCGATGGCGATCGCCAGGGCGTCGCACTGGGTGCGCTGCACGAAGTCGGCCGCTTGCGCCACATCCGTCAACAGTTGCTCGCGCGTCATGGTGCCGTCGGCGCCGTGGCCGTCTTCCTTGTCGCCCTTCATGGTTTCCAGCGAACCGAGCACGCCCAGTTCCGCTTCCACCGTCACGCCGATGGCGTGCGAGAATTTCACCACTTCGCGCGACACTTCCACGTTGTACTCGTAGGAAGCAACCGACTTGCCGTCCGCTTCCAGCGAACCGTCCATCATCACGGAAGTAAAACCCGAGCGGATGGCGGCCATGCAGACGGCCGGCGACTGGCCGTGATCCTGGTGCATGACGACGGGAATGTGCGGATACGCTTCGACGGCGGCGTCGATCAGATGGCGCAGGAAGGCTTCACCGGCGTACTTGCGCGCGCCAGCGGACGCTTGCATGATCACCGGGCTGTTGAGCGCATCGGCGGCAGCCATGATGGCTTGCACTTGCTCCAGGTTATTGACGTTGAAAGCAGGAATGCCATAACCGTTTTCGGCGGCATGGTCCAGCAGTTGACGCATGGATACGAGAGACATGGTAATACTCCAGATAACAATAGAAACGGTTGCGGCGCTTCGCGGTGGTCAATAACCGCGCCAGCGCCTGAATTCTTTCAACTAAACTAGAACGTCCACCAAACTGCTCAGGGCCAGGCGCGTTGCCGAAGGCAGTACGACTAGTCCACTGGGTACAAATAAGCAATACACCAACGCCCTGGGCGGTTTTTGGGCGTTCTTAGTCGAATTCGCCTACTTTGACAATTTTCAGGGCATTCGTTCCACCCACCTGGCCCATCGGCTCGCCCCAGGTGACGACGATCATGTCACCCTTTTTGACGATGCCCTGCGCCACCAGCAGCTCTTCGGCCTGCTTCAGCACTTGCGCGCTGGGGGCGTTTTGCATCAGATGATACGCCCGAACATTACGGTACAGCGCAGCTTTGCGCAAAGTGGTCACACTGGGCGTGAGCGCGTAGATGGGCGTGTCGATGCTGTGGCGGCTCATCCACAAGGCGGTGGAACCGGATTCCGTCAGCGCCACGATGGCTTTCACGCGCAAATGGTGGGCCGTAAACAGCGCGCCATACGCGATCGACTGGTCGATGCGGGTAAACGTGACGTTGAGGAAATCGGCATCGAGCTTGTTGTATTCGGACTGCTCCGCCTCGACGCAGATGGCGGCCATCATTTCCACCGTCTCGATCGGGTACTTGCCCGAGGCCGTTTCGGCCGACGTCATGACGGCATCCGTGCCATCGAGCACGGCATTGGCCACGTCGGACACTTCCGCGCGGGTCGGCACGGCGTTGACGATCATCGATTCCATCATCTGTGTTGCCGTAATGGCCAGCTTGTTCGACGCGCGCGCCATCTTGATCATGCGCTTTTGCAAGGCCGGCACGGCCGCATTGCCCACTTCCACGGCCAAATCGCCGCGCGCCACCATGATGCCGTCCGAGGCGTCGAGGATTTCTTGCAAGGCAGGAATGGCTTCCGCGCGCTCGATCTTGGCGATCATCATCGGCTTGTGGTGGTACGGTTCACCGGCGATATTGGCCAGCTGGCGCGCCATTTCCATGTCGGTCGCGCATTTCGGGAAGGAAATGGCCAGATAGTCAGCCTGGAAACTCATGGCCGTCTTGATATCTTCCATATCCTTGGCCGTCAGCGCGGGCGCGGACAGGCCGCCGCCTTGGCGGTTGATACCCTTGTTGTTCGACAACTCGCCGCCAATCTTGACGGTGGTGTGGATTTCGCTGCCGTGGATGCGCTCGACGATCAGCACGATGAGGCCATCGTTGAGCAGCAGCACGTCGCCCTTGTGCAAGTCGCGCGGCAGGGCCTTGTAATCGAGGCCGACCCGTTCCTGGTTGCCCAGTTCGCCGTTTTCGCCCCACTTGGCGTCGAGGATGAAGCGCTCGCCCGCTTCGAGCTCGATGCGCGTGTTTTCAAACTTGCCGACGCGAATCTTTGGCCCCTGCATGTCGGCCATGATGGCCACTTCGCGACCGCATTCAGCTGCCGCCAGCCGTACCAGCGCCGCGCGGTCGATATGGTCTTGCGCCTTGCCGTGGGAAAAATTCAAGCGCACCACATCGACGCCCGCCCGTATCATTTTGACCAGGATATCGAAGTCCGTGGAGGCGGGGCCGATTGTTGCTACGATTTTTGTACCACGTGGCATAGGAATCCTTGTACGCGAGCGAAGGTGAGCAAGGCCGGCTCGATGCTGCATCCGGCAAGGTAAAAGCGCAGCGGTCAGGCTGCGCTTGGTACTGAACTGCTAACGGCAGCGCCTCAAGCGGCGCGCTGCATCAGGATTTCCACTGCCGGGAGGGGTTTGCCTTCCAGGAACTCCAGGAAAGCGCCGCCGCCCGTCGAGATATAGCTGATTTTATCGGTAATGTCGTATTTGGCAATCGCCGCCAGGGTGTCGCCACCGCCGGCAATCGAGAAAGCTTTCGACTCGGCAATGGCCAACGCCAGGGTCTTGGTGCCGTGGCCGAACTGGTCGAATTCAAACACGCCGACCGGGCCGTTCCACACGATGGTGCCGGCGACGGCGATCTGCTGTGCCAGCAGGGCCGCCGTTTTCGGGCCGATATCGAGGATCATGTCGTCGTCTGCCACGTCGGCCACGTCCTTGACGGTGGCGGCGGCCGTGGGCGAAAACTCCTTGGCGCACACGACATCGACGGGAATCGGCACTTGCGCGCCGCGCTTGGCCATGATCTCGATGATGGCTTTCGCTTCTTCGACGAGTTCCGCTTCCACCAGCGACTTGCCGACATTCAGGCCAACGGCTTTCATGAAGGTGTTGGCGATGCCGCCGCCGACGATCAGGTTATCGACCTTGTCGGACAGGGCTTTCAGGATGGTCAGCTTGCTCGATACTTTCGAACCGGCGACGATGGCCAGCAGCGGGCGGGCTGGCGCGTGCAAGGCTTTCCCCAGCGCATCGAGTTCGGCGGCCAGCAGCGGGCCGGCGCAGGCGACAGGGGCGAACTTGGCGATGCCGTGCGTGGACGCTTCGGCGCGGTGGGCCGTGCCGAACGCATCGTTCACATAGATATCGCACAGCTTGGCCATTTTTTGCGCCAGCTCATCGCTGTTTTTCTTTTCGCCCTTGTTGACGCGCACGTTTTCCAGCAGGACGACCTGGCCTGGGGCCAGATTTTCCAGGCCGGCGCCATCGATCCAGTTTTGTTTCAGTGCCACTTCCTGGCCCAGCAGCTCGGACAAGCGGGCCGCCACGGGCGCCAGGCTGTCGGCCGGCTTGAACTCGCCTTCCGTCGGACGGCCCAGGTGCGACGTCACCATGACGGCTGCGCCAGCGTCGAGCGCGGCGCGGATGGCCGGCACCGAGGCGCGGATACGCGTATCTTCGGTGATCTTGCCACTGTCATCTTGCGGGACGTTCAGGTCGGCGCGGATAAACACGCGCTTGCCTTGCAGTGCATTTTGGGCGATCAAATCTTGCAGACGGATGAAGTTGAGAACAGCTGACATGGCGATCCAGATGACGAGTGGAAGGAAGTGCGCTATTTTACCGCAATGACCAGACCAAATCCCCGATTTGTCCTGCTTTACTGAAAAACATGCAACAGTCGCAAGCCCGTGAAAACCAGCATGCCAAAGACAATGGTTTGCAACATATTGCGGCGGATCACGAAAAAGAGCGTGGCGGCAATACCTGACAAGAGTTTCAAATTCGACAATTCGAAGTACACTTGCTGCCCCTCCATCAGCATGTCGGGCGCGATGATGGCCGCCAGCGCGCAGGCCGGCGCATAGCGCAGCATCTCGCCCACGCGGCGCGGAATGGTGATGTGATGGCCGACCAGCCAGAAGGTGCTGCGCGTGGCGGCCGTGGCCACCACCAGCACGGCGATGGCGATCCACACATCGGCCCTGCCCCAGTCTATGCCGTCAAACATGGCGTTTGTTCCATTTCTCGGTCAATTCTTCCACGGCCATGGCCGACAGCATGCCGGCCAGCACGGCCACCAGCAAGCCCAGTTTATACGGCAGGCCGAAGGCCAGCACGGCCACCGTGCCCGCCACCAGCACGCCGCACAGGGCGGCGCGGCTGAGGATCAGCGGCACCGTCACGCACAGGATCGCCAGGGTGCCCGCAAAACCCAGCCCCCATTCGGCCGGCACCACCGCCCCCAGGCAAATGCCGATGAAGGAACCGATTTGCCAGGCCAGCCAGTTGGGGTAAATCAGCCCCTTGAGGAAGGGCAGCTTGGCCGGGTCCGGCGTTTCATGCGGGTAGCGCTGCAGGAACAGGCCCACGGTGATATCGCCCGCCACATAGCCGAGCGCAAAGCGCTGCCGCCACGGCAGATGGGAAAAATGCGGGGCCAGCAGCACGGAAAAGATGACAAAGCGCAAATTGACGACGAGCGCCGTGGCGAAGATCACCCACACGGGCGCCTGCGCGGCCAGCAGCGGCAAGGAGGCGAGCTGGGCCGAGCCTGCAAAGACAAACAGGGTCATCGCCCCCGCCTGCGCTACCGTCAGGCCGCTTTTCACCATGGCCACGCCCACCACCATGCCCCAGGCGGCGATGCCCAGCAAGGTGGGCGCGCCCAGGTTCAGGCCGGCGCGCCAGGCGTCTTTCAGCAAGGCGTCATCCTTGTCGGCCATGACGGCTCTCACGCGGAACTCCGACAGGCTGAGTGTGGTAACTGCACAACAATGGTGCGCGCAATACGAAAAGTAATAGCGCTACGCAACGGTGATACCGGCAAGGCAATTCCAGTCAGTGTGGTGCTGCAGCTGCCATATTTCCGCAAAAATAACGCGCCGCAGCCGCAGATGATCGAGCCGCCATTTTAGCCATGATTTTTGCTGTCTGCCTGAATCCGTTAAAATCGTACTTTTGGCAGTAGCCGACTTCCTTCCATACAGCCTCACGGAGCATGACAAGATGACAAAAACCACCCAGCCAGCGGTCGAACTCGACGGTAAAGACTTGCCAGCCCACTGCCCTAACCCGGCCATGCCGCTGTGGTCGTCGCATCCGCGCGTGTTCCTGGAATTCAACAAAGACGGTATCGCCAAGTGCCCCTACTGCGGCACGGCGTATACCCTGAAGGAAGGCGCCAGCGCCGGCCATCATTAAACTGCCCAGCGGCGCGCCCCCAGCGCGCCGTTTTTATTTGCACCAGTCCGGAGTCGTCATGAAACGTCTGAAACAACTCAATGGCAGCGCCGCCGAAGTCGAAGCGGCGTTCTACGACGCCTTGCACCGCGCCGACCTCGAAGCGCTGATGGCGCTGTGGGCCGACGATGAAGAAATCGTCTGCATCCACCCGGGCGGCGCGCGCCTGATCGGCCATGCCGCTATCCGCGCCTCGTGGGAAACCATTTTGACGGCCGGCGGCCTGCACATCGTGCCGGCACAGCTGCATGAAACGCACAATTTGATGAGCTCGGTGCACACGGTGATCGAAGGCGTCACTGCCGAAGAAGGCGGCCCGGCACATCTGCTGGCGACAAACGTGTACGTCAAAACGCCGCGCGGCTGGCGCATCGTGCTGCACCACGCCTCCGTCGCTCCCGGCGGTGCGCCGGCCGACGCCACGGGAGCGCAGATCCTGCATTAAGCCGTTCCTTCATGACTTATACCGCCCCCTTCTGGCTGCCTGGCGGCCACGCGCAGACGATTTACCCGGCCGTGTGCCTCGCCAAGCCGGCCGTGGCCTTCCGCCGCGAACGCTGGCAAGCGCCCGATGGCGACTTCGTCGACGTCGATCTGGTCGACGGCCAGCCGGGCCAGCCCTTCGTGGTGCTGTTCCACGGCCTGGAAGGCTCGTCGAACAGCCATTACGCGCGCGCCCTGATGGCCGAAGTGGCAGCGCGCGGCTGGTCGGGCGCCGTGCCGCATTTTCGCGGCTGCTCGGGCGAAGCCAACCTGGCGCCGCGCTTCTACCATTCGGGCGATGCGCAGGAAGTGGACTGGATCGTGCAGCGCCTGCGCCCGCGCGCGACGGGCAAGTTTTACGCGGCCGGCGTGTCGCTGGGCGGCAACGCCCTGCTGTGCTGGCTGGGCCAGTCGCAGCACCAGGCCGATTTCATCGATGCGGCCGCGGCCGTGTCCGCCCCGCTGGACCTGGCGCAAGGGGGCAAGGCCCTGTCGTCGGGCGCCAACCGGCTCTACACGCGCATGTTTTTGAACACGCTCAAACCCAAGTGCCTGGCCAAGCTGGAACAGTTTCCCGGCCTGTTTGCGCGCGACGCCATGCTGGCCGCGCGCGACTTGCACGCCTTCGACAATGTCGTCACGGCGCCGCTGCACGGCTACCGCGACGCCGACGATTACTGGCACCGCGCCAGCGCCAAGCACGTCTTGCCAGACATAACCGTGCCGACCCTGGTACTCAATGCCCAGAACGACCCTTTCCTGCCCGGGCGCTTCCTGCCGCGCAGCGCCGCGCCGCAGGTCACGCTCGAATATCCGCGCCACGGCGGCCACGTCGGCTTTGCCGCTGGCAAGTTACCAGGAAGCACGCGCTGGCTGCCACAGCGCCTGATCCATTTTTTTGAAGGCGGCAACACGGCGCCGTCTTCGCCGCAAAGCTGTCACGCTGGCAGCGCACCTATACACATGGAAAATGCTACACATGGATGATCTCGTCAAGCAGGCGCTGGCCAAGTGGCCGAACGTACCCCACTGCTATGGCTGGCTGGGCCTGGACGCGCGCGGCCACTGGCGCATGCGCGACCAACAGGCGCAACAGCAACAACTGCCCGGCGACAAGATCGCCCATCCAGCGCTGTTGGGATTTATCAACCGCAATTACGACCATGACGACCGCGGTTGCTGGTTTTTCCAGAATGGCCCGCAGCGCGTGTATGTGAACCTGGAAGCGACGCCGTATATCGCCCGCAGCGATCCGCAGCACGGTTTTGTCCTGCAGACGGGTGCGCCGCTGGAACAGATCGAGCAAGTGTATTGGTGCGACGACGGCACGCTGATCTTGCGCCATGGCGATATCGTGGCCCAAGTGGATGACCGCGACATACCGCAGGTGCTGGACGTGTTGCGCATCGATGGTGAGGTAGCCAGCGACGATGCCTTGCTGGCGTGGCTGGAAGAGCGCCAGGGCAAGCTGACCTTGCCTCATGCCGGTCTGGAGATCGTCGTGCAGCCGCTGCGCCGCGACGCCGTGCCGTACACCTTCGACTTCCAGCGCGCGCCGCAAGCCGATCCAGACTAGCCCTTCTGGTCCTTGATCTGTTCGCGGCGCTTTTCCTGCAATTCGCGCTCGCGCGCATCGATCACGGCCTGGTCATAAAAGGTGGCGTCCGTCGACTTGCGGGCGATGGTCAGCTGGTCCAGCGCGGCCATGGTGGCGCCCTGCAGCACGTAGGATTCGGCCAGCGCCATGTGCTGCAAGGTCATCTTGCCCTGGTCCGCATAGGATTTCGCCAATAAATCATACAATTCCGGCTCCTCCTTGTAGAGCTGCACCTGGTCGCGCAGATACAAGGTAGCCTGCTCCAGCTTGCCGGCAGCCATCAGCGCTTCCGCATACTGATGCGCAATGCCGCGCGAGAGGGGAAACTGCTGGCGCGCCGCATCGGCCGCCGTCAAAGCTTGCTGCGCCACTTCCTTCTTCTGTGCCGGCATCAGCAGCACTTCCAGCCCCATCGCCGCCAGCAGAGAATTGGGGGCCTGCGTGCCGCCCGAGGTAAACACATTCGGCCCGGCCGGCCGGTGCAGGGCGGCATTGGCGGCATCGAGTTCCTTCTGTGCCTCCGCCGGCTTGCCCTGCTTGACGGCGACAAAGGACAGGCCGTAATGGGCGGCCACCACCTGGAAACGGCTTTGCTGCTCCAGCTGCGTCTTGAAGACGGCCGTGGCATTCAACAGGCCTTGCACGCTTTCATCCTGCAGCACGCGGGCGCGGGCGCGGGCCAGGTGGAAACTCAGGCTGTCCGGACGCTGCTTGTAGGGCTGCTCGCGGATGCGCGCCTGGATGTCGGCGATGCGTTCCGTCGTCAGCGGGTGGGTCTGCAGATAGGCTGGCACCAGGTCGCTGTACGAGCGGCTGGCCGCCTGCATGCGGCCGAAGAAGGCCACCATGCCGGTGGTATCGAAACCGGCCTCTCCCATGATCTGGAAGCCGATGCGGTCCGCCTCGCGTTCGGCATCGCGGCCAAAATTGAGCTGGCGCTGGATGGCCAGGCCCTGGCCGGCGGCGAACACGCCCAGCGCCACGTCGCCGCCCGCGCGCGACGCCAGCGCCGCCAGCAACATGGCCGCCAGCGGCATCAGGGCATCCTGGCGCTGCTGGCCCAGCATGCGCGCAATATGGCGCTGCGCCACATGGCCGATCTCGTGCGACAGCACGGACGCCAGTTCCGCCTCCGTTTGCGCTGCCAGCACCAGGGCCGAATGGACGCCGATGAAGCCGCCCGGCAAGGCAAACGCGTTCAACTGGGGATCGCGCACGGCAAAGAAGAAATAGTCGTAATTCGTTTCGCCGCGCACGCTGGGGCGCGCCGCCACGAGGGCGTTGCCGAAGGTGTTCAGGTATTCCAGCAGCGGGGCATCATCGAGGTAATCGCGGTCGCCGCGGATGCCGCGCATGATCTCCTCGCCGATCTTGCGTTCCATCGCCGGCGACAGGTCTTCGCGCGAGGTATCGCCCAGGTTCGGCAGGTTCGGCGCCGGCGGCACGGCCAGCGGCGTCCAGTTGCCGGCCGGCTTGGCCGCCGTGCCGGCGGCCGGCGCCGCAGACGTATAGGTTTGCGCCAGCGCAAACGGCGCCGCCAGCCAGAATGCAGCCAGCATGGATGCGCGCCGGGAGCGGCGCAACCATGCCGCAGCGGCGTTTTCACGGACGATCGGAAGGGGAGTTTTTGAATTCACGGGTGCTATCATACCTTGTTAGCGGCGCCCATTCCCACGCGTGCCGCGCCCCACTCCTCACCTATTTTGACGCCATGACAACAGCAGACAAGCAAGCCCCCGCCGGAGAACTGACCCATTTCGACGCCACGGGCCAGGCCCATATGGTCGATGTGGGCAGCAAGGAAGACACGCGCCGCAGCGCCGTGGCCGCCGGCACCATCCGCATGCAGGCCGCCACGCTGGCATTGATCATTTCCGGCAATGCGAAAAAGGGCGACGTGCTGGGCATCGCCCGCATCGCCGCCATCATGGGCGCCAAGCGCACCAGCGACCTGATTCCCCTGTGCCACCCGCTGGCCCTCACGCGCGTCACCGTCGACTTCGAAGTCGATGAAGCAGCCAACAGCGTGCACTGCCGCGCCCAGGTCGATACCACGGGCAAGACGGGCGTGGAAATGGAAGCGCTGACGTCCGTGCAGATCGGCCTGTTGACGATCTACGACATGTGCAAGGCCGTCGATCGGGGCATGGTCATGACGAATGTGCGCGTGCTGGAAAAGCATGGCGGCAAGTCGGGCGACTGGCACGCCGAGGTGTAACTAGGCTGGCTGGCGCACCAGCTGGCCCAGGACGCGGCGCACGTCGCACAGCAGCCAGACGGCACTGGCCAGGCACAGCACGATGATGGCCACGGACAGGGGCAGGTGGAATTGCGCCAGTCCCGCCAGCGCGAAGCCCGCGTGGATCAGGAAAGTGCCCACGCCCAGCGCGGCGCACACACAAGCGTACAGGACCGCCTGCGGGGTAGCCAGCAGCACGTGCCGGTAACCGACCAGCACCAGGGCAATCGCCGCCAGGTTAAATACCAGGAAACCCTGGATGCCGCCAGGCACATGGAACATTTCCCATTCGCGCCAGTATGCCGCATCGATCTGATGCAGGATCAAGAACAACATCGTCCAGAAGTAGCTGCGTGGCATAAGATTTACATTTGTCAATATTGATGCAATTGTAAAGCCAGAACCGCGCCCCGGTACGCGCCCATGGCATTTTTCTATGCGAATATGAATTTCATTGATATAAGTGCTTTTTCATCAAGAAATCATGCATACTGCGATTCGACCATATCCAGATGAGCATCGCATGACTAGCAACAGGCCCGCCGCGGAAAGCAAGCTCCAGGACTTCGAATTCGAGGCGATGAATCTGCAGGTGGGGGGACGCATCCAGTTCATCACGCACCGCACCATCAAGCCCGTCCAGCATTTCTCGACCCTGATCGGCTATGTGAAAGACGAGTACCTGATCGTCAAGATTCCCATGGAAAACGGCGCCTCCATCGTGCTCAACGAGGGCGACAAGCTGACCATCCGCGTGTTTTCCGGCGTTACCGTATGTTCGTTTGCCTGCAGCGTACTGCGTATCTTTGGCCGCCCGCTCAATTATGTGCACCTGAGCTTTCCCGACGCCATCCAGGGCACCAGCCTGCGCACGGCCATGCGCGTGAAAGTGGAGATTCCGGCGCAACTGAGCTACCGCGACGTGACGGCCGTGCCCGTGTTCATCGTCAACCTTAGCGTCTCGGGGGCGCTGATCGAGGCGCCCAGCATGCTCACGCCGGACGACGAGGGCGTCGCACTCAGCTTTACTCTGCTGGTGCAGCCGAACAAGCACCAGATGCGCGTCAACACGCGCGCGCGCATCCAGAACGTCAGCGTGGGCAAGCCGTCGAACGGCAATGCGGCCGGAGTGTCGGAAATCTATACATATGGCGTGCAATTCATCGACCTCGAACCGACCCACTACACCCTGCTGCAAAACCTCACCTATGAAGCGCTGATCGCGGACCGGCAAAAAATCGTCTGACACGGGCGCGCCAGGCGCCGCTCACTGCGTCGCCACCACCTTGGGAATATTGTTCCGGGTAATGGCTTCCTTCGCCGCCGCATTCGTCACGCTGGTGCTGTTAAACCAGCTCAGGCTGCTGGAGCCGAGCTGCAGCTCCATGCTCACCGTCTGACCGCCCATGCCGCTGCCCATGTCGCCCGCCAGGGTCAGCACGATATTGCCCTTGTCGACCTTGGCGCCGGCCACTTCGCGCGTCGGGTTAAACAGGGGAATGGCGCTGGGCGCGGCCTCGGTGGGCGTGCTGCAAGCGGTCGCCAAGCCACCATTTTCCTGCACGCACAGGGCCACGGCTGTCTTCAGCGGTGCCGCCGCCGCCAGCACGTTGCTGACCTTGGCCCGCATCGTATAGTCGCCGTACTGGGGAATGGCCACGGCTGCCAGGATGCCGGCGATGGCCACCACGATCATCAGTTCTATCAGGGTAAATCCGCTCTGCGCGCGCATCGTCTTCTCCCATGGTGCGTTCTCACGCCATGCACGGTGCAAGCGCCATGCCAGCGGCGCGCCCGGGCAGCGGCGGTGCACGTGGAAAGAAAAGCGACACTTTTTGGCATACGCGGCCCAACTGCGTCAGGCGGCGTCCTCGGACAGTCCTTTCTTTTCCGCAAAATAGGGATAGGCCAGAGGCAACAGCAGCAAGGTAAAGAAGGTAGCCGACACGATGCCGCCCACGATCACCACGGCGAACGGGCGCTGGGTTTCCGAGCCGATACCATGCGACAGCGCCGCCGGCAGCAAGCCCAGGCCTGCCATCAATGCCGTCATCAGGATGGGCCGCAAGCGCGCCACGGCGCCGGCGATGGCACTATCGACGGCACTCGCGTTGTGCCGGGCTATCTCGACGATCTGCTCGACCATGATGACGCCGTTCTGCACCGATATACCAGCCACGGCAATGAAGCCAACGGCCGCCGAGACGGAAAAATGCAGGCCGACCAGCGCCAGGCCCAGGATGCCGCCGATCATGGTAAATGGCACGATGGACAGGATCAGCATGGCCTTGCGCACGGACCGGAAGGCCCAGAACAGCAGCGAAAATATCATCAGCGCGGTGATCGGCACGATCACTTCCAGGCGCTTCACGGCGCGCTGCTGGTTTTCAAACTGCCCGCCCCAGGTGATCTGGTAGCCCGGCGGCAGGTGCACGAGGCGCGCCACTTTTTCTTGAGCCTCCGCAACGAAACTGCCCTGGTCGCGGCCCAGCAAGTTGGCCTTGACGGATGCATTGCGCCCGCCCGCTTCGCGGCTGATGCGGGCCGCGCCCTGGCGCACCTCGATGTGCGCCAGCTCGGCCAGCGCCACCGTGCCGGCGCCGCCGGGCAAATTGACCGGCAGGGCGCCGACGGCATCGACGGAATCGCGCGCCGCTTCCTTCAGGCGCACGGTAATGTCGAAACGTCGGTCGCCTTCGAAATACGCGTTGACGACGTTGCCCGCCAGCGCCGTCTGGATCGCCGTGTTGACATCGGCCACGTTGACGCCCAGGCGGGCGATGCGCTCGCGGTCGATAACGATGTCGAGTTCGCTCTGTCCGCCGATTTTTACGGCGCCCACGTCGGCCGCACCCGCAATGCCGCTCAGGATGCCGGCGATCTGCTCGCTCTTTTGCGTCAGCACGTCCAGGTCGGGACCGTAAATCTTCACGGCAATTTCACCCTTCACGCCGGACAGCGCCTCTTCCACATTGTCTTCGATGACTTGCGAAAAGTTCGTCGGCACGCCAGGCAAGGTACGTATCTTCGCCGACATGTCGGCCACCAGCGCCTCCTTGTCCGCAAAGCGCCAGCTGCCGCGCGGTTTCAGGTCCGCCAGGATTTCCATGTTGTTGCTGCCCTTGGGATCGGTGCCGTCGTCGGGCCGGCCCACGTGCGAGATGACATTCCCTACTTCCGGATAGGACAGGATGATGGCGCGTACCTGCTGCTCGACGGCGCGCGTCTTTTCCAGCGAACTGGAGGTCGGCAGGCTGACCGTCAGCCACAGGTTGCCTTCGTCGAGCTTCGGCAAGAACTCGCTGCCCAGCAGCGGCGCCAGCGCCAGGGTCACCACCAGCGCCAGCACCGAGGCGAGCATGACGAAAATGCGCTGGCGCTGTGCCGCCGCCAGCAGGCGGCCATAACCGTCCTGGATGCGCTGCAGCCATGCGCTGTGCTGCTCCGCCATCGGATGGCGGCGCATGGTCCAGGCCAGCAAGGTAGGCACCAGTGTCATGGTCAGGATGATGGCGCCCAGCATGGCAAAGCTCAGCGTGAACGCCACGGGCGAGAAAATCTTGCCTTCCACGCGCTGGAAGGTGTAGATGGGAATGAAGGCGACAATGATGATGGCCTTGGCAAACAGGATGGGGTGGCCCAGGTCGACCACCGTCTGCTTCAGGGTGCGCTCGCGCAGGGAGGCATCATGCCGCCCCTGCTCGCCCAGCAGGGCCAGCCGTACCAGCAATGCTTCGACCAGCACCACGGCGCTGTCGATGATGATGCCGAAGTCGACCGCGCCCAACGAAATCAGGTTGGCGGGGATGCCGCGCGCATCGAGCATGATGAAGGCGAACAGCAGCGACAGGGGAATCACGGCCGCGACGATCAGGGCGGCGCGCCAGTTGCCCAGGAAAATCACCAGGATGGCGATCACCAGCGCCGCGCCCAGCAGCAGGTTTTCCGCCACCGTGTGCACCGTGTGGCCGATCAGTTCCGTGCGGTCGTAGATCGTGCGCAAATGCACGCCTTTCGGCAGGCGCGCATCGAGGCCGGCGATGGCCAGCTTGACGTCGGCCACCACCTTGGCGGCGTTGCTGCCCTTGCTCATCTGCACGATGCCTTCCACCACGCTGTTTTCGCGGTTGAAGGCCACCACGCCGGAACGGGGGCGATTGCCCACGGTCACTTCGGCCAGGTCCGACACGAGCACCGTGCGCCCGCCCTTGGCGCTGACGATGACGCGGCCGATATCGTCGATGCTGCCGAAGATGCCGATGCCGCGCACCACCAGCGCCTCGTCGCCACGCCGCACCAGGCCGCCGCCCACATTGGCGCTGTTATTGTTCAAGGCCACGCTGAGCTGGTCGATGGTGACGCCATAGCGCTGCAGGGCGGCCGGGTCGACCTGCACCTGGTATTCCTTGACAGTGCCGCCGAAGCTGACGACATCGGCCACGCCGGGCACGATGCGCAGCGCAGGCCGCACGACCCAGTCCTGCAAGGCCCGCACTTCGTTCGCATCCATGCCCGGCGGTGCCTCGATCACATAGCGAAAGATTTCACCGACCGCCGTCGACAAGGGCGCCAGGCTCGCCTGCACGCCCGTGGGCAGCGTGACGTTCTGCAATTTTTCCAGCACTTGCTGGCGCGCAAAATAATCGTCCGTTCCATCGGCAAACGTCAGGGTCACGACGGACAGGCCGGTAATCGTCACGGAACGCAGTTGCGTCTGCTGCGGCACGCCGCTCATTTCGCGCTCGATGGGCAAGGTGACGTTGCGTTCGACTTCCTCCGGCGCCTGGCCCGGATACTGCGTGACGATCTGTACCTGCACGTCCTGCACATCGGGAAAAGCTTCGATGGGCAGGTTGCTCAGCGCGCGGTAGCCGAAGACGGCCAGCGCCGCCGTCAGGATCAGCACGAAAACGCGCTGCGCCAGGACAAAATCGATGAGCTTAGCGAGCATTGGTGGCCACCTCGGCGTTGAGCAGGAAGGCGCCTTCCGTGACGACGCGTTCGCCGGCGCTCACGCCCGCATCGACAAAGCTGCTGTCGCGCCCCTTGACGCGCACGTTCACGCGGCGTTTTTCAAACGTGCCTGGCTGTTTTTCCACGAAGACATAGCTGTACACGCCTTCTGCAAACAGGCTGGTGTTGGGCAAGGCCACGGCCAGGACACTGCCATCGCCAGCCAGGAAGGAGGCGCGCGCGAACATTTCCGGCTTCAGGGCGCCATCGGCGTTGTCCAGCGTGCAACGCACCTGGATGCGCCGCGTCTGCGGGTCCAGCACCGGCGCCACATGCGCCACCGTGGCGCTGAAGCGGCGCCCCGGATAGGCATCCGTCTCGACACTGACGGCCTGTCCCTGGCGCACGCTGGCGAGGGCGCTTTCCGGCACGTCGACCAGCAGCCACAGGCGGCGCAAGTCGCTGATGACGAACAGGGGCGCGGGCGCGTCGGGACGCACTTCCTGGCCCGGGTTGATCTGGCGGTCGGCGATGGTGCCGGCCAGCGGCGCGCGCAGCGTGTAACGGCCATTGTCGCTGCCGAGCGCGTTCAGGCTATGCATGCGCAAGGCCGCACGCCGCGTTTCCGCGCGTGCCTGCTGGAAATCGGCATCGGCCGACTCATAATCCTTGCGCGCCAGCACCTCTCCCCGGAACAGTGTGTCGGCGCGCTGATAGGCCAGTTGCTTGCGCACTTCGTCGGCCTGGGCTTTGCGCCAGTCGGCCTCGGCACTGGCCAGGTCGGGAGAATCGAGGTCGGCCAGCAAGGCGCCGCGTGCCACGCGCTCGCCACTATCGGCATGCAACGCCAGCACGCGGCCCAGCACGGGCGAACTGACGCGCGTGGTGACGTTTTCATCGTAGGCGATACGTCCGTTCAGGGCGGCGCTGGCCGGCAGCGGCACCGCACTCACTGCGGCAATTTTCAGCGTCGCCATCTGCGGCGCATTCGCGGCAAAATGCAGCACGCCGGGCGCGGCAACGCTGCTGGCCACAGCGGCGGCAGGCAAGGCGGCGGCGTGCGCCCGTTGCAGATACTGCACGCCCGCGGCTGACCCGCCGCACAGCAGGACGAACAGGGCGCCATAAGTCAAAGTACTGCGCGATATCATGGTGTCGTACTTTCAAGAGATGCGGTGGGAAAGGATGCCTGCCAGGCGGCCAGCGCCTTGGCGTAGTCACTGCGGGCGGCCAGTGCGTCAAGCTGCACGGCGCGGTAGCTGCGCCGCACATCGAGTACATCGGCGATCGGCAGGGCGCCATGCTGGTAAGCGAATTCCGCCGCCTGGGCCGACTTTTGCGCGGCCGGCAGCAAGCTGTCGTCGATGCGCTGCAAGCGCTCGCCATTGCTGCGCATGTCGAGTACGGAACGGCTCAGCTCCGCCCTGGCCAGGATGCGCGCCTGCTCGAGGTTTTCCTGCGCCAGGTCCAGCGCCACCTGGGCACTACGGATCTCGCCGTCATACTGGTAGCGCAGGAAGAGCGGCACCTGCAGGGAAATACCGAAGCTGTTGCCGCTGCCTTGTGGATTGCTGGCGCTGCTCGGGTAATGTTCAGCCTGCACGCCGATGGAAACGTCACGCGTGCGCGAGGCAAGCGCCAGCTTGTGTGCCGACAGGGCCGCGGCCACCCTGGCCTGCGCCGCCATCACATCGGGGCGACGCGCGATGGCTGCCTCGGCCGGATCGGCCTGCGCCAGGGTGGTGGCCGCGACTGCAGGCCAACCATCGGCAAGCGGCAGCTGCGCCTGGCGGGTGTCGATACCGGTCAGCAAGGCCAGCGCCAGGCGCGTACGCGCGACATCGCTGCGCGCCTGCGCCGCATCGTTGCTGGCGCGCAGCGCTTCAACTTGCAGCCGCGTCACGTCAGCCGGCGACACATCACCCGCCTGCCACTTTTTCTGCGCTACCTCGACGGTGCGCTGATACAACTGCGCCGTATCATTGAGGATGGTCAGGCGCTCGCCCGCCGCCAGCGCATCGTAATAAGCCTGGCTGACAGCGAGACGCAACTGGCGCCGCGCCTCGCGCACGTCCTCGCGCGCGCCCTCTTCCTGATGCAGTGCACCGTCGCGGCGCAGGCCGCGCTTGCCGCCCCGCTCCAGCAACTGGTCGATACGCACGCTGCTGTCGACGGTCTTGCTGCGCAAGCTGCCTGCACCCACGCCAAGGCCGGGGTTGATGTTCATCGTCTGCACCGTCAACATGGGATTGGGCGCGGCGGCGGCGCTGGTCACGGCAGCGGCGGCACTGTCAAGCGCCAGTGCCGACACGCGTACGTCGTGGTTGCGTTCGAGTGCAACGCGCTGCAACTGCTCCAGGCCCAGGCTGTCCGCCAGCGGGGCCTGCGCATGCAGGATCAGTGGCAGGAACAACGGCAACAATGCCGCTGGCCACCGTAAACATTTCATGGACATGATGTTTGCTTTCACATTCTCTTGGAATTTAATCGCTGTCAGCGGGCAATAATCTGGACATGCGCGACAAATGGCCCCGCCCGCAATCCTCTGGCCACAACTCGACCTGCACGCCAGGCCTGGCATCGATCTCCGGCGGCACCTCGGCTACCGCCGTGCGCATGACGCGCACATGGTGGTAGCGCAACTCGACAAAATGGCGGCTCGCCAATTCGGCGTCGGACAAGCGCGCCAGACAGGCTGGCAAATCGGCGGTGCGTCCGGGGGCGTACGCAGCGACGACCCAGGCGCGCTTTGCGCCCTGCCGCCAGTCCACCTTGGGCGCCTCGGCACAGGCGCACAACAGCAACAGGCATAGCGCGGCCACGCCCGGTTTCATGGCATCCATAGGGTAGTTTTCCGATGTAGAAAGTAGGCACGCACGCGGCGCGCGAAGGTAAAGCTGACAGGCCGAATCATAGGCGCGCGGTGCACCGAGCGGTGTTACAAGTTGGTAATGTCACATGCCTGTCATGGCCCACGCGAGCGGGCACGTGGACGGTAACGAGGTGTCGCGGGATAGGGCGAGCGACTGGCTGGAAGGGGGGATGCAAAGGACAAAAAAAAGGAGCCTAAGCTCCTTTTTTGTACTGCGTGAACCCGGCTGAAATTACAGCATGGCTTTCAGCAGACGCGCCATTTCCGACGGGTTTTTGGTCACGGTGATGCCGCAAGCTTCCATGATTTCCAGCTTGGCTTGCGCCGTATCGGCACCGCCCGAGATCAGCGCGCCGGCGTGGCCCATGCGCTTGCCTGGAGGAGCGGTCACGCCAGCGATGAAGCCGACGACCGGTTTTTTCATGTTGTCTTTGATCCAATAAGCCGCGTTGGCTTCGTCCGGACCGCCGATTTCGCCGATCATGATGACCGCGTCGGTATCTGGATCATCATTGAACATCTTCATGATGTCGATGTGCTTCAGACCGTTGATCGGGTCGCCGCCGATGCCGACTGCCGACGATTGGCCCAGGCCCAGTGCGGTCAGCTGACCCACTGCTTCATAGGTCAGGGTGCCCGAACGGGAAACCACGCCGATGCGGCCCTTCTTGTGGATGTGACCTGGCATGATGCCGATCTTGATTTCGTCTGGCGTGATCAAGCCTGGGCAGTTAGGGCCCAGCAGCAAGGTTTTGCTGCCCGACTTGGCCATACGGTCTTTCAAGGCCATCATGTCACGTACAGGAATGCCTTCGGTGATGCAAATGGCCAGATCCATTTCAGCTTCGACAGCTTCCCAGATCGCCGCTGCCGCGCCTGCTGGCGGCACGTAGATCACGGAAACGTTGGCGCCGGTTTCTTTTTTCGCTTCGGTGACGCTAGCGAAAATAGGAATGCCTTCGAAGTCTTCGCCGGCTTTCTTCGGGTTCACGCCTGCCACGAAGGCAGCTTTGCCGTTCGCGTAGTCGCGGCAACCGCGGGTGTGGAACTGGCCGGTCTTGCCGGTGATCCCTTGGGTAACGACTTTGGTATCTTTATTGATCAGAATGGACATGTTGATTCCTTAATTAAGCTTGACCGGCAGCAGCGGCAACGACGCTCTTGGCTGCATCTTCCATGGTGTCGGCTGCGATGATAGGCAGACCGGAATCGGCCAGCATCTTTTTGCCCAGGTCTTCGTTGGTGCCCTTCATGCGCACCACCAGCGGTACGTTCAGCGAGACGGCTTTCACCGCGGCGATAACGCCTTCGGCGATCACGTCGCAACGCATGATGCCGCCGAAAATGTTCACCAGGATGGCTTTCAGGCCTGGGTTTTTCAGCATGATCTTGAACGCTTCGGTCACTTTTTCTGCCGTGGCGCCGCCGCCGACGTCCAGGAAGTTGGCTGGCTCGCCGCCGAACAGTTTAATCGTGTCCATGGTGGCCATGGCCAGGCCGGCACCGTTCACCAGGCAGCCGATGTTGCCGTCGAGCGAAATGTAGGCCAGGTCGAATTTCGACGCTTCGATTTCAGCTGGATCTTCTTCATCCAGATCGCGCAGGGCGACGATTTCCGGATGACGGAACAGGGCGTTCGGATCAAAGTTGAACTTGGCGTCCAGGGCGATGACTTTGCCGCTGCCGGTGACGATCAGCGGATTGATCTCGGCCAGCGAGCAGTCGGTTTCCCAGTAGGCTTTGTACAGGCCTTGCAGGTTGACGCGGGCGTCGACGATGGAACCGGCAGGCACGCCGATTTTGGCCGCGATGTCGTCTGCCTGGGCATCGGTCAGGCCGACGCTAGGCTCGATGGTGACGTGGTGGATCTTCTCGGGGTGGCTCTCGGCCACTTCTTCGATGTCCATGCCGCCTTCGGACGAAGCCATCAGGACGATTTTCTGGGTAACGCGGTCGGTGACCAGCGAAACGTACAGTTCTTGTTTGATGTCGGCGCCTTCTTCCACCAGCAGGCGGTTGACTTTCTGGCCTTCGGCGCTGGTCTGGTGCGTGATCAGCTGCATGCCCATGATCTGGTCAGCGTATTCTTTGACCTGTTCGATCGATTTTGCCACTTTCACGCCGCCGCCCTTGCCGCGGCCACCTGCGTGGATCTGCGCCTTGACGACCCATACCGGGCCGCCCAGGGTTTCCGCGGCCTTGACTGCCTCGTCGACGGACATGCACGGAATGCCGCGTGGTACCGTCACTCCGAATTGCCGGAGGATTTCTTTGGCTTGATACTCATGGATTTTCATGCTGGCTTCCCTTCTGATACTGATTTGTAAAAATACGGTTAGTGGTGCAAAAAAACAGGAAATACAGCGCCGGGGTCACGCTTTGGCTACCCAGCGCGGGTAGTACTGTGCAACTGCCCCGCCATCGGTGCGCAAGGCGTGACACTTGTCGAGTTGAAACGGCTTTTCATGCGACAAATCAGCATTCTCACCGTCACGGGTCGACCAGACATCGCCGGCAAATGCCTGAACCGTCGCAGTCGGCAAGACTTGCGCCAGTTCGGTCAAATGGGTACAGCCAGCGATTCCCGCCAGGCGCTGTTTCAAGTCGCGGCGGAAATTCTTCAATAAATTCAAACCGATCAGCGCACTGTAAGCGGGGCCGATGGTATCGCAAAAACCGGGATAGGGCACGGCATCGGAGGCGGCTTCGGCCTCGACGATGGTCAGTTCGCGATCGACGGTAATGCGTAAATGGAGGTCATGCAGGGGAGTGCCGGCGGGACGGGGACCGGAAGCCAGGGTCGCGTCATAGCTTTTGATATCAGTGATACGGGCGTCAATATCCCACAGGCCGTCGTCGCGCACATACGCTTGGACGTCGATAACGCGGGAGTGCCGTAGGGCGCGCCGGGATACGGGAGTTGACAGGGGCATAAGACCGATGCCGCTTGCGCGGCCAAAATTTAGTAAGCAGCCATGTGCATAAAGCACGCCGTTCGCAGCTTCTACGAACAGCAACCGCACCTGCGGCGCCGCAAAAACCCTAAAAGTGTAGCACATTGCGCGCAGGTTGCGCCGCAACATAATTTTTCATTGCATCGTTAAAAACATTTCAAATTATAAATAGAAAACAGTGATTTTCATGAAGTCATTCACGAAACAAATGATTGATATCATAAAAATCACTACCATTGTCACGCCGCGAGGTGTTTCGGCCTCAGCATCAATCGGCCACGCCCAGCGCCTGCAGGATGGGCAGCACGGTGAGGCGGAAGCTTTCCGCCTGCACGACCAGTTCGGCCAGGTTGTCTTCTTCCGTCGTCAACACCGTGCCATTGCGCACCATGGTTTGCTGCAGTGCGCGCAAAGCCTGCCAGGCAAATGCCGCCCAGGTGTCGGGCTCCTGATGCCCTTCCAGTCTGGCCAGCAGGAACAACTGTTGCAGATGCAACACACCGACGCCACCGCCCGTCACCGGACTGGCCAACGCGGCCAGGTCGGTGCGGCCCAGGGCCTTTTCCAGCAGATGCCGGTTCAGCCTGGCCGTGGCCGGCCGCGCCAGTGCGATCGCAGCGTCATCCTGCACCGGCGAGATGCAGGCTTTATGTGCCAGCACCAGCAGCATCTGCAGCAGGCTGCCCAGGTCAGCCAGGTTGGCGGGCAAACGCTGTTGCATTTCGGCTATGGTATGGGGCTTGCCGTCACCGAGCAGTTCCAGCAGAGGGCCATACACGGCCTGGTCCAGGTCGGCCTCGCCCAAGGCGCCCGTCACCGTCATGGTGATCTGCTCGACCGGCGCCACCAGCAGGATGCGTACGGCACGCAGTGCGGTAGCCTGTTCATGGGCGGTCAGCTTGCGGCTGCCCTTGACCCAGTAGTCCTGGCGAAACTGCCGGTTCAGCATGAAATCGGCGGTGTTCTCGCGGAAAGTGGCATCCGGAATCTGCGCCAGGAAAGCCAGATGTTCGGGCGAGAAATTGAGAGGGGCAACATGATCGGGGTAGGCGGCCGAACCGGCAAACTCGAGCTTGACCCCTGCCAGCACCGGCTTGATGGCCGAAAACGATACCGGTTGCCAGTAATGATTGAAGTATTCGTGGGACAGGTAATTCGGGTCCTGTTCACTGATATGTTGCAGCCGCAGGGCGATGGTGGGATTGGCCAGCAGGTAGCGCGGCTTGGTCTCCATCATGCGATTGACGAAGGATAGCGCGCTGCCCACGCGCGTCAGGGAATCCTGCCCCGGCGCACTCAGCACGCGGCTGTGTTGCTCCATCAGGTCGCGGATCGGCGTCATCGCCGCCCAGCCCGCCTGCGTGTTGTAACTGATGTACAGCACGCCACCCGGCTTGAGCTTGTGCGCCAGGAAATCGGCGATATGCGCCTGGTTTTCCGGCGAGATCCAGCTCCAGATACCATGCAGGGCGATGAAATCGAAGTCAGGCAGGTCGGTGCGGGCGCAAAAATCCTGGAACGATTGCTCCGACAGCACGGCGCCATTGCCGGAGACCTCGGCCAGTTCCTGCGCAAAGGCGGTCTGGGCCGGATTGAAATCGGTGCCATACCAGCGTGTGCCGGACGCCGCGGCATGGATATTGACGGTCACGCCCTGGCCAAAGCCGAGTTCGCATGCGGTGCTGACCTTCGGCGGCTGTATGCCCCAGCTCAGCAGCAACAACTGTATGCGCAAGGGGTTCAATTCCGTGTAATAGCCGTAGGTGTATGCGGTTTCGGCCGTGTAGCCAGCATGCCAATTGCTCATCAGGTGTCCCGTATATCAAGTAAAAAAGCTGGGACGCAACATGCGCAGCAGCAATTGGGCAGAATAACTGATCCTTGCTGTCAAGTTAATCAATATTACTCGTCTTCGGGCTCCAGGCCTTTCAAGGCCACCTGCACGGCGCGCTGCGAAAAGCCGCGCTGCATCAGGAAGCGCACCTGCTTGTTGCGCTGTTCGGCATCCTGCGCCACTTCACCGAATTTGCGGCGCCACACTTCACAGGCGCGCGCGGTCTCGCCTTCGGCCAGGCCCGCCTTGAGTTCCTGCAGCGCTTCACCACCGATGCCATGGCTTTGCAATTCGGCCATGATGCGGCTATTGCCAAAGCGCGCCGAGCGGCGGTGGATCAGCGATTCGGAAAAGCGCTCCTGCGACAGCCAGTTGGCTTGCTCCAGGCTGTCGAGCAAGGCTTCCACATCATCGCCTTCCTGCGCATGGCGCTGCAGCTTGCGCCGCAATTCCATGCGGCTATGCTCGCGCATCGACAGAAAGCGGAGCGCCCTGCCCTTCAGGCTTAGTTGTACTGCAGCCATACATCCACCTTGTCTTTCATTCCACGATCACAGCACCCAAACACAATCGCCGCCCGGCGCAACAGCGCGGGACGGCGATCAGGGTCCTACCTTGCGGCAAGCCATGCGTAGGTCGGATTAGGCCCCTTGGGCCGTAATCCGACAACATTGTTGACGTCTGTGGTGTTGTCGGATTACGCGCGGCTTTGCCGCGCCAATCCGACCTACTCTGCCTTGGCTTCCGCCTTGGCAGCCTTGTCGGCAGCTTTATCCGCTTTTTCCGGCTTTTCAGCAGCCAGCGGCGGCAGTTCACGCACGCCCAGCGACGCGCGGACCTTGTTTTCGATCTCGCGGGCCAGCGCCGGACGCTCTTGCAGGAAGGCACGGGCGTTGTCCTTGCCCTGGCCGATGCGTTCGCCGTTGTAGCTGTACCACGAACCGGACTTTTCCACGATCTTGGCATCCGAGCCCAAGTCCAGGATTTCGCCTTCGCGCGAGGTGCCGGCGCCGTACAGGATGTCGAAGTGCGCTTCCTTGAACGGTGGCGCGATCTTGTTCTTGACGACCTTGACCTTGGTTTCGTTGCCGATCACTTCATCACCGGACTTGATCGAGCCGGTGCGGCGGATATCGAGGCGCACGGAAGCGTAGAATTTCAGCGCATTGCCGCCCGTAGTGGTTTCAGGACTGCCGAACATCACGCCGATCTTCATGCGGATCTGGTTGATGAAGATGACCAGGGTATTCGTGCGGTTGATGGAACCGGTCAATTTACGCAGGGCTTGCGACATCAGGCGCGCTTGCAAGCCTGGCAGGGAATCGCCCATGTCGCCTTCAATCTCGGCGCGTGGCGTCAGTGCCGCCACGGAGTCGATGACGACCAGGTCGACGCTGCCCGAACGCACGAGGGCGTCGCAGATTTCCAGCGCCTGCTCGCCCGTATCCGGTTGCGAGATCAGCAATTCGTGCAGGTTCACGCCCAGCTTTTGCGCGTAACCGACGTCGAGCGCGTGCTCGGCATCGATAAAGGCGCACGTGCCGCCCAGCTTTTGCATTTCAGCAATGGTTTGCAGGGTCAACGTGGTTTTACCCGACGATTCAGGACCGTAGATTTCCACCACGCGGCCGCGCGGCAAGCCGCCCACGCCCAGCGCGATATCGAGGCCGAGCGAACCGGTCGACACGACTTGCACTTCTTCGATCACCGCGCTGGCATCCATGCGCATGACCGAACCTTTGCCAAACTGCTTCTCGATCTGCGCCAGTGCGGCGGCGAGCGCCTTGGCTTTTTCCGATGCGGGTACTACAGCTTTTTTATCGTCCATATGTTCTTTCAGCCGTTCTACAGTTGCGGACTCAGTGGAATCCGGCAGCCTGCGATAGCGCCAGTGGGTTAAATTCTTTACACAGACAGTACTGTATAAAAAAACAGTGATCAATGCAAGCGGAACATGGATTTGTTTTGAAACAGATCAATACAACCCTGGTTTTTCACAAAAACTATCCACCTTGCGGAAAATGAAACACAATACAGACTTCAGATGTCCTGATGTTGCAAGCATAGGAAGTGCACCATGCGTATTTTACTTGCCGAAGATGACAGCGTGCTGGCCGATGGCCTGACCCGCTCGCTGCGCCAGTCCGGTTATGCCATCGACTACGTCAAGACCGGCCAGGAGGCCGATACGGCGCTGTCCACCCAGGAATTCGACCTGCTGATCCTCGATCTGGGCCTGCCGAAGATGTCCGGCCTGGAGGTGCTGCGCCGCCTGCGCGCGCGCGCCTCGCTGCTGCCGGTGCTGATCCTGACGGCCGCCGATTCCATCGAACAACGCGTGAATGGCCTCGACCTGGGTGCCGATGATTATATGGCCAAGCCGTTCGCCCTGTCGGAACTGGAGGCAAGAGTGCGCGCCCTGACGCGCCGCGGCGCCGGTGGCGGCGCCACCGTCATCAAGCACGGCCCCCTCAGCTACGACCAGGTGGGGCGCAGCGCCTACATCAACGATCAGATGCTCGACCTGTCGGCGCGCGAACTGGGCTTGCTGGAAATCCTGCTGGGCCGCACCGGCCGCCTCGTCTCGAAAGAGCAACTGGTCGACCACCTGTGCGAATGGGGCGAAGAAGTGTCGAACAACGCCATCGAGGTGTATGTGCACCGCCTGCGCAAGAAGATCGAGGTGGGTGGCGTGCGCATCGCCACCGTGCGCGGCCTCGGCTATTGCCTGGAAAAATACTCGGAAGCGGCGCGCCTGAACGCCGAAGCGGGCGAGGCGGCAGGCCCGGCCAGCGGACCCGCCAGCAAGTGAAGGCGCGCGAAGCGCCAGCGGACGAGGTGGACGACGACGACTGGTTCGAGCCGCCCACCACGGAGCAGGATGACACCATCGAGCATTCGCTGTTTGGCGAAATCCTCGACTGGATGCTGGCGCCCTTGCTGCTGCTGTGGCCGATGAGCATCGCCATCACCTACCTGGTGGCCAAGGGCATCGCCAATCAACCGTTCGACCATGCGCTGGAAGACAGCGTGACGGTACTGACGCAGCAGGTCAAGCAAGCCGATGGCGCGCTGCTGCGCCGCGTGCCGGACAAGAACCGCAGCGGCCGCGACTTCCTGCGCGGCGACGATGTCGACACCCTGTATTACCTGGTGGTGGGCGGGCGCGGCGAATACCTCGACGGCGACCGCGACTTGCCGCCGCCGCAAGAGCCCGAAAAATACCGCAGCGGCATGGTGCTGTTTCGCAACGACACCATCCACGGCACGCCCGTGCGCGTGGCGTTTACCTATCTCGACATGCCGTCCGGCAGCGACGACGAACCGCGCCGCACGCTGGTGCAAGTGGCCGAGACGCTGGAAAAACGCGCCCAGTTGGCCAACGAAATCATCAAGGGCGTGATCTTGCCGCAGTTCATCATCCTGCCCGTGATCCTGGCCCTGGTCTGGTTTGCCCTGGCGCGCGGCCTGTCGCCGCTGGCGCAATTGCAGGAGCGCATACGCGCGCGGCCGCCCGACGACCTCTCCCCCATCGAATCGGGCCAGGTGCCCGAAGAAATCACGCCGCTGGTCGGTTCGCTCAACGAGATGCTGGCGCGGCTATCGCTGTCGATCGACATGCAGAAACGCTTCATCGCCGATGCCGCGCACCAGATGAAAACGCCGCTGGCCGGCATGCGCATGCAATCCGAGCTGGCCCTGCGCCAGACCGACCACGACGAGATTCACCGCTCGCTGGTGCAGCTGGCGAAAAGTTCGGAAGCGGCCACGCGCCTGGTGAACCAGCTACTGGCTCTGGCGCGCGCGGAAAACCAGCCGCAGGCGGGCACGGCGTTCGAGCCGATCGAGCTGAGCGAACTGGCGCGCGGCGTGGTGCAGGACTGGGTGCAAGCGTCGTTTGCCCAGCATATCGACCTGGGCTTCGAACAGCCCGCGTATTCGATCATGATTTCCGGCAATGCCATGATGCTGCGTGAACTGCTGAGCAATCTGATCGACAATGCCCTGCGCTACACGCCGGCTGGCGGCAGCGTCACGGTACGCGTGCGCAGCACCCTGGAACTGGCCATCCTGGAAGTGGAAGATACGGGCCCCGGCATACCGCAGGCCGAGCGCGCGCACGTGTTCGAACGCTTTTACCGCATTCTCGGCAGCAATGTCGATGGCAGCGGCCTGGGCCTGGCCATCGTGCGCGAAATTGCCCAACAGCATGGCGCCGAAGTCGATATTTTTAACAATCCGCGCGCGCAGTCGCCGAAGCTGCCGGGCACCCTGCTGCGCCTGAGCATTGCCCTGCTGTTGCCGGATGCACCAGAAGAGGATGACATCACGTATGGATAAGCCCAGCCTTCCCGCGGCGCCGCTGCGGCCGGCGCGCACGCCCAGCCCCGAGCTGCAGGCGCGCCTCGACGTGCACTGGCACAAGACGCGGCGCCTGACGGCCATCCTGCTGCTGATCTGGCTGCTGACGGGCTTCCTGACCGTGTTTTATGCGCGTGAACTGTTGCACCTGAACCTGTTCGGCTGGCCCCTGCCCTTCTATATGGCGGCCCAGGGCGCCTCGCTGGTGTACCTGGCCATCATCGCCTTCTATGCCTGGCGCATGCGGCGCCTGGACCGGGATTTTCATGCCGCGGAGCAAACATGAGCGGCCAGCGCAGCTTCTTTGCGCGGCTGTGCCGCTACTACCTGCTGTTTACCGCCGGTTTCGCCGCCTTCCTGCTGGCCCTGTCGGTGCTGGAACAGGAAGGCATGCCGCGCGCCTGGATCGGCTACCTGTTCATGCTGGTCACCATCACCCTGTACGCCACCATCGGCGTCATCAGCCGCACCTCGAACGTCACCGAATACTATGTGGCGGGGCGCAGGGTGCCGGCCATGTTCAACGGCATGGCCACGGCCGCCGACTGGATTTCGGCCGCCAGCTTCATCAGCCTGGCCGGCGGCCTGTACCTGAACGGCTTCGACGGTCTGGCGTTCATCATGGGCTGGACGGGTGGCTACTGCCTGGTGGCGCTATTGATCGCGCCCTACCTGCGCAAGTTCAGCCAATACACGATTCCCGACTTCCTCGCCGCCCGCTACGCCAGCGGCACCGACAAACGGGGCGCCAGCGTGCGCGTGGTGGCCGTGGCCGCCACCATCATCGTCTCGTTTACGTATGTGGTGGCGCAGATCTACGCCGTCGGCCTGATCGCCTCGCGCTTCACGGGCGTGGATTTTTCCGTCGGTATCTTCCTGGGCCTGGCCAGCATCCTCGTCTGCTCCTTTCTGGGCGGCATGCGCGCCATCACCTGGACGCAGGTGGCGCAGTACATCATCATCCTGGTCGCCTTTTTGATTCCCGCCATGTGGCTGTCGGTCAAGCATGCGGACAATCCCGTGCCGCAGATCGCCTACGGCAAGGTGCTGCCGCAACTGAGCGCGCGCGAACACGTGCTGGAAACGGACCCGAAAGAAAACGAAGTGCGGGCCATCTTCCGCCAGCGCGCGCACAGCTACCAGGAGCGCATCGCCGGCTTGCCCGGTTCCTGGGAGCAAGGCCGGCTGGCGGCCCAGCACCAGCTCGATCATTTACGCCAGCGCAATACCTCGCTGTTCGATATCCGCAACGCGGAGCGCACCCTGATCGCCTATCCGAAAAGCCCGGATGAGGCACGCGTGCTGTGGCAGGCGGCGCAGGCGCAGAATCAGAAACGCGCCGAACCCATCATTCCGCACGCGCAGCCGTTTCCCGCTGCCGACCGCGAGCAGTCCGACATCAAGCGCAACAATTTCCTGGCCCTCGTGTTTTGCATGATGCTGGGCACGGCCGCCCTGCCGCATATCCTGATGCGATCCTATACCACGCCCTCCGTGCACGACACGCGCGTCTCCGTCTTCTGGGCCCTGTTCTTCATCTTGTTGATCTATCTCACGATTCCCGCGCTGGCCGTGCTGGTCAAGTACGATATTTACTCGGCACTGGTAGGCACGCAATACACGAACCTGCCCACCTGGGTGTCGTACTGGGCCAATGTGGACAAGCTCAGTCCCCTGATCAGCATCGTCGACGTCAACCGCGACGGCATCGTGCAACTGGCGGAAATTTCCATCGACGCCGACGTGCTGGTGCTGGCCACGCCCGAGATCGCCGGCCTGCCCTACGTGATTTCCGGCCTGGTGGCGGCCGGCGGCCTGGCCGCCGCCCTGTCGACGGCGGACGGCTTGCTGCTGGCCATTTCAAATGCCCTGTCGCACGATATCTATTACAAAGTGGTCGATCCCAGCGCCTCGACGCAAAAGCGCGTGACGATTTCAAAATTGCTGCTGCTGGCCGTGGCCTTCATCGCCGCCTATGCGGCCTCGCAAAAACCGGCCGACATTTTATCGCTGGTGGGCGTGGCGTTTTCCCTGGCCGCCTCGACCCTGTTCCCGCCGCTGGTGCTGGGCGTCTTCTGGCAGCGCGCCAATTACCAGGGCGCGCTGGCCGGCATGCTGGCCGGCTTTGGCGTATGCCTGTACTACATGCTGCATACGAGCACCATGCTGGGTGGCAATGCCAGTGGACAATGGTTCCATATCGCCCCCATTTCCGCCGGCATCTTCGGCGTGCCGGCCGGCCTGGCCGCCGCCATCCTGGTCAGCTGGCTGACACCGGCGCCGGGACGGCGCTGCACGGGGCTGGTCGAGCATATCCGGGCGCCGGAATAGTGGCATGAAAATGCCTGGCGGGACTCGCTAAAAATTACCGCAAATGATAGCCTAGCGGAAATAGTATTCAAAACAAATACTATATCTTGCAACTTAATGCGGAGTGTCCATGCGGTCCAGCCTTGCCTGCCTTACCCTTACTGCCCTGTTATCGAGCGCCATCAGCATGCCCGTCCATGCCGCAGCATCAGTTACGCCGGCAGCGGCGATTCCCGCAGCCGATTTCTTTGCCAATGCCACGCTCAGCGGCGCCGTGCTGTCGCCGGACGGGCGCCACGTGGCAGTGCTGGTCAGCGCCAAGGACGGCCGGGTCCAGCTCTACACGGTGGACTTGCCCAGCATGAAGGTCGCGGGCCTGACCTCGTTCGAAGACGCCGATATCAGCAGCATCGCCTGGGTCAACGAGCGGCGCATCGTATATAGCGTGATGGATCGCAATATCGCCCAGGGCGACGTGCAATACGGACCGGGCCTGTATGCGATCAATATCGACGGCAGCGGCTACCGCCAGCTGGCCAGTAACACCTATTCGAGCAAAGCGACGCGCGGCGCGCGCGAGATGCTGAGCTGGAATACGCGGCTGCTCAGCGCCAGCGGCGACCGCGGCACGGACGACGTGTATGTCACGGAAGCCCAGTTCAGCGCCACCGGCACCCTCTCGCAATCGTTGCTGCGCCTTAATACCGTGACCGGCATCAGCAAGCTGGCCGCCAGCATGGCCGATGCCCAGGGATGGCTGCTGGACCAGCAAGGCGAAGTGCGCATCGCCCTGACGGTGAAGGACAACAAGCGCACCCTGTATTACCGCGAGAATGCTGCCGCGCCCTGGCGCAAGCTGCGCGAGAGCGACGTGTACCGGGCGGAGGCGGGCGACTTCTCGCCCGCCTTCTTCGATGCCAAGGGCAACTTCTATGTGCATGCGGCCTACAAGGGTGCGGCCGCCGTATACCGCTACGACCTGGCCGCCGGCGCCATCCAGGGCGCGCCGCTGGCGAACACGCCCGGCTACGATTTTGCCGGCATCTCCGTCCAGGGCGGCGAGGCCTTGCTGGGCATGCGCTTTGAAACGGATGCCCCCGGCACGGTCTGGTTCGACAAGACGCTCAACGCCGTCCAGGCCAAGATCGACGCGCTGCTGCCGGCCACGGTAAATGTCCTGTCCGTGGCCAAGCGGGCGGAGACGCCGTTCGTGCTGGTGACGGCCAGTTCCGATGTGCAGCCGGCCAGCGTACTCATCTTTAATACTGAAACGGGCCAGCTCATGCCTGTCGGCAGCAGCCACCCGGCCATCGATCCCCTGCAAATGTCGCGCAAGACCCTGGTGCGCTACCAGGCCCGCGATGGCCTCGACATCCCGGCCTACCTGACCCTGCCCAGGGGGCATGCCGGCAAGAACCTGCCCATGGTGGTCATGGTGCACGGCGGCCCCTGGGTGCGTGGCGGCCACTGGAACTGGAACCGCGAAACCCAGTTCCTCGCCTCGCGCGGCTACGCGGTGCTGGAGCCGGACTACCGCGGCAGCACCGGCTATGGCGATGCGCACTACAAGGCAGGCTGGAAGCAATGGGGCTTGAAGATGCAGGACGATATCGCCGATGGCGCCCGCTGGGCCATCGCCAAGGGCTATGCCGACCCGCAGCGCATCTGCATCGCCGGCGCCAGCTACGGTGGCTATTCCACACTGATGGGCTTGCTGAACGATCCCGATCTGTTCAAGTGCGGCATCAACTGGGTGGGCGTGACCGACATCAACATGATGCGCGACGGGCACTGGACGGGCGATTCCGACCTGGCCGACTCCTACAAGAAGAGCGGCATGAAAGACATGGTCGGCGATGCCGTGCTGGATGCAGCGCAACTGCAAGCGACTTCGCCGCTGCAGCAGGCGGCCCGCATCAGGCAGCCTTTGCTGCTCGGCTATGGCGGCGCGGACCAGCGCGTGCCGGCAAGCCAGGGCCGCCTGTTCTACCAGGCCGTCAGCAAGACCAATCCCAACGTGGAATGGGTGCTGTATAACGAGGAAGGCCATGGCTGGGCGCTGCAAAAAAACAATGTCGATTTCTGGAGCCGCGCCGAGAAACTGCTGGCGCGCAGCATTGGCCCAGCCAGCCCCGCCGGTGCCACCGCCAAGCCCTGAACCGCATGCTGGGCGCCGCCTGCGCCTGGCATGCGGCCGCCTGGCACTTCTCCCCCGTACATCGCCGATGACTGTTCCAGCCTTCCTGTGCGCTGCCCTGGCGGACGCCTGCTTCCTGCCCTTGCATGCCACTGCGCAAGCGGCGCGCATCACCCAGCCCCTGCTGCTGGCATACGGCACCGCCGACCGGCGGGTGCCGCTGGTCCACGGCAAGCAATTGTATGCGGCCGTCAGACAGCATAACCGCGATATCGAATGGGTGGTCTACGACGAGGAAGGCCATGGCTGGACGCTGCCGCAGAACCGCATCGACTTCTGGGGCCGCGTGGAAAAATTCCTCGACAGAACTATCGGAAAAGACAGCGCCCCGGCAAAAAAGGAGTAGGCTGGAGGGCCGCGCCATTTACGAGGAAATCCCATGCCGTCTGGAAAAATTCTTGTCGCCCAGGGAGGCGGCCCCACCGCCGTCATCAACCAGTCGCTGGTGGGCGTGGTGCTCGAATCGCGGCGCTTTCAACATGTCACGCGCGTGTATGGCGCGCTGCACGGCGTGCGCGGCATTATCAATGAAGAATTCGTCGATCTGACGCAGGAAACCAGCCACAACCTGGAACTGGTGGCCGCCACGCCCTCGTCGGCCCTCGGCTCCACGCGCGACAAGCCCGATATGGCCTACTGCCAGCAAATCTTTGAAGTCTTGCGCGCGCACGAGATCGAACACTTCTTTTATATCGGCGGCAATGACTCGTCCGACACGGTGCGCATCGTCAGCGAAGAAGCGCACAAGGCCGGCTATCCGCTGCGCTGCATCCACATTCCGAAAACCATCGACAACGACTTGGTCGGCAGCGACCATACACCGGGCTTTCCGTCCGCCGCGCGCTTCGTCGCGCAAGCGTTCGCTGGCGCCAACCTCGACAACGCGGCCTTGCCTGGCGTCTACGTGGGCGTGGTGATGGGCCGCCACGCGGGCTTCTTGACGGCTGCCTCGGCACTGGGCAAGAAGTTCCCCGACGATGGCCCGCACCTGATCTACCTGCCCGAGCGCGTCTTCGTGCTGGAGAATTTTCTCGCCGACGTGAAAGCCACGTATGAAAAATACGGCCGCTGCGTGATCGCCGTCTCGGAAGGCATCCACGATGCCTCGGGCGAACCGATCGCCAGCCTGCTGGCCAAGCAGGTGGGCAATGATGTGGAACGCGATGCGCACGGCAATGTGCAATTGTCGGGCACGGGCGCACTGGCCGACCTGCTGTGCGACGAAATCAAGGCCAAACTCGGCATCAAGCGCGTGCGCGGCGATACCTTCGGCTATCTGCAGCGCTCCTTCATCGGCTGCGTCTCCGACGTCGATCAACGCGAAGCGCGCGAAGTGGGCGAAAAGGCGGTGCAGTTCGCCATGTGGGGCGACCGTGACGGCTCCGTCGCCATCAAGCGCACGGGCTTTTATTCCGTCGACTACGAGCTGCTGCCACTGACCGAGGTGGCGGGCAAGACGCGCACCATGGAAGACGAATTCATCAGCGCCAGCGGCACCGACGTGACCGATGCGTTCAGGCTGTATCTGCGCCCGCTGCTAGGCTCGGGCATGCCCGATGCGTTCCGCCTGCGCGCGGCGAAAGTAGCGAAGGTGCTGAAACCCTAGCCGGACTCCGCCAGCAGCAGCGGCCGCAGTTTCACGGCCGCTTCCTTGAGCTGCGGCACGTGCTGCAGCAGCTGCCCCACGGATTTTCTCGCCACGGGCGCGTGGCAGGCGACAGCCGCCACGATGCGCCCGTCGGCCGCACAGATGGGCACGGCCACGGCCACCATGCCGTGCACGAATTCCTCGTCATCGATGCCGATGCCCAGGCGGGCGATGCGCACGATCTCGCGTTCCAGCAGCACCGGGTCCGTGATGCTTTTCGGCGTGCGCGCCTCCAGGCTCAACATGGCCAGCAATGCGCGCCGCTCCAGCAAGGTCATGTGCGCCAGGAATAATTTTCCGCTCGCAGTGCAATGCATGGGCGCGCGCGTACCGAGCACCAGGTGCAGGCGCAGCGGCTCCTGCGTTTCCACCCGGTCCACATACACGATCGCGTTGCCCTCGGGAATGGCCAGGTTGCACGTCTCGCCCGTGGCCGCCACCAGGCTGCCCAGGATGCTGCGGCTCACGCGGATCAGGGCATTGTTACGCAGGGTCGCCAGCGCCAGATTAGTCGCAGCGGCACCGGGTACATAGCCGCGCCCCACGGGCGTGCGCAGCACATAGCCATGTTGCTCCAGGGTATCGAGCAGGCGCATCATGCTGGCTTTCGGCACCTGCATGCGCGCCGCCAGCTGCGACAGGGTCAAGGGCTGGCTGGCGCTGGCCAGGTGCTCGATCAGGCGCAGCACGCGCAAGCCGCGCGCCTCGTCGCCGTGGCTGGCCGCCACCACCGCGCCCGCCGAGCTGTCTTCTTCGGCCTCGGCCTGCCGTTTTTGAAACACATCCTGCATGTTCTGTTTCACCTCTCGCGTATGCGGCTGTTTCCGCTTGTCCCGGCGCTGCACGTCTTTTATAAATGGAACCAGACGTTCCAAAACATCAAATAAAAGACCAGTGTATCGCAAAAATCGCCAGCAAAGGCAAGCGATACCGCCAACGCAGGAGACCAGGGCAATGTCACAAACACACTACGATTACATCGTCGTCGGCGCCGGTTCGGCCGGCTGCGTGCTGGCCAACCGCCTGTCGCACGACAGCAACAATCAGGTATTACTGCTGGAAGCGGGCGGCAAGGACAACAATCCCTGGATACACGTGCCGGTCGGCTATTTCAAGACCATGCACGACCCGAAGCTGGACTGGTGCTACCGCACGGAAGCGGACGCCGGCATCGCCGGGCGCCAGCTGCAATGGCCGCGCGGCAAGGTGCTGGGCGGCTCCAGCTCGCTCAACGGCTTGCTGTATGTACGGGGTCAGAAGGAAGATTACGACCGCTGGGCCGAACTGGGCAACGCAGGCTGGAGCTATGCCGAGGTGCTGCCCTATTTTAAAAAATCGGAAGACCAGGAACGCGGTGCCAGCGATTACCACGGTGTCGGTGGCCCGCTGAAAGTGTCGGACCTGCGCCTGCGCCGGCCCATCGCGGAACACTTTATTGCCGGCGCCACGGAAAGCGGCATCCCCTTCAATGCCGATTACAACGGCGCCACGCAGGAGGGCGTGGGCTACTTCCAGCAGACGGCCAGCAAGGGCTTGCGCTGCAGCACGGCGAAAGCCTTTTTGCGGCCCGCGCGCAAGCGCGCCAACCTGCGCGTGGAAGTGCGCGCGCACATCATGCGCGTGCTGTTCGAGGGCAAGCGCGCCGTCGGCATCGAGTACCGCCAGGATGGCCAGCTGCGCCAGGCGCGCGCCAGCGGCGAAGTGATTTTATGCGCGGGCGCCATCGGCTCGCCGCAGATCCTGCAATGCTCGGGCGTGGGGCCGCGTGCCCTGTTGGAGGAAGTCGGCGTGCCGCTGGTGCACGACTTGCCCGGCGTGGGACAGAACCTGCAAGACCATTTGCAAATCCGCCTGGTCTTCAAGACGCGGCTGAAAACCCTGAACGATGAAGTCAACAGCCTGTGGGGCAAGCTGTGGGTGGGCATGCAATATGTGTTTTCCCGCTCCGGCCCACTCACGTTGGCGGCTAGCCAGGTGACGGTGTTTACCAAATCCTCGCCCGAGGTGGAGCGGCCCGACATCCAGTTCCACATGCAGCCGCTGAGCGCCGACAAGCCGGGCGAAGGCGCGCATCCGTTTTCCGCGTTTACCTCGTCCGTGTGCCAGCTGCGCCCGTACAGCCGGGGCCATGTGTCGATCAAATCCAGCGATCCCCTCGCCTACCCGGGCATTTATCCCAATTACCTGTCCGACCCGCGCGACCAGCAGACGGCGATTGCCGCCCTGCGCGTGGCGCGAAAAATCGCCGCCGCGCCGTCGCTGGCGCCGCACATCATTTCCGAGTTCGTGCCCGGCCCGCAGTTCGAGACGGATGCGCAGCTGCTGGACGCGGCGCGCCGCTTCAGCCAGTCGATCTACCACCCCAGCGGCACCTGCAAGATGGGGCATGACGCCATGGCCGTCGTCGATGAGCGCCTGCGCGTGCACGGCATGCAGAAGCTGCGCGTGGTCGACGCGTCGATCATGCCGGAAATCGTCTCGGGCAACACGAATGCGCCCACCATCATGATCGCCGAAAAGGCCGCCGACATGATTTTGGCGGACGCCGTGCGCCTGCCGCAGGCGGCCTGACCCATCCATTCCAATCCCTGCAAGGAGGATGTTAGCGGCGGGCAGACGGCCCCGCTCCCAATGACTCGGCGACAAGCCTAGCATCAGAAAAAAACACATAATCGATATCGATTGGAGACTAGATATTATGGATAACAATCCCAACAATCCGAAAAAAGCCAAAGAGCTACGGAAAGTCGTGATGGCCAGCGTGATCGGCGCCACCATCGAGTGGTACGACTTCTTTTTATACGGCGTCGTCGCTGGCATCGTGTTCAGCAAGCTGTATTTCCCGGGCGGCGATCCGCTCGTCTCGACCATGCTGGCCTACGGCACCTTCGCCGTGGGCTTTTTGTCGCGCCCCATCGGCGGCGTGATCTTCGGCCATTTCGGCGACAAGATCGGCCGCAAAAGCATGCTGGTGATGACCCTGATGATCATGGGTGTCTCCACCTTCCTGATCGGCGTGCTGCCGACCTACGACCACATCGGCTACTGGGCGCCCGGCCTGCTGCTGTTGCTGCGCGTGCTGCAGGGCATCGGCCTCGGTGGCGAGTGGGGCGGCGCCGTGCTGATGGCGTATGAATATGCACCGCCGAAGGAGCGCGGCTTCTATGCCAGCCTGCCGCAGATCGGCCTGGCCATCGGCCTGTGCCTCGCTTCCGGCGTGGTGGCGATCCTGTCGTACAGCCTGACGGATGCGCAGTTCCTCGCGTGGGGCTGGCGCGTGGCCTTCATTTTATCGGCGGCCCTGGTCTTCATCGGCATGTGGATACGCCTGAACGTGATGGAAACACCGGAATTCCAGGCGGTGAAAGAGAAGAACGCGGAGACGCAGATTCCGTTTTTCGACCTGCTGAAGCGCTATCCGGGCAATGTATTAAAAGGCATGGGCGCGCGCTATATCGACGGCGTGTTCTTCAATATCTTCGGCGTGTTTTCCATCACTTATCTGACCAACACCGTCAAGATCGCCCGCACGGAAGCGCTGATGGGCGTGATGGCGTCGGCCGTCGTGATGTGCTTCTGCATCCCGTTCTTCGGCCGCCTGTCCGACCGCATCGGCCGCAGCAAGGTGTTTTTCTGGGGCGCATTGATCACGGGCGTGTCATCGATTCCCGCCTTCTGGATCATGCTGCATCACGCCGACAATCCGCTGCTGCTGTGGTGTTCCGTGATCATCCCGCTGGGCGTGCTGTATTCGGCCGTGTACGGCCCGGAAGCGGCCCTGTTCTGCGACCTGTTCGACGCCAAGGTGCGCTACACGGGCATCTCCTTCGTGTACCAGTTCTCCGGCATCTTCGCCAGCGGCCTGACGCCCATCATCGCCACCTACCTGCTGAAAACGGGCAATGGCGAGCCATGGCACATCGTCGGCTACATCCTGTTCGCCTCCCTCGTCTCGGCCGTCAGCGTGGCCATGATCGGCAAGGGCGGCTCGCAATCGGAAGGCCGCATGAAGACGGCGCACGCAAGGTAAGACCTCCGGACGTAAAAAAAGGCAGGCCTCTCGCGAGTGCCTGCCTTTTCTGTGCGTGCTAAAACTTAGATCACGATAGTCTGGTGCTCGTCGCCGTTACGCGCGCGGATGGTGCCGATGCGCGAGACAGTTTCGCCAGCCGCTTGCAGTTGCGCGATGGCGGCGTCCGCGTTTTCCTGCGAGACGATGACGGTCATGCCGATGCCGCAGTTGAAGACGCGGTGCATTTCGGCGTCAGCCACGCCGCCGTGCTGTTGCAGCCACGTGAACAGCGGCGGCATGGTCCATGCCTTCGAGTCCAGTTCGGCCACCAGGCCAGGCTGCAGCACGCGCGGGATGTTTTCCACCAGGCCGCCACCGGTGATGTGCACCATGCCTTTGACTTCCATGGCGTCCATCAGTGCCAGCAGCGGCTTGACGTAGATGCGCGTCGGCTGCATCAGCACGTCGGCCAGCTTGCGGCCGTGGAAGTCGCCTTCCAGGTCAGGTTTCGCCACTTCGATGATCTTGCGCACCAGCGAGTAACCGTTCGAGTGCACGCCCGACGAGGCCAGGCCCAGCACCACGTCGCCCGGGGCGATCTTGGTGCCGTCGATGATTTTCGATTTTTCCACGGCGCCGACGGCAAAACCTGCCAGATCGTATTCGCCGGCCGGGTACATGCTCGGCATTTCCGCCGTTTCGCCGCCGATCAGCGCGCAACCCGCTTGTTCGCAACCCTGGGCGATGCCCTTGATGACGTCGGTGGCAATCGCCACGTCGAGCTTGCCGCAAGCAAAGTAGTCGAGGAAGAACAGCGGCTCGGCGCCTTGTACCAGGATGTCGTTGACGCTCATGGCGACCAGGTCGATGCCGACCGTGTCATGGCGGTTCAGTTCGAACGCCAGGCGCAATTTGGTGCCGACGCCGTCGGTGCCCGAGACCAGCACCGGTTCCTTGTACTTCTTGCTGATTTCAAACATGGCGCCAAAACCGCCCAGGCCGCCCATCACGCCTTCGCGCAGGGTGCGCTTGGCAAACGGCTTGATTGCTTCGACTAAAGCGTCACCTGCGTCGATATCGACGCCAGCGTCACGGTAGGAAAGGGAAACATTAGAAGTCTGGTTCATGGTGTGGTGGCAGCGGAGGCGGTAAAATAGAAGGCGGATACCCGCCGGTACGCGCGCGCAGCATGTTTTTCAACATCGTGCGGCAGGGTGCCAGCGGGTGAATTCGGTCGATCAAGACGCTATTTTATCAAACTGCCCCGCCATTTCGTAATTAACTGCCTTTTTTTAACGCAACAGCACAAACTACATGCCATTCGCCATCACCGCCGAGCAGAAGCAAACAGCATTTTGGATCGCGGTCTGGCTGGCATTCTTGCTGCTGCTCGTCAGCCTGGGCCCCATCCTGACGCCCTTCCTGGCCGCCGCCATCCTCGCCTACGTGCTCAATCCGGGCGTGGACCGATTGCAACGCCTGCATTACAAACGCTTTTACGTGCCCCGACCGCTGGCCGTGCTGGTCGTCGTAGTGTTGTTTTTCCTCGCGATCACGGCGCTGGTGCTGATCGTCGTGCCGGTACTGCAAAAGGAAATTCCCCTGCTGCAAGCGCAGATCCCGCAGTTTCTCAGCAAGGCCAACGAACTGCTGGCGCCGAAACTGCGCGACCTGGGCATCCGGGTACGGCTCGACGGCACGGGCATCAAACGCATGCTGGGCCAGCAGATGGCCACCAGCGGCGATGAAATCTGGAGCACCGTGCTGGCCTCGGCCCGCATCGGCGGCACGGCCGTGCTGGGCTGGCTGGCCACCGTGGTGCTGATTCCCGTCGTGTTGTTTTATTTGTTGCTGGACTGGCATCCGATGCTGGCGCGCATCGCCGGTGCCGTGCCGCGCCGCTGGGTCGGGCGCACGGTGGGCATGGCGCAGGAAGTCGACACTCTGCTGGCGCAATACCTGCGCGGCCAGTTGCTCGTCATGCTGGTGCTGGCCACGTATTACTCGGTGGCGCTGGCCATCGCCGGTTTTGAAGTGGCATTGCCTGTCGGCATCATCACGGGATTGCTGGTGTTCATCCCCTACCTGGGCTTCGGCCTGGGGCTGATGCTGGCGCTGATCGCCGCCCTGCTGCAGTTTGCCGACTGGAGCGGCGTCATCGCCGTGGCCGTCATCTACGGCTGCGGCCAGGTCATCGAAGGCTTTTTCCTCACGCCGCGCCTGGTGGGCGAGCGCATCGGCCTGAATCCGCTGGCCGTCATTTTCGCTTTATTGGCTTTCGGACAATTGTTCGGTTTCGTCGGCGTTTTGCTCGCTTTACCCGCTTCTGCCGTCCTGATGGTCGCTTTTAAGCATCTAAGACGCCACTACCTCTCCAGCAGCTTCTATAATGCATGACAAGGTACCCGATACGGCTACAATATGAAACTAACAACAGCGACGACGACGCTCAAGCAGTAATGAAAAACAGGACAAGGCGTACGCCATGAAACAACTGGTGCTCGATTTAGGCACAGACCAGGCGCACAGCCTCGATACCTTCGAGGTGGGACAGAATGCCGAAGTGGCGCAGCTGATGCGCCAGTTCGCCGCGCGCACGTCGCGCGAACATTTTGCCTACCTGTGGGGCGAACTGGCCGCCGGCAAGAGCCATCTGCTCAAGGCCCTGGCCAGCACCGAGCGCGCGCGCTATATTTCGCCGTTCTCGATCGAGTCCGAATTCGTGTATTCGCCCGACGTCGACCTGTACCTGCTCGACGACTGCGAAAAACTCTCGCCGCTGGCGCAGATTGACGCGTTTGCCCTGTTCAATGAAATCCGCGCCAACAAGGCCTATATGGTGTGCAGCGGCGCCGTGCCACCGGCCGTGCTGCCCGTGCGCGAAGACTTGCGCACGCGCATGGGCTGGGGCCTGATCTACCAAATCCACGGCTTGACCGACGATGAAAAAATCGCCGCCCTGACCCAGGCGGCCACCACCCGCGGCTTGACCTTGTCGCCGGGCGTGTTACCCTATCTGCTGTCCCATTTCCGGCGCGACATGCGTTCGCTGTCGACGATGCTGGACTCTCTCGACCTCTACTCCCTTGAAACCCAACGCCCGATCACCTTGCCATTGTTGCGCGAGTTGCTGCAGGCGGAAGCGAAAGAATGATGAATCTGGCCCTGTTTGACCTCGACCACACCCTGCTGCCCATCGACTCGGATCACGAGTGGGGCGAATTCCTGGTACGCATCGGTGCCGTGGACGCCGCCGAATTCACCCGTCGCAACGACGAATTTTTCGCGCAGTACCAGGCCGGCACCCTGGACCCGGTGGAATACCTGGAATTCTCGCTGGGCACGCTGGCGCAGTTTCCGCGCGAACGCCTGGAAGCGCTGCACCGGCAATTCATGGCCGAAGTGGTCTTGCCGTCCATCCGCCCGGAAGTCGTGGCCCTGCTCAAGCAGCACCAGGACGCGGGCGATTTGCTGGCCATCGTCACGGCCACCAACCATTTCATCACCAAGCCCATCGCCGATGCGCTGGGCGTCGAGCACCTGCTGGCCGCCATGCCCGAATATGACGCAGCAGGCAACGTCACAGGCAAACTGCTGGGTACGCCGACCCTGGGCGCGGGCAAGCTGACCCACACCCACGCCTGGCTGGAAAAGATGGGCAAGGAACTGGGGCAGTTCGAGCGCAGCTATTTTTACAGCGATTCCCACAACGACATCCCCTTGCTATCGGTCGTGACCCACCCGGTCGCGACCAATCCCAACACCGCTTTGAGCGCACACGCATCCCTCCACGGCTGGCCATCACTCCACTTATTCAATGATTAAAAAATTCATCCGCAAGATCCTCGGCGTTAAAAAAGAGGCAGCGCGCGACACCACGGCACCCATCGTGCTCGGTCCCGCGCAACACGGAATCGACCCGAAACTGGTGTCGTCGAATGCCATCCGCGTCACCAGCAGCCTGCAGGAAGCCGGTTTTGAGGCCTTTGTCGTCGGCGGCGCCGTGCGCGACCTGCTGCTGGGCGTCAAACCCAAAGACTTCGATATCGCCACCAACGCCACGCCGGAACAGGTCAAGCGATTGTTCCGCCGCGCCTTCATCATCGGCAAGCGCTTCCAGATCGTGCACGTGATGTTCGGCCAGGATTTGCTGGAAGTGACGACCTTCCGCGGCGCCGGCGCCGACTCCGCGCCCAAGGATGAACATGGCCGCGTCCTGCGCGACAATACCTTCGGCTTGCAGCACGAAGACGCGCTGCGCCGCGACTTCACCATCAACGCCATGTACTACAACCCGGCCACGCAGGAAGTACTCGATTACCACGGCGGCGTGGAAGATATCCGCGCCAAGACCTTGCGCATGATCGGCAAGCCCGAAGAGCGCTACCGCGAAGACCCCGTGCGCATGCTGCGCGTGGTGCGCTTTGCCGCCAAGCTGAAATTCACCATCGAGCCGCATACGGCCGCGCCGATTGCCATCATGGCGCCGCTGATCAACAATGTGCCCGCGCCGCGCGTGTTCGACGAGATGCTGAAACTGCTGATGAGCGGCCACGCACTGGCCTGCCTGCAGCAGTTGCGCAAGGAAGGCTTGCATCATGGCTTGCTGCCGCTGCTCGACGTGGTGCTGGAACAGCCGCTGGGCGCGAAATTCGTCACCCTGGCGCTGGACGCCACGGATCAACGCATCGCCGCCGGCAAGACCGTCTCGCCAGGCTTCCTGTTTGCCTCGCTGCTGTGGCACCAGGTGCTGGAAAAATGGACGGCCTACCGCGCCGCCGGCGAATCGACCATCCCCGCGCTGCACCTGGCGGCCGACGACGTGCTCGACTCGCAAACGGAAAAACTGGCCTTGCAGCGCAAGATCGGCTCCGACATGCGCGACATCTGGTCGATGCAGCCCCGCTTCGAGCGCCGCGTTGGCAAGGCACCGCATAAACTGCTGGAACACCTGCGCTTCCGCGCCGGCTACGACTTCCTGCTGCTGCGCTGCGCCTCGGGCGAGATCGACATGGAGATCGGCGAGTGGTGGACCGCGTTCTACGAAGGCGACGAGGAAACGCGCGAAGCGCTGCTGGTCAGCGCGAATGCCGCGCCGGGCGCCGTCAAGAAGAAGCGCCCGCCACGCCGCAGCACGCGCAGCAAGACGGGTACTGGCGGCTCGACCACCGGCAGCAGCAGCGACGAATAATGGTCGTCATTGCTTACATCGGCATCGGTGCCAACCTGGGCGACGCGCGCGCGAATGTACAGGATGCGATTGCGCGCCTGGCGCGCCTGCCCGGCGCATCCCTTGTGGACGCCTCGTCCAGCTACCGCACGGCGCCCATCGCTTCCAGCGGTGACGACTACGTCAACGCCGTGGCGCGCATCACGACCACCCTGCCGGCCGAAGAGCTGCTGCTGGCGCTGCACGCCATCGAGGCGGCGCACGGGCGCGAACGGCCTTACCGCAACGCCCCGCGCACCCTGGACCTGGACTTGCTGCTGTACGGCGATGAACGCATCGCCAGCGCCAGCCTGACGGTGCCCCATCCACGCCTCACCGAGCGCGCCTTCGTGCTGGTGCCGCTGCTCGAACTGGCGCCCGCCGTCGTCGTGCCCGGCCTCGGGGCGGCGCAGGACTACCTGGCAAGCGTCGCTGACCAGGCCATCAGCCGGCTCTGAGCGCCACGCGGCATTGCCCTACCATGCCGTCCCTGCACGCCGCGATATAAAGTACTACACTAGCGGCGTCGCAATAGCATCACCCCCCTTTCACTCTAGAGAATACCTATGTCCGCTTATTTGCAAGGAACAGATCTGGCCGCAAAAGACAAGGCCGCCACACCGGCGCCGGCGCCATCCAAGCCTGTCGCCAACAAGGCCGTGACCATCCACACCCTGGCCACGCTGCGCGCCGCCCGCGAAAAGATCACCATGCTGACCTGCTATGACGCCAGCTTCGCGTCGCTGATGGACCGCTGCGGCGTGGAGATCCTGCTGATCGGCGATTCGCTCGGCATGGTCTGCAACGGCCACAACTCCACCCTGCCCGTCACCGTGGCCGAACTGGCTTATCACACGGCGTCCGTGGCGCGCGGCGCCAAGTCGGCCATGATCATGTCCGACCTGCCGTTCGGCGCGTATGGCACGCCCGAAACAGCGTATGCCAACGCCGTCATCCTGATGCGGGCTGGCGCGCACATGATCAAGATCGAAGGCGGCGCCTGGCTGGCCGAGACCGTCCGTTTCCTCACGCAGCGCGGCATCCCCATCTGCGCCCACATCGGCCTGACGCCGCAATCGGTGCACCAGCTGGGCGGCTACAAGGTGCAGGGCAAGAGCACGGAAAGTGCCACAGAGCTGAAGAACGACGCGCTGGCGCTGCAAAACGCGGGCGCCGCCATCGTGCTGATGGAAGCCATGCCGTCGCAGCTGGGCAAGGAAGTGACCGACATGCTGACCATCCCCACCATCGGCATCGGCGCCGGCCCTGACTGCTCGGGCCAGGTACTGGTCATGCACGACATGCTGGGCGTCTTCCCAGGCCGCAAGGCGCGCTTCGTGCGCAACTTCATGGAAGGCGCGGCCAGCATCGACGACGCCGTCACCGGCTACGTAAAAGCCGTCAAGGATGGCAGCTTCCCGGCGCTGGAACACTGCTTCTGATCTTCTGATCTAGCCTATTGAGGCGATATCGCCCTGGCACTCGCCGGGGCGATTTTTTTTTCGCGCAGCGTTTCTGTGCGTACAAACGCCACCTCCAGGCCAAAGAACTGCCCGATACGGTTCAGCGTCAGGATGGTCGGATTGCCTTTGCCGCTCTCGATCTCCTTGATGGTTTTCAGGCTGACCCCTCGGTGTTCCGCAAATTGGGCCTGCGTCAGGCGCGAGATGGCGCGTTTGAGAAATTCGATGGTTTCCGCAGTCTTGTCGCTGACGACAGCGCGCAGCGCCTGCAATAGGTCGAACTGGCTGGGCGTGGCTTCAAAGCCAACGATACCTGCCAGCGAAGCGGCGCTTTCCTGATGCAGTCGCAGCACTTTTCCATCCCGGATGCGGCGGTCAAAACGGGGAATGAACAAGGTATCGTCCCGGTAGCGCAGCTGGCCTTCGGTGCGCAAGCCCACCGCGCGCGCCACAGTCATGTATGCGGCTTCATTCCTCAATACCTTGGCGTCGCTGGCGGTCTTTCCGCGCGGACGCTTGACGATGAAATGGGCAGCCGCGTCCTGGTCCGCCAGGGCGCCATCGGCATGCCAGAGACCGGCATGGTCAGTGGTCAGCAGATATTTCGGCGCCGCTCCTTACACCCCCAGACTGCCGGCGGCCAGCATGCCATGCACCAGCATGCGCTCATTGAAGGCATCGCCGCGACCGATGATCTCGTCCAGTGAAAGGCCAGTCAGCGGCTTGCCCTTGTCATGGCGATTCATATGTTGTGCGTAGTACTGCACGGCCTCGGCGATGCGCACGCGCCCGACGGGATTGAATGCGCCGGCGCACATCAGCGGAAAATCGGCAGCCGGACCATCGGCCAGTTGAAGCTGCCCAAGCAGATATTGGCGTCCGCTGCCCTGGGGAATCAGGTCAAAGAGAAAGGCTGGCCATTGCGCCAGCTTCTGCATCTCTGCCGTGACGGGAAAACGCAGCGAGACAGGTCCGCTCTCAAGCGTGAAGAAGGCATAATCGAGGTCATACTCGAACAGGGCAGCGGTGCGTGGATTGCCGCCTGCAGGCTCAAGCAAAGTCAGCGATGCGCAATCGTGCCACGCATCATCATGAAAAATTTGCAAATGGCATTGCATGGCGGCTCCACTGGATCTCATAGTAGCTAATTGTATTCAGTTTATCCCTAAATTAGCACTTATACGATCCAAATCGTAACAAGTACAGCGCCATGAAAAATTTAATGGCACCTAAAAGAACTATTTTAAGCCAGCAACACCCTTAATTAGCCCTTTTAAGTACCCTTATAAAATTATCCCACCTGTATCCACGTCGTCTTCAGCTCCGTGTACTTGTCCAGCGCATGCAATGACTTGTCGCGCCCGTTGCCCGACTGCTTGTAGCCGCCGAACGGCACGGTGATGTCGTCGCCGTCGTACTGGTTGACGTGCACGGTGCCCGCGCGCAGGGCGCGCGCCGTCTGGATGGCCTTGGTGATGTCGGAGGTCCATACGGCCGCCTGCAAGCCGTACGGCGTGGCGTTGGCCTGTTGGATGGCGTCGGCGATATCCGTAAAGCCCAGCACGGACAACACGGGGCCGAAGATCTCTTCGCGCGCAATCGTCATGCCGGCATCCACGCCGAAGATGGTCGGCTGCACATAATAGCCCCCCGTATCAAGGCGCACGGCCTCGCCGCCGCCCAGCAACTGTGCACCTTCGCTCTTGCCGGCCGCGATATAACCCATCACCGTTTGCATTTGCGTGGCGTCGACAATCGCCCCCATGACGGTGGCTTCGTCGAGCGGGTCGCCGGGCTGGAAGCGGGGCAGCATGGCCAGCGCCCTGGCCAGGAACTCGTCCTTGATCGATTCTTCCACGAACAGGCGCGAGGGTGCGTTGCAGCTTTCGCCCTGGTTGAAGAAGATGGAACCGACGGCGGCCGCCACGGCCTTGTCCAGGTCCGGGCAATCGGCGCAGACGATGTTGGCGGACTTGCCACCCAGTTCCGTCCACGCCCGTTTCAAATTCGACTGACCCGCCATCTGCACGATCAATTTACCCGTGCGCGTGGAGCCCGTGAAACCGATGCAATCGACATCCATGTGCAGCGCCAGCGCGGCGCCGGCCTCATTGCCGTAACCTGGCAACACGTTGAAGACGCCCGCCGGCACGCCCGCTTCGAGCGCGATCTCGGCCAGGCGCAGCGCCGTCAGCGGCGATTTTTCCGACGGTTTCAATATCACGCTGTTGCCGGCCGCCAGAGCTGGCGCGATCTTCCAGGCGGCCATGATCATCGGGTAATTCCACGGCACGATGGCGGCGACGACGCCGACCGGTTCGCGCGTGATCAGGGCCAGGCTGTTGGCAGGGGTCGGTGCGATTTCATCGTAGACCTTGTCGATCGCCTCGCCATACCAGCGCAGGCAGTTGGCCGTGGCGCCCACGTCCACGCTCTGGCTGTACTTGATCGGTTTGCCCATGTCCAGCGTTTCCAGCAAGGCCAGCTCGGGACCGTATTGCTGCACCAGGTCGGCGAACTTGATCAATATCCGCTTGCGCTGCGCGGGCGATTTACCGGCCCAGCGGCGGTCATCGAAGGCGGCGCGCGCGGCCTGCACGGCCGTGTCCACATCCGCGCCGTCGCAGCGGGCCACCTGCCCCAGCAAGCGCCCGTCGATGGGCGACAGATTATCGAAAGTCTGGCCGGACCTGGCCGCGACCCGCTCGCCGTTGATGAAGGCGCGTCCATCGAGCGTGAGCGCTGCTGCCCGTGCATGCCAGCTGGTGTTTTCCGTCATGGTCGTCTCCTGTGTCAGTGTAAAAGCAGCTTATTCCTGGTCTGCCAAATAGGCCGCAGACAATTGCTTGCGGCGCTGCCGGTCGGCGCGCGCCAGCAGCACGGCATACACGATGACGGCCAGCGTCACCACCAGAATCGTCAACGCCGCAATCGCATTCACGCGCGGATCGAGGCCCAGGCGCGCGCGCGAGAAGATCACCAGCGGCATGGTCGTCGAACCGGGGCCGGACAAAAAGGCCGACAGCACCACGTCGTCGAGCGACAGGGTGAACGTCAGCAGCCAGGCGGACGCCAGCGCCTGCGTGATGTTCGGCAGGGTCACGAGGAAGAACACCTGGTGCGCGCGGCAGCCCAGGTCCATCGCCGCTTCGGCCAACGATTTGCTCATTTCCTGCAGGCGCGACTGCACCACCACGGCAGCATACGCCATGCCCAGCAGGGTGTGCCCCAGCCAGATGGTCAGCACGCCCCGCTCGGGAAAACCAAAGACCTTTTGCATGGACACCAGCATCAGCAGCAGGGACAGGCCGATGATCACTTCCGGCATCACCAGCGGTGCGCTGACCATGGATGAAAACAGGGTGCGGCCGCGGAAGCGCTGGTAATTGGTGAGCGCGAAGGCGGCAAACGTACCCAGGATGACGGACGAGGTGGCCGACATGAAGGCTATTTTCAATGACAGGCCGAAGCCGGAGATGATTTCCGTATCGCTCATCAACTCGCTGTACCAGCGCAGTGAAAAGCCGCTCCACACCATGTCCTGGCGCGAGCTGTTGAACGAAAAGACGATCAGCACGATGATGGGCAGGTACAGGAACAGATAGCCGAGCGAGAGCCAGCCGCGCCCGAACCAGCGCTGCAGGAAAGATCGTCCGTTCATGATTGCTCCTCTGCGTCCTGGTCCGTCTTGTATTTGTTAAAAATAGCCATCGGCACGAGGATCAGCAAGACCACCAGCACCGTCACCGACGAAGCCATGGCCCAGTCGTTATTCGTGAAATATTCATCCCACAGCACGCGGCCGATCATCAAGGTTTCCGGGCCGCCCAGCAGTTCGGGAATCACGTATTCGCCCACGGACGGGATGAACACCAGCATGGCGCCGGCGATGATGCCCGACTTCGACAGCGGCACGGTGATGCGCCAGAACGCCTGCAACGGCGTGGCGCCCAGGTCGGCCGCCGCTTCCAGGTAGCGCATGTCCATTTTCACCAGATTCGCATACAGGGGCAGGATCATGAACGGCAGGTAGGCGTACACCATGCCGACCACCAGCGAGAATGAGGTATTCATCATGTGCAGCGGTTCCTGCACGATGCCAAGGGCGAGCAGCAGATCGTTGAGCAAGCCGTGGTTGGCCAGGATGCCCTTCCACGCATACACGCGCAGCAGAAACGAGGTCCAGAACGGCAGCATCACCAGCATCATCAGCACGGGCCGGATCGACGGCCTGGCGCGCGCCATGAAGTAGGCGAACGGGTAGCCTAGAACGAGACAGATGGCCGTGGTGATGGCCGCGTACTTGATCGAACTGAGGTAGGTGAGCAGATACAGTTCATCGGCGGCGATGAACAGGTAGTTGGCGATTTTGACCTTCAGCACGACGATGCCGTCGACGTACGACAGCAAGCCGCCGAACGGGCTGCCCGCCGTGTCCATGTCGGACAGGCTGATGCGCAGCACGATCAGGAACGGCACCAGAAAGGCGGCCGCGAGGAACAACGACGGCACGGCGATGACGGCGTTGCGCCCAGTGACCCAACGCAGGGTGAGCAGGCTGCGCAGCGATTGCAGGAGGGAAGTCATGACGGGCCTCAGCTGGTCAGCACGACGATGTCGGCGCCATCCCACCAGACCCACACGCGCTGTTCGCGCTCCAGGCGCGCGGCGTCGTGGCGGGCCGCGTTGGTACGCGAGACTTTCACCAGCGTGCCGCTGTCGAGGCGCACATGGTAGCTGGTTTCATTGCCAAAATACGCCATGGCGACGATCACGCCCTGGGCGCAGTTGTAGCCGTGTTCGGCCGGCGACGCCCGTTCTTCCAAAGCAGGTGGCGCGATCTGGATGCCGATTTTCTCGGGGCGCACGGCCACCGAGACATCCATGCCCAGGTTACCCGTGATGCCGTGCGAGACGTAATGCTCGCCATCGGGCGTGGCGATCACCACGTGATCGGGTTCATCTTCCGTGATGCGCCCGTCGAACAGGTTCACGCTGCCGATGAAGTCGGCGACGAAGCGGCAATTTGGCGTCTCGTAGATTTCGCCCGGCGCGCCCACTTGCAGGATGCGCCCTTCGCTCATGACGGCGATGCGCGTGGCCATGCTCATGGCCTCGTCCTGGTCGTGCGTGACCATCACGCAGGTGACGCCCACCTGCTCGATGATGTTGACCAGCTCCATCTGCGTGCGTTCGCGCAGTTTTTTATCCAGTGCGCCCAGCGGCTCGTCGAGCAGCAGCAACTGCGGCCGCTTGGCCAGGCTGCGCGCCAGCGCCACGCGCTGCTGCTGCCCACCCGACAACTGGTGCGGCTTGCGCTTGGCGTATTGGCCCAGCTGCACCAGCGCCAGCATCTGTTCGACGCGCGCCGCCACTTCCGCTTTCGGCAAGCCGTCGCGGCGCAGGCCGAAGGCGATGTTGTCCCACACGGACAGATGCGGGAACAGCGCATACGACTGGAACATCATGTTGATGGGCCGCTGGTGCGGTGGCACATCGACGATGCTGTTGCCCGCCAGCGCGATCCTGCCCGAGGTCGGCGTCTCGAAGCCGGCCAGCATGCGCAGCAGGGTCGACTTGCCGCAACCTGAACTGCCCAGCAGCGCAAAGATCTCGCCCTGGTTGATCGTCACGGAAATACCATCGACGGCGCGCACGCCATCGAATTCCTTGACCAGCTGATCAATCAGCAAGAAAGGCGCTTTGGCGTCGCTGGCCGACGCGGCTGGTGTTGCTATCGTCATGTGTGGATGCTTTGGTAGAGGGTGTCAAAATGAAAAACTGGCCACTACAGGAGCGGCCAAGATGGAAGTTTAGCGGAACTGCCGCCATTGCGGTCCAAAAATCGCGCAGATGACGGCAAAATGGGGCAAAAACCTACACCCAGCCCTTCGCTTTCACATCGGCATACGTCTTGTCCAGGCACACGCGTATCAACGCCACCATTTCATCGATCTGCGCGCGCGTCATGACCAGGGGCGGAGCGACGATCATGCGCTCGCCCACGGCGCGCATGATGACGCCATTGTCGAACATGTGGCCGCGGCAGATCATGCCCACGCCCTGGTCCTCGTCGAACAACGCGTTCTCGTGCACGGTGGCGCCCTTCTTGCGCACCAGGTTCAGGCCCGCGACCAGGCCGCAGCTGTCCGCATAGCCGACCAGCGGATGTTCGCCCAGGCTGGCGAAGCACTGTTTCAGGTAAGGTCCCGTATCGTCGGCCACCTTGGCCACCAGCTGCTCGTCCTCGATGATGCGGATGTTTTCCAGCGCCGCCGCACAAGCCACGGGGTGGCCGGAATACGTGAAGCCATGCGTGAATTCGCCGCCCTGCTCGATCAGCACCTTGGCCACCCTGTCCCCCACCAGCACGCCGCCCAAGGGCACATAGCCCGAAGTGACGCCCTTGGCAAACGTGATCAGGTCGGGCTTGATGCCGAACAGCTCGGAGCCGAACCAGCGCCCCAGGCGGCCGAAGCCGCAGATGACTTCATCGGCGATCAGGAGGATGCCGTACTTGTCGCAGATGCGCTGGATTTCGGGCCAGTAGGTCGATGGCGGGATGATGACGCCGCCCGCGCCCTGCACCGGTTCTCCGATGAAGGCGGCCACCTTGTCGGCGCCGATTTCCAGGATTTTGTCTTCCAGCCAGCCGGCCGCTTTTAATCCGAACTCCTCGGGCGTCATGCCGTGGCCAGACTCCAGGTAATTGGGCTGGCCGATATGCGCGATGCCGGGTATCGGCAAGCCGCCCTGCGCATGCATGCCATCCATGCCGCCCAGCGACGCGCCTGCCACCGTGCTGCCGTGATACGCGTTGTGGCGGCTGATGATGGTATGGCGTTCCTGGTAGCCGAGGATATCCCAGTAGCGGCGCACCATGCGCAAATTCGTGTCGTTACCCTCGGAGCCGGAACTGGTGAAGAACACATGCTGGAACTGCGGCGGCGAGATTTGCGCCAGCTTGGCCGCCAGCTGCGCGGCCGGCACGTTGGTCGTGCCAAAGAAGCTGTTATAGAAGGGCAGCGTCTCCATTTGCCGGTACACGGCTTGCGAGATCGAGGTGCGGCCATAGCCCACATTGACGCACCACAGGCCCGACATGCCATCGACGATTTTCTTGCCCTGGCTATCCCACAGGTAGACGCCATCGCCGCGCACGATCACCCTGGCGCCCTTGCTTGCCAGGTCCTGGAAATCGGTGAACGGGTGCAGGTAATGGGCCGAGTCCATCTGCTGGATGGCGGCCGTGTCGTAGACCTGCGGCGCCGCATTCTTTTGCGCCACGGAGGAGACAAAAGCGGCGCTCGGCGCCAGCGGATTGTTGGTTGTGCTCATGCTGTTCCTTTTAAACGTGCAATAACAGGTGTTCGCGCTCCCACGGGCTGATGACGGTCATGAATTCCTGGTGCTCCAGGTCCTTGATGGCCGCATACACGTCGATGAAGCGCTCGCCCAGCACCGTGCGCAGCTTGTCTTCCGCGCGAAGCAGTTGCAGGGCTTCGGGCAAGCCTTGCGGCAGTTCGAACTTCATGTCGTAGGCGCTGCCCACCATCATCGGCGTCGCTTCCAGTTGCTCCGTCATGCCCAGGTAGCCGCAGGCCAGCGTGACGGCCAGCGCCAGGTAGGGATTCGCGTCGGCGCCGATGATGCGGTTTTCCACGCGGCGGTCCTGCACGCCCGACTCGGGCACGCGGAAGCCCACGGTGCGGTTGTCCAGTCCCCACTGGATGTTGATGGGCGCGGCCGTATGGCGCACGATGCGGCGGTAGGAATTCACGTAGGGCGCGACGATGGCCATGGCCGATGGCATGTAGCGCTGCAAGCCTGCGATGTAATGCTTGAAGATGGGCGCGGCCGAACCATCGTCGTTGCTGAAGATATTCAAGCCCGTCTTCGCGTCGACAACGCTCTGGTGCACATGCATGGCGGACCCTGGTTCGCCGGCCATGGGCTTGGCCATGAAGGTCGCGTACATATCGTGCTTCAAGGCCGCTTCACGCAGGGTGCGCTTGAAGAAGAAGACCTTGTCGGCCAGGCCCAGCGGGTCGCCGTGCAGGAAGTTGATTTCCATCTGCCCTGCGCCGATTTCGTGGATCAGGGTGTCGACGTCGAGGTTCATCAGTTCGCAGTAATCGTAGATATCCTCGAACAGCGGGTCGAATTCGTTGACGGCGTCGATGCTGTACACCTGGCGGCTGGTCTCGGCCCGGCCGCTGCGGCCGATGGGCGGCTTCAGCGGCAAGTCGGGGTCCGTGTTTTTCGCCGTCAGGTAGAACTCCAGCTCCGGCGCCACCACGGGCTTCCAGCCCTTGTCCGCATACAGTTTCAGCACGCGCCGCAGCACCGATCTTGGCGCAAAATCGACCAGCGCGCCATCGGAAAAATAGCAGTCGTGGATGACTTGCGCGGTGGGATCGGTAGCCCACGGCACCATGGTGATGGTGGTGGGATCGGCCTTCAAGATCATGTCGCGGTCGGTGCTGGAAATGGCGCGGTCATAGCCGCCATCGTCGACCGGGTAATTGCCCGTCACGGTCATGCCCAGCACCGCCTCCGGGATGCGCATGCCGCGCTCCTGGGTGAATTTCCCGCGCGGCAGAATCTTCCCGCGCGCCACACCCGTCAAGTCGGGTACCAGGCATTCGATTTCCGTGACGCGCTTTTCATTGAGCCACAAATCCATATCCGTATAGGTGAAATTTTCGCGTATTGCCATGTTTCCCTCTCGTTGGTCTTGCGCTTTTCCTGATTAAGCGCCGCATGGTGGTGCTGCGGCGCGCCTGTCATCCTTTCTTTCTATGCTGCTGTTCCTGGTAATCGCGGCACGCCTGGCCAAAGGCGCCGAACAGGCGCATCGACTGCGGATTGTCTTCCACCTGCCATTCCGGGTGCCATTGCACGGCCAGCGCAAAACCGGCGGCGCTGGCCACCGTATAGGCTTCCACCAGGCCGTCGTCGGCGAAGGCATCCACCAGCAAGCCATCGGCCAGCCTGGCGATGCCTTGGCCATGCAGGGAATTGACCATCATTTCGCTCTCGCCGCCCAGCAGCCGTGACAGCAGGCCGTCCGGCATCAACTTGATGCGGTGCGCGGGCGCGTACTGGCGCGCCAGGGGATCGAGCACATTCTCCCGATGGTCCTGCATGCCCGGCAGCGCATGCACGGCCTGGTGCAGGCTGCCGCCCAGGGCCACGTTGACTTCCTGGAAGCCGCGGCAGATGGCGAGCAAGGGAAGCTGGCGCGCCAGCGCGGCGCGGATCAGAGGCAAGGTGGTGGCGTCGCGCGCAGGGTCTTGCGGCAGGTCGGGGTGAAGAATTGCTTCGCCATACAGGCGAGCGTCGACGTTCGAGGCGGAACCGGTCAGCATGACGCCATCGGCGATCTGCAGCGCCGCGTCCAGGTCGGCGTCCAGGCCCAGCGCGGGCAGCAGCAGCGGCATGCAGCCGGCGCCGTGCAGCACGGCGTGCAGGTATTTGTCCTGCGCCATGTGCCAGGCGTGACTACCGAGCTGGCGCTGGCAGGCGGGAACGAGAACGATGGGACGGCGCATAGAGTGCTACCTCGCTGGCGTGACGATCCAATGACAGCGCCATGACAGCGCTGCCGCTCGCTACACTGTACAGCAGAGCCAGTAGAGTCGGCCACACCGATGGACGTGGCCAGCGGCGATGCATATCGCCTACACTACGGCTTTGCAATCTTGCCTTTATTAAAATCATCATATGCCCGTCCGGCGCCAAACACCAGCGCCGCAGGTACAGTTGCTTACTTTCCCATGCATCCACACCGTTTTCCAGCCTTCCCGAGCACCTTGTTCACCCTGCGGGGGCAATCATGAAGCACATGCCATGGCGTGACTTCTTTGCCCTCGTGGTCAGCATCGGCGTGGTTGGCCTGGGCCTGGGCGCCACCATGCCGCTCACCGCGCTGACGCTGCACCAGCGCGGCGTGGGCACGGACATCATCGGCATGATCACGGCCGTCAGCGCGCTCGGCATCCTGGCCGCCTCGCCATTCGTCTCGCGCTGGGTGGGGCGCTTCGGCGCGCGCGCCACCATGCTGGGCGCCGTGTGGGTGGCGTCGCTGGCGACGATCGCCATGCAGTGTACCGATCATCTGCTGGCGTGGAGCGTGCTGCGCTTCCTGTTCGGCGGCGCCATGGGCGTGCTGTTTACCATCGGCGAGGCGTGGGTGAACCGCCTGGCGCCCGACAATTCGCGCGGACGCGTGGTGGCCATGTACACCACCAGTTTTACCTTCTTCCAGCTGATCGGCCCGGCCCTCGTGGCGCTGTTCAACGACAAGATCAGCTGGAGCTTCGCCGCCTGCGGCCTGCTGTTTTTGCTGGCCGTGCCGGGCCTGATGCTGATCTCGAACGGCGGCCCGGAACGCGCACCGGAAGAACAGGGCGTGAAGTGGACCCTGATCTTGCCGCGCATGCCGATGATCGTGCTGGGCGCCGCCTTCTTTGCCCTGTTCGACACCCTGGCCTTGAGCCTCCTGCCCCTGTACGCGATGGAGCACGGCATCGGCACCGACCTGGCCCTGCTGTCGGCCACCGTGGTGCTGGTGGGCGATACGGGCCTGCAATTCGCGCTGGGATGGATGGCCGACCGCTTCGGCCGCGCCAAAGTCCACGCAGCCTGCGGCGTAGCTGTCTGCCTGCTGCTGCCGCTGCTGCCATTTGCCGTCAGCACGCCGTGGCTGTGGTGGACCTTGCTGCTGTTCCTGGGCGCGGCGGCGGGCGGTATCTACATGCTGGCGCTGGTGGCCTGCGGTGAGCGTTTCACGGGACTGTCGCTGACCAGCGCCAGCGCCATCGTCAACGCCACCTGGGGTGTCACCAGCGGCGGCGGCCCCCTGTTGACGGGCGTGCTGATGCAATCGGTCGGCGTGAACGCCCTGCCGGCCGTGATGTGGGTGTGCTGCGCCATTTTCGTCGGCAGCGCCGTGTGGGAACGCAGGAAGGGAATCGTCTAGCGTTTTTTACTTTTTCTCCAGCCGCAGTCGCAGCTCCTCGGCCACCGGATAGTCGGGATAGGCCTGCCGGAACGCAGCCCATTCCTCCTGCGCCAGCGTACCCTCACCTGCCTTCAGCAGCGCGTCGATTTTCACCAGCCACACGGAAGCGTCAAGCTTTGCCGGCGGCGGCAGCGGCGCGGGCATGGCCAGCGCGCGCTGCACCGGTGCCTGGCGCCGCAGGCTAACTTCGGCCGGCATGGCCGCTTGCTGCTCCATCGCCTCCCGCATTGCCGGGGCAGGTGGCGGGGCCGGTGGCGCAGGTGCGGGTATGGACACGGGTGCTGGCGCCGGCTCGGCTTGCGCCGGCGGCCTCGGTGCCGCCTTGGCCATGGCGCGCGGTACTGGCGGTAGTGGCGCAAACTCAGTCGCAGGTGCAGCGACCGGTGCAATGACCGGTGCGGCTGCCTGCATCACCTCCTGCGTGACCGGTTCCCCGACCACGGGAAATTGCGCCGGCTTCGAGCCGAACCAGTCCACGCCGATCAGGTTGACCGTCAGCAGCACGGCCGCCGCCAATCCCAGCGGAATGCGCCAGCGCTGCAGGTAGTCGGGCGCCTTCTTGCCGGGCAAGGTGCGCAGCACGCCATCGGCGCTGTCGTTGGCCGCTGCCGGCTGGTGCAAGGCTTTTTCCGCATCCGCCAGAATGGCCGCATCGAGTGCGCTGGTAGGCGCGGGCTGCGGCAGACTGGCCAGCAGCGCCTTCAATTCCTCGTCATGCAATTCGTCGTTATCTTGATCGTGCGTATTCATCCCTGTCCTCCCCCGCGGTCCAAGCCCGCGCGCAATTTCTGCATGGCGTAGCGCAGCCGGCTCTTGACGGTTTCCGCTTCCGCCCCCGTCACCACGGCGATCTCGAGGATGCTCATGCCGCTGAACTGCTGCAGCACCAGCGCTTCCTTTTGTTCCACCGGCAGCGCCGCGATGGCCGCATGCAGCAACGCATGCTGCTGTTTCTGCTCCAGCGATTGCGGCGGCGATGCGCCCTCGTCGGCCAGCTCGCCCGCATCGCCGTGCGCCTGTCCTTCCCGCTGGCGCAGGAGGTCGATCAGGCGGTTGCGCGCGATCTGGTACAGATAGGTGCGAAACGCCGCCTGCGGCTGGTAGCCCGTGCGCGCCGCATGCAGACTGGCCCACGCATCCTGCACGATCTCGTCGACCCACGCGCGCCGTGGCGAACGCCATGCCACGAAGCGGTACAGGCCCTGGCTATGGCGCCGGTACAATTCGCGAAACGACGGCAGGTCGCCGGCGCTGTAGCGCAGCATCAGCTCTTCATCCGTGGCAGTGAGTAATGTGTCGGGCATGCGAAGCAGTGTAGCCGAACTGCGCGGCAGCGACAATTCCCATGCTCCTTCAGCGTACAGTGGACGCAATGGGCGCATAGCTGATGCGGCGTACTTCACGGATCTGTCCCTCCTTGAGCACCCCTTCCACCACTTCATAGCCGAGCAGGGCGAAGACCCGGCCCTGCAAGAACAGGGGCCGCGCGTTGCCATACCAGTCCACGCAGGATGCACGACAGCCATCGTCCGCCGCTGATAATTGGACCGGCCGCGCGGCCAGCGCACCGAGTTCCGTCAATGTCAAACCACTGTTGCGCAGGTACAGGACGGAGGCGGCTGGCCGGCTTGATCCTGGCCGCTCGTCCGCGCCCAGGATGGGCAGGCCGATCACGCCCTCGCTGGCCGTGTGCGGCTTGTAGAAAAAGCCGTGGCTGCGCGACTCGCCCTGCGCCGCGTCGGCGCGGATGTAGCGCGTGGCGATGGCCGCCTGCGCCCCCAGGCGGATGCTGCTGAAGTGCAGATCCTTGCCCTGCGCGCCGATCACCACGGCGTCATTGCCCAGCGCCTCGATGCGCTCCACGCCGTGCGGCAGGGACAAGGCTTGCACGCTGCCCGCATCGGCCCAGCGCACGGCATACAGGGGCTGGCGCGGCCAGGCCTGGTCCGCCTGACGCCGGCCGCCATTGCCGGGATGGCCGTACAACAGATACGGCCCCACATAGCGGTTCTGCAGACCGTAGCCGCCGCCACCGGGCAGCGCCCTGTAGCTGCTGGCGGGCGCACTGTCGCGGCCATCGGAAAACGACGTCAATGGCACGCGCAGCAGTGCCATGTCGCCGCGCCCGCGCGCGCCATCCCACATGGCGTCGCCCTGGCCCTCGGCGCGCAGCAGCACGTTCAGGTGGCCGTCAGCGCTTTCCAGGAACGAGAACTGGTCGACGGGAGCGCCGGCCACCTTCAGGGCGCTGGGCGCCGAACCATCGAGGGGAATGCGGAACACGCCCGAGTCGCTGCCTCGGCGCGTGGTCCACACGAAAACGGATTCGCCCGAGACATAAAACACGCGGCCCGGCGGCCCCATCACGGCAGTCGCTTCACAGCGCATGTCGCGCTGCGCCAGGTCGCATACGGTAACCGTGTGCAGGGTCAGACCAAAGCCCGGTTCGGGTTCTTCATCGGTGCGGTAGATGCGCGTGGCCGGAGCGATGCGCTTGAAATCGGATGGCACGGCGTCGGGGCGCCAGCGGCGCAGCGCGGGAAAGCCGCCAAACGGATCGCCCCGGCGCAAGTTCAGCGACAGGGGCGAATAGAACACCAGTTTGCTGCCGATCAGGCGGCTGGCGTAATTACGCGATGAATAATAATCGTTGGAGCGCAAGTGATACGTGGCGCGGTAGGCCAGCTTGCCATCCGCATCGATGTCGAACAGGCCGATTTCCGTGCCGCCCCGGCTGTAGCTGTAGCCGATCACCACCAGCGTATCGCCATCGATCAGCATCTCGTCATACCAGCTGCCCGAGGGGTCGCTGCCCGGCGCGTACGCATCGAGCGAGGACACCGGCTGCAAGGCATTGCCTCCCACCTGCACGGTGAACAGCTTGCCGCGCCTGAGCATCGCCAGGTGCTTGCCATGCAGCTTGACGATGCCGCCTTCGTCCACGCCCGCCGTCTGCACATTGGTGACCGATTCCGCAGCTTCTGCTGATGGTGCGGGGGCAGCCCTGGCCAGCATCGGCGCGGGAGGGGCCGGTGCCGCCGACATGGACTGCGCCGAATATTGCGCCGTGGCGCGCTGCAGTTGCTGCTGCTCCCTTTGCAGTGCCGCCTGGCGCGCCTGCAACTGCTGCAGGTAGCCGCTCAAGGCTTGCTCGCTGGCGAACGGCGCCAGGGTTTTCCTCGGCGCCGTGTCGGCGGCATGGCAGCCTGCCGACAGCAGCAGGGACAGTATCAATGTGATCTTGAGGGCGCTGGGCATCGCTTCTTCTCCGGTTGGCTGGGGTGTCCAACATGAAACGCAGCGGCGCAGAAAAAGGGGTTAAGGCGCGTGAAAATATTCACGCGGCGGCTGACCTACTCAAACCCGCGTATGCGGTCGCCGTTGAAATTCGGCAGGCGCCACTCGAAATGCAGGGCCAGGAAGCGGAACAGGAAACCGGCGCCGATGGACGACAGCTGCGCCACCGCGCTGTCGACCTTGAAGTGCAGCAGGCCGACATACAGGGCGCCCGTAAACAGGGCCACGGTGGCATACACTTCGCGCTGCAGCACAAGGGGAATCTGGTTGCACAGAATATCGCGCAGCAGGCCGCCGAAGACGCCCGTAATCATCCCCGCCAGCACGACGATGGCCGGGTGCATCTTGGCCGACATGGCGATGTCGCAGCCGATCACGCAAAACGCCACCAGACCCAGGCCGTCGACCAGCAGGAAGATGGCGCGCAGGTGGTGCAGGTAGCGCGCGACAAAGGCCGTGACGACAGCCGCGCCGATGGTAAACAGCAGGTACTCGGGATGCGCGATCCAGCCCAGCGGATAGTGCCCCAGCAGCACGTCGCGCACGGTGCCGCCGCCGAGCGCCGTGACGGTGCCGATCATGCAGATGCCGAACAAATCCATGCCGCGCCGCATGCCCATGATGGCGCCGGACATCGCTTCGGCGACAATCGCCACCAGGTAAATCGTATATAACAGCATGCTCTTACTCTTCCGAAAATGATTTGAGAATTTGTTCGCGTTCGCGCGCTTCGCTCAGGGTGCGCGCTTCGTTCGAGCCCGTGCTGGAGCCGCCATCGCCGGCGTCACCGTGCGCCATGCGCGTGTCCGCATCACCGCTGCCGCAGCTGACGCTGCTGTGGATAAAGGCAAAGTTATCCTTCAGGCAGTCGCCGGCCAGGTATTCGGCATACACGTAATCGCCATCGAGCAGGGCCAGGCCAGGCGGCTCGGCCAGCACCTGCTCGCGCCGGCCCTGCACGGCCACCTGCATGTAGTCGCGCCAGACGGGCAGCGCCAGGGTGCCGCCCGTGGCATTGCCCAGGCTTTTCGGCTGGTCGTAGCCGAGCCAGACGACGGACACCAGGCCCGAGGAATAGCCGGCGAACCAGGCGTCATAGGCATTGTTCGAGGTGCCCGTCTTGCCGGCCGCGTCGCCGCGCCCCAGCGCCAGCGCGCCGCGTCCCGTGCCGCTCTTGACGACGTCGCGCAGCATGCTGTCCATGACGTAGGCATTGCGCGTGGAGATCACTTGCGTGCCCCGTGCCGGCGCGCCTTTGGCGCGTGGCGCCGCATCGCTGAACAGCACTTCTCCGCTGCGGCTGCGCACTTCCTTGATCAGTTTTGGCGGCATCTGCATGCCGCCGTTGGCGAACACCGCATACGATTGCGCCAGCTGCAGCGGCGTGGCGGCGCCCGCGCCCAGCGCCAGCGGCAGGGAGACGGGATTGCGCGCGCCCTCGAAGCCGAAGCGCGTGGCGTAGTGCTGCACGTAGCCGGGACCGGCCGCCTGCATCAGGCTGACGGCCACCAGGTTTTTCGAGCGCACGAGGCCGCGCCGCACGCTGATGAAACCTTCATAGTTGTTGCCGTAATTGCGCGGACGCCACTGCCGCGCGCCCGTTTCCTGCGGCAGCAGCAAACGCTGCGTATCGTCCACGGCCGTACCGGGGAAATATCCCTTTTCCAGCGCCGCCGAATATACGAAGGGCTTGAAACTGGAGCCGGGCTGGCGATAGGCTTGCATGGCATGGTTGTAGTGGTTGCGGTAAAAATCGAAGCCGCCCGCCATGGCGACGATTTCGCCGCTGTGCGCCTCGACGGAAATGAGCGCGCCTTCCATCTCGGGCAGCTGGCTCACCAGCCAGCGTCTTTTCGCCGCGTCGTGCACCACGCGGATCACGCTGTTTTCAACGATGGCGCGTTTGCCATCCCAGGCCAGCTTGCCGCCCAGGCGCGCATCCGAGGCGGTGAGCACGATGTCGTCGCCATTGCGCAGCTGCGCCGTCAGCTGGCGCTTGCCGCTCGTCTCGACCTTGCGCACCAGCGCAGCGCGCAGTTCTCCGCTATCCGGATAGGCGGCCAGCTGGCGCGCCACGCTGTCTGCGGAGGCGGCCAGGCGCGCTTCCGGGCCACGGTAGCCGCGCCGCGCCTGCGCGTTCAGCAAGCCATCACGCAGCGACTTGTCGGCCGCCCGCTGCGGCGCCATGCGGATGGTCGTCGTCACGTCCAGGCCCATGCTGTAGGCGCCTTCGGGATAGCTGTGCAAGATCAATTGACGCGCTTCCTCGACCGCATACGCGGCCGCGTGCACGGAGCTGTTGCGGTCCTTGTTCAGGGCCAGTTTTTCCGCCACGGCGGCCGTGTATTCGGCTGGCGTGATGTAGCCGAGTTCACGCATGCGCTGCAGGATGTAGTGCTGGCGCACGGTGGCGCGCTGCGGATTGGCGACGGGGTTGTAGGCCGACGGCGCTTTCGGCAAGCCGGCCAGCATGGCCGCTTCCGCGATGCTCACTTCCGCCAGCGGTTTGTCGAAATAGATGTTCGAGGCGGCGGAAAAGCCGTAGGAGCGCTCGCCCAGATAAATCTGGTTCATGTACAGCTCCAGCAGCTTGTCCTTGCCGTAGTGCTGCTCCAGCTTGTAGGCGAGCAGCATCTCCGTCAGCTTGCGCTGCAGCGTCTTTTCGCGCGACAGGAAAAAGTCGCGCGCCACCTGCATGGTGATGGTGCTGGCGCCCTGTACGTGGTGGCCCGTGACGATGTTGGCCAGGGTGGCGCGCGTCAAGCCATAGAAATCGACGGCGCCGTGTTCATAAAAGCGTGCATCCTCGATGGCCAGCAAGGCCTGGCGCATGCGCAGCGGGATGTCTTTCAAGGGCAAAAATTCGCGGCGCTCTTCGCCGTATTCGGCCAGCAGCTCGCCTTCGCTGGAAAAAATACGCAGCGGCAGCGCGGGCTTGTACTGGGCCAGGTGCTCGACGGCCGGCAAGTCCTGCCATGCCTGGCGCAGCCACCAGCCGCCCGCCAGGGCTGCAGACAAGCCCAGACCCAGGGTCAGTCCCAGGCCGAATTTCAGATTGCGCGCCAGCTTTGATGGCGGCTTGCGGGTGGTGCGGTCGTTCGCTTGTGCTTCCATGGTGGTATTCCCTTGCTGCCAGAAGGCCGCGCTGCATACGCGTACGCGGCACTCCATCAAAGAGGCATTGTGCACTGCAACACACCCATCCTTATCAAAAGTAAGTATTATTTAGTATTGATAAATTTTTCTTATGTTAGGCGCACACCATGAATCTGAATCCCAAGCACACGGAAGCGTTCCGCGCCGTCGTCGAAACGGGCAGCTTCGAGCAGGCGGCGCTGCGGCTGCACCTGACGTCGCCGGCCATTTCGCAACGGGTGCGGGCGCTGGAAAGCCAGCTGGGCAACGCGCTGATCGTGCGCAGCCGTCCCGCGCGCGCCACGCGCATGGGCCAGCGCCTGATGCAGTATTTGAAGCGGGCCAAGCTGCTGGAGGCGGATTTGCAGGCGGAACTGGCGGTGCAGCAGGACGCCCCGCTGACCCTGGTGCTGGCGCTGAATGCGGACTCCATGGGCACCTGGTTCTTCCCGGCCCTGTCCGAGGTGCTGATACGCGAGCGCGTGCTGCTGGACCTGACCGTGGAAGACCAGGACCATACCTACACCTTGCTGGAAACGGGCATGGCCATCGGCTGCATCAGCACGGAAGCCAAACCCATGCGCGGCTGCACGGCCGAGCCGCTGGGCGTGATGCGCTACTGGCTGGTGGCCACGCCCGCGTTTCGCCAGCAATGGTTTGCGCACGGCCTGACGCGCAAGGCGGCGCGCACGGCGCCCGTCGTCGCCTACACGCGCAAGGACACCTTGCAATCGTCGTTCCTGCAAGAGGCGCTGGGGCTGCCAGAAGGCGCTTACCCCTGCCATTACGTGCCCGGCGCCACCTCGCACTTCAACGCCATCCGCTATGGCCTCGGCTACGGCATGGTGCCGGAGCTGCTGCTGAAGGCGAATACGGATGGCGAGCTGGTGGAAATGCTCACGCCCAAGACCCCGGCCGACGTGGCCCTGTACTGGCACACGTGGAAGGTGCAGTCGCCGCGCATGGAGCAGCTGTCGCGGCAAATCATCGCGGCGGCGCGCAAAATCTTGAAATAGCTATCGCTGCATGCCCCAGCGTTTGAGAGTCACGCGCTCCAGGCTGCGAAAGCCAAGGTTTTCCACGATTAAACCGATGATGATGACGGCCGCCAGGCCGGCGAACACCTTGTCCGTGTACAGCTCATTGCGGTTCTGGAAAATGTACCAGCCCAGGCCGCCCTGTCCCGAGGTGGTGCCGAACACCAGTTCGGCCGCGATCAGGGTACGCCAGGCAAACGCCCAGCCGATTTTCAGGCCCGAGACGATGGACGGCAAGGCGCCCGGCACGAGGATGTGCAGCACCAGGCGCAAGCCGTTCAGCCCGTAATTGCGGCCCGCCATGCGCAGGGTTTCCGGCACGCCCTGGAAGCCCGCATAGGTGTTCAGGGCCAGCGGCCACATCACGGAATGGACGATGACAAAGATCAGGCTGGCGCGCCCCAGGCCGAACCACAGCAGGGCCAGCGGCAGCAGGGCGATGGCCGGCAAGGGATTCAACATGGCCGTCAGGGTTTCCAGCAGGTCGCGCCCGAGGCGGCTGGACACGGCCAGCAGGGTCAGCACGAAGGCGGCCAGCACGCCCACCGCATAGCCTTGCAGCAAGACGATCAGGGAGGCGGCCGTGCGCGTCAGCAATTCTCCGCTGGCGATGCCGCCGATGAACGCTTGCGCCGTCTGCAGAAAACTGGGCAGCAATAAATCGTTCTGCGTCCAGCGCGCCGCGCCTTCCCACAGCAAGGCCAGGCTGAGCAAAATGAAAGCCTTGCGCCACAGCGCGTGCTGGCTCAGCCGTTGCCAGCGCGACAGCGGCTGTTCGACGGTGACGCCGGCCGGCGGTGGCGCCGCATACACGAATTCCTGGCGGATGGGAGGCTCCAGCAACACGTTCATACGGCCTCCCGCTGCGCGCTGGCTGCCTGCGGGGCAGCCGTCGTTTCTTCATCGAACAGCAGGCCGTGGATGCGGCTGCTGGCGGCCTGGAATTGCGCACTGCCGGCGCTGTGCAAGCCGAACTGATGGCTATTGAGTTCGGCGCGCACCCTGCCCGGATGGGGCGACAGCAGCAGGATGCGGTTGCCCACGACCAAGGCTTCCTCGATCGAATGCGTGACGAAGACGAGGGTAAAGCGCAGCTCTTCCCACAGACGGCTCAGCTCTTCCTGCATCTTGCGCCGCGTCAAGGCGTCGAGCGCGGCGAACGGCTCGTCCATCAGCAGCACTTCCGGCTGCATGGCCAGGGCGCGCGCGATGGCCACGCGCTGCTTCATGCCGCCTGACAAGGTATGCGGATGGGCATCTTCAAAGCCGGCCAGGCCCACCTTGGCGATCCAGTGATGGGCACGCTCGCGCGCCGCCTGCTTGCCGAGACGCTTGCTGGCCAGCAAGGGGAACATGACGTTTTCCAGCACCGTCTTCCACGGTGGCAACTGGTCGAATTCCTGGAACACGACCACCCGGTCCGGCCCCGGTTGATGAATCGGCTGGCCCTGCATGGCGATGCTGCCCGCGCGCGGCGCGATAAAGCCGGCCACGGCTTTCAGCAAGGACGACTTGCCGCAGCCGGAGGGCCCCAGCAAGACGAAACGGTCGCCGCGGAACACGTCGAAACTGACGTCGTGCGTGGCGCGCACGGTGCGCTGCTCGGTGCGGTATTCCAGGCTGACATGCTTGACGCTGAGCAAGGGCGCCACCGCCACGGCTGGACGCACGAGGTGAAAAGCGGCTGCATTCATGTCAGCCTCCTTGTGTGATGGCAGGGTCCTCAAAGAAGTAATCGCGCCAGCTGTCGGGCAGGTTGCGGATGGCGCTGACGCGGTGCAGAAATTGCGCCAGGCCATAGGTGTTTTGCGGCGCGATCTTGAATTGCACTTGCGGATTGGCAAAGATTTTCAACAGCAGATTGCGGTCCACCTTGCTTTTATTCACCTTGATATAGATGTCGGCCGCGCCTTGGCGGTTGCTGCTCGCATATTGCGCCGCTTCCGCCAGGGCGGCGATGAAGGCGCGGTAGGTCTTCGGATTATCCTTGCGGTATTTTTCTGTCGCATACAGCAGGGTCGACGAGCTGGGCCCGCCTTGTACATCGTAGGAATTGAGGAGGATGTGGGCGTTCGGGTTTTGCGCCAGTTCCTGTTCCTGGAATGGCGAATTGCCGAAGTGACCAGTCAACTCCGTGCCGCCGGCGATGATGGCGGCGGCCGCATCCGGGTGCGGCAGGGTTTGCGTGATTTTATCGAGGCGGGCAAATTCCTTGTCGCCCCACTGTTTCGCCACGGCCATTTGCAGGATGCGCGCCTGCACAGAGACGGACACGGCCGGCAAGGCGATGCGATCCTTGTCCGTCAAGTCCGCCAGGGTTTTCACCTTCGGATTATTGCTGACCAAGTAGTAAGGGAAATTGCCGAGCGAAGCCACGCCGCGCACGTTCTGCCGTCCCTTGGTGCGGTCCCAGATGGTCAGCAGCGGCCCCAGGCCAGCGCCCGCGATATCGATATTGCCCGACAACAAGGCGTCGTTGATGGCCGGGCCGCCAGACAGGGTAATCCATTCGACTTTCACGTCGACGCCCTGCTGCTTGGCATGCTTTTCGATCAGCTTTTGTTCTTGCGCAATATTGAGCAGCAAAAAGGTGATGCCATGCTGGCCCGCGATGCGGATCTGGCCTTCGGCCCGGGCCATGGGCATGGCCATGCACAGCAGAGCAATGGTGGCAAGCAGGCGGCGGGACAAGCTAAAGATCGGCAACATGGACACTCCTTGGGTCAGACTTACAGGAAAAAATCAGTACGGCGCATCGCCTTCAATGGTAGTTCGGTAGAGTTTGCGGCGCTGCTCGGGCGGACAACCCGTCGCCAGGTGCATCAGGGAGCGGTTGTCCCAGAACACCAGGTCGTGCGGCTGCCAGCGGTGCACATATAAATGCTCGGGGCGCACGCTGTGCACGAACAATTCGTCGAGCAGGGCGCGGCTTTCATCCTCGGGCAAGCCGACGATGCGCGTGGTGAAATGCTCGCTGACAAACAGGGCGCGGCGCCCCGTTTCCGGATGCACGCGCACGACGGGATGGGTGACCGGCTTGACTTCATCGATCTGCGCCTGCGTCAGTGCGGGGCGCCAGGGATTGCGGCGGCGCAATTCCTCATACTGGCTCAGGTAACTGTGTTCGGCACGGGCGCCGCGCACGGCGTGGCGCAGCGCGGCCGGCAAGCTTTCCCAGGCCAGGTGCATGTTGGCAAACACGGTATCGCCGCCCTCGTCCGGCAACTCTTGCGCGTGCAACATGGAACCGAGGCTGGGCACCTCCTTGTACGACAAATCGGAATGCCAGAAATGGCCCGCGTCGCCCAGGCCGATGGGCTGGCCATCCTCGACGATGTTCGAGATGATCAGCACTTCCGGCTGCGTTGGCAGCTGGAACTGGCGCAGCACGTGGATTTGCAACGGGCCAAAGCGGCGGCTGAAATCGACCTGCTGCTGCGGCGTGATGTGCTGCTCGCGGAACACCAGCACGTGATGGTCGAGGTGGGCGTGGTGCAGGCGCTGGAAGTCGCCCAGCGACAGTGGCTGCGCCAGATCCAGTCCCAGCACTTGCGCGCCGAGCGGCGCATCGAACGTTTCGATACGGAAATGGCTGGTGGAGTACTTGGGTTTCAGGACGGCCGACATGGGAACTCGACTAGAGTCTGGGGAAGTCCACTGTATGCCTGCTCGTCCATCCTGCAAACGAAGCATTTCTGATATCGATATGCGCAGCGTGTTAGCGCCGCGCCAGCATTGCCTGCCTACGCCGTTGCTTCGTAGCGGGCCAGGCGGGTCGCCATGCGCGGCGCCAGCTCGTGGCCGGCCGTGACGGTGACTTCCAGATCGTTCAGCAAGCCATCCTTCAAGCCATAGACCCAGCCATGGACGCTGAGTTCCTGGCCCCGTTCCCACGCATCTTGCACGATGGTGGTCTGGCACACGTTCAGGACTTGTTCCACCACGTTCAGTTCGCACAGGCGATCGCCGCGCTGGCGGCTCGTCAACACGTCGCCCAGGTAGCGTTCGTGCTTCTGGCCCACGTCCTGCACGTGGCGCAACCAGTTGTCGACCAGGCCGATGCGCGTGCCCGTCATGGCCGCATGCACGCCCTTGCAGCCGTAATGGCCGACGATGATCACATGTTTGACTTTCAGCACGTCGACGGCAAATTGCAGCACGGACAGGCAATTCAGGTCGGAATGCACGACCACGTTGGCAATATTGCGGTGCACAAACACGTCGCCAGGCGCCATGCCCAGCAGTTCATTGGCGGGCACGCGGCTGTCGGAGCAGCCGATCCACAGGTATTCGGGCGACGTTTGCGCTTCCAGGTTCTTGAAGAAGTTCGGGTCTTTCGCCACCATCGAGTCGGCCCAGCGGCGGTTACGCTGCAGCAGTTCCGCCAGGGCCATGCCATTTTTCGGTTCGGTCATATCGCTCCCATTGTGTAAGTACGACTGCATTGGCGGCAGATCGCGCCCATAGGCCGGCGATGTGCGCACATTGTTCAGTCGTGATGAAAAAAACGCCGGGATGTTGAAGCATCCCGGCGCATGGTATTACGTGTGCTTACTCAAAAAAGTCCTTGACCTTGTCTTTCCAGGTCTTGCTTTGCGGACTGTGCTTGGCACCGCCCTCGGTGGTCGACTTTTCAAAGTCGCGCAGCAGGTCTTTCTGTTTTTCCGTCAGTTTGACCGGTGTTTCGATCGCCACGTGGCAGAACAGGTCGCCCGCATAACCGGAGCGCACGCCCTTGATGCCCTTGCCTTTCAGGCGGAAGGTTTTACCCGACTGGGTGCCTTCCGGGATCGTGAACGACACTTTGCCGTTCAGGGTAGGCACTTCGATTTCGCCGCCCAGGGCCGCCTTGGTGAACGAGATCGGCATTTCGCAATGCAGGTCGTCGCCTTCGCGCTGGAACACGGCGTGCGGCTTGATGTGGATTTCCACATACAGGTCGCCCGACGGACCGCCATTCGTGCCCGGTTCGCCGTTGCCGGACGAACGGATACGCATGCCGTTGTCGATACCGACTGGTATCTTGACTTCCAGCGTCTTGTTGCGCTTGATGCGACCGGCGCCGCCGCATGGCGTGCAGGGGTCGGTGATGACCTTGCCGCTGCCATGGCATTTCGGGCAGGTTTGCTGGATGCTGAAGAAACCTTGCTGCATGCGCACCTGGCCGTGGCCACCGCAGGTACCGCAGGTGGTTGGCGACGTGCCCGGCTTGGCGCCGCTGCCGTGGCAAGTGTCGCACTTGTCCCAGCTCGGCACGCGGATGGTCGTGTCGAAGCCGTGCGCAGCTTGCTCCAGTGTAATTTCCAGGTTGTAACGCAAGTCGGCGCCACGGTACACCTGTGGACCCGCATTGCGGCTGCGTCCACCGCCACCGCCAAAGATGTCGCCGAAGATATCGCCGAAGCTGTCGGCAAAGCCGCCGGCACCGCCGCCGAAGCCGCCACCGCCGCCCATGTTCGGGTCCACGCCGGCGTGACCATAGCGGTCATACGCTTCGCGCTTTTCCGGATTGGTCAGCATCTCGTAGGCTTCTTTGACTTCCTTAAACTTTTCTTCCGATTCCTTGCTATCCGGATTGCGGTCCGGATGGTATTTCATCGCCAGTTTACGGTAAGACTTTTTGATCTCTTCTTCCGAAGCATTTTTTGCGACACCGAGTGTCTCGTAAAAATCACGCTTTGCCATGTTGTCGGCACCTTGCAGTCTATCTACTGATGTAAAAATTACACGAAAAAGCCGAGTCGAGTGCTGCACTGGGCAACGACTCGGCTCGGCCGGTCTTCGCGGCTAATCCCGCGATGTAGCGTTCAGCCCGGCTGCTCCCAGTGCATGGGAGCGCAAGACATTACTTGCTGTCTTTGACTTCTTTGAAGTCAGCGTCAACAACGTCGTCTTGCTTGGCGCCTGCATCCGATGCGCCAGCAGCTTGCTGTGCACCTTCCGCGCCACCGGCAGCTTGCTGCGCTTGCATGTCGGCATACATTTTTTCGCCCAGTTTCTGCGATGCGCTCGACAGTGCTTCCACCTTGGTGTCGATCTCAGCCTTGTCGCCCGCCTTGATGCTTGCTTCCAGGTCGGTGATCGCCGCTTCGATCTTATCTTTCTCGCCCGCATCGAGCTTGTCGCCGTATTCGGTCAAGGATTTCCGGGTCGAGTGTACCAGAGCATCGGCCTGGTTGCGCGACTCGGCCAATTCTTTGACCTTCTTGTCTTCTTCCGCGTTCAACTCGGCGTCTTTCACCATCTTCTGGATTTCAGCCTCGGTCAAGCCGGAATTGGCCTTGATCGTGATCTTGTTTTCCTTGCCGGTGGCCTTGTCTTTCGCGCCGACGTGCAAGATGCCGTTGGCGTCGATGTCGAAGGTCACTTCGATCTGTGGCGTACCACGCGACGATGGTGGAATGCCTTCCAGATTGAATTCACCCAGGCCTTTGTTGCCGGCGGCGATTTCGCGCTCACCCTGGAAGACCTTGATGGTCACCGCAGGCTGATTGTCGTCGGCCGTCGAGAATACCTGGCTGAACTTGGTCGGAATCGTCGTGTTTTTGTGGATCATCTTGGTCATCACGCCGCCCAGGGTTTCGATACCCAGGGACAGAGGGGTGACGTCCAGCAACAGCAAATCTTTGCGTTCGCCCGACAGGACCGAACCTTGAATCGCTGCACCCACTGCCACGGCTTCGTCCGGATTCACGTCTTTGCGTGGATCTTTGCCGAAGAATTCCTTCACTTTTTCCTGTACCTTCGGCATACGCGTCATGCCGCCGACCAGGATGATGTCATCGATGTCCGACACTTTCACGCCAGCATCTTTGATAGCGATACGGCATGGTTCCATCGTCGCGATGATCAGTTCTTCCACCAAGGACTCCAGCTTGGCGCGGGTCATCTTCAGGTTCAGGTGGACCGGTGCGCCATTGGCCATGGCGATGTACGGCTCGTTGATCTCGGTTTGTTGCGACGACGACAATTCGATCTTCGCGCGCTCGGCCGAAGCCTTGATGCGCTGCAGGGCGATCGGATCTTTTTTCAGGTCGATGCCGTTGATCTTCTTGAACTCGTCGATGATGTAATCGATGATGCGCTGGTCGAAGTCTTCGCCGCCCAGGAAGGTGTCGCCGTTGGTCGACAGCACTTCAAATTGTTTCTCGCCATCAACATCTGCGATTTCGATGATGGACACGTCGAACGTACCGCCACCCAAGTCATACACGGCGATTTTACGGTCGCCTTTTTCGGTCTTGTCCAGGCCGAACGCCAGCGCTGCCGCGGTTGGCTCGTTGATGATGCGCTTGACGTCCAGACCAGCGATACGGCCAGCATCCTTGGTCGCTTGACGCTGCGAGTCGTTGAAGTACGCAGGCACGGTGATGACGGCTTCGGTGACTTCTTCACCGAGGTAGTCTTCTGCCGTTTTCTTCATCTTGCGCAGCACTTCAGCGGAAATTTGCGGCGGCGCCAGTTTTTTGTCGCGTACGCCGATCCATGCATCGCCGTTGTCGGCTTTCATGATTTGGTACGGCATCAGCGCGATGTCTTTTTGTACTTCTTTTTCGTCGAACTTGCGACCGATCAGACGCTTGACTGCGTACAGCGTGTTTTTCGGATTGGTCACGGCCTGGCGTTTCGCCGGCGCGCCGACGAGAATTTCGCCATCTTCTTGATAAGCAATAATCGACGGCGTCGTGCGTGCGCCTTCAGCGTTTTCGATTACCTTTGGTTGACCGTTTTCCATGATGGAAACGCAGGAATTCGTGGTTCCCAGATCGATACCGATAATTCTACCCATGATTTTTTTCCTTTTATTTGCTAGATTTCAGATGGTTCTTATATGTGGCAAAGCGGCATGGTTTCAAGGCTTGCTTGATGCCGCACTCTGATTATTTTGCTTGCGCGGTCGTTACAATGGCTGGACGCAGCAGGCGGTCCGCAATCATATAGCCCTTTTGCAGGACTGACACGATGGTATTGGCTTCCTGCTCCGCTGGCACCACGGCAACAGCCTGGTGTTTCATTGGATCGAGCTTTTCACCCTGCACCGGCAACACTTCCACCAGGCGGTTGCGCTCGAACGCGGCGTTCAGTTGCTTCAGGGTCATTTCGACGCCTTCTTTCAGCGATTCGATGGTCGGTGCTTCCACCTTCAACGCCGTTTCCAGGCTGTCTTTCACCGGCACCATGGCTTCGGCAAAGCTTTCCACTGCGAATTTATGCGCTTTAGCAACATCTTCCTGCGCACGGCGGCGAATATTTTCGCCATCGGCCTTGGCGCGCATGAAGGCATCATGCATCTCTGCAAGACGCGCTTCGGTACTCGCCAACTGCTCTTCCAAAGTAGGCTCTGCGGGAGCCGCGGCGTCCGCTTGCGGATTAGGTACAGCTTGGTTTTCCTGATCTTGCATCTAGAAAGCTCCTACAATCAATGACTTAAATGAGTTAGTCTAAAATCTTTACAACACTAACGGGCAGATGGGGCTATATCCTATTGTTTCAAGGGGTATGCATGGCAAAACCAGATTTACATCGATCCATGTTACAGCTAATTACAAAACGCTACCCATTTCAGCCAGCGATCCGTGTGCGCCCCCTTGATTTTCCAGGCTTCCCACCGTAAAGCGGGCATTCTACCAGCCCCGCCGCCGCCGTCGCCACTGGCGAAGTTGCTATCTGGATAGTACTTTTGTCGCGCCAGACATGACAAAGCCGCGCAAGCGCGGCTTTTGATTGTTAAAAAAATCAATATTCGTTAATTCGCCGCGCCCAAGGCCAGCGCCGCCGTGCGCGCCTGCTCGCCCGTTTTCTTGTCCGCTTCGCGCTGCGGCGCCGTCTTCATCGTCGGCCAGCCGATCACGTGTTGTTCGGCAATTTCCGCCATGCCCGCGATCCAGGCTGGCGTTTCGTTCAGGCAAGCGATGTAATGAAACTGCTGGCCGCCGGCCGTTTCGAAATCATGCTTCGCTTCCATGGCGATCTCTTCCAGCGTTTCCAGGCAATCGCTGGTAAAACCCGGACACAGCAGGTCGACGCGCTTGACGCCCTGTTGCGCCAGCGCCACCAGAGTGGGCGCCGTGTATGGCTGCAGCCACTCGGCCTTGCCAAAGCGCGACTGGAAGGTCACCACATATTGATCTTTTGTTAATTTTAACTTTTCCGCCAGCAATCGCGCCGTTTTCAGGCATTGGCAATGGTAGGGATCGCCCAGCAGCAAGGTACGCTTGGGCACGCCATGAAAACTCATCACCAGTTTTTCCGGACGGCCATGCGCTTCCCAGTGGTTCAGCACGGAATCGCGCAAGGCGTCGATATACGTGTCGTGCTCGTGATATTGCTTGATAAAGCGCAATTCGGGCACATTGCGCACCGTGGCGTAATGGGCAAACACGGCGTCGTAGATGGAACCCGTCGTCGTGCCCGAGTATTGCGGATACGCAGGCAGGATGGCGATGCGCTCGCAGCCTTCGCTTTTCAGCCTGGCCAGCACCTCGGGCAAGGAAGGCGAGCCGTAACGCATGGCCATGGCCACCGTCACGCCGTCATGGCCACGCTCGGCCAGGGCGCCGGCCAGCAGTTTCGCCTGCTTTTGCGTATGCACTTTCAGGGGCGAACCCTCGCGCGTCCAGATCGATGCATATTTCTTGGCCGACTGGCCCGAGCGGAATGGCAAGATGATCAGGTTCAAAATGAACCACCAGACCAGGCGGGGAATCTCCACCACGCGCGGGTCGGACAAAAATTGCTTCAGGTAGCGCCGCACGGCCGACGAGGTGGGCGCATCGGGCGTGCCCAGGTTGACCAGCACCACGGCGCTGCGGTCGATGCTGCCATGCGTGTACGGCGGTTCTGTTTGAAATGACATGAAGGCTCTTCAAAAACGTTGGATGGATAGCCCAACCATTATAGTTACATTGCGTCAACATCGGGGAGTACTGCCAGGCGATGGCAGCACGCCCGTCACGTCCCAGGTCAAATCGCCAGCAATTCGCGCGCGTGCTTGCGCGTGGTGGCCGTGATTTCCAGGCCGCCCAGCATGCGCGCCACTTCTTCCACACGGGCCTTGGCGTCGAGCATGTCGATGCGCGACGCCGTCTTGCCATTGTCCAGGGTGCTTTTTGCCACCTGGAAATGCTGATTCGCCTGGCTGGCCACTTGCGGCAAATGGGTCACGCACAGCACTTGGCGTCCCTGCCCCAGGCGTTTCAGCAGCCGCCCCACGACTTCGGCGACGGCGCCGCCGATGCCGCTGTCGACTTCGTCGAAGATCAGGGTCGGCGTGGTGGTGGCGTGCGAGGTGATGACGGAAATGGCCAGCGCGATGCGCGCCAGTTCGCCGCCGGACGCCACCTTGGCCAGCGAGCGTGGCGCCGTGCCAGCATGGCCGGCGACGAGGAATTCCACCTGCTCAAGGCCGTGGGCGGCCGGTGCGCAAGGGTGCAGGGCGATCTCGAAGCTGCCGCCCGTCATGCTCAGTTCCTGCATGGCACGCGTGACGGCGTACCCCAGCTCCAGGGCGGCGGCGCGGCGCGTGTTTGATAAGCGCTCGGCCACGCCGCGGTACTCGGCTTCGATCTTCGCTTCCTGGCGCAGCAAGCCTTCGATATCGGAAGCGTCGGCCAGGTGCTGCAGCTTTTCCGACAGCTTGGCGTGTTCCTCGGGTAGCTCTTCGGGCGTGACGCGGAATTTGCGGGCCGTGCTGTGCATGGCTTCCATGCGCGCATCAAGCTGGTGCAGGCGCTCCGGGTCCAGTTCCACGCGGTCCAGATAATTATTCAGCGCGTACACGGATTCCTGCAGCTGGATACGCGACGATTCGATCAAGTCGACGATCGGCTGCAATTCCGCATCGACGGACACCAGCTTGCCCAGCTTCTGGTTCAGGGCCGACAGTTGCGACACGATCGGATGGTCTTCCGACTCGGAAATGAGGGACAGCGCTTCCTGCGCCCCTTCCAGCAGGCTGGCCGCGTGCGACAGGCGGCTGTGCTCGTTCGTGATCTCCGTCCACTCGCCGGGCTTGGCAGCCAGTTTTTCCAGTTCGCCCACTTGCCACTCCAGGCGTTCGCGCTCGTACAGCACGTTGGCGGCATTCGTTTCGAATTCTTCGCGCTGGCGCACGAGGGCGCGCCAGCGCTTGTGCAGCGCCGCCACCTGCCGCGCATCGTGCTCCACGCCCGCTTCGCGCGCCGTCGCCTGGCCGTCGAGCAGGGCGCGCTGCGCCTCGCTTTTCAGCAAGGACTGGTGCGCGTGCTGGCCGTGGATATCGACCAGCATGTCGCCCAGCTCGCGCAACTGCGCGGCCGTAGCGGGAATGCCGTTGATGTACGCCTTCGAGCGGCCCGCATTGTCGATCACGCGGCGCAACAGGGCGCCGCCATCGTCGTTGGCGAATTCATGCGCCACCAGCCAGGCCTGCGCCACCTCGCTGACGGAAAAATCGGCCGTGATGTCGGCCTTGGCCGCGCCTTCGCGCACCACGCTGGCATCGCCGCGCCCGCCCAGGGCCAGGGTCAGCGCATCGATGAGGATGGACTTGCCGGCGCCCGTCTCACCCGTCAGCACGCTGAAGCCGGCGGAAAATTCCAGTTCAATGGTATCGACAATGACAAAATCGCGAATGGACAGTGTATGGAGCATGGCTTCTGTGGTTAGGCGGCGCACCGCGGGTTAGCGTGGAGAAAATGTTAGCTGAGCTTGCCCTCGCCCGACGGGTACTCATTCCAGTGCAATTTCTCACGCAGGGTGTTGTAGTAACTCCACCCTTCCGGATGCAGGAAGGTAATCGTGTGCGGCGAACGGCGGATGAGGATGCGGTCTTGCTGCACCAGGCTGGCAAAGGTCTGCATGTCGAAATTGACGCTGATATCGCGCCCGCGCACGATTTCCACCACGATCTGGCTGGAGTCGGGCAGGACGATGGGGCGGTTCGACAGCGCATGCGGGGCAATCGGCACGAGCACGATGCCGCCCAGGGTCGGATGCAGCAAGGGGCCGCCGGCCGACAGCGAGTACGCGGTCGAGCCCGTGGGCGTGGAAATGATCAAGCCATCCGAGCGCTGGTTGTACATGAAGTGGCCGTCGACTTCGACGCGCAACTCGGCCATGCCGGCGCCGCCGCCGCGCGAGACGACGACATCGTTGACGGCCATGCCCACGTGAATCGATTCACCGTCGCGCAGCACGCTGCCTTCGAGCAAGGTGCGGCGTTCGGCCTTGAAGCGGCCGCCGAGAATTTGCGCCAGCACGGGCAACATGCGCTCGAGTGGGATATCGGTCATGAAGCCCAGGCGCCCCTGATTGATACCGATCAAGGGGACATCGAATGGCGCCAGCTGGCGCGCGATGCCCAGCATGGTGCCGTCGCCGCCCATGACGATGGCGCAATCGGCGGCGGCGCCGATCTCGGCCGGCGACATGGCGCGCACGCCGGGAAACGCCAGGTTCAGATGCGCGGCCGTCTCCGCCTCGAAGACCACCGTGTGGCCCAGCACTTGCAGGAAATCGACGATGCTTTTCACGGGCTCGGCAATGCCATCCGTATTCTGGCGCACGACCAGGGCGATGGTCTTGGCGCCCAGGTTGAAGCGCTCGCCCGGGGCTGGCAAGGTCGCGGCTGGCTGTTCGGCGCGTTGTTCGGCGTGTGTCTCGACGGGCATAAGAGTCTCGGTAGTGAATTCGGTGGCAAACCGCCCCAGGCTGTCGCGTCGCACGCCGGCATCGCATGATACTGTATATATGCACAGTATAGTGCGGCTGCCGTGTGCCCGCAAGGGGCGTTCTTGGTGTTGCACACAGTGTAGCGCAGAAAAAGAATCGTCCATGCGTGCGCCAGCGCTCCCAGCACGGACAAATCCGCTTGCAGGCGGCCTGGCGCGGCAGGACACTGGTGGCACTTTACTGTCAGGAGGCCATATGGTTAGCCAGCATAGCGAACGCAAGATCAACACGGATGCAAAGGTGAAAAATGACGGCGTCGACCGCCTGCCGCACGAGCGCGACGAATCGCCCGATGCGCAAGACGTGCGTCCGCGCAAAATCATGCAGCAGGCGGCCAGCGACCTGGAGCGCGGCCTGGTCGACACGGACCGGCGCGCCCAGCCCGGCGTGGAAAAGGTCAAGCCGGCCGCGCCGCAACAGGCCCGCCCCGACGCGCACCTGGAACCAAAGAAGGCGCGCTGAATCGCCTCCTCACGCAATGCTATTGTTCCGGAGTACGCCATGCACCGCTACGTTTGTTCATTCCTGCTAGCTGCTGCCTGCAGCAGCACGCTCGCCCATGCCCAGGCGCCCGCCATGCCAGTCGGTTTCGGCCCGCACCCCGTCCTGCCCGCGCCAGACAAGCAATTCATTCCCACCGTCAACGTGGCGCCCGTGCAGCGCTGGACGGCCGCGCAGCGCCCCGTGGTCGCGCCCGGCCTGGCCATCCAGGCGTATGCGCGCGACCTCGACCATCCGCGCTGGTTGTACGTGCTGCCGAATGGCGACGTGCTGGTGGCGGAAACGAATGCCCCGCCCAAGCCCGATGACAGCAAGGGCATCAAGGGTGCCATCATGCAGATGCAAATGAAAAAGGCGGGTGCCGCCACGCCCAGCGCCAACCGCATCACCCTGCTGCGCGGCCTTGACGCGAATGGCGTGGCGCAATCGCGCAGCGTGTTCCTGCAAGGGCTGAACTCGCCATTCGGCATGGCCCTGGTGGGCAAGAAGCTGTACATCGCCAACTCGGACGCGCTGATGCGCTTCCCCTACGAAACAGGACAGACCGCCATCACGGCGCAGGGCGTGAAGGTGATGGATTTGCCGGGCGGCTCCATCAATCACCACTGGACCAAGAACGTCGTTGCCAGCGCCGACGGCAAGTTCTTATATGTTTCCGTCGGCTCGAACAGCAATGTGGGCGAGAACGGCATGGCGGCCGAAGACGGCCGCGCCGCCATCTGGCAATTCACGCGCGCCACGGGCAAGGCACGCGTGTATGCCACTGGTTTGCGCAATCCGAACGGCATGGCCTGGCAACCTAAAACGGGCGCCCTGTGGACAGCCGTCAATGAGCGCGACGAGCTGGGCAACGACCTGGTGCCGGACTACATGACTTCCGTCAAGGAAGGCGCCTTCTATGGCTGGCCCTACAGTTATTTCGGCCAGCATGTCGATGCCCGGGTCAAGCCGCCGCGCCCCGAACTGGTGGCCACCGCCATCGCACCCGACTATGCGCTGGGCGCGCACACGGCCTCGCTGGGACTGGCATTCTATGACGGCACCTTGCTGCCCGAACACTACCGGGGCGGCGCCTTCATCGGCCAGCACGGCTCATGGAACCGCAAGCCCTTCAGCGGCTACAAAGTCATCCATGTGCCCTTCGCCAACGGCGTGCCCAGCGGCCCGCCACAGGATGTCGTCAGCGGCTTCCTGGACGAGAACGGCAAGGCGCAGGGGCGCCCCGTCGGCGTAGCCGTCGACAAGGCGGGCGCGCTGCTGGTGGCGGACGACGTGGGTAATGTCATCTGGCGCGTGACGCCGGCCCGTTGAACCTCCATCTGCCACAGTGTGACGCAACGAACGGAAGGGCAAGGGTGGGGCGCGCATGATGGACCTTCGAACCACGCAAGGAGTACATCATGAAAAAAACAGCATCAGCCGTCTGGAGTGGCGGCCTTAAAGATGGCAAAGGATTCATTTCCACCCAAAGCGGCGCGCTCGACAATGTGGCATATGGCTTCAACACGCGCTTCGAGGACGGTCCCGGCAGCAATCCGGAAGAACTGATCGGCGCCGCCCATGCCGCCTGCTTTACCATGGCCCTGTCCGGCCAGCTGGGCGAGGCGGGCTTGCGCGCCACAGCCCTGAAAACCACGGCCGATGTCAGCCTGGAAAAAATCGATGGCAGCTATGCTATCACGGCCGTCCACCTGACCCTGGTGGCCACCATTCCTGGCGCTACCGACGCAGCGTTCCAGGATGCGGCACTGCGCGCCAAGCTCGGTTGCCCCGTGTCCAAATTGCTGGCCACGGAAATCACCCTGGACGCCCGTCTGGAGTAAATCCGGAGGCACCAAGGTCACCGTCCGCAGCTGTCCTGCACCGAGGCAGCTGGGGCGGTCTCGGCAAGAAAGCCATAAACCGCATAAAATCCTGCCATTCCCCCTATCACCATCAAGGATTTACGATGCGTATTTTGCACACCATGTTACGGGTCGGCGACCTGCAGCGCTCCATCGATTTTTACACCAAGGTCCTGGGCATGAAGTTGCTGCGCACCAGCGACAACCCGGAATACCAGTACACGCTGGCCTTCGTCGGCTACGGCTCGAATCCCGACCACGCGGAACTGGAACTGACGTATAACTATGGCACCACCAGCTACGAGCTGGGCACGGCGTATGGTCACATCGCCATCTCGGCCGACGATATCGTCGCCGCTTGCGACGCGGCACGCGCGAATGGCGGCAACGTCACGCGCGAACCGGGCCCCGTGAAAGGTGGCAACACGGTCATCGCCTTCATCACCGACCCGGACGGCTACAAGATCGAATTGATCGAACGTAAGTTCGACGGCCAGGGCGGCGGCTTGTAATCCTTCAGCCTGGCTCTGCGGCCTGTGTAATGGCCGCGCGTAGCCAGGCGATGCCCGCATCGCCTTCCGTGCGGCGGTGCCGTATCGCTTCAAATGCAAACGGCGCGATGGCAAACGGCGCAGAATATAGTGCCAGCCCTTGTGCCGCGCTACCGCGCAAGGCGCGCCGCGCCACCATCAAAATCAAGTCCGTCCCCAGCACGACATCGGCTGCGACCGTCCAGTACGGCACGCGCACGGCGATGCGGCGCGCCTGGCCCAGCTGTGCCAGCGCTGCATCCACTTCGGCCGCCATGCCGCCCTCGCCGGACGCCACCAGCACGTGCGGGCGCGCCAGGTAAGTCTCCAGGTTCAGCGTCTCGCCCTGCGCCAGGCTGGCCGGATCGAGCGCGCAGACGAACGTTTCCTCGAATAGGGTTTCTCTATGTAACTGCTCGGGCAGTTGCGGGAACACGCCTAGCGCCAGGTCGATCTCGCCATCCTGCACGCCAGCGATCACGGCAGGACGGCTGGCGTAGCTGACGGCCAGGTCGATGCCGGGCGCTTCCACGCGCAAGCGGCGCAACAAGCGCGGCAAGAGCAACGCCGCGCCGTAATCCGACATGGCCAGACGAAACATCCGCTGCGCCGTGGCCGCCTCGAAAACGGCGCCACCGAGCACGGAACGCACGCTTTGCAGCGCTTCGGCCAGCGGCCTCGCCAATGCCAACGCACGCGCCGTCGGCTGGAAGCCGCCCTTGCCGCGCAGCAGCAGTGGATCGTCGAGCAGATGGCGCAGGCGCGCCAGCGCATGGCTGACGGCAGGCTGGCTCATGTGCAAGCGTTCGGCCGCGCGCGACAGGTGGCGCTCGCTGAGCAACGCTTCCAGGATCACCAGCAAATTCAAGTCGACGGACCGCAGATTATTCATTTGATGCATAGTCGAATGGCAAATTACGAATTGGATTTAATCATCACAGCATAATACGATGGGGCCATCAACTCAACTGTGGGAGTCGCACATGCATGGATGGATTACCGTATTTGCCCCGCTGGCCATGCTGGCCGGCGCCGTCGTGCCCTTCCAGGCGGGCGCGAATGCCGCACTGGGCCGCAACCTGGGCCACCCGTTGTGGGCCACCCTCGCCTCGCTGGCCGTCAGCGCCGTACTCGCCTCGCTGGTGATGCTGCTCTGGAGAGTGCCGGTGCCTGATTTCCAGCTCGCCGTGCGCGGGCCCGGCTGGTCCTGGCTGGGCGGCGCGGCCGGCGTGTTTTATATTACGGCCGCGCTGATGCTGGCGCCGCGCATGGGGTCCGGCCCCTTCATGGCGGCCGTCATCGGCGGACAAATGCTGGCCGCGCTGGCCATCGACCGCTACGGCTTGCTGGGCTTTGCCGTCAAGCATATTTCTCCGCTGCACTGGGCTGGCGCGGGCCTGGTGGTGGCCGGCGTGATCCTGACCCAAGTCGCCAATACCCGCACCGTGTGAAAACACGTCAGGGCGAAAAAAAACCAGCGCCGTCGCCGGTGCTGGTCTTAATTGACAACAAGACCGCGCTTACTTGTCGAGCAAGGCATTCACGGGCATCAAATCCGTTTCCTTCAGGGTGCCGGCCGCGGCCTTCAGGCGCAAGCCGTTCATGATGGTGTCGTAGCGCGCCTTCGACAGGTCTTTTTGCGTCGAGAACAATTGTTTCTGTGCATTCAAGACGTCGATATTGATGCGCACGCCCACTTGATAGCCGAGCTGATTCGACTCCAGCGCCGATTTGCTCGACACTTCCGCCGCTTCCAGCGCCTTGACTTGCGCCAGGCCGCTATTGACGCCGAGGAAAGCCTGGCGCGCGCCCTGCGATGCCGTGCGGCGTGCCGTTTCCAGGTCGTTGCGGGCCTTGTTTTCCAGCGCAATCGATTCGCGCACCTTGCTGGTGACGGCAAAGCCGCTGAAGATAGGGATGCTCCACTGCACGCCGATGGCGTTGTTGTTGGCGTTGCCCGTACCGCCGCCCGTCGTGTAGGTATGGCCCGCGTTGGCGATCAGGTCCAGGGTCGGATAGTGGCCGGCGCGATTGCGGCCGATGTCGCGCTTGGCCGACTCCACGTTGAACTGGGCCGTGACGACGCCGTAGTTCTGCTCTTCCGCCGAGCTGACCCAGGGATCGATGGCGGCCGGTTCCGGCGCGCTGAGGACCACGCCCGTGCGCATCGGCGCCAGCGATGCCGGGGCCTCGCCGATGATGGTTTGCAGCGCGCTGCGCTTGTTGGCCAAATCATTGATGGCGGCAAATTCCTGCGCCACCACCAAGTCGTAGGCCGCCTGCGCTTCATGCGTGTCGGTAATCGTTTGCGTGCCGACTTCGAAGTTGCGCTTGGCCGATGCCAGCTGCTCCGTCGTGGCAACCTTTTGCGCCTGCGTCGCGCCCAGGTTGTCTTGCGCGCTGAGCACGTCGAAATACGCCTGCGCCACACGCGTGATCAGGTCTTGCTGCACCTGTGCAAATTGTGCTTCGGCTATTGCCTGCGCCAGTTTGCTTTGCTGATAGGTTTCCCAGCGATCCCAGCGGAACAGCGGCTGCGCCAGGGTCAGATTGTAGCTATTCGTGTGCACCTTGACCGTGGGCATGGTGATCGTGCTGCTGATCGGCTCGATGTTATTGCGCGTATTGCTGCCCGAGGCGGACACTTGCGGCAGCAAGCCTGCCAGCCCCTGCGGAACCCGCTCCATCCCGGCCGACAGGGCCGCGCGCGCACTGGCGTACTGCGCGTCATTGGCCAGCGCCTGCTGGTACACCTGGATGAGATCGGCCGCCTGCGCTTGCAGCGAGCATGTCATCGAGACAAAGGCGCTGGTCATCAGCACGGCGATTAGGGGTTTCCGCATTGCATTTCTCCGTTGGAGTCGTCAAAAGTTGATGGAATCAAAAATCTGCTACCGCTTGCCTTGCGCCCGCCGGATGAGCAGGGTACAGGCCTCCGCAGGCATGCCCGATGGTATGCCTGGGAGTGCATCTACTGCGAATTAACTTAGTATTTCGGCATCGCGCTGTCGACTTGCAGCGCCCAGGCATGCACGCCGCCCGTCAAATTACTGATCTTGCCAAAACCATTGCGTTCCAGGAAGGCCGCCACTTGCATGCTGCGCATGCCGTGATGGCAGATGCAGACGATCTCGGCGTCTTCATCGAGGTCATCGATACGCGCAGGAATCGAGTTCATCTGCATCAGGGTAGCCCCGTCGAGGTGGCACAGATCGAACTCCCACTGTTCCCGCACGTCCAGCAAAACAGGACGCGGGCGGGAAGGGTCAGCCAGCCAGGCGGCCAGCTGCGGTGCACTCAAATGCTCCATCGAATCGGTCGCCTCAGAACTGGAAATGCGACGGTGCCACCGCTTGCAGCGGCGTGACATTGGTTTCAAACAGCTTGCGCGTGTCGTAAGCCTTGTCCGAGCTGCGCGTGATCAGGTGTGCCGACATGATCGGCGCTTCACCGATGATGGCCAGGATACGGCCGCCGACTTTGACTTGTTGCAACAGTGCTTCCGGCAACACGGCCAGGGAGCCGGACACGACGATCACGTCGTACGGTGCGCCCTTGCTCCAGCCCTGGGCGCCGTCGCCCAGTTCCACGGTGACGTTCGTCACGCCGTTGGCGGCCAGGTTCTGCTCGGCCAGGGTTTTCAATTGGGGAACGATTTCCACGCTCGTCACATGGCGTGCCTTGTGCGCCAGCAAAGCGGCCATATAGCCGCTACCGGTGCCGATCTCCAGCACATTTTCATGCTTCTTGACGGCGACGTCTTGCAAAATGCGCGCTTCCAGCTTTGGCGTCAACATGCATTCGCCGCCGCCCAGTGGAATTTCCGTATCGACGAAGGCCAGATTTTTATAGGCGGCCGGCACGAAATCTTCACGCTTGACCACGTTCAACAGCTCCAGCACGTCGAGATCCAGTACGTCCCATGGACGGATCTGCTGTTCGATCATATTGAAGCGGGCTTGTTCGATATTCATCTTTGGACTCGGTAAGTGAAGTAATAATCCGCCATTTTATCGTTGAACTGGCTGAAAGCACATGTTAACCATAAAGACGGGGAATGGAGGAAATTTGCGACGATCTGCAGATTTGGGGGGGCGAACCTTGGAAAAGGGGCAACTGAACGGTTGTAGCCAGGTCCGGCGCATCAGCTTTTTCCAGGCGCCTCCACCTGCAGGCTGCGCACGCTCATGTCGATAAACGCATCCATGTAGGCGAGCGGATCGATATTCTTGACCTCGCAAGGCACAAAGGAGTGCGTCCACATCATGAGCATGGTGACGGGCGCGCTGAGGATGGTGCTGACCAGCACGGGATCGACCTGGCGGAATTCGCCACGCTGCATGCCCCGTTCCAGCAGGCTGACGATCAGCGCATTGCCGCGCGTGACGACTTCTTCGTTGTAAAATTGCGCCAGTTCCGGGAAATTGTTCGCTTCGGCCAGCATCAGCTTGGTCAAGCCGGCCAGTTTCGTGGCGCCGAACTCTTCCCACCACTGCATCATCACCTTGCGCAACAACTCGGCGCTGCTGCTGTCCGAGGCGGCCATGCTGTCTTCCGCCTCGCCGATCGACTGCACGATATTGTCGCGCACCACGGCCTTGAACAGCTCTTGCTTGTTCTCAAAGTACAGGTACAGCGTGCCTTTCGATACGCCGGCCCGCTTGGCCACATCCTCCAGGCGCGTCGATGCGAAGCCCCGTTCGACAAACAGGTCGAGGGCGGCGGCGAGCAATTCCTGAGGGCGGGCATCCTTGCGCCGCTCCCAGCGGGGCTTGGTATCAATCGGGGCTTGCATGTGTCTTTCCAAGTAACTTACTTTTGAGTCATTAATAGTAGACCTGTCTATCGCCAAGGTCAAGCGCAGGCCGCCAGGCCCATCCTGAACCCACCAAAGGCACGAAAAAGTATACTGAAACGTATACATATAGCTAGCCCTACCTCGGCGGCTGGCTGATCCGTACGCTCGCCATTGTAACGCGTCGCTGTTGCAAGGCGTCCATCGGCAGGGAGTGTCCGACGCTCACGCCATGGCGCCAGCCCGCCTCAATCGCGCAAGGCTTGCGCCGGCGCCATGTGCATGGCCAACCAGGTGTGCCGCACGGTGGCCAGTAGCGCCACCAGCATGGCCAGCAGCAATGCCGCCGCCAGCGGCCAGGCGCCCACCGGCGCGCGTTCGACAAAGCCGGCCAGGTAGCGCGCGATGCCCAGGGCCGCCAGCGGCAGGCCCAATACGGCACCGGCGGCCAGCAGCAGCATGAACTCGCGCCCCACCAGGCGGGCGATGGCGCCGCCGCCTGCGCCATGCAACTTGCGCAAGACAATTTCACGGCTGCGGCGCTGCACGCTGTAGGCCGACAGCACGTAGATGCCGAAGGCGGCGAGCAGCATGGCGATCAGGCTGGCCAGGCCGAGCATGCGCGCCAGGCGCAGATCCTCGGCATACATCTGCGCCAACAGGCTTTGCGCCGTGCGCAGTTCCAGCATCCGCTGCGGAAAATAGCGCCGCCACAGCGGCTCGATGCGCGCATGGGCGACTGCCACATCATCATTGCTGCGCAAGGACAGTGCGCCGCCGTGACGCAAATCGAACAGCATCGGCTGGGCCGCCTGGCGCATGTCCTGAAAACGGATCGGCGGCGCAATGCCGATAATCACCGGCCCATCCGGCATCGCCTGCCCCACGGCAGCCTGCGGCGTGGGATAGCCCAGCGCCAGCGCCGCCGCCGCATTGAGCACCACCACCCGGCTGCCGATCCGGTCCTGCGCCGCATCGAACAACCGCCCGTGCAGGGGCGCGATGCGGTGCAGGGCAAACCAGCCTGGCGTCATGGGTTTGTATTCGAGGCGCACGTCGCGCCCGTCGCGCGTCCTGACGCTGCCGACGACCTTACTGCTATCGCGCCCGACCGCTTCCGCGATGCCCGCCACGCCGGCGATGCCTGGCAGACGCGCCAGCGCCTCTTCGAAGGCGCGCGCCTGCGGGCTGTCTTCGCTCCCGGGCGGCAAATCCAGCACCAGCAAGCCATCCGGCGCAAAGCCGGGCGAGGCGTGGCTGCCATACCAGGATTGCCAGCCGACCGCCAGGGTCGCGGCGCACAGCGCCATGGCGGCGCCGAACTGCAATACCGTCAGCACGCGGCGCAGCCACAGGCCAGTCGCCGTTTCGCTGTTGCCGCGGCCCGCCAGCGCGGGACCGGGCCGCACGTGCAACGCACACCAGGCAGGATAGGCGCCCGCACACAAGCCTGTGAGCACGCCAAACAGCAAGGCGCCGGCACAGCGCCAGGCGGTGAACATATCGTCCAGCGGCCGCTGTACCAGCTCGGCGAAGAGCGGCAGCGCCAGCCAGGCCAGCAGCAAGCCTGCGGCGGCGGCCAGCAACGCCGTCAGCACCGACTCGGCCAGAAACTGCTGCACCAGGCGCGCTGCACCAGCGCCGAGCAGCTTGCGCACGCCGATTTCGCGCTGGCGGCGCAAGGTCCGCACGGTGGCCAGATTCACGTAATTGATGACGGCCAGGGCAAGTATCAGCAGCGCCAGCACAGCCAGTCCCACCACGCTGGCGCGCTGCCCGTGACGCGCCGCCGCGCGGCTGTGGTACAGGTCCGCATCGAAGTAAGCCTGCGCCAGCGGCAGCAGCGCGATGTCGGTGACGTTGCGCTCCGCGAGCGCGCGGCCCATGGATGCCCCGCGCACCTGCCGGTCTTGCGGCGAGTCGTTGAGCGCCTGCTGCAGCAGCGCCGCCGGCACGCCGGGATCTGCGCCGGGGCGCAGCTGCAGGTAAATGGCGCCGCGCCCCGTGCCGGCAAAAGCGGCCTCGCGCTGCGCCGCCGGCCAGGCACTGCTGAGCGTACCCACCAGCACTTCATACGGCACGCTGGTGTTGCGCTGATGGTCGGGCAGGATGGCGCGCACCTTCAGCGTGACGCCGCCGATCTGCAGCAGCTGACCCAGCGCCGGCGCATCGGCAAACAGCTTGCGCGCCGCCGTCTGCGTCAGCGCCACGGCATCGGGCTGCGCCAGCGCCGAACGCAGGTCGCCCTGCAGCGCCGTAACGCCGAACAGGCTGGAAAAATCCGCATCGACCGCTTGCACATTCAGCGCATACGGGCGCTCGCCGCGCTGCACCGGCACATCCAGTTCCTTGACGATGCTCGCCATGGTAACCGCGCCGCTGCGCCGCGCCACGTCGCGCAGCGACAGATAGGCAAAGTTCTGCCACTCGGGGCGGATGAACAGATTGATGCGCTGCTTGACCAGCAGCACGCGCTCGCGCTGCGGCACCTGGCTATCGTAGCCCATGCTGTAGCCGACAAAGCCCAGCAGCAGGAAGCAGGCCGCGAAACCCACCGCCAGGCCCAGGATGACGGCAGCCGAGGCGCCCCGCTGCTGCGCCAGCAGGCGCCAGCCAATGCGAAAATCAACCGCCTTCATGCGGCGTGCAAGGCGTCGACCATGACGCGGCCGTCCAGCAAATGCAGGGTGCGCGACGCCTGCGCCGCATGGTCGGGCGAGTGTGTCACCATCACCACCGTCGTGCCCTCCGCATTGATGCTGCGCAGCAGGCGCATGACTTCATTGCCGTGCGCCGTGTCGAGGTTGCCCGTCGGCTCATCGGCCAGCAAGACGGCCGGCCCGGCCACCAGCGCGCGCGCGATCGCCACGCGCTGCTGCTGGCCGCCCGACAGCTGCGACGGCCGGTGTCCGGCGCGGTGCGCCACGCCCAGCTTGTCGAGCATGGCGGCCACGCGCTGGCGCCGTTCGCGCGCCGGCGTGCCGTTGTACTCGAGCGCCAGCTCCACGTTCTCGAACACGCTCAGTTCCTCGATCAGGTTGAAGCTCTGGAAGATGAAGCCGATGCGCCCGCGGCGCAGCGCATTGAGCTTTGCCTCGCTCCATCCTGCCACATTCCGGCCCTCGAACCAGTATTCGCCATGGCTGGGAATATCGAGCAATCCCAGCAGACCCAGCAGGGTCGATTTACCGCAGCCCGAGGGGCCGGTGATGGCGACATATTCGCCCGCCTCGATCTCGAGGTCGATGCGATCCAGGGCCTTGGTCTGGATATCGCCTGACTGATACATCTTGCTGACGCCGACTAGTTTGAGCATAGGTGCTACCTTTATGGAGGATGAGGGGAATTTACCGGCTTATGTGCAATCTGGGGGAATTTCCATAGGCAGCGTAGGCAGACAGGATCACGCGCTCGCCTGCCTGCAGCCCTTGCAGCACTTCGAGCTGGCTGTTGTTGCGTCGGCCGATACGCACTGCGCGCCGCTGCGCCTGGCCGCCGGACGCATCGAGTACATAGACCCAGGCGCCGCCGCTGTCGTTGATGAAGGCGCCGTTCGGCAGCAGCAGCGCGGCAGCCGGCTCGCCCAGGGTAATCTGCGCATCGAGGCTTTGCCCTGGATTGAGCACGGGCGGCTGGCCACGCGTGAACACCAGTTCCACCGTGAAGCGGCCCTCCTTGATCTGCGGATAAATCGTCTGCACGCTCAGCGCGTAACTTTGCCCAGCCTGGACGACGCTGGCCTGCCGTCCCGCCGCCATGCGGTTCAGATAAAACTCGTCCACCCTGGCCGACAGCTTGTAGCGCACAGGGTCGTCGATGCGACCCACATTCTTGCCCGTCGCGATAGACTCGCCCACCTGCAGCCGGAAGTCCGTCAGCCGGCCGGCGGACGGTGCGCGCACGGCCAGGGCGTCGACCGTGGCGCCGACCAGCAGCAAGCCCGAACTGAGGCCCGCGATGGACGCGCCAAGCTGGCTGGCCGCATCGCGGCGCACCAGCGACTCCGCCTGCGCCGCCTGCTGTTCCTGCGCCAGCGCGTGCTGCTGCTGCTGCAGCGTGTCGGCCGATTCCTCCAGCGCCACGCTGGAAATGAAGCCCTGCGCCGCCAGCCTGACATTGCGCGCATGCTGCTTGCCGCCCTGCTGCAGCGCGAACGCCAGGTCATCAAGGCGGCGCCGATGCTCGCTGGCGCTGGCCTGCTGCGCCACGCGCAAATTGGACAAGTTGAAAATCTGCTGCGCATGTTCGGCCTTGCGGGCCAGCAGCTCCAGGTTGCGCTGCGGATTGGAGATACGGAACAGCAGCTGGCCCTTGCTCACCAGTGCGCCATCACTGGCATACACCTCTTCGATGCGGCCCGACTCGACCGAATCGAGGAGCACGGAATGCAGCGGCTCGGCGCTGGCGCGCACCACCACTTCGTCGAGGAAAATACCGCGAGTAGCGGTACCGATGCGCAATTCGGCGGCCGGCACCTGCAAGCCACCCGGCATGGCCCACCACCCTGCGGCGGCAAGCGCGGCCAGCAGCAGCATGCCCGCCAGGCCGGTAATGACAAGTTTGCGCCGGCTGCGCGGCACGCGCGTATCCATGGCGGCGCCGCTGGACGGCAAATGGGGCATGGCAGATTGAACAGCAGGCATATTTATTTTCACATCTTTCGCACAAGTATTCGCCATCTATCAGCAAGCAGCGTGCCAGCAACCGGCGCCACGCGCACATGCGCCCCGCCGGCCGTTCGCCAAGCATGGCGGCGCGGCGCGGTGTCCCGCATTGTCCCGCAGTGTCCATTTCCGGACAGCGGCTGTTCGCAAGCGCACAGCGCCGGCAAACAGGCATGCCGGCAGCCCATGTCCTGATCCTCGACGACGATATCGATATCGCCTGCGCCGCACAGCTGCTGCTGCGGCGGCGCTATCGCGACGGCAAAGTCGATACGCTGTGCGCCCCTGCAGGACTGCCCGCGCTGCTGGCCCGGGCGATGCCGGACGTGGTGCCGCTCGACCTCCATTTCCAGCCCGGCCAGACCGATGGCGCACGAGGCCTGGCCTTGCTCGACCTGCTGCGCGCGCCGGCACGGCCGTCACAGCCACTGCCGCACCGGACCTGATGGGCGACTCTCCGGCCATGCGCGAGCTGCGTGCGATGCTCGCCAGCGGCGGCCCCACCGAGGCAAACGTGATGGTGCTGGGTGAAAACGGCGTCGGCAAGGAATTCGCGGCGCGCGCCCTGCACCAGGCCTCGCGCCGTGCCGCCGGTCCCATGCTGGCGGTCGACATGGGCGCCGTACCGGAGGCCACTTCCGAAAGCGAATTGTTCGGCCACCGCAAAGGCGCGTTCCCCGATGCCAAACATGAACGCGCAGGGCGCTTCCGGGCGGCGCGCGGCGGCGCGCTCTTTCTCGATGAAATCGGCAACCTGCCGCTGGCGGCGCAAGCCAAGCTGTTGACGGCGCTGGAACGGCGCGAAGTGACGCCGCTAGGCGCGGACCGTCCGGAAGCGATCGACGTGCGCATCCTCAGCGCCACCAATATCGATAAAGCGCGGCGGTTCGATCCGGCCGCGTTCCGGCCCGACCTGCTGTTCCGTCTCAATACCATCGTGCTGCGCGCGCGCCGGCAGCGGAGGCGCTCGATTACCTGCAACAGCATGACGGGCCGGGCAACGTACGCGCGCAGCGACTTCGGCCTGTTCGACAGCCACGCCCAGGCGGCAGCGGTGCCCGCGACACCCGCCTATGCACGCCAGACGCTCGGCGCGCTGGAACGCGATGCCATCCACCGCACGCTGGAACAGGTCGACGGCAATATCAGCCATGCGGCCAAGGCGCTGGGCATCAGCCGCGCCGCGCTGTACCGCAAACTGAGCAAACATGGCATCTGAACGCAGCCTCAAGACGACGGCCAGCGCCAGCATCGCCGCCATGCTGGCGCTGGCCGCCGCCGCCGGGTATTTTTTCGCACTGGCGTCGCCACGCCTGAGCGTGCTGTGCCTGCTGCTGGCCATGCCGCCGACGTGGCTGCTGTGCCGCTGCCTGACACGCCTCGCGCCGCAGGTGTCGCGCCAGGAGTCGACAATGACAGCGGCCATGGCGGCAGCAGCGGCGCCAACGCCCGATGAGGAATCGCTGAGGGCGCCCGGGCATGTTTCCTGCTCAGTTTTTAAGCCGGACGGCACCGCGTCAGGTACACGCGCCTGCAGTTCACACCGCGTTTTACGCGGTTCATCGCATTTCCCTTCTAGCCAGCATGCCGCTTTGCTATCTTCTCATCGACAGCACGGCAGCCGCGGCGCGGCAGCCGGCTTTTTTCTTGTCCTGAACTATCATAAAGGAAACACCATGCGTACCTTGCTGGCCCTGTGCTGTGCCGTTACCCTTGGCGGTTGCGCCATCGTCATCAACCCCAACGATGGCGAAGTGCGCTATGCCGACGCGGGTGCCATCCAGGGCAACGAGCAAGTGAGCCGCGACGTGCGCCAGGTCAGCGCCATCAACACGCTCGACATCGACAGCATGAAGCGCATCGATATGAAGATCGACGTGCGCGTCGGGCCGGCAACCTCGCTGGTGATCGAAGCGGACAGCAATCTGCAGCCACGCATCCATAGCGAAGTGAGCGGCAATACCCTGCGCATCTGGAGCGATACGAACATTCGCAGCAGCAATGGCATCCATGTCATTTACACGACGCCGCAATTGAAGAAGATCAACATTTCCGGCTCGGGCCGCCTGGTGGCCAGTGGTTTCAATGGCGAAGATTTCAGCCTGGAACAGCGCGGTTCGATGAAAAGCGAACTGTCGGGCACGGTGGGACGCTTCGACGTGGCCAACAATGGCTCGGGCAACACCGACGCGGTGCAGAACGGTTCAGGCAACATCCAGTTGGGCAGCCTGCGCGGTGAACGCATCAACGTGGCCCTTAACGGCTCGGGCAGCATCAGCGCCAGCGGCGCCGTGCAGCGCCTCGACGCCAACGTGAATGGCTCGGGCGACATCAACCTGGCCGCCCTGCGCAGCGACGTTGCCTATCTGGCGAGCAACGGTTCCGGCGACATCGATGTCACCGTCCAGAATGAAGTCAACGCCCGCACCAGCGGTTCCGGCCGCATCACCGTGCATGGCGATCCGGCCCGCCGCACCCTGTCGGGCAAGCGCGTCAGCATCGTGCGCTAATCGCGTTCCTGGCGAGACACGGGGCCGGCTTGCTATACTGTCGGCTCCTCACCCGCCCGTCTGAAATCCCATGTCACCTTCTGCCACCCTGGCATGCCGGCCATCCTGCGGCGCCTGCTGCACCGCACCGTCCATCACCAGCCCGATTCCCGGCATGCCGGATGGCAAACCTGCGGGCGTACGCTGCATACAGCTGGCCGACGACAACCGCTGCAAGATCTTTGGCCAGCCGGAGCGGCCCGCCTTTTGCGGCGGCTTGCAGCCGTCGGCAGACATGTGCGGCAGCAGCCGCGAACATGCCATCGGCTGGCTGGCGGAACTGGAACGGTTGACGGCGCCCTGAACGGTAGCCCCTGCCATCGTTACCGCTTAGCGGCCATCTTCGGCTGCTGCCGATGCTTCCTCCGCGTCGCGCAGGCGCTTGTATTCCAACAGCATGGCAAGGCCCAGATAGGTCAACAGCAGGAACAGGGAAACGCGCGCATCGCTCCAGTCCAGCGTACGGTGGCGCATCCAGTGCATGACATTTAGCAACAATACCGCACCCAGCATTCCCCATCCATGACGGCGCAAGGCACGGCCCAGTAAGGTGGCCAGCAACGATGTACGTGACAGCATGGCATTCCTTTATTCATTCCATTTTTTACAACACTAACAGAATTTATATCTTTTCGGCAATATTTTACGGCGCCATGCCGTACGCTTGACTCTGATTGCACGTTTGCGTATATTCATGCACATTCCTGCACGTTTTGAAAATATCCCCATGTCCGCCACCCTGCTCCTCAAACAACGCCATGCGCTGATCCAGCAACAATTGCACGCTGACGGCCGAGTGCTGGCGCTGGACCTGGCGCGCCAGCTCGATGTATCCGAAGATACGATACGGCGCGACCTGCGCGAGATGGCGGCGGCCGGCCTGTGCCAGCGCGTGTATGGCGGCGCCCTGCCGCTGGCGCCCGACGGCGGCACCCTGACCCAGCGCAAGCAGGAAGCGCCGGAACGCAAGGCGCGCCTGGCGCAGGCCGCCGTGTCCCTCGTGCGCGCGGGGCAAGTGCTATTCCTCGATGCGGGATCGACCAACCTGGCCATCGCCAGCGCCTTGCCGGAGTTGGCGCTCACTGTCATCACGAATGCCCCCTCGATTGCCATGGCGCTCATGGAACGCCCGGAAATCGAGCTGATCATGGCGGGCGGCCGGGTCGACCGCCGCGCGGGCGCCAGCCTGGGTCCGCAGGCGCTGCGCACGGTCGAACGCATGCACCCCGACCTGTGCTTCCTCGGTGCTTGCGGCGCCGACGCGGACGCGGGCGTGACGGCCTTTAATTATGACGAGGCCGAATTCAAGCGCAGCATCGCCGGCGCCAGCAAGGCCGTCGTCGTCGCCGTCACCAGCGACAAGCTGGGCACGGCCGCCCCCTTTGGCGTGCTGGCCACGGGCTTGCTGCAGCACCTGGTGCTCGAAGCCGATGCCGATGCGGCTCACGTGGCCGCCTTTCAACGGCTGGGCGTGCAAGTGCTGCGCGCCCGCGCCTGATTTTATCCACCCCGACTCTGGAAAAGCTCTCCCATGCATCTCACCGGTACCCTGCAACAACGCGCCACGCGCCTGGTCTTTTTTGCCGCCGGCCTCGGCATGGCCGCCTGGGCGCCTTTAGTTCCCTACGCCAAGTCGCGCCTGGGCCTCGATGAAGCCACCCTCGGCATCTTGCTGCTGTGCCTGGGCGCCGGCTCGCTGTGCGCCATGCCGTTTACGGGCATGCTTGCGGCCCGCTTCGGCTGCCGCAAGGTCATCGTCGGCGCCGGCCTGGTATTGATCGCCATCCTGCCCGGCCTGGCGCTGGCCGCCACGCCGCTGCAACTGGGCCTGGTGCTGCTGGTGTTCGGCGCGGCCATGGGCACGTTCGACGTGGCCATCAACATCCAGGCCGTGATCATCGAAAAAGCCAATGGCGGCGCCATGATGTCGGGTTTTCACGCACTGTTCAGCGTGGGCGGCTTCGCCGGCGCCGCCTGCATGGCCCTGCTGCTGTGGCTGGGCCTGACACCGGCCTGGTCCTGCGTGGTGGTGATGCTGCTGCTGTGCGGCGTGCTGGGCGCGGCGCAAGGCCATCTGCTGCCGACGGCGTCTAATTCGGGCGAAAAGACGCCGCTGTTCGTCATGCCGCATGGCGCTGTCATTTTCATCGGCTTGCTGTGCTTTATCGTCTTCCTGGCCGAAGGCGCGATTCTCGACTGGAGCGCCCTGTTCCTCACCACCACGCGCGGCGTGGAAGAAGCCAAGGGTGGCCTCGGCTACGCCGCCTTCGCCATCGCCATGACCTTGGGCCGTTTTACGGGCGACAAGGTGGTCAGCCGCTTTGGCGGCAAGCGGGTGCTTACTTTTGGCGGCTTGTGCGCGGCGGCAGGCTTCTTCCTGGCCGTGCTGGCGCCGCACGCCAGCCTGGCCATGGCCGGCTTCGTGCTGATCGGCCTGGGCGCGGCGAACATCGTGCCCATCCTGTTTACGGCCGCTGGCAACCAGCACGCCATGCCGGCCAGCCTGGCGGTGGCGGCCATCACCACCATCGGCTATGCCGGCATCCTGGCCGGCCCGGCCGTCATCGGTTTTGTCGCCCACGCCACCAGCCTGAATATCGCCTTCGCCATGCTGGGCGCCGCCCTGCTGCTGGTGGCGGCCAGCGCGCGCCTGGTGGCGCCGGCAAAACAGGCATCCTGATCCTCCCTCTCGCCTGGCGGACGGCGCTAAAAAAGCACCGTCCGTCAGCGCCAAAATAAGGTCGGCAAGCCGCTGTCGTGGTAAGCTTCGACCCCGCGCACATTGCTGGCGCCACGCGCTCCCCCCATCCTGTCACTTATACCCGTTTATATATCTATGGATCTCATTCTTGCGTTAAAAGCCATCATCATGGGGCTGGTCGAAGGTTTTACCGAATTCTTGCCGATTTCGTCCACGGGACATCTGATCCTGGCCGGCAGCCTGCTCGACTTTACCAAGGATGTCTCGAAAGAAGTCATGGATGTCTTCGAGATCGCCATCCAGGCCGGCGCCATCCTGGCCGTGTGCTGGGAATACCGCCAGCGCATCGGCAGTGTGCTGTCCACCTTCAGCACCGAGGTCAAGTCGCGCAAGTTCGTGCTGAACGTGGCCATCGCCTTCATCCCGCTGGCCGTCATCGGACTGGCGATCGGCAAGATGATCAAGCATGCGCTGTTCAAGCCCGTGCCCGTGGCCATGGCCTTCATCATCGGCGGCATCATCATCTTGCTGGTGGAGCGCCGCGCGCGCACCAACCCCGTCACCGTGCGAGTCAACTCGGTCGATGAAATGACGCCGCTCGACGCCTTGAAAGTGGGTTGCGCGCAGGCGTTTGCGCTGATTCCCGGCACCAGCCGTTCCGGCTCGACCATCATCGGCGGCATGCTGCTGGGCTTGTCGCGCAAGACGGCTACCGAATTCTCGTTCTTCCTGGCCATCCCGACGTTGCTGGCGGCCACCGCCTATTCTCTGTACAAAGCGCGCGACATCCTGTCGGCCACCGACGTGCCCCTGTTCGGCCTGGGCACCGTGGCCGCCTTCATCTCCGCCTTCCTGTGCGTGCGCTGGCTGCTGCGTTACATCAGCTCGCACGACTTCACGTTTTTTGCCTGGTACCGCATCGTGTTTGGCTTGCTGGTCCTGGCCAGCGCCCACTTCGGCTGGGTCGTTTGGGCAGCATAAGGCACTATGAATCAAGATCTTAACCAGCGCGCGCTGCACCTGCTGCAAACGGTTTTCGGCTACCCGGCATTCCGCGGCCAGCAAGCCGACATCGTCGACCACGTCAGCCATGGCGGCGATGCGCTGGTGCTGATGCCAACGGGCGGCGGCAAGTCGCTGTGCTATCAGATTCCCGCGCTGCTGCGCGATGGCGTGGGCGTCGTCGTCTCGCCGCTGATCGCGCTGATGCAGGACCAGGTGGACGCGCTGGAGGAAGTCGGCGTGCGCGCCGCCTTCCTCAATTCCACGCAAACCTACGAAGAAGCGAGCCGCATCGAGCGCCTGGTGCGCACGGGCGGCATCGACGTCGTCTACGTGGCGCCCGAGCGCCTGATGACGCAGCGTTGCCTGGACCTGTTCCAGGCCTCGAAGATCTCCCTGTTCGCCATCGACGAGGCGCATTGCGTGGCCCAGTGGGGCCATGACTTCCGTCCCGAATACATCAAGCTGTCGGTGCTGCACGAGCAGTTCCCGGACGTGCCGCGCATCGCGCTCACTGCCACGGCCGACCCGCAGACGCGCGCCGAAATCGCGCTGCGCCTGCAGTTGGAAAACGCGCGCCAGTTCGTCTCGTCCTTCGACCGCCCGAACATCCGCTACCAGATCGTGGAAAAGGCGAATGGCCGCAAACAGCTGCTCGACTTCATCAACACGGAACACACGGGCGACTGCGGCATCGTCTACTGCCTGTCGCGCAAAAAAGTAGAAGAGACAGCGGAATTTTTGAACCAGAGCGGCATCCGCGCCCTGCCATATCACGCCGGCATGGAGTACGCCAAGCGCAGCGCCAACCAGGCGCGCTTCCTGCGCGAAGAAAACATCGTCATGGTCGCCACCATCGCCTTCGGCATGGGCATCGACAAGCCCGACGTGCGCTTCGTGGCGCATCTGGATCTGCCGAAAAGCATCGAGGGCTATTACCAGGAAACGGGGCGCGCGGGCCGTGATGGCATGGCCGCCAACGCCTGGATGGCGTACGGCTTGCAGGACGTGGTGCTGCAGCGGCGCATGATCGACGAATCGGAAGCGGAAGACACCTTCAAGCGCGTGCTGGGCGTGAAACTCGACGCCATGCTGGGCCTGTGCGAAACGCTCAGCTGCCGCCGCATGCGATTGCTCGAATACTTCGGCGAACCGGCTTCGCCGTGCGGCAATTGCGACACTTGCCTGGTGCCGCCCGTATCGTTTGACGGCACCGTGCCCGTGCAAAAACTGCTGTCGGCCATCTACCGCGTCGACCAGCGCTTCGCCGGCGGCCACGTGATCGACGTGCTGCGCGGCGTGGAGTCGGAACGCATCAAGACCTGGCACCACGATTCGCTGTCTGTCTTCGGCATAGGCTCGGACCTGGGCGAAGCGGAATGGAAAGCTATCCTGCGCCAGGCCATCGCGCTGGGCCTCGTCTCGGTCGATCATGAACAATACAGCTCGCTGAAACTGACGGACGCCTCGCGCCCCGTGCTCAAGGGCGGCCAGAAAGTGCAGCTGCGCCAGTACCAGAAACCCGTCAAAACCAGCAAGCGCAGCACCAGCGTGGCGAAGGGCTATGTCGAGACGGACCTGTCGACCAGCGAGCAGGCGATCTTCGACAAGCTGCGCTGGTGGCGCGTGGAGACGGCGCGCACGCACAACGTGCCGGCCTACGTCATTTTCGTCGACGCCACCCTGCGCGAAATCGCCAAGGCCAAGCCTACCTCGCTGGAGCAGATGCGCGGCGTGAGCGGCGTGGGCGAGAAAAAACTGGCCTCGTACGGCGACGAAATCGTCGCCATGATCCTGGAGATGATGTGATGGAAGCACTCTCGTCCGACCTGATCTATCAGGCCGTGAAAATCCTCGGCGCCCAGCCCGACGCCGACGACGCGGTGGAAGCGCAAGTCCGTGCCCTGGTCGGTGACGAACTCAGCGTGCGCCGCCTGGCCGACGTGGTGCCGGAAGCCTTCGGCCTGGTGCTGGCGTCGCACCTTCCCGGCGCCGAAAACATGACCTTGCCCGACACCTTCTGCGCCCAGGACGAGGACGGCGAGTGGGTCGAATTCCCTCTGCGCCGCGAACCGATCTTTGTCGTCGCCCTGGACATCGCCCAGCACACCTTCCACAACGGCCCGCGCGCGCTGATGCAAAACCTGGCCGACCGCAGCTCTTTGCTGTCGGCCATCAACAAGGGACTGAACGCGGGCGGCTCGCTCGACAGCACGACCCTGGGCCCGCCGTCCTTCTTCGGCCTGCCCGCCGCGTTGTACCAGCCGGCGGCATCGCCCGATACGCCCTGACCACTTTACTTTGCCCCTGCCCTTGATAACGGAATGCTGCCGCGATGGAAACCAAATGGCTGGAAGACTTCATCTCGCTCGCTGAAACGCATAATTTCAGCCGTTCCGCGGCCCTGCGCCACGTCACCCAGCCAGCCTTTTCGCGACGCATCCAGTCGCTGGAAAACTGGCTTGGCATCGACCTGGTCGACCGCACCTCGTATCCCACGCGCCTGACGCCGGCCGGCGCCGTGTTTTACGAGCAGGCGCTGGAAATGCTGGGGCAAATCAACGGCGTGCGCGCCCTCTTGCGCGGCAAGCGGGCAGCCACGCAGACGAGCGTCGATTTCGCCGTGCCGCATACCCTGTCGCTGACCTTCATGCCGAAGTGGCTGACGGCGCTGGAAGACGGTTTTGCGCCGATCAACAGCCGTTTGATGGCACTCAACGTGCACGACGCCGTGCTGCAACTGGTCGACGGCGGCTGCGACCTGCTGCTGTGCTACCACCATCCGCGCCAGCCGGTGCAGCTGGACCCGGGCCGCTACGACATGCTGGTGATGGGCCGCGAAACCGTGCGCGCGTATGCGCGCTGCGGCCAGGACAAGGTACCGGACTTCGTCCTGCCCGGCAGCGCCAGGGAGCCGCTGCCCTTCCTCTCCTACACCAGCAATGCCTACCTGGGGCGCATGGTGGAACTGCTGGTGGCCGACGCCAAGGCGCCCCTGTTCCTGGAAACCTGCTACGAAACGGACATGGCAGAAGGCCTCAAAATGATGGCGCTGGAAGGACGCGGCATCGCCTTCCTGCCCGAATCGGCCGTCATGCGCGACGTCAAGTACAAGCACCTGGCGCGCGCCGACGGCGGTGCGCCGGGCTGGGAAATCGAGCTGGAAATCCGTTTGTACCGCGAACGCCCGTCAAGCCTGCGTCCGGGAAAGCAGATCGTCGAAGGCCTGTGGCAGTACCTGGTGCAGGCGCAGGAAAGCGCCGCGCGCGGCGGAAAAAAACGCCGGCGCGCAACTGTCACCGCAATTCCATCCTGATCTCCTAACTATGCAATAAATGCATAACCGGATGCGCACAAAGCATTGGCCGGGGCATGAGGCTATCGCCTACGATGCGGTTCCGCTGCGCGCAACTGCATTCGGCTGCGCCTCTAACGTATTCGTATTGTCCAGGAGCTTATCAAGCATGACCAGCAAGCACGCACTTCCTTCCTACCTCAATCCTGAAGACCTGGGCCCATGGGGCGTCTACCTCGAGCAGATCGACCGCGTTACGCCTTACCTGGGCAACCTGTCGCGCTGGGTGGAAACGCTGAAGCGTCCCAAGCGCATCCTGACGGTCGACGTGCCTATCGAGCGCGATGACGGCAGCATTGCCCACTACGAAGGCTACCGCGTGCAGCACAATCTGTCGCGCGGCCCCGGCAAGGGCGGCGTGCGATTCCACCAGGACGTGACCCTGTCGGAAGTGATGGCCCTGTCGGCCTGGATGACGGTCAAGAATGCCGCCGTCAACGTGCCATACGGCGGCGCCAAGGGCGGCATCCGTGTCGATCCAAAGACCCTGTCGCGCAATGAACTGCAACGCCTGACGCGCCGCTACACGAGCGAGATCAGCATGATCATCGGACCGAACAAGGATATTCCGGCGCCGGACGTCAACACGAATGAACAAGTCATGGCGTGGATGATGGACAGCTACGCCATGATCGGCGGCAATATGTCGACCGGCGTGGTGACGGGCAAACCGATCTCGCTGGGCGGCAGCCTGGGTCGCCGCGACGCGACGGGCCGCGGCGTGTTCGTCGTCGGTTGCGATGCGGCCGCCAAGGTCGGCATGTCGCTCGAAGGCGCGAAAGTCATCGTGCAAGGTTTCGGTAACGTGGGCGGCGTCGCTGCACGCATGTTCGCGGAAGCCGGTTCGAAAATCGTCGCGGTACAAGACCACAAGACCACCGTGGTGCATGCCGGCGGCTTGAACATCCCGCAATTGCTGGCACACGTGGCCGAAGTGGGCAGCGTCGAAGGCTTCCCGGGCGCCGAGGCATTCGTGCCGCGTGAAGATTTCTGGGCCATCGATTGCGACATCCTGATACCGGCCGCGCTGGAACAGCAGATCACGGCCGAACGCGCACAAGTCATCCGCGCCAAGATCATCCTGGAAGGCGCCAATGGCCCGACCCTGCCGGCAGCGGACGACATCCTGACCGACCGCGGCGTATTGATCGTGCCGGACGTGCTGGCCAACGCCGGCGGCGTGACCGTCAGCTACTTCGAATGGGCACAGAACTTCTCGAGCTTCTTCTGGACCGAAGAAGAAATCAACAGCCGCCTGACGCGCATCATGCGCGAAGCGTTCGACGCGGTATGGCAAGTGTCGCAAGAGAAGAAAGTGTCGATGCGCACGGCCACCTTCATCCTGGCATGCACGCGCGTTCTCCAGGCTCGCGAAGTGCGCGGCCTGTATCCATAATGGCTGCCTGAGAAAATGCCTGGGGCGTTGTTGCCGTGCCTGGCCCTGGGCATTTTTCAGGCGCCATTGGTTTGCTGGCGCTCTAAAAAAATCCCGCCACACTAACGTGTGAGCGGGATTTTTTGTATCTGGCGGATTTTTTTACGCCGCGTAGCCTTGCGGGTTCTGGTGCTGCCAGCGCCAGTGGTCGGTGCACATGTCGTCGATGTTTTTCTGTGCTTGCCAGCCCAGCAATTGCTTCGCCTTGTCGGCCGAGGCGTAGCAGCTGGCGATGTCGCCGGGGCGGCGCGGCACGATGTCGTAGGGGACTTTGCGGCCGCTGGCCGCTTCGAAGGCACGTACAGTATCGAGCACGCTGTAACCGTGGCCCGTGCCCAGGTTGACGGTAAAGCCGCCCTCGGTGGAAAACAGGCGGTGCAACGCCGCCACATGGCCCAGCGCCAGGTCGACCACGTGGATGTAGTCGCGCACGCCCGTGCCATCGGGCGTAGCGTAGTCGTTGCCGAAGACGGCCAGGCGCTCGCGGCGGCCCACTGCCACCTGGGCGATGAAGGGCATCAGGTTATTCGGAATGCCGGCCGGATCTTCACCGATCAAGCCGCTGGCATGCGCGCCAACCGGATTGAAATAGCGCAGCACACCGACTTGCCACTGGGCGTCGGCATGCACGACATCGGCCAGGATCTGCTCGACCATCAGCTTCGAGCGGCCGTACGGATTGGTCACGGACAGGCGCGACGATTCCAGGATCGGCAAGGCTTCCGGGTCGCCGTACACGGTGGCCGAGGAACTGAACACAAAACGCTTCACATTCGCCGCCGCCAGCACTTCCAGCAGCGCCACGGTGCCCGACACATTGTTATCCATATACATCAACGGCTGCGCCACGGATTCGCCCACCGCCTTCAGGCCCGCGAAATGGATCACCGCATCGATGGCGTGCTCGCGCAAGACGTTGGCCATGGCCACGCGGTCGCGTACGTCCGCCTCGTAGAAAGGCACGCTTTTGCCGGCAATGCGCTCCACGCGCGCCATGGCTTCGCGCGCGCTATTGCACAGGTTATCCACCGCGACCACATCAAAGCCGGCAGCCAGCAATTCGACGCACGTATGCGAGCCGATGAAACCGGATGCGCCGGTGACGAGTATTTTCTTGGACATAATATCAATCAATGCTAAAAATATAAGACTAGCGTAATTCCCCCAACCTTGCCTAAAGCGCACGCTGGCGCGCATGAAAAAAGCCTGCGGCGTCGCCGCGGCAGGCTTGTTCTCGTGCAAACAGCACAGGTGGGCAAACCGCCAAAGAGAATTTATTTCTTGATGAAGACCAGATCCCACACGCCATGGCCCAGCTTCAAGCCACGGTTTTCAAACTTGGTCAGCGGACGATACGCCGGCTGCGGCGCATAGCCATCGGCGCTATTGTGCAACTGCGGCTCGGCGCCCAGCACTTCGAGCATTTGCACTGCGTAATCTTCCCAATCGGTGGCGCAATGCAGATAGCCGCCCGGCGCCAGGCGATCGGTCAGCTGCTTGACGAATGGCGACTGGAGCAAACGGCGCTTGTTGTGGCGTGCCTTGTGCCATGGATCGGGGAAGAACACATGGATGCCGGCCAGCGAATTGGCGGGAATCATATGCGTCAGCACTTCCACGGCGTCGTGCTGCAGCAGGCGCAGATTCGTCAGCGACTCTTCGCCGATCAGTTTCAACAGACTGCCGACACCGGGCGTATGCACTTCGACGCCGATAAAATCCTTCTCCGGCATGGCCTTGGCGATATGCGCCGTCGTCGCCCCCATGCCAAAACCGATTTCCAGGATGACCGGCGCCTTGCGGCCGAACACCTGTTCGAAGTCCAGCGGTTCCTTGGCGAAAGGCAACAGGAACTGCGGCCCCAAGGTCTCAAGCGCGCGCGCCTGCGCGACAGACAGCCGTCCGGCGCGGGTCACGAAGCTGCGGATGCGGTGTTCGGTCGGATCGTACATCATCGGCCGCGCCGGGCCGTTTGCTGGGGTATCAGAAGACATGGGAATGAAGAAATAAGTAGCCGCGCCGCATAAAACCAGGCGCCAGCGAAAAATGGAGCGGGTGAAGGGAATCGAACCCTCGTCGTAAGCTTGGGAAGCTTCTGCTCTACCATTGAGCTACACCCGCGAAGCCTGCATTTTACGCGGGATGGCAAGGACTTGGCAAACTTGTGGATCGCTTTCGAATTCATCAGGAATTCTCGCGATATTTCACAAAAAACATAGACTGCCGTATTTGCATGGCGCCGTTTTTGTTAATTCAGAGCAACATCTCGGGCTGCGAGACACGGTGAATCGCCTGGAGTACGGCGAAAATACAATAAAATGTTGTTGCCTTGAACGGTGTGGCGCAGACTAGCGGGAGAAATGTTGCTACAATCGCGTGACAGTTTAGCATTCCCGCTGTTCAACCTAAAAGGATATCCCATGAAGAAAATTCTGATCGCTTCGGCAATCCTGTGCTTCGCTTCCGCACAAGCCATGGCTCAATCGACTCCTGCTCCTGCTCCAGCAGCAACTGCAGCAGCAGCACCAGCTGCTGGCGCCACTGTTGCCGGCCTGAGCGTCAGCACTATGATCGCAATCGGCGCGGCAGTTGCCGTTGTGGCCGGTGCAGCAAGCTCGGATTCGACCACCGCGCACACGACCCCAACCCACCATTAATACCTGGCTGCCCAGGCAGCGACAGGTGGTCCATCCTGCAGCTTGATGTCGAGCCAAAAGGTGAAGGCCTGGTGCCGCAATAGCTGATATACATCAAATATGTCGACTATTGCAATAAAAGCCCTTTTCATTTGAAAATGGGCTTTTTTACTTTTAGAAAATAACGAAGAGGCTGACGTCAGCTTTTCTGTTTTGACGGACGATGCAATATTGCGCATGCATACATGCAGTATACATTTATCCATTAAGAAATCCAGCTGCCATGTTCATTAGATACCCTATTCAAGCGCCTCGCTCACCATGAAGAACCTGCCCTTTTTGAAGCGCATGGGATTTGCCTTGAGCGGCATTGCCGCCGCCCTGCGTCTCGAATCGAGCTTTCGCTTGCAATGCCTTGCCGCTCTCATGGTCGTGATCGTGCTCGCCTGGAGCAAGCCCGCAATGATCTGGTGGGCTTTGTTATTGCTCAACTGTGGCCTGGTGCTGGCAGCTGAACTGTTCAATACGGCGCTTGAACACTTGATTGACCACCTGCATCCTGGCCTGCACCCCAGCATCAAGATCGCCAAGGACTGTGCCGCAGGGGCTGTATTCATTCTCAGTATCAGTGCCGCCTGCATTTTTGTTGCTTTTTTGCTGGAAACGTTTTCCAGTTGAGTAGCTATAGCTGCCGAGCAAATTACAATGCATGGGTCGCCAAGGCACCTCGCTGTCGACGTCAACATTCGAGACGGTGAGAAGAAACACATAGATTCCTATAACTCATTAAAATAATACCTTTTTGAAATATTTTATCTTTACCAATACTGATTTTCAGCACGCCTTGTGGCTTGCATGACGATTGCGTAAAACAATAATCGCTTTTTGCGAGCGGCTAACGACTCAGTTTCCCTTTAGCGAAGCTGTTTTAATTTTGAATTGATGCGTAGATGAATACTCCCCTTGTACCAGTGATTCTTTGTGGTGGTTCCGGCACACGCTTGTGGCCCCTGTCGCGCGAAGGCTACCCTAAACAGTTCTTGCGTTTGTCCGGCGAGACCAGCATGTTGCAGCAGACGCTGCAGCGGCTGACTGGTATTGAAGCCTTGGGGCCGGCTTTGCTGGTGTGTAATGAATCGTCGCGTTTCATTGTCGCGGAACAGTTGCGTGAAATAGGCCAGAACAATGCCCGCATGGTGCTCGAACCGATGCGCCGCAATACGGCGCCGGCCATTGCCACAGCGGCCCTGCAAGCCATGCAAAACGGCGACGACCCCATCCTGCTCGTATTGCCTTCCGACCACGTCATCCTGGATACCCCAGCGTTCCACCGCGCCATCAACCTGGCGCGCAATGCTGCAGAACAAGGCAACTTGCTCACCTTCGGCATTACACCGACCGGACCGGAGACAGGTTACGGCTACATCCGCGCCGAGGGCGGCGCAGCTGGCCAGGCTCAGCGCATCGTCGAATTCGTCGAAAAGCCGGCCCTGGCGCTGGCTGAAGAATATATTGCCAGCGGCGATTATTTCTGGAACAGCGGAATGTTTGTGTTCCGCGCCAGCCATTACCTGGCAGAACTTGAACGCTTTCAGCCTGCCGTCGTTGCGGCGTGCCGGGAAGCGCTGGCCAAGGCGAAAAGCGACCTCGATTTCATCCGCCTGGACCACGATGCCTACGCCGCCAGTCCCGATATCGCCGTCGATTACGCCGTCATGGAGTGCACCAGCCATGCGGCCACCATCGCGCTCGACGCCGGCTGGAACGATATCGGCTCATGGGCCGCCGTCTTCGACGTGGCAAAAAAAGACGCCAACAACAATAGCGCCCAAGGCGATGTGTTGATGCAGGATTGCAATGATTGCCTGGTACATGGGAATAGCCGCCTGGTGACCGCCATCGGCATGCGCAATACCGTCATCGTGGAAACGGCCGACGCCGTATTGGTCATGGATGCGGATCAGGCGCAACATACCAAGACCCTGGTGGCGCAGTTGATTGCCAAGGACCGTGCTGAAGCCACCATGCACCGCGAAGTGTTCCGACCGTGGGGATCGTACGATTCCATCGGCAACGGTGAGCGCTTCCAGGTCAAGCGGATCACCGTCAAGCCTGGTGCCAAACTGTCGTTGCAAATGCATCACCACCGCGCCGAGCACTGGATCGTGGTATCCGGCACCGCCCAGATCACCAATGGCGACAAGGAATATCTGCTGACCGAAAACCAGTCCACCTATATCCCCCTCGGCGTCGTGCATTCCCTGGCCAATCCAGGCAAGCTACCGCTGGAATTGATTGAAATTCAATCGGGTAGCTACCTTGGGGAGGACGATATCGTCCGCTTTGAAGACCGCTACGGCCGCGTTTAAGCGAGCCGATCGCAGTGATATCCACTGCGATGCATCAAGTCATCCACACTGCAGTTTATAAGGTTGAGCAAGTCATCATGAAACCAATCGAAGGCATATTTCTACAAGAGCTAAAATGGTATTGCAGCAGCAGGGCAGAAAAATACTTTCTGACTTTTGCCGATGCGCTCGCCATGTTTGCCGCATTCTGGCTCGCTGGGAAATGGACCCTCGATACCAGCGACTTGAACAGCTTCGGGCTGGATAGCTCGCGCCTGCTCAGCTACAGCCTGCTATCCCTGGTCACTCTGGCGATCTTCAAGCTGAAGGGTCATCATGCCAAACGTCGTCCGTACTCAAATGAAATCAAGGAGCTGCTGAAGGTCACCATGGTCATGGGCCTGATCGACGCGGCCCTGGTCTTCCTCGACAAGCGCGACTCCTCGCGCGAAGCACTATTGGCCACCTGGCTGCTGGTGCCATGCTTTGTCTTGCTGCTGCGCGGCATCGTCAAGTACCTGCTGATGAAAGCGGGCGGATGGATACGTCCTATGGTCATCATCGGATGGGGCGACAATGCCTTGCAAACAGCGCGTGCCTTCGATGAGGAAGCGTTGATGGGCTATCGCTTGATTGCCTTCCTGATCCCCGAAGGCCAGGAGCGCTTCGAACATCACTACCTCAACCGCAACAAACAGTCCGTTCCCTGTATTTCGCTCGGTGATGATCCGGAAAAAACACTCAAGATGCTGGGCGATCCACATGCGGTCGTCGCGCTGGAGCAAGGTGGTATTGACGCCTATCAAGGCATGATCCAACAAGTCAGCCGCCGCGTCGTCAACATGCAAGTGGTACCAGCCGTACGCGGCCTGCCCCTGTATGGCATGGAGGTCAACCATTTCTTTACGCATGAGGTACTCCTGCTGACCATGCGCAACAACCTGGCGCGACCAGGTTTGCAACTGATCAAGCGCTGCTTTGACCTGGCGATGTCGATCGCCGTGATGATCGTCGGCGCGCCCATCCTGCTGTGGATCGCCGCCAAGGTCATGGCTTCAGGCCGCCCCATCTTCTACGGCCACAAGCGCGTCGGCCAGAATGGCAAGCATTTCCTCTGCTATAAATTTCGCACCATGGCTGTGAATGCCGATGTGCTGTTGAAAGAGTTACTGGAACGCGACCCGGTCGCCCGTGCCGAATGGGACCGTGATTTCAAACTGAAAAACGACCCGCGCATCACCTCGATAGGTCATTTCCTGCGCCGGACCAGCCTGGATGAATTGCCGCAGCTTTGGAACGTGTTAAAAGGCGAAATGAGCCTGGTCGGGCCGCGTCCCGTGGTCGATGCCGAACTGGAACGCTATGGCACACAGCTAGACTACTATCTGGAAGCGAAACCGGGGGTGACGGGACTCTGGCAAGTGAGCGGCAGGAACGATGTCAGCTACGATACGCGCGTCTATCTCGACGCCTGGTATGTCAAGAATTGGTCTCTGTTCAATGACATCGTCATTTTGCTGAAAACGGTCAAAGTCATCTTCAAGAAAGATGGCGCGTATTAACAAAAATACAGCCAAGAAATTAAATAATTTGCAAGGTAAGAAAAGGATAAGAGCATGATTTTAGTGACCGGCGGCGCCGGCTTCATCGGTTCAAATTTTGTACGTGATTGGCTGGCACTCAACGATGAGCCCGTCATCAACCTCGATAAACTGACTTACGCAGGCAATCTCAGTAATCTGGCCAGTCTGGAACAAGATCCGCGGCATATCTTTGTACGCGGCGATATTTGCGATACCGCTCACGTCTCCCGCCTGTTAGCAGAACACAAGCCGCGCGCCATCGTACATTTTGCTGCGGAAAGCCATGTCGACCGCTCGATCCATAGCCCAGGTGAATTCATTGCGACCAACGTCAACGGCACTTTCAGCTTGCTCGAAGCCGCGCGCGCCTATTGGTCCGGCCTGACGGGCGAGGCCAAGGATGGTTTCCGTTTCCTACACGTCTCGACCGATGAAGTCTATGGCACCCTGGGACCGAATGATCCGCCATTCACGGAAACGACACCGTATGCGCCGAACAGCCCCTACTCGGCATCGAAAGCAGCCTCCGACCATCTGGTACGCGCCTATTTCCATACGTATGGCATGCCGGTGCTGACGACAAACTGCTCGAACAACTATGGCTCTTTCCATTTCCCGGAAAAACTGATTCCCCTCATCATCAGTAACGCCCGTGCCGGCAAGCCCTTGCCTATCTATGGCGACGGCATGCAAGTGCGCGACTGGCTGTATGTGGGCGACCATTGCTCGGCGATTCGTCGCGTGCTGGAAGCGGGACGTCTGGGCGAGGTCTACAACGTGGGCGGCTGGAATGAAATGGCCAATCTGGAAGTCGTACATACCCTGTGCGAGATCCTCGATACGCTGGACCCGAAAGCGTCCGGCAGCTATCGCGAACAGATCACGTATGTGCAGGATCGCCCCGGCCATGACCGCCGCTATGCCATCGACGCACGCAAGATCGAGCGCGAACTGGGCTGGAAGCCGGCAGAAACCTTCGCCACCGGCATACGCAAGACCGTCCAGTGGTACCTGGACAACCAGGCCTGGGTACGCGATGTCCAGTCGGGCGACTACCTGAAGTGGGTAGAGAAAAACTACGCGGCGCGCGATGCGGCACAGGAGCAAAAATAATGGGCGGCATCATCGAACGCAAGGGCATCATCCTGGCTGGCGGTTCCGGCACGCGTCTGTATCCCGTCACCATGGCGGTGTCGAAGCAACTGCTGCCCGTATATGACAAGCCGATGATTTACTATCCGCTGACCACCTTGATGCTGGCCGGCATACGCGATATCCTGATCATCTCCACGCCGCAAGACACGCCGCGTTTTCAGGAGTTGCTGGGCGATGGCAGCCAATGGGGCATCAAGCTCAGCTACGCCGTGCAACCCACGCCCGACGGCCTGGCGCAGGCGTTTATCATCGGCAGGGAGTTTGTCGGTGATGCTCCATCGGCCTTGATTCTGGGCGACAACATCTATTACGGTCATGATTTCGAAACCCAATTGCGGGAAGCATCGGCACGCACCAGCGGCTCCACCGTGTTCGCCTACCATGTCACCGATCCGGAACGTTATGGCGTCGTCGATTTCGATGCGCAACGGCGCGCCATCAGCATCGAGGAGAAGCCGCTCAAGCCAAAATCGAACTACGCCGTCACCGGCCTGTATTTCTACGACAGCCAGGTGTGCGACATCGCCGCCGGTATCGTTCCATCACCACGTGGCGAGCTGGAAATCACCGATGTCAACCGCACTTATCTGGAGCGAGGCCAGCTAAACGTCGAATTGATGGGGCGCGGCATGGCATGGCTCGATACCGGCACGCATGAGTCCTTGCTGGAAGCGGGGCAGTTCATCGCCACCATCGAAAATCGCCAGGGTTTGAAAGTCGCCTGCCCGGAGGAAATTGCTTATCGCAAGGGTTACATCAACGCCGCCAAGTTGGAACAACTAGCCCAGCCGTTGAAGAAAAACGCGTATGGCCAATACCTGCTGCGCCTGCTCGAAGAAAAAATATACTAAGGCCTGAACGGCTCATCCATACCATGCAAATTCAAACCACCGCAATTCCGGACGTCCTGATCATCGAGCCTACCGTCTTTGGCGATGATCGCGGCTTTTTCTATGAAAGTTTTAACCAGAAACGCTTTGCCGAACTGACCGGCGTTACGCGCGATTTCGTGCAGGACAACCATTCCAAATCAGCCAAGGGCGTGTTGCGCGGCCTGCACTATCAGATCCAGCAGCCGCAAGGCAAACTGGTGCGTGTGACGGCCGGTGAAGTCTTCGATGTTGCCGTCGACCTGCGAAAAAGCTCGCCAACCTTCGGCCACTGGGTTGGCGTAGTCCTGTCGGCCACCAACAAACGCCAGTTATGGATACCTGAAGGTTTCGCCCACGGCTTCGTGGTAACCAGCGACAGCGCAGAGTTCCTGTACAAGACCACCGACTATTGGGCGCCGGAATTCGAGCGCAGCATCCTGTGGAATGACCCGGCGATCGGCATCGACTGGCCTCTGGACGGCGAACCACTACTGTCGGGCAAGGACAAAGTCGGCACCTTGCTGGCCAATGCCGACGTTTTCGCCTGAGCACTGCAACACCGCCGCTCCACCCTTCATGGAAACAAATATGAGCCGTATCTTAATTACAGGAAAAACCGGCCAGGTCGGTTACGAACTGGAACGCAGCTTGCAAGGTCTGGGAGAGATCATTGCGCTAGACCGCAACCAGATGGACCTGGCCGATCTGGACCAGGTACGCGACGTAATCCGCCGCATCAAGCCGACCCTGATCGTCAATCCGGCCGCCTACACCGCTGTTGACAAGGCCGAGAGCGAACCTGAACTGGCACTGCGCATCAACGGCGAAGCGCCGGGCGTGATGGCGGAGGAGGCGCACAAGCTGGGCGCCGCGATGATCCATTACAGCACCGACTACGTGTTTGATGGATCGAAAGATGGTCCCTACGTCGAAACCGATCCGACCTGCCCGATCAATGTGTACGGCAGCAGCAAGCTGGCTGGGGAACAGGCGATCCAGGCCACCGGCATCCCACACCTGATCTTGCGCACCAGTTGGGTCTATAGCACGCATGGCAAGAACTTTCTGTTGACCATGCTGCGCCTGGCAAAGGAGCGCGAAGAACTAAGTATCGTATCCGATCAGTTCGGCGCACCGACGTGGAGTCGTACCATTGCCGATACCACGGCGCATATCGTGGCGCAAAGCCTGGCGGCAAGCGACCAGCAAGCATGGTGGCAGGCACGCTCCGGTCTGTATCACTTGACGGCGCAAGGAAGGACCAGCTGGTTCGGTTTTACCGAAGCGATCATGGCCCATCCTTCAATGACGAAAAAACCACGATTAAAACCAATATTGGCTCAAGACTATCCTGTACCGGCGAAGCGCCCGATCAATTCAGTACTCTCATCACAGCGCTTGATGGATACTTTTTTTCGTATTCCGGATTGGCAGGATGCATTAAGGTTGTGTCAAAATTAACTATGCCCCTATAGACAGGAATAAAAAATGGTAATTGTTCCGCCTGAGTAAGCGCCGCAAATAGCCGTTGTAAACGACGCTGTTTTACCGCTTCACTCCGGCAGGCCAACGGAATAAAAAACGCCGTTATTTCTCGAAACTATCCGAAACGGGCAAGGACGACCTCAATCAATGGCGACGAATCGGACCTTCGCGTGGCCTGCCGGTTGCACCGGCGCCACATTGCGGCCAACGAGTTCCGACATATATCACGATATGGCTTAAACTGTTGCATCAAATCATCTGTCCGCTATATTATGAGAGTATGGCAGATGGTATATATTTGACGCCCGGCGCTTTCAAACACCAAGAGCCACATTGGGTTAATGAACAGTGTTCCTTGGATGTTGCAGCAATGCTATGCGTTGTGTATAAACATTCAATCCTGGTCCGTGAACGCATATTGAGCGACAGCGCAATGACATTCAACTCGTCCTGAGAGCAAATCGATAAGTCGATGCTTTTGGAGGGGACTGGCGCAGCAGACCGTTGACGTTCTAGTTGCCCCGTTGCCAAGGGCCGTGCGGAACGACGGAGTCAATCCGCAGGCCGGTGTGCTCAGAGAAGATTTTGTGCCCGTGCATCTCGCGACCTTGGTCGCAGGTCATCATTTTGCACCTCGCCTCTGGTTCGCCGTTAAGGACGGCGGTGATGCTGTCGACAACGGTCTTGATGGTGGCGGCCAGCGCCGCGAAGCTGGTCGTGCGTTCGACCAGCGTGTCCGCCGACGAACGCTTGCCAGCGCCCTTGATCACGTCGCCCTTCCATCGGCCAAGGACGAGGTGGTCCTCAATCTCGGGAGGACGAATATGAATGCTCTGCATGTCCAGGATCTGCCCTCGGCGATTTCGCAGCCCATCGTGCTGGCAAAGCAGCAAAGACGTTGAGCAATGGCTCGAATGGAACACAGCACATCGCGCATGGTCGTGACGACTGCGCGCTTCGGGGTGGCGAGATGTTGGTGGATTTTCGCTGGCGGCACCTTACGGCAGATGGTGTTGCACTTTGTCTTTGTGAACGCCACCAATGGTATCCGTGCTGATAAATACATTGAAAAGGTACAGAAGTAATGAAATTTATTTACATCGATTTAAAGATCGTCTTGCGTGCGGTACTGCTCTGTGTAGCTTTTTCTTCCTCGGCTTATGCCTATGTGGATCCCGGCTCAGCCCTCCTGCTGCTACAGAGTATTTTTGCCATCATTGGTGCAGCATTAACATTTCTCAAGAAGCCTCGGCAAATGATCGCCAAGCTGTTTAGTCGAAAGAAAAATAACGATGCGTGATCCTGAAGGCACGATTGAATTTCAGGGACAAAAAGTCATTCGTCGGATCCGCCCCACCGCCACCGCCAAGCAATTTCTTCTATCGAAAGCTGCGACTACGCTCGTGGAAGCCGGTAGGCTGATTCCGTTCGAGTTCACTGCTCCCGAAACAGTCGAGTCGCCTAAATTGCCTTTCGTCAGTTATCCCTTTGAGTGGTGTGACGCACAACTGTATTTGGCGGCACAACTCACGTTAGATATCTCGCGTGACATTCTCGGTGCTGGGCATGAACTGAAAGACGCTTCGGCATGGAACGTAATTTTTCAAGGCAATCAGCCCATGTTCTGTGATCACCTTTCGTTCCAGCCGATTGTTACGCCGCAGTGGTGGGCGTTTGGCCAGTTCACTCGTCATTTTCTGCTGCCACTTGCCGTGTCGCAGCAACGTGGCCTGAAGCCGCACCAAAGTTACAGCACCTATCGCGATGGCATTCCACCAGATGTTGCTCGTACTTTGCTAGGTCTCAAACGATACATGACGCGATACTGGCCACTCATGGTGGCAAGTAATAACAAATCCCAAGCTCGCGCTCAAGTACCGGCAAAAGACGGTAAGCATCTACATGGCAGTCTCTACGGCTTCTGCCAATCCATGCTCAATGGTGGAAAACCCAACCAGGCGCGTAGCCATTGGGCTGACTATACTGACACGCGCCATCACTATACCGACGAAGCTTCCACTGCGAAATTTCAAAAGGTAGGCGAATGGCTGGAAAACACCGCGCCTGCCTGGGTGGTGGACCTCGGCTGTAACACCGGGGAATTTACAGTTCTGTCGGCAGGAACCGGTGCTGACGTGATCGCCGTCGATCTGGACCATGACGCCATTCAAAAGCTTGTGCTTTCGCAAAGCAATGCCACCAATATCCACCCTCTCGTCACCAATTTAGGGGATATGGTTGGCGGACGCGGTTGGTGTGGTGATGAATTTCCTTCGCTCATGACTCGTCTGCACCAGCGCGCCGACATGCTGTTGATGCTGGCACTCATTCACCACCTGGCTATATCTGAAGGTATTCATATGGGGAAAATTGCGCAGATGGCGGCACACATTACGCGCGAGTTCCTGATCGTTGAATTACTCGATGAAAATGATCCTATGGTCTTGCACCTGTGCAGCCAGCGCAAGCGCGAACCCAAGGAGTTTTCTGTGGCGGTACAAATGGCAGCCTTTAGTCAATATTTTAATACGGTTGCAAGCTATTCCGTACCCACTACACTACGCACGCTATGTCTGCTCAAGAAACTGTAATCGAAATGCAGCCAGGACAGCCGCTTTATGCGGCGACCCTGGCATTGCTCATGGCACTGTTGCTTACGCAGACTAACTGGATATGGAGCAGCCTGTACTTTCAGCATCATACAGCGAGCGAAATCACCATCGCTTTTGGGCTGCTGCTTGTCTTTGTTATCGTTTGTGTTGCACTGCTGCGCCATGGATTGGGGCAAGCCACAACAATAAAACTGATAAATGTCAGCATAGCCCTGTTGTTGACCTTTGTCGGATTCACCTACCTTAAGCAGTTGGAATTGATTCCGCTGCAAAGCAATGCCTTGCACAAAACGCTCGCAGTTGCATTGGCTATCACTGCAAGTCTATTCACTCTCAAAATCAGTATTGACACTTGGAAACGTCTTTACATGGCCGGAATCGTCGGAGGGATGATTTTCATCTTTTTCCCAGTGGTACTTGCGAACACGAATGCCTCCACGGTCTACTGGCCAAGCCCAAGCTATCAACCACCGACAGTCGCGGCTCCGAATATGCCATCGCAAAACACGATTGTTTTGCTATTAGACGAACTCAGTGCCAGCGCAGCCGGGCCTGTTATCAAGCAACTACAAGAGGCCGGATTACATGTCACAGTAAAAAATATAAATCCAGCGGGCAAGAACACGATCAACGTTGTTCCCGCTATTTGGATGAGGACAAGTTTTGACCAATCAGTGGCCTGTGGGCCCACGCAAATCTGCAGTACAAACAAAGTATTGGATTTTTCGAAAGTAAAAGCTAGTTCGGAGAATATTGACATCGTAGGTTTTTATCACCGCTATTGTTCCATTCAAGGCCTTCGTTCCTGCTCTTTTTCTCCCATGCCAATAAAATCAACTGGCAAAGAACTGGCCTGCAGCTTCCCTGGGATCAAAAGACTGAAATTTTTAAGCTGCGAAGCGTCCGAGTCAGACAGAAAATCCTTAGTAGCCTTACGTGACAACATGCAAAAAATGCTGATGGAAGCACCCTTCTGGCAAAAAGGAGGAATTCTATTTGCTCACCTTCTGGTGCCACATCCATTAATGGGGATTCCTTTGAAGACCCTGAGTGTAGAATATGCTGACAACATTACCTACGGTGCTTCGGCAGTTGGACTGGTGGCGCAAAGAGCCAAATCGGTGTTTGGGGACAATTTCAGAATTATTGTGTTTTCCGATCACCCCTTGCGACCAGAAATTTGGTGTGCCGACAAGACCTACATGGCACTCAAGTGCAGGCCTGACTCGTCACAGATATCAAATCAAGTGCCGCTTATTATTGCTACTTTTAATGCGAACAACAAGGCGCCACTAAAGATCGAAAATAACATCGATGTATTCGATCTGTTGTACCAGTTTGATTCTAAATAAGCGTCCGCCCACCCTTCCGATTACCCATAATTCGCTTTTATACTTTCGACAGGACCCGTTGTCCAATGGTAATCCCCCCTTTTTTAGATTGCGCTAAAGTAGAGGTTAAGTGTTTAGTTTCGTGCGATCATATTCCTCGTCGCAGCATGGCCCTGTTTCGTGCCAGAGCTGTGCTTGACGAGTTGATCGGCGGTTTGCCACCGAGATCGTCCCACCTGTTGCAGCACATCGCATAAA